>ENA-OWPM01000577-OWPM01000577.1-human-gut-metagenome-genome-assembly--contig:-NODE-577-length-41104-cov-34.987941_pt1 | contig 41104 bp, 41 predicted proteins | sample MGYA00248267_ERZ651852 | MGnify/ENA primary metagenome ERZ651852 (study PRJEB26924, sample SAMEA4378228) | human gut metagenome | biome: human gut; feature: human-associated habitat; material: faeces...
GTGTTACGATAGTAATAATAAAAATCACTTCCAGAAGAATGCAGATTATGGAAAAACACAGCCGTTTTACCCCATTTTTTGTTTTTGCTTTGCCCTCTAAAGTATCTTGTTTCATATATATTCCACCTTCCTACTTGCTCAGTTTTCTCCCTAAATTTCGTGTAACATACCAATTTTGTCTTTTATTCTCTGCATTTCATTATCTGCTTCAATGATAGCTCTTGCAGAATGAAATAATTCTTCACTTATCTCATCATAGCCAGGCATTTCTTCAATTCCTTTTTTATAGCGAAGTTGATGTTCCAATGTTGCCCAGAAATCCATACCATTGGTTCGAATCTGTAATTCTACACGCATAGGTGTTTTACCCTTAGCAAAAAATACTGGTATTTCAACAATCATATGATAGCTTCGATAACCATTCGATTTTGGATTTTTTATATAATCTTTTATTTCAATAACTTTAATATCATCCTGTTATCCTCCTAAATAGATTGAAATATGTCAATGAGTTTTTTTCTTGAACAATAGTAGAGCACAATTCTTTTATTTTGTTCCAACTTCATACATGATCATAACATGTAAACTTTAAACTATTTTCCCAGATTATTTCTCCATCAGTTTTTCAAACCAGGTATCCATAGCTAGGATGAATTGACTTACGTCTGGCAATTCTTGCAGCATTTCGTTTAGGGTTTTGTGCTTCACATATTTCTGCGCATACACCCAACAGGCAACGCTACTGGCTTCTGATACAATGTCAGCTATGGTTTTGCGCATAAGCTCTTCAAATTAAGCAATTTCTTCTTTCGGAACAACATCATACAGTGTTGGTGCCTAATGACTTATTTTTACTCCATTTTCATTTGCATCTTTAAACAGATTCTTAACTTTTTCTCTTGAATCCTCCGGTACTTTAATGTACTCCCACATAAATGCTACCACATCGGCTGGCCTTATTTATATCATTTCACTCTTTTTTGAAATAGAACAACACCACAGCAACAACTCAAATCGACTTAAAATTCCAGACTATTCGCATTCAGCAAGAAATACTTCATTCCCATGATGACAAAACCTTCATCATTTCTCCAAGGCTTTTTGCTGCCATTTACAATGACGATCTTCTTGAAAGAGTCCGGGATATTACGCAGAGAATTGAACTCCTGCGTCTGTTTTTCTTCCGAAGTCATGTCATATGCAACCTGGATATAGTATCTCTGGTTTCCTTGATTCACCACAAAGTCAACCTCCAACTGCTTGCGAACACGTTTGCCCTCTTTATCCTTATCGAAGATATCCACGACACCCACATCAACATTGTAGCCACGGATCAACAGCTCGTTATAAACAATGTTCTCCATGATATGAGTAGGCTCCTGCTGTCTGAAATTCAGACGTGCATTTCTCAGTCCCAGATCCGTAAAGTAGTATTTCAGATTTGCACCGATATACTTTCTGCCCTTAATATCGTATCGGCTTGCCTTGGAAATCAAAAAGGCATCTGTCAAATAGTCGATATGCTTGGAGATGGTTTTATTAGCATAAGTCATCTGGCGCTCACTGGCAAAGGTATTGGCAATCTTTGAAGGGTTGGTCGGTGCGCCGATTGCAGATGCAAGCACATCAACCAGATTCCCAATCTCATCCACGTTCTGAATCTTATTTCTTTCAATAACATCCTTCAGATAGACATTTGCAAAGATGTTCTTCAGATAGTCCGCTTTCTGTCGTTCGCTCTGGAAACTTACGAGCTGCGGCAATCCTCCGTAGATCATGTAGTCATCCCATGCATCATCATAATCGCCGTCATAGACAGAATAAAACTCTGCAAAGGAGAGAGGGTAGATTCTAATCTCATCACCTCTGCCACGGAATTCGGTCACAATGTCGCTGGACAGGAACTTGGAATTACTTCCGGTGACATACACATCAATATTGCTCATGCGGAGCAGGCTGTTCAGCACTTCCTCAAATTGTGACATAAACTGCACTTCATCAAGAAGCAGATAGTATTTGCCATCGTCTTTCATGGCATCTTTGATGTACTTGAAACACACCTTAGGATCTCTTAGTTCCTCATTTTCAATACCGTCCAATGCAATCTCAATAATATGATCAACATCAACGCCGTTCTCCAGTAAGTATCTCTTAAAGATGGTAAACAGCAAAAAGGATTTGCCACATCTACGAATGCCGGTAATCACCTTTATCATTCCATTATCTTTTCGCAGGGTCAGCTGCTGTAGGTAAGCGTCTCTTTTAATCTCCATCGTTACGCTCCCCCTTTCCGTGCATCTGCACACTTTTTAGTAATGAGATTCTATCACAGAACGACGTGAATTTCAATATGTATTCCCATTTTATGTGCATCTACACACTTTTATGTAATGTTGATAAATATATTTTCAGATTTTTTTGATTGCAGTGTCTATAATCGACTACTCCAATCGTTATTATAGGTAAACAACAAAAAGAAGATGGTTTGATTCAACCATTGAGCGAGTTCCTCTCGTCAGAAATGGTGAGTCTGTCAGAAAAACATACTGTGCCTTCTGGCGAAAGGATAATTCAGGATACTACATTGAAGATTTTGCTGAAATGTTAAAAACAATATTTTAATGTAATTCCTTTTCATCCATAAAACGGACAGCCTTGTTTTTGATGGCCGTCCGTCTTTTCTTAATAATATCCCCGTTCTTCCATCCAGTCTTTCACATAGCATCGAATTCCAACATAAATCACATGCACCAGTACAGGAACTGTTAGGACACTCTGATGTCAGTACCACAATGAATATTTACGCTCACCCAACAAGAAAAGCAAAACGAGATTCCGCATAAGGGCAAAAATAAGGGAAAATACATATCATTTCACTATCTAAGAGGCTGTAAGCCTTGAAAAATAAGGAAAGTTCAGGAAATCTCTCCACAACTTCCGATTTGTTAAATTCTTTCTATATTCCATCTTCTTGCTCTTCGGACAAGAAGCATTCCTCGCTCAAAGAGCTCGGTCAATTCTTATTTATAAATATCCTCTGTTTTTTGCTTCTTCAATTAATTGAGGTTGAATTAAAGGATAAGTCCAATTTTCAACTAAGTTATCCGTAATTAAAATTTTCTCTATTTCACTATGTATTTCTTGAAAAGAAAATACCTCTGCAAAGAAAAGCATGCCAAATGTTTCATCGTTTATATTTTCCATCACATTTGTTTGTCCTTTAACCGAATACGCACAGATTGGTTTGATGGTAAAATCTGTCGCACCCGTTTCCTCCATCAATTCCCGCTTAGCAGTAGCTAAAATATCTTCGCCACTTTCCCTATGCCCGCCTGGTACTTCATAAGTATCTCTTTCTTTATGTTTGCAAAATATCCATTTACCATTTGTTTTAGAGATGATAACTGCAAATTTTAGAAATTTATCATCTATACTATCATAAAATTTTACTTCTACCATTTATAAACTCCTCTAACTTCAATTCTCCTACCGTAGTAATTTGCTATTATCTACAAATTCTTCATCATATAGCGTTCCCGATACTCCACATAGCCATGTTTGGGATAAAATATTTTTGATTCCTCAAAGCCTTCTCCTCCCAAATGAATTCTTACCACTTTCTTTCCTTGATTTGCTATATAATTTTCTGCCATTTCTAACAAAGCACTTCCAATACCTTGTCTTTTCAAATTATATTTTACAAACAAACGATGCAGCCAAACCTCATCGGTGTCTCTTATAGAATTATATCCAATACTTCCACTAACTCTGTCTTGTTCATCAATAGCCAACCAAAACATATCTCCTACATCCAAGTAGTTCTTCTTAATATTCAATAAATCCTCATTTAATCCCGGAACTCGTCCTAAAGCATTTTTGGCTTCTAATATCATAAAAATCATATCATCACTATATTAATCTTCGTATTTAACTATTTTTATAAAATATTCCTTTAATTTTGTTATTGTCTATTATCGTAATTCCTCAATAAAAAGCTGCATTCTTCTTGTCACCAATTCATTAGATTTCATATTTTTCAAAGTATCTTTATCTACCCATTTATAATCCTGTGTTTCTCCCTGTTGAAGAGTAATGTTATACTTGTCCCAATCCGTAATCACAATATAATCAACATATATTGAATGATTATTATGTTGAACAACTCTTCCTAGCTCCACTAAATTTGTTTCACATATTCCTGTTTCTTCTCGCAATTCTCTTATTGCGCAATCAATCGGAAGTTCTCCTTGCAGTGCTGAACCTCCTGCTGTAGCTTCCCAATATTCACCATAGTGCTTATTTTTGTCTCTTTGCATTAACAAATATGTACCATCTGTATGTTTAACAATAACCTCACACACTAAATGGTACATTCCATCTGGTATAGCTTCACCTCTTACTAATGTTTTATATTTAATTTTATTTAAATTTGTGTCATATGCATCCCAAAGTTCCATAATCTCCTCTTTCATATAATCTTTTAGTCTATGGGGTACCGTAGCCAACTATATTCTCAACATAACTTGGTATCAGAATATATTTCTATATATAATTTTCTTTTGTTTATTTACATTTTTTTAATGAATTTGTATATCTTTAATTCCTTTTTAACATTCCTATAAAATGCTATTTTTTGATGTTATACCAGGTCAAGAAAATCTTATGTTTTATTGTAAATTCTTCAGGATATTTTTCTTCAAGCATTTTTCGATGTTCCCTATCAAACAACGCAATCTGTTCCTCATTCATCGATGCCATAACACCACGACTAGCCATCATACGTCCATGCCATGTTTCTCTGGTAAACGGTAACTCTACAATCATAGTTTCCATTTGTGGTTCATCAAAATAATGCGTTGTTAAATCCTTTACTGAAGCTGATGCACCATTCCATGAGCCATTAATCTTTTTTACCAAACTATTAGAATCTTGTGTGATCGTTTCTTCTTTCATATAACCCATATACACCTTCAAAAATATGCCATCAGGTTTTAACATTGACCGAATCTTTGGAACAATTACTTTTGGATCAAAATACCAAAAACACTGAAAAGCAGTAATAACATCAAAACTATTATCCGGATAATTAATATCCTCTGCAGATGATACAATGTATCTGATATTATCCATTCCTTTAGATAACTCTTTTGCTTCCGCAATTTGGTTTTCTGAGATATCTGTTGCAATAATATCAGCTCCATACTTTGCCATACCACGTGGAACTACACCTGTACCTGTTCCTAAATCAAGCCACTGGCTTCCCTCTGTTCCAATACCAATTTTATGTAATCTATCAAATAGCTCCTCTGGATAAATGTCTCTATGTTTTGCATAGAATTTAGAAGTTTTTCCAAAATCAAACTTCTGTCCTTCATCAATTATATTTTTCAGCATAATACATCCTCCTCATAATTTTCCCTTACATTATATTGCGTATATTAACTAAACCAAATCTTATCTTTTCTACAAACTCGATATTTACTCTTGCACATTACGAGTTACATAATGTTTCATTTAACACTTGAGTCATTGACATTTTATCACGCCATATTCACGTTATTATATCCCATTCAAAATCATTTTCTATATTCTACCATATCTATAGCTTAATTGATATTTCATTATTGTAGCAATTATAATATTTCAACTGATTTTTTTATATTAAACCGCCCTGCATGCACATCTACAAAGAATAAGATATAGCCCCATAGAAAATTTTAACATAAACAAGGTAGGAATGCTGTCCTCCACTGTATGATTTTAAAAAAGCAATAGAATATACTAAGCTGGTAGGCGAGATATTAAGATATAGAGGTTTTAGGATTCTTCCTAACAAGAATGTATTTGTATATACAAATGCGTATCTTGCAAAAGACCTACTTCCATTTTCTTAATCTACTTTTGATAACCTGGATTTAATAATTTTTCTTATTTTTTCCTTTAACAGATACGAGATACGCTATGCATATCTCGTATCTGATTAGCAGTCGGCAAATGTTCATTCATGCAAGCCTGATGACCACTTGCCTCGTCGCTATAACAAAAAGGGAACCATACTTTAAAAGTATGATTCCCTGATTATTTTTATCAAACCGTAATCGTTACGTTGATGTCTTCCCATTTACCCGCTTTTTTCATGTTTTTATCGAACTTTTTGTACTCTTTCAAGTAGTCCTTAGAAACTGTGAAATTGCCGATGTTTAGGGGCTTTTGACACCATAAACGATTATTTCCCACTTTCTGCAATAGCTGCCTGAGCCGTTACATATCATAGGCTTACTACAGCCACTCCTCTTTCTGCTTTATCTTTTTATGCTACCTTTGAATAATCTAGCACTGCAATTTCCTGCATCCTCTCCAAACAACGTGCAGACCATCGAATAGCGTTTTTTCATATGTTTTTCCTTTCAATTTTTCCATATATCATATCCCTGTGTCATTGCAGACTCATATATGGGATGAAGTCTGCCATAAAGCACATTGAAAAATCTTTCTTTTTCAATTTTCTGTATGTATAATTCTTCCAAAGGCCAAATTGAATTAAGATTGTGTTGTTTACATTTTTCAAATTTTTCTCTTGCCTTTTCGTTTGTCTGAATTGTTTCATTTAAAATATACTGATTATCACAAAACTTCTTATAATAAGCGTCCCAGTCCGGCAATTTATTGTTCTTGGAAGAATTCAGATTTTCGTCCATTGGAATCAAATTCCACAATTCATCATTGGCAACATATGACCATGGTATAAAATGATCTATCGCATATTTGTTCTCTATATGTCGCTTTGAATATATATCTTTAAACCCAACACCATTAATATCTATTACGCAGTCCCAAAGCTTTCTAACATTTTCAAGTTTTCTTTCCTTGTCTTTTTCCGATTCAAGTTTATAAATAAGTCCCGGAACTCCCGGATTTCTATCCTGCAAATATTTAATTTTTTTCATCTTAATCCAGCCACGGATTGTAACCATATTATCGATGAGAAAATTGTTCCACAACTTATTTATAATAACCTTTTTAGTTAATCCTCTACCATTCTCTATCGTGTACAGTAAACATCTTTTCTTATTAATCATTTCAAAATAACTAATAAGTTTTCCAGTCTTGCTCCATAATGGATTATTCCCACCTAACTCTTTCACAAACGAAGAAAGCAATCTATACGGTACATTCTTCGCCAAGTCCTGCATCTCAGAATTAACACATTTACTGTTGCACTTTATTTTTTCAATGATAATATCCCTTGATTCATCATTTTTCACATCCACATTTTCGCTAATTTTATTTACTGCTCTTTCCAAAAGATTAGAACTTGTACCATCTACTGATTTTGGACCTAGTCTCAAGTGATATTCCTTTACCGCATACCATGCATCCGCTATCATGCCCGCAAAAACTTCCAAAAATGTAAACTCATTTTCTCCTCTTGCAACCAACTGCATTATGGAATCAAGCCAAAAGAATTTATAGCATTGTGTTGGATTTTCCAACATTCCTGCGAAACTTTTTATATTTAAATTACAATCATAGAAATATAATTCATCCATAGACATTCTCTAACTTTCTCTGTTAACATTATTGTGAAAATTCTCTAACGATATCCCTGCTCTTTCTTGATTTGCCTTTCAAGTTCTTTTGCAAGTTGTTCTTTCTCTATTTTTTCAATTGGTATTGTAATAATTACAGCGTAAATAATCCCTATTATCAACGGCCCAATCAAAAAGATATTACAGATAACAAAACTTAAAGTCTGTTCAACATGATTTATTGAAATAATTGTTGGCAAAATTACAAAACTTAACAATACAGAAGTAAATATATGTGTCCTCCTCCAAACTTCAGGATAATCCATTGTTTGCTGAATTCTAATTCCAAAAAATCCATTTTCACTGGTAAATGGCATAACTACTGCTGCTACAATCATTATAATCAAATACACAATGCAACCATAAGACGGCTTGTATAAAAATATGTTTTTTGTAACATTTCCATTTATCCAAAACGCACCCATACATCCTGCTAATATTACAAACGATAATATGTAAAATAATTTTGACTTTATTCGTTTGTATAATATATGCGATGCAATCATTATCGCCACTGGCACAAATATAAAAACATACATCAGAAATGGCAAATTAAATTTCATTTCTTTTGCAAATATCAAACTACTGATAACATGTGAAGTTGTAAATGAAACTAAATATTTTTCTTGTGTAGTCATTTTTCATACCTCCTTTTTATAACTTAATTGAACAACCCCATTAATAACATCTTCATCATAAATTTTTGGGCGTTCTTTTATTACTACTAAAATTGCTGCTTCAACAATGTTTTCTCTTGCATATAATCTACGTCCATCCGCTCTATGTTTAAACATATTCTTCAATTTTGACTCAAGCGATTTATTAAATACCATTGTTTGAATTTTTTCAAACTCAGAAGGTGAAATACTCATAGACATTGTTACATCTATAAATTCTTCATCAATTTCAACATAATTTAATAACTTAAATATGTCATATAAATGTCTGGAGTTTCTTTGTGCTTTTCCATGCAAATAATAATCGCATACGGCAAATATTTTATCCGCAAGTGTTCTATTTATACATTGAACACTCATTTCAAACGGTATTAAATTATATTTCTTTATTAACTCAGGTTCTTCATTTTTTAGCGTATCATATATGTAATTACTTATTTGTCTTCTTTCCGTTGGAAAAGAATAAGACATCAACGCTGTTTCTAACTTAACGAAAGGAGACAGTCCGGAAAAGTTACTATTATCACTAACAGAATTATAATAAAAATCATAATGATTATAGTTTTTATCACTTTCAATATCTTTCCAATTTTTTATTTCTATTTCTAAATCTTCAGCTATAGGTTTCAGTATGTTATACTTCAATTTTTTCTTCTACTCTCCCCTAAATGTTCTTTAAACGTAATATCTATATCCTCAGAAAATCGATCAATAACACCATATGCTTTAGATAAAGAAGTTCCTCCTTTGAATATTATCTCTATCTCTTTTTGAGATAATAAATATAAAATCATTGTTACATAATAATCTTTTTCTACTATATCTGTTGTAACATTCTTACGCTCTGAAACAATTGATATAATGTCTCTAAATAGTTCTTTATTTTCTTTGTGCAAATACATTGTCCAACCCCAATTCGTAATAATTTTTAAAAACATTAATAGGAAACTCTCTTATATATCTGTTCACGCTTTCTTTTCGTATATCATGAATATCAATATATTCCTCAATCTTTACTCTTGCTTCATCATATGATCCGTCCATATAAACTTCTATATTTTTTAACAATTCAAGTAATTGCAAAACATATACATTCTCCCTATTTATAACTATAGATGACTTTCTTATCAAAAACTTTCTACCACCAATTTCAATCTCCCTTGGAGATGAATTCGAATTATTACTGACAATTTCTATTTTTCTAGGCACCTGCATTGATATACCTAACTGATTTGCAAAAGAATTTCCACTATAATACCCAAATATTTCTTCACCCTTTGTAACAAAGCGATATCGAGCCACCATATCTGCACTAGGTCCAACTGTTGCTTTAAGCATCGTCTTCTTTGGAATATAATAAATTCCTTTATCGTACTTTTTTATCAGTCCTTTATTACATAATGACTTCATTTGCTGATTTACAGCAGAACGGGAGACTCCTTCTATAAAAATATCTGAAAAAAATATAGGTTCTCCTTCTTTATAATTACTTATTATATAATCATATAGCATAATTTTTGTTTCCTTAATATTTTAGATTATCTCTTTCTATTTTGTTAAGTATAATAATATAATTTATTTTTTCCTATGTCAATCATATTTAATATTCTTTTTCATTAATATTTCCTGTTTTTTATACTTTTTAATAGTCTGTTAATAATAAAAAACAGAACTAATCTTTCCGATTAATCCTGTTTTATTAACACATTCATCTAAGTACTACATTTTACAACTGCACACTCGCTTTTATTTTATTGCAATTGTCTTTACAAAATTCATACAGTTTTAACGAATCTCTCATGGCTCGCTCATCTTTTTCTCCTATGAAATACGCTACAAACAGTAACTCTATACATTCCATAACTAACGGTATACTTTCCCTCTCAATGGTTGAAATTGGAATTACAGATGCATATCCTTTTACCAAGTTTTTTAAATATTGAAACCACTGCTTTTCATCGACTTTGTTTTCTTCATCTTCTAATAATAAACCAAGCATAAAATAACATAAATCAAATATTCTGATGTTCTTTTGACTCAAATCAAAATCTACGTATCCTGAAAATTCATTGTTATAAAACAAAAAATTTCCTAAATGTACATCTCTATGTATAAGCCCATAGGATAAATCTTTATCTACCAATCTAAGTTCTTTTATAATATCTTCAAACTCGTTTTTATCGATAATTTTTTTGTCATACTCATATATGTTTTTTCTAATCCAGCTTTCCATTTCTCCTAACAAACTATTATTCCAACATTTGATTTTTCCTTCACATTCATCAAATGCCAGATGCAATCTTGCAATAATCTCGCCCATTTTGAAAAACCATTGTTCATTGCATTTATTAACATTAACTATATTGCATCCTTTTAGTTTAGTTGTAAGAAGCCAATAATTTTCTTTATCTTTTAAATATTTTTCATTATTTGGAGTGGCTATTATTTTAGGCACTGGAATTTGCTCACTATACAAAATGCTCAAAACTTCTACATTTCTCTTTAATTCCTCAAAATTCACATATTTTTTTAAAACAAATTCATCACCAATGTTCCAAGCTGTGCTGTAAATTTGTTTTATATCACATTCAATACCATATTTCGTCATTACCTGTTGTACGTTCACTTGTTTCTGCTCCATTTTCTTTTTTTCATTTAATACTATTCTTCTAACACTTTTTTCTGATAAACAATACATTTTTGCAATTTCAGAATACTTCATACCTATAAGGTAATGCTCATATATTTTTGAGTTTCTTATGTCTATTTCCTGTCTGTATTCTGTTATAACTTTATCGTTATTTTCTTTCTTCTTCGGTATGTAAATATATTGTCCATCTACATATTTCATAATTTCTTTTAGTAGCTCATCTGGAAAAATATCTTTCGCATTTTTATATTTCATGTTCTATATTCTCACCTCACAATGCTATGATAACATATTATTGTTTGTTTTTTTGCTCATCTCTTTTCATAGTAAATTTTGAGAATTTATCAATAGTACAAATTATAAAATAAGAATGTAGTTTTTCCGACATTGTTATACGTCATCATTCCTACATTCTTATTTTATGATTTACATCTGCACAACATTTTTCTCGTTTATAAATATTTAAGAAAATTATGTTGTTATATTATTTATATTTTTCTCTTAACTCATTTATTTTTATATTATATTTCTTTTGAAGTTTTGCCATTTGAACCGTGCATTCTCCATCTAACTGTCCATCTCTTCTTGGATATTCAGTTTCAAGAATCTTTTTTGCCTCTTGTAACCATTCGTTCTTTAATTTTTTAAACTCTTCTTCTAATTTTATATTTTTCTCTTTCATATCTTTCATTATTCTTTTTCTAAAATATTTTAACTTTACTATTTTTTCCTATAAATTCTCAACTAATTAATTATCATATCCGGGCTTGTTCCTATAAGATGTATTATGTATAACATATGTTCTTCGAATTCCTTTCCCAAAATAGAATCTACCATTTCCTTGTCAGCCATTTCTTCATCAGTAATCAATTCTCTCCATTTTCTTCCCCATGCCAAAAATGCTTCTGGAGTTTTACATTCTAAAAATTCATCTCTATATTTTTCTAATTTTTCTTCAATTGTCATTTGTTTTGTTGATTCCCCTTCATTTTTATTTGCAGGCTACAACTAGCTATATTATACCATCTGAATTTTCAATTTTTTTCACAAACTGATCCCTTACATACCATTATACTATTCATCTTCCTAAAATTCCAAACAAAAACTCCACTGAGATTTGCCTTATATGCAATGTTCCTAGCGGAGTTCTATCTTTTTATTTAAAGTAATAAGCTACTACAATAGAACCTTCCTATTAAGGTCCTTCCTGAACGTCAATGGCATATGAACCACCTACAAACTCGCCGCCCTTAATTGTTACATTTGAAGTAATGCTGTTTCTATAATAGATTGATTGTAAGTGCTGCAAAAGATGCTGCTGATGTACTTGTTATTTTTGCGTTATCAACAATTCCGTTAGAAGCACTTAACTGCATTGTTCCTGAAACAACATTCTTCATATTAACTTTTTGTGCATATAAACGCACAACTGTTGATGTATCTTCTATTTCCACATTTTCCATTGTTATAGAAGAATCTGCCAATCCTCTACCATCAATGTAAAGTTTGTCTGTTTTTGTGTCTTTAATAATAGCTGATTTTAAACGTTTTCCTATTCTATGTATGTAATATACTTCTGAATTGTAAACTTCAATTTCACTCTGGTTAGTCTTATTTTCATAAAAATCTACATTGTTACTCTTAATGCCGTCTAATACTAATTTATTATTAAAATCAAAATAAGGTGTTTCACCTGTGCTATTTAAAGCACCTGTTTTTTCTTTACTACTATCGATAATCTTAAGGTCACCATTTACAGTAACGTCATAACCATTTAAATCTAATACATGGCCGTTTAAATCAATTGTCCCACCTGCAATAGTTGTCTTTCTTGCTGGTTTGTTATTACTACCTAAAGTTATCTTTTCTTACTTTTGTTAGTTTAGTATAACTATCTTCTTGTTTAATAGTATCTGTATCGATACTTCCATCTTTTCTATCAATGTCTGCCTCATAAGCAATACCTTGCTCATATAATTGCAAAACTATATTTCTATCATTTTCAATATTTTATCCTGCACTTTATTTAAACTTTTTACATCTACTAATTTCACACTTATTTTCATTTACCCCTTCCCACCACATATGTATAAAATTTTCCAAATTTAGTTTTTACAACCTTAACCTCATCTTTAACCATCGGCGCTGGATATTTCTTTGTCGGTATAATCCATATATCTTTCATACTTTTTCTTTCCTTTGGAAAATATACATTATATACAGCAGCAGAATACTTTCCTGTCTTTTTATAAGTTTTCTTTGATATTCGTCCATATTTTATCCCTATTGGAGGGAATAAAAAATACAAGACATATCCACCCCAGATGCAGGAAATGTATAATATTGAAAATATTACAATTAGAATATATGATTTTTCTTTATACAACCCATATGTATATAAAAGAAATACTAATATGGAAATTAAAAATATAATTAATCTAATTTTTAATGACTCTTTTCCTAGTTCTCTGTATTCTTTTTTGTCTTCTTCTGTTAATTCATCAAATACTAAATTTTTATTTTTATTCATTATTTCTGATAAGTACCTGCTGTAATAATAATTTTAAATCACTTTTTGATAAAAACGGATACACGCCATCTAAATCAAGCACTTTTCTTTTCCTCCTCTCGTATCGAAAGTCGATAGTTTATATTTTGTTTAAATAGTTAATCCTAAAATTGCATTACCATATAAAAATTGTTTTAACTCTCTGCTTTCTCCGGTATTATAATACTCTAGCAATAGTGAATTAAACTGTTCCATATATTTATCAGTAATAGTCATAATCCCTGCACCTGAAGAAACCAAAATCTTATTTGCAAGCAATAAACTGGTACGTTTATTTCCATCCCAGAAGAACTGTCCTCTTGCTCCCCATGTAAATGCTTCTAATGCTTTATCTGTAGCAGAAGCATTTGCATCATTCAAAATATTTTTCAATTCTTCTATTGTTTTCTCTTTCTATGGAACCGGAGGCTCATAATCCGTTCCTGAAATACCAACTGTTCCTGTCCGTAGTTTTCCCCATTCCAAAGCTTCATTTCTCGCAATATATCCATTCAACTTACACCAATAATCAAATGTAGCTTCTTCATTTACCGTATTTAAAAGAAATTTCCATGCATCACGCATGTTCAAAATTGCCTGAATATCGTCAAGTTGTACATTTGGAACATTCACACCATTTAAAATTGTCTGTGTTTGCGGAAAAGTTACTGCTCTGTTTTCCATTTTCATTCCACAATATATGTTTTCATCCATTCTTTTCTTTGCAAAAATTAGACTCTGTTCAGGAGATAGATGAAATTTATCTTTAAATTTTGACATTGTAATACGCACCTTTTCCTCTTTTCCATACACATTATAACACAGATTTATATAGTACTGTCAGCAATTGCTATCCGAATTGCTGGATATCATACTTATTTTATCCCCAATGCTTCCTTTAAAAATCCTACTATTCTCTTTTCATACTCGCCATATATTATATTTTCCTTACTTTCAGAATCACTGCCATCAACAAAATATCTTCCTGTCTCTTTACTAATTGACAAAGAATCAAGTGGCCAGCCCTCAAATCTTTTAGTTGATGCTTTATCTATCATATAAAAAGCCCCTACATTTTTTGCTGACTCTCTATCCATAAATGATGAAATCCTACCATTGTTATAAACAGCTATACCGTCCAGGTAATAGGCAGATACCTTTCCTCCAAGCTCTCCTATAAGATTTGAATAATACTCAATCATTTCTTCATCTGATAATCTGTTCATTCCCATTGGAGTCCTAACATTTAATCCCGGTTGTCTCTCATCTTCTAAACTTAGTTCCTCAAAATACAATCCCGAATCATTACAAATCACCAAGTCAAAATATTTGCCATAATATCCTGCTTTGCATATTGCATTTTCTTCCGGCGTTTCTCCTGTCTCATCCGGTTCATCTTCTATCTCTAAATCTTTTAATGTTATAAATTCTATATCACAATTTTCTAACAGTTTAGAAAACCTCTTTACCTTTGACGGATTAGTTGTTCCCAGTAGTACTTTCATCGTTCTCTCCTTTCAATTCTTTTCATACTTTATTTCAAAATAGTCTAAATATGCCTTATATCTATCTTGCGCTGTTAGACATGTATCCATTAAATAACCTTTTTCATCCTTCCCTAAAGCAGAATGTAGCACAGCTTAATTTTATGTTAAAAAACTCCTGCACACCATTTCTGGTATACAGGAGTTCATTATTTTAAGTAATTATATTCTTTTCACTTGTCAGTGTATTACTTGTTAGCGATAGCTGCCTGAGCTGCTGCTAATCTTGCGATAGGTACACGGAATGGTGAACATGATACATAATCAAGACCAATCTTATGGCAGAATTCTACTGAAGATGGATCTCCACCGTGTTCTCCACAGATACCTACGTGAAGGTTAGGGTTAACTGGCTTACCAAGTTTGATAGCCATTTCCATTAACTTACCAACACCAACCTGATCTAACTTAGCAAATGGATCGTTTTCGAAGATCTTAGCATCATAGTAAGCATCTAAGAACTTACCAGCATCATCTCTTGAGAATCCGTATGTCATCTGTGTTAAATCGTTTGTACCGAAGCAGAAGAAGTCAGCCTGCTTAGCGATTTCGTCAGCTGTAAGAGCTGCTCTAGGGATTTCGATCATTGTACCTACCTGGTATTCAAGTTCAACACCTGCTGCTGCGATTTCAGCATCAGCTGTAGCTACTACGATATCCTTAACATATTTTAATTCCTTAGAATCACATGATAATGGAATCATGATTTCCGGCTTAACTGTCCAATCACTATGTTTCTTCTGAACATTAATTGCTGCACGGATAACAGCCTTAGTCTGCATCTTAGCAATTTCAGGATATGTTACAGCAAGACGAAGTCCTCTGTGTCCCATCATAGGGTTGAATTCGTGAAGTGAAGAAATGATTGTCTTGATTTCTTCTACTGTCTTACCCTGAGCATCAGCGAGTTTCTTAATATCTTCTTCTTCAGTTGGAACGAACTCATGAAGAGGTGGATCTAAGAATCTGATTGTAACTGGATTACCTTCAAGTGCTTCGTAAAGTGCTTCGAAGTCTCCCTGCTGATATGGAAGAATCTTTTCAAGAGCTGCTTCTCTTTCTTCTACTGTATCAGAACAGATCATTTCTCTGAATGCTGCAATTCTGTCTTCTTCGAAGAACATATGCTCTGTACGGCAAAGACCGATACCTTCTGCACCAAGTTCTCTAGCTTTCTTAGCATCAGCTGGTGTATCAGCATTTGTTCTAACCTTAAGTGTTCTATATTTATCAGCCCATCCCATGATACGTCCAAATGTACCAGCGATCTTAGCATCAACTGTAGGAATAATTCCATCATAGATGTTACCTGTTGAACCATCGATTGAGATGAAATCTCCTTCATGATATTCTTTTCCAGCTAAAGTGAATTTCTTGTTTTCTTCGTCCATAGCGATGTCGCCACAACCAGATACACAGCATGTACCCATACCACGAGCAACTACGGCAGCGTGTGATGTCATACCACCACGAACTGTTAAGATACCCTGTGATGCCTTCATACCTGTGATATCTTCTGGAGATGTTTCAAGACGTACAAGTACAACCTTTTCTCCTCTTGCATTCCATTCAACAGCATCATCAGCTGTGAATACAACCTTACCACAAGCAGCTCCCGGAGAAGCTCCAAGTCCCTTACCAGCTGGTGTAGCAGCCTTAAGAGCAGCAGCATCAAACTGTGGGTGAAGTAATGTATCTAAGTTTCTAGGATCGATCATAGCTACAGCTTCTTCTTCTGTTCTCATGCCTTCATCAACAAGGTCACAAGCGATCTGTAAAGCAGCCTGAGCTGTTCTCTTACCATTTCTTGTCTGTAACATGTAAAGTTTTCTGTTTTCAACAGTAAATTCCATATCCTGCATGTCTCTGTAATGGTTTTCAAGTGTTTCACAAACCTTTACAAATTCTTCAAATGCTTCTGGGAATTCCTGTTCCATCTGAGCGATTGGCATTGGTGTTCTAACACCGGCAACAACGTCTTCACCCTGAGCATTCTTTAAGAATTCACCCATAAGCTTCTTTTCACCTGTTGCTGGATCTCTTGTAAATGCAACACCTGTACCACAATCATCACCCATGTTACCAAATGCCATTGACTGTACGTTAACAGCTGTTCCCCATGAATAAGGGATATCGTTGTCACGACGGTAAACGTTAGCACGTGGGTTATCCCATGATCTAAATACGGCTTTGATAGCTCCCATTAACTGTTCCTTAGGATCATCTGGGAAGTCTTCTCCGATTTTTTCTTTATATTCAGCCTTGAACTGTGCTGCTAATTCCTTTAAGTCATCAGCTGTAAGTTCAACGTCCTGCTTAACACCTCTGTCAGCTTTCATCTTGTCGATAAGTTCTTCAAAATACTTCTTACCAACTTCCATAACTACGTCAGAATACATCTGGATGAATCTTCTGTAGCAGTCCCATGCCCAACGGGCATTTCCTGACTTTTCAGCAATTGCGTTAACTACTGTTTCGTTAAGACCAAGGTTAAGAATTGTATCCATCATACCTGGCATAGAAGCTCTAGCTCCTGAACGAACAGAAACAAGTAATGGATTTTCCTTATCACCGAATTTCTTTCCTGTGATTTCTTCCATCTTTACGATATACTCGTTAATCTGTCCCTGAATTTCTTCGTTAATTTCTCTACCGTCCTCATAGTACTGAGTACAAGCTTCTGTTGTAATAGTGAATCCCTGAGGTACTGGAAGTCCTAAACCTGTCATTTCTGCAAGGTTAGCACCTTTTCCACCAAGAAGTTCACGCATGTTTGCGTTACCTTCGCTAAAAAGGTATACCCATTTGTTTGCCATTAATTTTTCCTCCTAAAACTTTAGTATTTATTTTATGAGTTGTGGAGAATGGCTCTCTTTAACCAACTCATATTTTCTAATATCGGTATTTTTGCACACAAAAATTGGGCAAAAATCCCTATAAAACATTATAACATAAGGCATTTGATAGTCAAGTTCATTTGCCATATGTTACCACAAAAAATCACTAAAACTCATCAAATCTTACTAAACTTCATACGACACACATTATTTTGTTGATCCATTAATATTCAAAATAGGTTTAATAAATTTTTCGGTTTCTGAATAGTCATTATTTCGCAATATATTGACAATACATTCTGCCAAAGCTATTCCTGATGCATATACAGGTTGTTCTACCGTTGTGATATGAGGTGTTACTAATTTTTCATATCCTAATCCATCAAATCCTGTAACGCCAAGTTCATTAGGAACATTTATTTCCATCTTAACGGCACATCTCATTACTCCAAGTGCTAAAGCATCACTGGCACAAACTATCGCATCAACATCTGCATTTTTCAAAATTCTTGAAGCTGCCAAATATCCATCGTCTTCATTATTACACACTCTCATTATTCCCGATTGTGGTATATCCATATGGTAGTCTCTCATACAATCCATATATCCATTTAATCTGTCCTGCGTGTATTTTTCTTCACTTCTTATTCCAATATTTGCAATTTTCTTATAACCACGTTTAAGAAGATGTTCTGTGGCAATATATCCACCTTTATAATTGTCTATGTCAATCCAATTATTCTTGTAACTGCTATTTCCAAATACAATTACAGGCTTATCCTTAAACCACTTCATCACTTCATCTTCTTCACGCTCAGTCATACCCATGGCTATTACACCATCACATTTAACTTTTTTGTAATCATGTCTACATATCTGCATTGAATAACCTTCAAGTCCTAACTTTTCTCCGATTCCTGAAATTGCTCTTAGTGTAAAAGGATGCAGAGGGTCAATTCCATTTGCAATATATACACATATAATGTTTGTTTTGTTTGTCTGCAAAAGTCTGGCAACCTGATTAGGTTCATATCCCATTTCGTCTACTGCCTTTTTTACTTTCTCATAAGTTGATGGTTTTAATTTTTCTGGTTCGTTGAGAAAACGTGAAACGGTCATTGTCGATACACCTGTAGCTTTTGCAATGTCTTTAATTGTTATTGCCATTGTTCTCTCCTAATTGTTTTCTAATTAATTCGTTCATTTGATAATGTTATCGATAACACTATTTTATCACATTATCTAATTTATTGTAGATATAAATTTATTGAATCGACTTAATAGTTAACCCTGACAATAGCTTTTCTTTTACTTCATTAACTGTTATGGATTCATCATTATAAAAACAGGTAATCTCCAATACTAATTCCTGATATCTTGCCTGCCCCAAGCCTATCTTCATATTATTTTCCTGCGCAATGTTTCGCAAATTTGAAATCATATCAGACGTTTCCTGATCTGTAAGGTCTGATGTATCAATTACAGCTTCATATTTTACTGAATATCTAAATGTTTCCTGTTCGGTCGTTTCCTCTATAGTTGTCTGCTCAGTTGTCGTTGTTACATTTGTTTCCGTTGTCTTTTCTTCCTTTTGTTTCTTACCGCATCCGACAAATGCCAATGTAACACATAATGCACAAAGTATTACAGCTATTCTCTTTCTCATTAGTTGCACTCCTTTTTTGTTTGTTTTCTTTCGTTTCATTATTTTGTTTTTATTTAACTATAATATTATCATTTTTCAAATTTATTTTCATTACAATTTATTCAAATTGTCAATGGTTCGAATGCAATTTGTCGTTTACTCTTTTTATATAATCAATATTACATTTTTCACTTCATTTCATATACTATATTAAGGGAATATTTACATATAAACTTTGATGTTTCTCTCATAGATTTGGAGGATTATTCATGAACATTTCCGATTTACAATATAAAGATATTTCCAGGGATTTAATAAATTCAATGCTTTTTGAAAATATAGAATATTCAGACACCAATTCGGATATGGGAATCGTTATGGGTAGCTATAGTGCTGTTAAATATCGTGTGCCAAGAGCTGTGGCTTTGTATAATAAAGGACTTGTTAAAAATTTTATTTTTTCCGGTGGCAAAATGCTTACTGACTCTGGAATTTATCAGGAGGCTGATCTCATGAAAATATATGCTGTAAAAGCAGGAATACCTTCTTTAAATATTTACACAGCATATAATTCCACTTCAACAATTGATAGTTTAGAAAATGCTTATAGAATTATTAAAAGTCAGGAAAATTATCCATCTCTCAAGATTGCTTTAATTACCACCACATTCCACATGAAAAGATGCCTTTTATTAGTTGACAAAATGTTTTCTAAAGATATAAATATCATTCCATGCCCAGTTAATGACTCTTTCACAACTAAAGAAAACTGGTATAAAACTCCTGCCGGATATGAAAGAGCAATCGGTGAAATTTTTGGAATAATAGATTATGCAAATAAGGGCTACATTAATAATTTTAACATAACATTGTAATTTATTATGATGCCAGGGTCAAAAGGTCTTTCACACACATGAGCTTGCTCATAAGTGGGTGAAAGACCTTGGGACCCGCCTCAATATGAGCATAAAAGCGGGATATTCCCGCGATATGCGAATATTGGGTAGGATTGTGGTAGTGCGCAGCACGGAACAATCCGTAGGCATCATATTTTGAAGAGCTTCTAAACTCAATATGAGCATAAAAGCGGGATAATTCCCGCGATATGCGAATATTGGATAGGATTGTGATAGTGCACAGCACGGAACAATCTGTAGGCATCATATTTTATCTTATTTTTTGTTTTTTGTTACTTTTTATTATGTTTTAGCTTATTACGCTTTTATACTTATTATGTTTTATTGTCTATTCTACTTCATAGTCTGTTATTCGTAATATAAAACTAATGTTTTTGTTGACCATTTCCCATAGATTTTTTTCTTTTTACCTACTTTATAAGGTCTTACCATTACAGTACCTGCTGTCCATGTTCCATCTTCTTCTATTCCATTCGTGATGCCCATTTTATTTACATCATTTTTTGAAACTGCTTTAGTAAACACATTCTTTTTGGTCGTAAATGTTTTTTTGTATTTTGCACTTTTGAACTTAACTTCATATCCTGTAGCTCCATTTACTTTTGCAAATCTTATTGTGTATTTCTTTTTGCGCAACTTTGCAAATTCAATTGATGTACCCGCCTTTTTCAGACCTTTTGAATATGTAATACTCGAATTTCTAGAAAATACTTTCTCTCCCATTTTTGGTTTTGTATCAAAAGCAAATTTCTTTAATGTTGAGTTTGCAAACGCTTTGTCTCCAATATATGCTAATTTTTTATTTGAAACAAATGATGCAAGGTCATATGTTCTATAAAAAGCCTGTTCACCTATATTTTTAACATTTTCACCTAATTTTACACTTTTAACTGATTTTTTTCTAAAAGCCCCTGCATCAATTTCTTCTACTGTACCAGCAATAACAACTTTGTCATTTGTTCCTATGTAATAATTCAATTTTGTTTTGTCTGCTGACAATATACATCCTTTATCAAAAGTAGATTTTGTATTGTCCTGTGCAATTATCACTTTATATATTGGTGAATTTTTAAATATCATACCAAGTTTTGTTGCAGTTCCATGCAAAATTACACTGTTAATATCGTCCGTATTACTTTCAACGATTCCATTTTCAAAACCATCAATATCTCCCATAAATTCAATGTTTTTAATAGTTGCAAATGCATTTTGCTCGATAGTCTTTACATTTGCAGGTATTATTATTGTTTCTTCGCCCCAAACAAATCCGAATGCTTTTCTTTTTATTGTTTGGACATCTTTTCCAATCTTTATAGATTCTACACTTAAGGTTGAAAACGCATTTTCGCCAACACATGTGATTCCATCTTCGATTGTTATACTTTTTACAGAATCATAATTGCCAAGTATTTCCATATCATCCCACATTGCACCTGTTCCTGAAACTACAATTGTTTTCGCGTCTTTGTCATATGTATACGTTGCATTGTCACCACATTTTCCGGTTAACACATTTTTAGATGCCTCAACGTTCTTCGTTGTTTCCTGATTTTGTGTTGCCTGTTGATTTTGTGTTGTTTCTGCTGCATACACATTAACACTTTTGGTTGCAACAGGTCCCATAACTGCTGTTGCCATAGCTAAGGCTACTGCCCCTGATAATAATACTTTTGATTTCATAATAGATACCCTCCTTAAAAATCTTTGTTTTCTTTGTTGTCTTATACTTATTAAACGAAGAGGTCATATTTTTTATTGCATTTATTTTTTAATTATAAGTTAAGTTTTCACTTTTTAGCAAAGAATAAAAAATAACAGAGCTAAAATCCAATATGAATTTCAACTCTGTTATTATTTAAAATCATATTTTATATCCATTAAGGATAATTGTTTTTAAATATGTCTTACATACTTTTGCATGTTATATGCTGACAATTCCAATTAAAATGCCATCTTTTCTTCAAAGTATGCTTTTAAATCTTCAATCTTGATTCTTTCCTGTTTCATAGTGTCACGGTCACGAACTGTAACTGCTCCATCTTCTTCTGAATCAAAATCATAAGTAACACACCAAGGTGTTCCGATTTCATCCTGACGACGATATCTCTTACCTATTGCTCCTCTGTCATCATATTCACAGTTATATAATTTGCTAAGTTCTGCAAATACCTTTTCTGCACCTTCATTTAACTTCTTTGATAATGGAAGTACACCGATCTTAACAGGTGCGATAGCCGGATGGAAATGCATAACTGTTCTCATATCCGGTTTTTCTTCTGTTCCGATATTTTCTTCATCATACGCTGCACAAAGGAATGCAAGTGTTACTCTGTCAGCACCAAGTGATGGTTCAATAACATATGGAACATATCTTTCTTTCTTTTCATCATCAAAATATGATAAATCCTGCTTTGATAATTCCTGATGCTGAGTTAAATCGTAATCAGTTCTATCAGCGATTCCCCAAAGTTCGCCCCATCCAAACGGGAATAAGAATTCAATATCTGTTGTTCCCTTTGAGTAGAAACATAATTCTTCAGGTGAATGATCTCTTAATCTAATTTCATCTTCTTTAATTCCAAGACTTAATAACCAGTCACGGCAAAATCCTCTCCAATACTGGAACCATTCTAAGTCTGTTCCCGGTTCACAGAAGAATTCAAGTTCCATCTGTTCAAATTCTCTTGTTCTGAATGTGAAGTTACCAGGTGTGATTTCATTTCTAAATGATTTACCAACCTGACCGATACCAAATGGAATCTTCTTTCTTGAAGTTCTCTGTACATTCTTAAAGTTTACAAAAATACCCTGTGCTGTTTCAGGTCTTAAATATACTGTATTTTTAGCATCTTCAGTTACACCCTGGAATGTCTTAAACATAAGATTAAATTCACGAATTTCTGTAAAATTGTGCTTACCACATGTTGGACATGCAATGTTCTTTTCTTCTATGTAGTTAGCCATTTCTTCATGTGACCATGCATCAACAGAACCTTCTATTGTAATTCCATTTTCTTCCATATAATCTTCAATAAGTTTATCTGCTCTAAATCTTTCATGACATTCTTTACAATCCATAAGAGGGTCTGAGAATCCACCAAGATGTCCTGATGCAACCCAAGTCTGAGGGTTCATTAAAATAGCACAGTCAACACCTACATTATATGGGTTTTCCTGAATAAATTTCTTCCACCATGCTTTTTTAACATTATTCTTTAATTCTACACCAAGGTTACCATAATCCCATGTATTCGCAAGTCCACCATAAATTTCTGAACCCGGATATACAAATCCTCTGCTTTTTGCAACTGCAACGATTTTTTCCATTGTCTTTTCCATGATACTTCTCCACCTTTTATTTTTTATGATGCCGGGTTAGGAAATACTAAGTAATCCATAAGGCATCTTTTTATTATCATTATTATTTTAATGTATATACAATATAGCTTATTCCGTCATCAGTTTTCGCTGTTTCTACCACGCCATCACTGATTTTACAGTTTTCGCTCACATACTTTACTGTTCCTTCAATCTGGACTTTCATCTGTTCATTAACAATCAAAATATTATCATCTAAATCATTAATCTTGTCTTCTGACACTGATTTTTTCTTATTGTCAGGGGCATAAAATTTCCCCTTAATTTCACAATCTTCATTGTCACTTATGTCACCTATATAGAAAGTTCCTTTATCAGGATTGTTATATTTTAAAATATATGTTCCAAAGTCTGTAGTTGATGCAAATTCCATAATCATAGTCGCAACATCTTTCTTTACATCCATTGACTTTAAAGAAAGTGCATCTTTTCCTGATGCATCACTATCTGAATTAAACTCATCGACTTCATTTTCAACAGTACTCTTAAGTTCCTTCTTGTCATAATAATCTTTATCGAATGACTCTGCTACTCCGTACTGTACTTTACCATCTTTTGAAATATGAATTGCTGTCTGGCCTTTTTCTAAAGCAATATCTCCAACTTTATTGTCACACCCGACAAATGTAAGAGCTATTGTCATAACCATAAGCAATGATATAATTTTTTTCTTAAGCATATCCGCTCCTCCTCGCAATACCTAATTTTACATTGTATACTCATTATTTTCAATAACTAATTTCCAGAAATTCCAGAGTTTTGAATTGTTTTTCTATGTGTTCTTTCAAATAACTTTCTATAATTCCATTTATTTCCTGCCACACCTTATCTTTAACATTAAATGTATATAATTTGTTAAGTGGCGATGAAATTATGTATTGAAGCGCATACACTGCCGATTGCGATACTAATTTATCTTTTGACAAATTTCCATGACATTTAGAACAAATCATGCCATTCTTTCTCAAATCAAAATAATCCAGTTCACTATTATTGCCACACTTTACACAGGTAAACACATTTGGATATTCCCCGTTTATCACAAGCGATTTAAGTTCATATATATTTTTCACCAATTTGTCAGGAATAGAATCATTTTGCAGTGCTTTAAGTGAAAGATAGATTAATTTTAATGTCTCTGTTCCATCTATATTTTCCCTTCCATAGTAGTCCGCCATTTCAAGAAAATACATTCCCATATACATTTTATTAATGTTGGTCATTTCACCACCAAAATATTCTGTCACTTTTACATTTGTTATAGTGTATGAATTTCTTCCACGATACATGGTAAATTCGCCAAAACTCATAGGCTGCGTTCCCGAAAGGAACTGGCTTGTAGGTCGTCTTGCCCCTCTTGCAAAAGCCGTTATCTTTCCAAATTGTTTTGTAAGAAGCACAACTCTTTTATCATATTCACCCATCGGCATTGCTGATATTACAATTCCCATAGCTGTTACTGTTTCAACCATAGTCGTGCCTCTCCTTTCTTAACTCAATTCACTAAATATTTAATAAATGCTAAAAGTCGCATAGACACGGCTTTAATAGCAGAAATTTCTTACATTAAAAAAATTTCTTATATTTTTAAAAATTGTATTTTACTGCTGCTTCTCATTATATCCGTAATTCTTCAATAACAAATCGCTGTCTCTCCATTCTTTTCTAACTTTTACCCATAACTGAAGATTAACTTTCATTTCAAGCATCTGTTCTATTTCATATCTTGCATTGCTTCCAATCTTTTTAAGCATACTACCCTGTTTTCCGATAATTATGCCTTTATGAGAATCTCTTTCGCATATAATTGTTGCTTCTATATCAGTAATTTTGCCGTTTTTTCTTTCTTTCATTTTTTCAATTGTAACAGCTATTCCATGCGGAATTTCTTCATTTAGAGCATGCAATGCCTTTTCTCTTATAATTTCAGCCACAATCTGACGCATTGGCTGGTCAGTTACTGTGTCTTCATCATAATACTGAGGTCCATGTGGCAAATATTTAAAAATAGATTCTACTATTTCATCAGCATTTTTATCTCTCAATGCTGATGCAGGAATTATTTCCGCAAAATCAAGAATTTTTCTGTACGCATCAATAAATACCAAAATTTCTTCTTTTTTAACAGTATCTATTTTATTAATTACAAGAATTACAGGTACATTTATGTCTTTAAGCTGCTCGGCAATATGCTGTTCACCTGCCCCAATAAATGTACTAGGTTCAACAAGCCACAAAATAACATCTACTTCTTTTAATGTTTTTTCAGCCACATTTACCATATATTCACCTAATTTATTTTTTGCCTTATGAATACCCGGTGTATCAAGAAATATAATTTGTCCTTCATCACATGTATATACTGTCTGAATCTTATTTCTCGTTGTCTGCGGCTTATTTGATGTAATAGCAATTTTCTGTCCTATTATTTTGTTCATTAATGTAGATTTTCCAACATTTGGTCTTCCTATTAATGCAACAAATCCTGATTTGTACTCTTTATTTTCCATTTGTTCTCCATTTCCAAACTTTTGTTTTATACTTTATTTACATTCTATCATCTGATTTGCATTTATTTTTCATTTATATTTGTATTTATTTTTTAATTTTTATTTTCAAATAAATTGTAGATATTTTTAAACATATCTTTGTTTTCTTCTATTCTTCCTTCGTTTCCAATAACGCAAACATAATATTCTTTAAGTGCATCTGCAACAAGGCTTCCACAGTTTCTGATTGCATTTGTTGTAGTACTTAACACCTGACTTCTTTCTTTTTTAAGATTTTCAAAAGTATTATGGTTAAAATACAATGTTAACAATCTTCCACCTTCGCTACACGGTGTGCGTGGCTGGTCGTATTCACTTATAGTTCCGATAATAAATTTGCGCATATCTCTGTCACCGGCATTAAAATTATTGATGTAATCCACAACATTTTCATAGATTTCATTTGTTTCTTTTAATTTAGGGTCTCTGTAAGATGTAAACATTGCAACACCCTGTTTTGTAAAGAAGTTGCTACAGCCATACGCGCCACCTTTTACTCTTACGTTATTCCACAAATATTCATAAACTAAAATAGTTTTAAGTACTGATAAAGTTCCTGTATATGGATATTTGTCTGTATCAAATTGTCCTGCTCTTACTACATATTGCACCTGACTTGATGTTTTAAATCCTTCATTTAATACATTCTTTGCAAATTTTTCCACTTTATCGCTACTCAATATACTACTGTCAGGTTCTTTGTCATATAATGAATCTGTCATATCTTCCACTAATCCCGGTAAACTGTCATATTCATCATCCTTGCATACATAACTGATAACAAGATTTTCTTTTCTAAAAACATACTCTGTAAGCAATTTTAATTTTGCTGCTACTTCCTCTTTTACATTTTCAAAATTGTTGGCTATATCTTCAATAAATTTGTAAAATGTAATTCCAGCATAATTTTCCCTTCTATACATCGTCTCTGAGAAATATGAGCCTGCTCTAAGTGCTGCAGCAGAATCTCCACTTTCCATAAGTGTATTCTGAAGTCTTGCTTTTATTTCATCGATAATTTCTTTTAATCTCTTATAGTCATCAAATTTTGTAGTAAGCATAACTTCTTTTGCAATTTCAAATGCCTTATCCATTCTGCTTATCATCGACTTAAAATTAACTTCAACTCGATGCTCGAACTTATTCTTTTCAATTGCATCCGGATATAATGTTGCATCAACATATATTCCACCAATATTTTTATTTATTTCATTTGCAAGCTGAGTGTAATTATAACTTTCCGTATTCATATATCCTGCAGTATTTTTCAGCAAACCAATATATGGTAAAAGTTCCGTAGGTATATTTTTACAGTCAAATGACAATATTGCATAACCTATTCCGTTAGTAAAGCAGTCATAATAAACCGTAGGTATTCCATTAATTTCTCTTATCTGAGACTTTATAGGTCTTGGTTCAGGGTCAATATCACTTATTTCCAACATCGGTATCTTCTTTAAATCTTCTTCAGGTGATGGTTCTTCCTGATACTTCTTTAATGCCTTTGTATCTGCAACTAACTTATCAATTTCACTCTTTGAAAGAGTTGCCTTTTTTGCAGCTAACTTGTCTGCTAATTCTTTTTCAGTTTCTGCCACAAGACCTTTTTTTGGCTTAAGCACTACTGTTGATTCAATTTTGCTGTTTAGAACATACTTTTCAATTAATTTTTCAAAATAATCCGTCTCAACCATTTTCTTTAAAAATGCGTATGTTTCATTGCATTCTACATATATAAATGGCTGATTTTCATCGTAAATCCAACTTTCATACATCTGAAGGCCAATCATTAATCCTCTTGGCCAACGTCCGAAATCACTTTCACGATATTTAAATTCCAAATTATTTATTGTAGCAATAAGGCTTTCTTTTTCGATACCATTTTGTACTATTTCTTCTAATCCACTTTTTATTATTGACTTGAATTTATCCTTATCTTCATAATTTGCATATTTAGCTACTATAGACCAATATGGTTGTAAAATTCCTGACTCATATGTGCTTTCTACGTTCTTTCCTATGCCTGCATCTATAATCTTTTGTTTTAAAACTGCACCCGGCATTGTCATAAGTACATAATCAAGTACCTGGAACGCCAACACTTCTTCTTTATTAAGTGTTGTGTCTAAAACTACATTCCATGACAAAATAGTATTGTCTTCTTCTGATTCACCATCTGATATAGGGTAGTAACTTTCAACCTCTGCCGGTTTATCAAATGGTTTCTGCATTTTTATTTCAGAATCTATTTCTAATGTATCATATTTGCTCAAATATTCCTTATCTATAAAACGGAGTTTTTCTTCCATATCCATATCTCCGTACAAATATATAAAGCTATTTGACGGATGATAATATTTTCTATGAAAATCCAAATATTCTTCATAAGTTAAATCAGGTATTGATACCGGATCACCACCTGACTCAAAGCCGTATGTTGTATCCGGAAAAAGCGAATGCAATACCTGTCTGTCAAGAACTCCTGCTACTGAGGAAAATGCTCCCTTCATTTCGTTATAAACTACACCATTTATTTTCAACTCATCTTCCGGTGATTCTAATTCGTAATGCCATCCTTCCTGCTTAAAAATCTCCTGATGATTATATATTTGTGGATTAAATACTGCATCCAAATAAACATCCATTATATTTTGAAAATCTTTTTCATTACAACTTGCAAGCGGATACACAGTCTTGTCCGGATATGTCATTGCATTTAAAAATGTATTAAGTGACCCCTTTACGAGTTCGATAAATGGGTCTTTCACCGGGAATTTATCTGAACCACAAAGAACTGTATGTTCTATTATATGCGGTACTCCTGTATCATCATTTACCGGTGTTCTAAAACCAATATTAAAAACTTTATTATTGTCATCATTTGATAATAATGCAATTCTTGCTCCTGTCTTTTTGTGCTTTAATAAATAAGCCTGTGAATTTAAGTCCTCCATATAATATTGTTTTATAATTTCATATTCTTTAATATCTTTTACTGCCATTAACTTTTCCTTTCCACAATATTCTTCTTTTTTAAGATGTTCGGTCAAAAATGTCTTATATTTTATCACTCACCATTCACTCTAACGTAAATATGCCATCATTTTATACTATTCACCGTGTTATCTTAATATATTATCAACTTCAACTAAAAATCTATTCAACTGATATACTCGTTCTATATTCTAACACATTTAAATTTTTTCTTCATTAACAATAAATTTTTTTATCTAATTTTATATAGTAATAAATTTTTTATCTGATTTTAATTCTTATTTTATTTTCAGGCTTCATTTGATATTTTATTCATATTTGTTATACTTATAGAAGCATTAGGAGGAATATTATGAGCGTTAAAGATGAAGTTTTACATATGCTTGAAGCAAATAAAGGAAGGTATTTTTCAGGAGCTACTCTTGCAAAAGAATTAAACGTTAGCAGAAATTCTATTTGGAAGGCAATCAAATCTTTAGAAAATGAAGGCTATAAGATTTCAGCTACTACAAATAAAGGTTATTGTCTTGAACAATCAAATGATATTTTAAGTAAGCACAGTGTTGGTGAATTCTTAAAATATCCTTTAGATATCCACGTGTATGACACAATTTCTTCAACTAATACTGTTTTAAAAGAAATGGCTGAAGATGGAGCAACAGAAGGGACTGTTCTCGTAGCCAGTGAGCAGACTTTAGGTCGTGGTCGTATGGGAAGAAAATTTGTTTCACCTGCCGATACAGGAATTTATTTTAGTATACTACTTCGTCCTGATATTCCTGCCAGTGATTCACTTTTTTTAACTACAAGCGCAGCAGTTGCAGTTGCTAAGGCAATTGAAGATGTTTCCGATAAAAAGGCAAAAATAAAATGGGTCAACGATGTTTTTGTAGATAACAAAAAAGTATGTGGAATATTAACTGAAGCTACTTTTAATATGGAAACAGGCAAACTTAACTACGCAATTGTCGGAATCGGTATTAATGTTTGTTTTCCTGAAGGTGGATTTCCTGAAGAAATCGACAAAATTGCTACGGCTATATTTGACAAAGAAAGCGATTCCATTAACAAGCGTAGCAAATTATTAGCTCATGTCTTAAATTACTTTATGGACTTTTATAATTCATTTGAATCTAAGAGTTACCTTAAAGAATACATTGACCGCTCTATATTATTAGGAAAAAATATTACTGTTATTGACAAAGATGGTAACAAGACTGCCAAGGCAATTTCAATTGACGATGAATGTCATCTTCTTGTCAGATTTGAAGACGGAACTGAAAAACTGCTTTCATCCGGAGAAGTAAGTATAAAATTGGATTAATTTCACACATATCAAAACTATCTAATTTATAAGATATATATTAATTTTAGATTTGTTAATTATACACTAACAGCCAGACTTCCAAAAAGTCTGGCTGTTAGTGTATAGTATACAATATATATGCAATACCAAAGTCATAAAATCTGGTACAGATTCTTTTTGTAATTTTCATCTCTGTATTTATCTTGGTATCACTTCAATTAATAAATTTTTTATTTATTTTCTCCTATAAAGAACAAACCAACTGTTCCTGGTCCTGCATGAGTTCCAATCGTAGGACTTAGCATTCCTATGATTACTTTTTCTACTCCACATTCTTCTTTTATTTTATCAGCTACTTTATTGGCATCTTCTATACAATCACCATGTACAATAAAGGCTACTTTATTTTCATAACCTGCGCCTTCTTTTTTCATGGAATCAACCAGACTCTGTAATGCTTTCTTTCTTCCACGAACATTCTGGAATGGTTTTAATTCTCCTTCATTTGTTACATGAAGTACAGGTTTTACATGTATTAAAGTTCCTACAACTGCAGTTGTTTTTGATACTCTTCCACCTCTATGTAAATGGAATAAATCATCTACAGTAAAGTAATGGCACATATGATTTAAATTTTCTTCAATCCAGGTCTTTACTTCTTCTAAACTTTTACCTTCTTTTTTCATATTTGCTGCTTTATATACTAAAAGCCCCTGACCTAAAGATGCAGCCTTTGAATCAATAACAACAATATTACTATCCGGAAATTCTTCTTTTAAGTCCTCTGCTGCAATTCGTGCTGAATTATAACTAACACTTAATGCAGATGAAAATGCAATGTGCAATATGTCTTTTCCCTGATTCAAAATACTTCTAAACATCTCTGTTGCATATTCCGGATTGCATCCCATCGTTGTAGGCATCGCACCTTTTCTCATAAGCTCAAAAAATTCATGCGGTTCAATATTTTTTTCATCTCCGTATATCACTCCGTCTATACTATAATATAAAGGGAGGCAAGGAATATCATATTCCTGTAAGATTTCTTGTGGCAAATCACTTGCTGAATCTGTTACAATAACATAATCTCTCATATTATCTACATTCCTTTCAACCTAACAAAATGTCATTTATTTTCGTTATTATCATATCATTGTAACATTTCTATTTCTACAACTCTGAAAAGGAAAATGTTTATTATCTCTTTTATTGCAACTTATTTTATCCATAAATTGCAGCTTTTCTTATAGTAATATTTTTTTCTTTTCCCACTACATTTGTATATTTTTCTGTAACTATTATATCCAACATTCCTTCTTTGTAATCAACAGACATGACTTCTATTTCATAATCTGATGTGCCACTGACATTATATGCAATATTATTCATACAAAAATTTATCATATCATCATTACTGTTAATTTCTTTATTCTTACCACAACTTGCTTTTACTGTCTGTTTTACAGCTGTTGCTACTGCTCTGTTTAACTCAGTTTCTTTTGAACTTTTTTCTTCCAACGCCATAATAGTCATACTTACAATCATAACTGATACAATTAATCCAATCACTATTGAAATTTGCTTCATCTGTTTTCCTCATAATTTTATAGTAGTAGTTTTTATACCCTCTCCAAGGTTCCTGTAATTATTTAGCCATCATCTGTTTTTCTTAATTTCATTCACCATTTCTTTTGACATTTTATATTTTTTCATTCCCTGTCCTTCCTTTTTATTAAGACTTTCTTCCAGTTTATTTTTTAATGTAAGATTCCATTTAGAATTTTTATTTAACGTATCCATATATTCCTTTGAAATAAATCTAGTCGTATGATTATATTCATTATTATTTATAATATACACACCAAATTTCTTTTCTGCATAAGAACTATCATCTCCGGCATTTGAACAAACTGTCACTATAAATTCTGCAATAGACTCTGTATTTATAAACTTCTCAGTTAGTACGATATCTGAGTTATTTATATCTTCAAATTCTTTATTCTTACCTCTTTCATAATAGTTTTTACCAGTTACGTCAGTTATCTTTTGTATATATAGAGGATATTTTGTACTTGAATACGCATCATCATTAACTGTTACTTTCTTTACTAATTCGTTCATATCTAATTTTATATTTTGATTAACTACGTAATATCTGTCAGTAGCATTTATAAATAAATTTATAACTTTTTCTTTTTCCCATTGGGCATAAAGTACCCTGTCTCCATTTGCATATAATATTCCACCAGGTTTTAAAGTTGCTCCATTGCCGTCACTTTGGAAATTCCAATGTTTATTTTCTACTGTATGATATCCATTTCTTCTGACTGTAACACCACTTATTATTATGTCTTCCTGCCAAAATTTAATCTGATTTTCAGGCATTCCTGAAACATGTTCAGAAGTATTTTTATTAAATGTAACGTCATATTTTTCGCTTATTATTATTTCATTATCTACATAAGCTTTAACAAATTTCGTAGGTCGCAAAATTTTGTTCCCACTTATATTTCGTACCAAAAATTTTTTTACACAATTTTGGTTATTTAATTCTGCAACTGCATCGCCTATATAATATAATTCCTTCTGTGCATCTGTACTATATTCAACCTGTGCAATTATTGTTCCCGGGTCAGTTAATGTTGTCCTTATAACTGCCACATATCCGCTAGGCTTTAGCAATCTGTCTATTATTGATATGTATGTCTGTCTGGTAAGATATACTTCATTGCTTTCATCTACACTTGCTATACTAAACATTTGAAACTTTCCTCTTACATACACACCCATTCCGTTTTTAGCACAATTATTTTGATATATGTTATTGTCCGTCAGTAAAAAGTTAGCTTTTTCACTTATATATACACCCCCGCCATTATTGTATGCATAATTATTATTTATGTAACTTCCCATCCACATATGAACCGTAGCTGTATTGCCAATATAAAGTCCTCCTCCGTTTCGTGAAGAATTGTTATTTATTGAGGTATTTCTCATCAAAACAGAAGAATCCGTGCATATTCCACCACCTTTATCAACAGTTCCATTTTCACCTATTATACTATTATAAAGTTTTACAGCTCCGCCGTTTATATCCTCTACATTCATACCTATATATATTCCACCTGCATTATCATAACTTGAATTGTTAAATACATTTATAGATTCAATAGTTATTTTAGAATCTTCTCCACAAGCTATTCCGCCTCCTAAATTTCCGGATATATTTCCTATAATCCTTGCATTATATATAACGGTGCATCCTCCATGTCCATACCCTACACCACCATTACATCTTACTCCACCACCACTTCCTCTTGATTCGTTTCCACTAATTGTCGGTGCAGTACTGCCTGACCCAAGAATAAGACCTGCCTGATATCCTGAGAATACGCCTCCGGCACTGGCTCCGGCATCATTGCCATATATCCATCCATCATTTATATTTACAATTGTTCCTAATCCTGTTCCAAATATGCCTCCACCTTCCTCACCTGATTTGTTATTATGTATTATTCCGGCAGTCATTAATAAATGCGAAGAACCACCTATGTAAATTCCTCCGCCTTCTTCTAATGCTTCATTTTCAAAAATTTCACCATCATATATCCTTAATTCTGAATAATTTCCAACATATACTCCACCACCCTGACTTAGAGTAAAACATTTATATATTTGTGCTCCGGGCCATATATTGCACACTCCGCCTTTAATGGTAATTCCTCCGCCTTTTACTCCATCACAGTCATGAATAATTCCATATACATTCAATGTTCCTGTGCTTCTAACCGCTCCTGCTTCCGTCTCGCCATTATAATTAGTAACATTTTTTACTACACATGCATTTCCAATCGTTCCTGTTGAACTGTCATCAACTTTTATAAACCCTTTTGTTGCAAAAGAAATTTGATTCTTTTTTCCATCAAGATATAACTTATATCCACCCATTCCATCGCCAAAATGAACTTCCGCTCCATCTGAGATTTTAAAACAATATTTATCTGATTTATTTACATCATCGCCTATGTCTTTACTTCTACTAATAGTTCTTTCACCACCTGATGAATAAAGCATATATCTTCCTTGAGTTACTTTTATTCCATCTTTAATTTTTATATTACCAACTATCGCAATATATACTAAACTTGTCTTTTTGTTATTACTAAATATATTTTTTAATTTACTTTCTGTTTGCACAAGATAAGGGTTACTTTTACTTCCATTTTCTGTAGTCGCGCCATAAACATTGTTTTGCAAAAGAACCATACAGCAAAAAGCAAGCACAACGCATACTTTAAAAATATTTTTCCCTATTACTCCACTCCATTTTCCAATCATCTTGCATACCCCTCTATCACAACTTTTTTACTCTTGTTTTCTCCAAACATTTGATAAATTGGAAACGTTATATTATATTCCATGCTCACATAACAACTCGGTTCATTCTCTGATAAAGAATTATCTTCCGTAACCAACATATATCCTTTTTCACCGGCTTCTTCTTTGCATTGCTTAATAACTTGTGCATTACAATTACTATCCTCTATTCGATTAACTGCTACATTATAAAAATCTCTCGCTTTTACATTTTGATTTTCCGTGCTTATATACGACGAAAAAACTATACAGGCTATTGTTACTACTATAACTATAGAAAACATTTCTATTGCCAGTTTCATCTTTTCCCTCCTCTAATTTAACATTGACTTTTTATTTCCAGGCCAATCTGTATTACCATTGCTTATTCCACTACAACATTCATATTCCTAATACTTTTAATGCCACTTTCACCTCTTACAATACATTTAATGTTATATACACCTCTGTGAAACACATCTACATCTCCATATATTTTCAATTTATCTGTTATATCTTTTCCATCATAATCCCTTGCACTAATTTGATTTGTCACATCAAAACTTTTATCTAAATATGTAACATATATAACATCGTCACCTACAATAATAGGGCATTTCTTTTTGTATTCTTCCGAAAACTCTCTGTTAGTATTACTTCCTTCACAGTTGTATGCAGGCATTATTTTTTTAATACTTGTGTTTGTTATAATGCTAATAAGTGCAACAATAATTACACCAATTACCGCATATTGAATAGTTTGTCCATGTTCGCTTAAAAATACTTCCATGCGTTATCCTCCTACCAGTTTTGTAAAAAAATCTACATTCATTCCCGCTGCAGTATACATAATTGCAATAGACAAAATTATTAATATTACCGAAATAATTCCACTTATAATTATCTCGCCATGTTCTTCTAATAAATTCTCCATTCTCTACCTTCCTTTTATCCCAAATTACTCTATTCTTCCATTTGTTCTTTTTATAATATAAGGTTCGACTTTTACTATTTTTATAAATCAAAAACTTATTTTCATATTATTTTTACTCTCATAAAACTATGTAACCTGCTGTAACATATGGTAAAATCCCGCAACAATGAATAAAAATAATATTCCATAAATCAAAGTCTGACCTAATTCAGATAATAATAATTTCATTTTCATCCTCCATTCATTACATTTCCCAATGCGGACGTAAATACTAAAATCATAAGCACCATATCAATAATTATCTTTACAACTCCTACCATCATTGGTCCTGCTGACAAAGTCCCTGCTAATCCAATTCTGTCTTTATTTTTCATTTCTTCCGCCTGCTTTAACATCTTATTATTTCTATCTATAATTGCATTTGTCTGCTTATAAGTTTCTTCTTTACTTAACTCATTTATGCAATAAAACATTTTTAATGATGACTGTATTTCAGGCATATCGAGTTCTTGAAGAAAATTATCATAAGGTTCTATCCCTATTGGATATTCTTCAAAATCAATTAATAAATGTCGTATTGGTCTTTTTAAAATATATGGCGCATCATCATATGAATTTTCTATTGAAGACTGTACTGTCTGCTGTTGCAAATTCAACGCTACCTGCCTTAACCAATCAGGAAATACTTTCGATATTTCCCGTCTCATTCTCTTTTTGACTTTATTAATTGACAACTTGTCCATAAATTTTATTTTTTCATTCTGGCTTTTCATAATTAAGTCATAATACTTATCTACCATTTCAGGATTAAGAAAACTCTCCTCTTTCAACCAGTCAATATTTAGTTTCTTATAAACAAAAATATAAATGACAAGCATTATCAAAATAATAATCATCGAACTTATCTGATATACTATATTTCCTGTAAATGAATATTCTTTTGGTATAAGATAAGCCATAAATCCACATGTTAATAGTGTAGCTCCAATTGATATAAGAACGTTTCTTCTTATCCTATCTATATCTCTTCTAAAAAGTTCCGTTCTATCACTCCACTCTTTTATATCGCTAAGAATAATATTTATATATTCTTCAAATTCTCCACCTTGTTTTTCTATTTTTATAATAAATTCATGAAGTGAAATAAGTCTTTTACAATAATATTCTTCTTCGAGAATTTTAAGTGCCTGCTCATAAATATCTTCATTCATTTTAGAATCAATATTTACAATAACTTCTTCAATTATTTCCTTCATCTCACCATCACTTATTTTTTGTGCATCTATAAGAGATGGTCTGATTTTTCCACTTTTCTTAAACGAATAGCACATCTGCTCCATATAGCTTATTAAGTCTTCAAATTTTTTCTTATAATAGCTTTTCTTTTTTTCTTCTTTATATAGCATAGGCATAAGTAACGTTGTTATTACACCTATAGCAATCACTATTGGAAGTTCTAACTTATACGCAAATGCTATTCCTACAACTATAGCTATAATACATATGTATTTTCTAAAATATTTTACTTTTTTCATTTATCTCCTAATTTTCACTTTTCTTAAAAGGATCTGTAATACCTGCCATTCTGAATTTTCTCATCAATTCAGGTGGAAGTTTTCTACATAATATTCTTCCATCTTCATATATCATTGTCTTTTCATTTCTATCCTCATATCTTGACAAACAAATAATTTGTGTTATTTTTCTCGAAATTTTCTCTCCCTGTTTTACTACCGACTGCAATTGTATTCCAATATCAATAAACGAATAAACATCATTTTCATAAACTGACTGTCCCATGTTTCTTAAGCGATCGGGTATTTTACCTGCATCATCCAAGTGAATTGTCGTTATACAATGTACTCCTGCTGAAATATTTTCCAAAAGATACTTAACTTCCTCTCCTCTTGCCTCCGCAAGCAAAACCCATGTTGGTAATTGTCGTTTACTTGCCTTTAGTGCATCAGCATATCCAAAATTATCACTTACCTTAATTTCCACACAATCTTTCTGCGGATTAATTGACGAATATCTTAATTCAAGATTATCCTCAATTGTATACACCCTTTCATAGTCCGGAATATAACTTGTTAAATATTTTACATATTCTGTTTTACCCACTCCCGGTAACCCTCCAACAATCACAGTGCAGTGTGCCTTGATGGCGTTTTCCATAAAAATATCCAATACTTCCGGACAATAATCACTTTCTAAAATACTTTCCCTGCTTATTCTTCTTACGGCAGGAGTTTTTCTAATACTTATACTGATTCCTGTATTTGTAACTGAATCATGCAAAATTGAAATTCTTAAATTTTCTGTTTCCGCTTCTAATAATGGATTGTTTTGGTTAAATTGAACATTCATTAAATTACTTATTTTTGTATAAAACTGTTGTATAAACAATTCATCTAACGTAAATCCCTCAATCTTATACCTTCCCTTATTTAAATCATTCACCCATAATTCACGACTATAATTGATGTCCGTAATGTTATCGTCATAAATAAATGGTAATAACTTTCCAAATGCCCTATCCGGCAATGACAATTTTCTCAACTGTATTCCCCTTTCGCCTATAATTAACTAATCTTTCCTGCTACACTGTTAAAAGTTACAGAACCTGCATAACTGTTTACAATTCCCTTAATCGCATCTGATATAATCGGTCCCACAACATAAGCAACACCCACTAACAGCAAAATGCATACTGCAATGAAAATTGTTTTACCATGTTCCTGTAAAAAAATGTCCATAATTTACCTCCTATACTTTATTCCAAATAATCACATATTATACGCTTCGGGTAAGAACTACACAGCTATGTTTCTTTCTAAGTGCGATGATAAAAGCCTTATAACTACTAATTATTATTTATTCAACACTCTTTTCATCGTTCAATTTTTGATACATATTGTGTGCCATGTTATTATACATATATTATGTTATTTGTTCGGTACTCAGAATAATATCACATTTTAGTTATGTAGTCAATTATATTTTATATATTTTTCAAATTTTCTATATAAACATTATTTTAAATTATTACTTTTTATAATCGGCATATTAAATCTATTATCTGGTTTCTTTTTAAAGCATGATTTGTACAATATTTTCTTTTTTTAATTAGCATTAAGAAATCAGCCATAAAAATCGAAAAAGCCGTCTAAGTGATTTCTCACTTAAACGGCTTACTTTAAACCCCAATATTTTATAGCTCCCCAGCTACATTTAATACCTTTATTTTGTTTTTGGTAATGTATCTATTGCCTTATCCATTGCGCTTCCCCAAGCGTATCCATTAGATGCATCCCAGTTAATTGACCATGTCATTACACCTCTTAATGAAGGATATGTCTTAGGCGGCATAAAGCTTCCACCACTTGCCATTCCTTTTGTTAAACAATTAAGAGCTGATGTTAATGTATTTGTAGATACAAGACCACTTCCTGCAGCCGGTGCTGATGATGGAACACCAATTCCGACCTGATCTGGTCTTAATCCGTTTTCAATAAGCAATGTTGCAAGTGATGTAAGGAAATCAACTGAACCACAGCTATAAACTCCTCCACCGTATCCAACCATGCTACCTGAATTGTAATACTGCATATTAACTACTGTTAAAATATCTTTAATATCTAATGCTAACTTAAAGTAATTAGATGTTGGACTCTGCATATAATATGTTTCAGGTGCCATTGTAATAATAAATTCGTCGCCGAAATGGTTATGAACCTTTCTAAGTGCTCCTGCAATATATTCCGTTCCTGCTACTGCTCCACCTTCAAGGTCAATGTCTACACCTTCAAATCCAAACTGTTCAATTACTTTAATTAAACTGTTTGCAAAATTATCTGCTGCTGCCTGACTTGTAATATAAATTGTACCTTCAGCACCACCAATAGAAAGAATTACATGCTGATTTCTTTCCTTTAATGTCTTAATATCCTGAATGAACTGTGCATCTGTATATCCACCAACTGCCTTGCTTAAGTCTCCATTTACACTAAAAGTTACTTCTCCAGGTGTTGATGTTGAATCTGCAAATGAAACACAAATTAAATCATAGTATGATGGTACTTCACTTAACTTTAAGTTTGCAGCTCCATTTGTAAAGTTATGCCAATATCCTGTAACAATATGTTCAGGTAAACTCTTGTTAACTGTATAGTTATTATCCTGAGTTGTTTCTTCTTCTTTTGATGTTGTTACTTCCTGAGCTTTTGTTGTTACTTCAGGTGTCTTTGTTGTTTCCACAGGCTTTGTTGTTGCCGCCGGTTTTGTTGTTGTTCCGTCTGTCAATCTCCAAACGCCCCACTGGCCACATGTTTCAGGGTTATCACCATTTGTCCACCACTGAGCTTCATAAACATTTCCGTTATAAGACACTTTATCACCTTTTACATAAACTTTTCCATTTACCCATTCAGGATAGCCTGAAGCAGCCTTAGTTGTTTCTTCACTTTTAGCTGTTGTTGCTTCTGTCTCAGGTGCTTTTGTTGTCTCTACTGTCTTTGTTGTTGTCTCTGTCTGACCTTTTACATCTACTACAGTTTCTGTCTTTTCTGACTCTTTTCCATTATAAGTTGTTGTTACCGCAACTGTATGTCTTCCAGCTGTATAACCTGTATATGTGTATGAGCCACATGCTACTGCATTTGATACTAATTTTCCATCAATGTAAACATTATATAAATCAATTGTGCCTCTGCCCCATACAACTGTAATTGAGTTATTTGCTGTTGAAGTTACTACTAATCCAAATGGTTTATCTAAAACTATTTCCTGTTTAGTTGTTGTCTCAACTGTCTTTGTTGTTGTCTCTGGCGCCTTTGTTGTTGGCTGTGTTACTGTTGCATCACCAACATATTTCCAAACACCCCACTGACCACATGTTTCCGGATTCTCTCCAAGTGTCCACCATTTTGCCTGATATACTTTTCCATTATATATAACTCTGTTTCCACCTGTGTAAATTGTATCTTTATTCCACTGTGGATATTCTGAATCAATTGTTGTTTCTGGTGTTTTAGTTGTTGTTTCTGGTGCCTTTGTTGTTGTTTCTGGTGCCTTTGTTGTTATCTCTGCCACCTTTGTTGTTTCAGGTGCCTTTGTTGTTATCTCTGGTGTCTTTGTTGTTTCTTCTCCTGAAAGACTATCAAGGAATCTACCATTGCTCT
>ENA-OWPM01000580-OWPM01000580.1-human-gut-metagenome-genome-assembly--contig:-NODE-580-length-40995-cov-5.528554_pt1 | contig 40995 bp, 44 predicted proteins | sample MGYA00248267_ERZ651852 | MGnify/ENA primary metagenome ERZ651852 (study PRJEB26924, sample SAMEA4378228) | human gut metagenome | biome: human gut; feature: human-associated habitat; material: faeces...
GGCTTAAAGGATTACGTTTTATAAAAGCTATTGTATTCTATTGGATTTGTATTTTTATAGAAGACTATATCATAGTCGCCTTGGCGATTTTTTTATTCTTTAAGAAATTATTACGTTGAAAAAAATTTGTGGAGTTAAGTTTAATTAGATATTTTGAACTATTAATATGAAACTTAAGTAAAATTTATATAAATATCAATGAAAACAATTAGTAATAAAATACGTTTATGTTATAATTAAATATATAATTAATAAAAGTATTGTCTATAATAATAAATACAATAATAATCTAATAAAGGTAGATTTAGTATGAAAAATAAAAAGATAGAAGAAATAAATTTAAAAAAATTCAATATAAAGGGGCTGGATTATGAAAGCAGGCAAAATATATTAGGTGATTTTGTTAAAAATAATATAAATCAGTTGGAAATACTAAATAAAGAAATACATACTTTATTAGAAAATGATTGGATTTATATTAAAAATAAAAAAGTATATTATAATAGTAATCTAAATGCACTATTTCCAGATTTACTTACATTTATTATAGGTTTTTGTCCAATACGTGAAGAATTTAATGATGACAGTTTAAGATTGGAATTTGGAGGATTTCATGGGAGAATAATGACGGATATAGAGCTTTTAAGTATTTTAGATAAGAGTGGTAATGTACAAGGAATATCATTTTATAATTATACTGTATTTGTAAATGGAATAAGATATATAGATAAAAATAATATTAGCAATATTAACAAATTTAAAAATAATAATAATCCATATCTATCATATCATATTCCGATATATGAATTAGATGATAATACAAGTATAATTGATGAAAATGGATATGATTTAAAGTATATAGATAATAGAAATTATATAAATGATGTATTAGATATTGTTAATTTATGGTATAAATTTGATCTTATACCAGATGGATTATCAAAAGAAAGTGAAGATTTATATATAAAGATGATGGAGCTTTCGAAGATAGGAATAAGTAAATATTTAATTTCACATAAAAGAATATAATTTTAGTAATTAAGAGGAGTATATATCAAATGAATAAACCAGAGCTTTTAGCACCAGCAGGAAATCTAGAGAAGCTTAAAACAGCTATAGAATTTGGAGCTGATGCTGTATATCTTGGAGGAAGTAAGTTAAATTTAAGAGCATATGCAGATAATTTTACGACTGAACAATTAAAAGAGGGAATTGAATTTGCACACTCAAGAGGTAAAAAAGTTCATGTAACATTGAACATAATTCCACATGATTCAGATTTAGAAGGAATAGAAGAGTACCTTAAGGAATTATACGAGCTTGGAATTGATGCAGCTATTATTGCAGATCCAGGAATTATGACAATTGCCAAGAAAGTTGTTCCGAATCTAGAGATACACTTAAGTACTCAAGCTAGTTGCTTGAATTATGAAATGGCAAAATTTTGGCATAATTTTGGTGTGAAAAGAGTTGTTACAGCAAGAGAAATGACATTGAAAGAATTAAAAGAAATGAGAGAAAAATTACCAGACACATGTGAAATTGAATCATTCATACATGGGTCTATGTGTATGGCATATTCAGGTAAATGTATGTTATCAAATTATTTAACAGGAAGAGATCCTAATAGAGGAGCTTGTGCTCAACCATGTAGATATAAATATCATTTATATGAAGAAGATGGAAATGAGCTAATTGAAAAAACAGATGAAGGCTCTGGAACATATATAATGAATTCAAGAGATTTATGTATGATAGAATACTTACCAAGTCTTATTGAAGCAGGGATAAATTCTTTTAAAATTGAAGGGAGAATGAAAAGTGTATACTATGTAGCCTCTGTGGTAAAGGCATACAGACAAGCTATTGATACATATTTTGAAAATCCAAAAGAATATAAATTTAATCCAAAATGGATGGAATACCTAGTTAAACCAAGTCATAGAGAATTTACAACAGGTTTCTATTTTGATGAGGAAGTTAAACAAAGTTATGGAAGTTCATCATACATTAGAGCATACGAAATAGTTGGAATAGTTAAAGATTATGATTCTAATACCAAAGTTGCAACTATACAGGAAAAAAATAAGGTTTATAATGGTGAAACAGTTGAATTATTGGCATTAGAAGGCGATGATAAACTTATAGAACTCAAAAATATGAAAAATGCAGACGGTGATGAGATTGAAACTGCCAATGTTCCTGAAATGATTTTTACTATAGAGTGCGAATTAGAACTCAAAAAAGATGATATATTAATTAAGAATTTACCATAATAAATTTTGGATAAAGAATATAATTAATATAAAATGATCAGAATTTAAACAGGGATTACTTAATGTTAAAGTTTAAGCACAAATAGAAAAGACTGTCTCAAATTTTTTGAGACAGTCTTTTTTATTTGTGCAATTAGGAGATACAGAGAACCATGCAATTAATATTGTTACCAAATTTCCAATTTATATACAAGTAATTACTAAATCATAGTCATACTATAATAAAATTTATCATATATATTAAAGGAAATTTATAAAAATCAACAATATTTAAAATAGGTGGGATACGATATGGATATTAAGAAGTTTTTTAGAAATATAAAAAAGGCAGTGCTAATGAAGATAAAATATGAAGTTTTCAATGATGAATTTATTTGTATAAGATTAACAAGGGAAGAAAAAAATATTGTTAGAAAATTAGCAAACTGTCAAAAAAGCAATGTTCAGGACTTTGTTAAATATGTTATATTTTCGAAATATATTGATGATTTTATAAGGTAATATATAAGTTTTAAAAAAATATATGTACGAAAACAATATCATATGTAGAAATGTTAGAAGTTATATGTTATAAATTTATTATGAGGGTTAACAAAGTAAAATAAAAAATATTTATTTACATAATAATGAATACTGGGGGATGAGAATTTGGGTGGAGTATTATTATCTATTAATGAATTTATTGAGGAATATAAGAATGCAGATATAAATTTTGAAGACTGTAATCTTAGGATTCTTATGAAATATGCAGAAAGGGGAAATAAAAAAGCTCAAAATAGTCTTGGAGACAGATATTACAACGGTGAACTAGGAGAACAAAATTATGAGAAGGCAATAAAATGGTATAAAAGATCAGCAAGCCAAGGATATAGTATTGCAGAATACAATCTAGGGTATATGTATTATTATGGACTTGGTACAAAAATAGACTATGAAAATGCTTTAAAATATTTTAAAAGAGCTGCATTTAAAGGTCATGTTGATGCTCAATGTAATTTAGGATGCATGTTTGAAGACGGTGAAGGTACTGAGCAAAATTATAAAGAGGCAGAAAAGTGGTACTTGGAAGCTGAAAAGCAAGGAGACTGTTTTGCACAATATAATTTAGGAAATTTATATATGCACGGTAAAGGTGTTAATACAAATTATAGTAAAGCATTTATGCTTTATGAAAAATCTGCCATGCAAGGATATTCTAAAGCACAAAATATTTTGGGATATATGTATGAAGAAGGAATTGGAGTAGAACAAGATTTTAGGATCGCAGCTAAATGGTATGAAAAAGCTGCATATCAAGGCTATTCTTATGCACAATATAATTTGGCTGGGATGCACTATTTAGGAAAAGGGATAAAACGAAATTACAGTTTGTCTTATTCGTGGTATAAAAAAGCAGCTCAGCAAGGTCTTGAGAAGGCTCAGATTGCATTAAAAAAAATGTTTAGTTAAAAATGGAGGACTTATAAAAATCAATATATTTTTATAAGTCCATTTTTATTTTACATTTTAAAACTTGGAGAGGTGAAAATAACTATTTTGTTATTATTGATGATATTATTAAGAATATAATTGATAATATTATTTAAATATTATAGGAATAAAAGTGGCCATAATCCAAGGCCGCCAAAGCCACCAAAGCCACCAAGGCCACAGCAACCAAAACCATTGTTAAATCTACCAAAACGATTATTAAAATTATTGTTAGATCTACGATTAGAATTATTGCAACAACAACATCTTCTACATCTTCTTCTTCTTCTTCTTCTTCTTCTGTTTGAAGTATCTCTATCTGAATCGCAACGTGACATATACATAATCTCCTTTTTGATTATTTTTTATATTAATAATATATTCGACATAATAGATATGTGTTACAATATTATGTTAAAAAAATGCTTCAAATAATCAATTTGATAAAGTATTAATAATTAGTTTTATTCTAACAAATATATAGTATAATATATAATATGTTAGGGGGAAGTTTTGGATGAGTAGAAAAAAAAAGAATAAGGCTGATTTATGGAAAAAAACAATAATTTTTCTTTCACCTTTAGCTATAATATATTTAAGTATATCAATTTATTTTAGTAATCATTTTTATTATAATTCTGTAGTCAACTGCATTAATGTGTCAGGACAGACCGTAAAAGAAGCTAATAATACAATATCATCAGAAATAAATGAATATACACTGCAATTACATGGTAGAGAAAACGTTAATGATGAAATTAAAGGAAATGATATTGAATTATCTTATAAATCAAATGATGATCTAAAAAAAATAAAAAAGAGCCAAAATCCGTTTACATGGTTTTTAGGATTTTTTAATAAAAATAGCAATTTGACAATAGACATGGTTTCTTATAATGAAAGCTTATTAGATGATTATATTGATAATCTTACATATTTTGACGTTGGAAACATAGTTGAACCTAAAGATGCGAATTTTGAATTTAAGAATAATAAATTTGAGATTACAAACGAAGTTGTAGGAACAAAAGTAAATAAGGAAGTTCTTCGTGAAAAGATCATAAATGCTATAAAAAACGGTGAACATATATTAGATTTGGAAGAAGAGAATTGTTATGAAAATCCTAATTATACAAAAGACTCTAAAGAAGTAATTGATGCTAAAGATAAGTTGAATTCAATGATAGATCTTACAATTACATATGATGTTGGAGACGAAAAAGAAATTGTTGATGGTAGTATAATTAGTAATTGGCTTAATGTAGGAGAAGATTTTGAAATAAATTTTGATAAAGAGAAAATTAAAGAATATGTTTATAAATTAGCAAGTAAATACAATACATTTGGTGGAAATAGAGATTTTCTCACAACAGATGGGGATAAGATTAAAGTTAGTGGGGGGAATTATGGATGGATTATTGATCAACCTAAAGAGGTTGATGAATTAGTTAAGGATCTTAAAGAAAATAAATCAATAGAAAGGGAGCCTATATATTCACAAACAGCAGTATCAAGAGCAAAAAATGATATTGGAGATACATATGTTGAGATAAATATGACTAAACAACACATGTGGTTCTATAAAAATGGAAATCTTATAACAGAGGGTGATGTTGTAACAGGAAATGCAAGTAATAATTGGTCAACACCTGTTGGAACATATAGATTAAACTATAGAGAAAGAAATGCTACATTAGTTGGAGAAAATTATAGTTCGCCAGTGAATTTTTGGATGCCATTTAACAATAATATAGGAATACATGATGCAACATGGAGAAATGAATTTGGTGGACAAATATATTTAACAAATGGTTCACATGGATGTGTTAATGCTCCATATGCAGTTGCAGAAACAATATTTAATAATATTGAACCAGGAACTCCAATTATTTGCTATTATTAAACAAAGTTTTTATCATATCTTATAAATAGTGTTTAAATATAGTGTTTGATAATGTATAATATAATCATATTAAATATAGAAAAAATGATACTTAGAAAACTACTTGAATAAAAAGGGGGATATTTAAATGAAGTTTATAGGATGTATACAATTAATAAAGGATGATTTTAATAATGTATTGATAATGAAAAGGAAGGCTAAAAGAGGTACTATTTCTAAATGGACTTTATTAGAACAAAAGATTAGAGGAAAAGAAAGTGATGAAAAGTGTCTTGCAAGAGCTGCTAAGGATGTTTTGAAAACAATAGTGTTTGACAATAAAGAATTTAAAGAATATAAAATAAATGAAGATGAAGCTATAAAGGTTTATATAGGAACATTAAAGGAAAAATTCATTCTAGATAAATCATATGATGAAGCAAAATGGATCAATAAAAGTAGAATAGATGACTGTGATATTGAAGAATTAGATAAAAAAATATTACTAGATTATTTTAATTAGAATGTTGAAAAGATGTTGTATCAGAAATAGTGAATTTAATACAACATCTTTTTATTTTATGGTAAATTACAAAATTATTTATTCGATAAAAAAATATAGGGTAAATTCACAAATGTGAGAAAGGGGTGATTCAGATGGGAATGTCAATAAGAAATAATTTAAATGCTATGTTTGCTCTTAGATATATTGGTATAAATAATGATCTTTTGGGTAAAAGCATAGAAAAACTATCTTCTGGTCTTAGAATAAACAGAGCTGGTGATGATGCAGCAGGGCTTGCTATATCAGAAAAAATTAGAGGTCAGATTAATGGTTTGACTCAAGCAAGCAGGAATGCACAAGATGGAATATCGTTAATGCAAACAGCCGAAGGCTCTGTAAATGAGACTCATAGTATGCTTCAAAGAATGAAGACACTAGCAGTTCAAGCTGCTAATGGAACTTATACAAATAGTGATAGAAAACTTATAGATAAGGAACTACAAGAGCTGAAAAAAGAAATAAACAGAATTGCAAAAGATACAGAATTTAATGGAATGACACTTCTTGATGGATCATTTGATAAAAAGAAGGGGTCAGATGGTCTTAATTTACAAGTTGGAAATAAAGCGAATCAAATAATATCTGTTGATATTGAAGGAGCTACATTAAATGATCTTGGCATTCAACATATCAGTATAGAGACAGAAGATGATGCTAAAAGTGCCCTATCTAAAATAGAAAATGCCATACATTATACATCTGGCATAAGAGCTACTTTAGGCGCAGTTCAAAATAGATTAGAGTATACTATTTCTTCATTAGATAATACAGCAGAAAATTTACAATCTGCTGAAAGCAGAATTAGAGATACAGATATAGCAAAAGAAATGATGGAATATGTAAAGTCTAAGTTATTAATGGATGTGGGAATTAGTATTTTGACACAAGCAAATCAAGAATTCAATTTTATTTTAAAATTGTTAGATTCAATGTAAAATAATTTGAAATTATTGAAAAGGATTGACGTAAAAATGAAAAAAATAATATATATTTTTTGTATTTTAGTGCTTACTTTAAATTTGATTTCTTGTGGAAATAAAGAAACTGTAGATTCAGATGAACAGGCTACAGAACAAAAAGAAAGCACAAATACTATTAAAGCTAAATCAGAAGAATTAAAAGTAGATACATTTACAACAAATGATAATTATGTTAAAGCAAAATGGGTATATGGTCCAGAAAAAGAGAGTGAGTGACAATATAATATGATTATCAGAGTTAATAAAAATGGCTACATCAGAATGAGTATGTAATTTGGGTGCAGTCTATTTTTTATTCTACATAAATATGAATAAAATAAAATTAAAAAGTAATAATAAAAAAGTAATGTTATATATTGAATAATATTTTAAATAATATTTTTAAAGTACAAGCATACTTGCATGTATATAAAGTAAAATGTATAATTAAGAAAAATATAGTAGAGAAAATGGAATTTTAAGGAGTACAAAATTGGAAAATAATAATATTGAAAAAAAACAAGTAAAGAAGAAGCGAAAATATATACCTAATAGAAAGAAAGTAAAAATAATCCCATTAGGTGGGCTTGGAGAAATAGGAAAGAATATTACTGCATTTGAATATGAAAATGAAATAGTGGTAATAGACTGTGGATTATCATTCCCAGATGAAGAATTATATGGTATAGATATTGTTATACCTGATGTAACATATCTTATTAATAATAGTCATAAAGTTAAAGGTTTTTTTATAACACATGGACACGAAGATCATATTGGAGGTTTGCCTTACGTTCTTAAGCAAATTAATGTACCTATTTATGGCACAAAGCTAACAATAGGTTTGATAGAAAGTAAACTTACTGAACATAATATTTTAAGTGATTGTACATTAAATGTTGTAGAGCCAGGCGAAATAGTTGAACTTGATAATTTTAAGGTGGAATTTATAAGAAATAATCATAGTATAGCGGATAGCTGTTCAATAGCGTTACACACACCATTAGGTGTAATTGTTCATAGTGGAGATTTTAAAGTTGACTTTACACCAATAGATAATAAAGTTATGGATTTGGCTAGGTATGCACAGCTTGGGAAAAAAGGAGTGCTATTATTAATGGCAGATAGTACTAACGCTATTAAGCCAGGATATACCATGTCGGAAAAAACAGTTGGTGAAACATTAGAAAGACTATTTTTACAAGCAACAGGAAGAATTATAGTTGCTACATTTGCATCTAATATTCATAGATTACAGCAAATAGTCAATGCATGTGAAAAGCACAATAGAAAAATAGCGTTTAGTGGAAGAAGTATGGAGAAAATATCAGAAGTCTCAATGGAACTTGGATATTTAAATGTTCCAGATGGAATGATAATTAGTCTTGATGAAATAAATAATTATTCAGATGAAAGAATAACTATTGTAACTACAGGAAGTCAAGGAGAACCAATGTCGGCTTTAACAAGGATTGCCTCAGCTACTCATAGAAATATACAGATACAAAAAGGTGATATGGTTATAATATCTGCTACTCCGATTCCAGGAAATGAAAAATCAGTTTCTAATGTTATAAATTCATTAACAGAGAAAGGTGCTAATGTAATTTATAAGGCGATTGAAGATATTCATGTATCAGGGCATGCTTGTGAGCAAGAATTAAGACTTATTCAAGCCCTTCTTAAACCCAAATTCTTTTTACCTGTTCATGGAGAATATAAGCAGTTAAGAGCTCATAGCAAAATAGCACAAGATATGGGAGTAGATGAAAATAAGATATTTATATTAGAAATTGGTGATGTTTTTGAACTTTATAAAAATAGAGGTAAAATAGCAGGAAAGGTTCCATCAGGTAGAGTTCTTATTGATGGAATGGGAATAGGTGATGTTGGTAATATAGTTCTTAGAGATAGGAAAAATCTATCGCAAGATGGCATAATAACTATAGTTACTGTTATAGATAAAAAGAATAAATTTATAATATCTGGCCCAGATGTAATAACAAGAGGATTTGTTTACGTGAGAGATAGTGAAGAACTAATAAATGAATTAAGAAATGAAGCTTTGAGAATAGTGGGAAATTGTCTTGAAAAAAATATAACTCAGTGGTCAGAAATGAAAAATACAATAAGAAAAGATGTTGGATCATATATTTATTCAAAGATTAAAAGAAAACCTATGATTTTACCGGTTATTGTTGAAGTATAAAAATGAAAAGAGACCAACAAGAAGATTTATTTAATATATCTTCTTGTTGGTCTCTTTATTTTTAAAGTAAAGAATTTTTTCTTCATATTCTTTTATTTTGGCTTATATCATATATAGCTTTTGCATAAAGCTGATGATCAACATCAATAAAACCTATTTTATTGCTTCTACTGTCTAAACTATCGTTTCTATTATCACCCATTACAAATATTTTACCTTTAGGAATATAAAAGGTCATGTTTTCGCATTCCATAGGTTCTTTTATGTATGACTCAGAGACCAATTTATTATTTCTATATAATTTATTATTTAATATATCAATTTTATCATTAGGCAAGCCGATAACTCTTTTAATTAGAAATTTATTTTTATATGAATAATCAATATTAGAATAATTTCTTTTTACTATAACAACATCTTCATAATTAGGAAGATTATCTTGATACGTATACATATCTAGAAGTACCACATCTTCATTATCAATAGTGTTATTCATAGAAAATCCTTTAACTACTGTTATACCAAAGGTTTTAAAAAATAATACGAATAATATTAAAGAGGCAACAAAAAGTTTAATAAGAGAAGAGAGTATAGTTTTAATATTCATTATTAGTACATCCTTTCTGTGAACAATTTAAAAGATATTACTATGGATATTATTAACATTATTTTGTGTAATTAAACAAAACTTATAAAAAATATACGAGGAGAATCAGAGTTTGTTTTATTCAAAAAAGGTATTGTGTAGCTTATGTATTATTTTTTCAATGTTTATAGGTGGATTTTTAGCATATATAACGTTTGCTAACGAGCAAAAAACTATTAATAAAAGAAAAGAAATACAAAACGAAGTGATAAAAGAAGTGAAAGATGATATGAATACTATTGTTGATGATGAAAAATTTATAAAAATAGATGCAGAATTAACAGCTTATTGTAATTGTAAAGAGTGTTCAGAAGAGTGGGGAGATATTACTGCAATGCAGACTAGGACAAGGGTAGGGGTTGTTGCAGCACCAAAAGAAATAGAATTAGGAAGTAAAATATATATTCCTATTCTCAAAGATTATGCCGCTAATGGAATGTTTTCTGTAGAAGATAGGGGGAGTGCAGTAAAAATTAAAGATGATGGAACATATATAATAGATGTATGGATTTCAAATCATGATGAAGTTGAAAAGTTTGGAAGAAAGAAATGCACAGTATATTTACAGGAATAATATTAAATAGAGCATAAAATAATATATTTAGATAAAAAAATAGAATAAATATTTTGCCTACATTAGAAAAAATTATGCATAAAAAAGGCTAGAAATCAAGAATAAATTGGATTTAAAATACATAAAAAATATAAAAGACCAATTAAGGAATGTTATTGCTTTGCATAAATAACAATTATATACTATAATAATTCATGCCATGTCGATGTCACTGCAATTTTTTATTTTAAAGATTAATTTCTAGAAAAATTGCAAAAAAGAAACAAGGAGTGGTTATTTGTCGAACTTAAAGAAATATATGTTTAGGGGATGTGCATTTGGTGCAATCTCACTAGTTATAGGAATGTCTTTATATTCTGCTAAAGGAGTTAAAGGTGAATCTATAAATAGAAACATAGAATATTCTAAAAGCGAAACGCCTAAAGTAAATACTAATCAAAATAATAATTATACGGTTAGTATGATGAATCAACTTACAGTAAAGGAAGAAAAACAAAAATTACTACCTTATGGTCAAGTAGTAGATGTTGAATCAAATTTATGTGTAAGAGAAACGCCTGACATAAACAGTGGAGCAAGTACTGTTTTAATGAATGGTATGACATTTGAGATATTGAGTAAAACTAATGAATGGTATGAGATTAAATATAATGATATACAAGGTTTTGTTCATGAAGACTATGTAGAAGAGTATGAAAATACTCCGCCTAATGAGGTTTATGAAGAAAACACGACATTTAAAAGAGCGATTAAGGCGGAATTAACAGCTTATTGCGATGATCCAAGATGTTCAGATGGATGGGGTTCTAAAACAGCTATGGAAACTCATACAAGAATTGGTGTTATCGCAGCTCCAAAAGACATCCCTCTAGGTAGTAAAATATATATACCAGAGCTTACAAATTTAAAATCAGATGGTATTTTCGATGTGGAAGATAGAGGTGGAGCAATTAAAGTTAAAGAAGATGGTACATACGTTATTGACGTATGGGTACCATCATATGAAGAGGCAATCGCATTTGGAAGAAAAGAAGCTACTATTTATTTAATGGAATAGTAAAAAATAAGAAGACTAGAAATTTAAGATTCAGGATTTCTAGTCTTCTTATTTTATGAAATTTTTTAATCTAAAAATTCAACTTGTCTTTGTATTTGCTGCATTTTAAGATCTGTAGAAGATATAACATCTGCACATTCCTTTAAATCATGTTTAATATCTAAAGAAGCATTTTTTTCTGTTTTATAATATAACTTATGTTCAAGACTTGCCCAAAAATCCATAGCAATGGTTCTGATTTGAACTTCAACTCTTACTAGTTCTACATGTTCAGAAAAAAATACAGGAACTTGTACAACTAAGTGTAGGCTTCTATAACCATTAGGTTTTGGATTTTTTATGTAGTCTTTTTCTTCTATTAATATAATATCATCTTGTTTAATAAGTGTATTTGCAACTTCATAAATATCATCAACAAATGAGCATATGACACGGACACCTGCAATATCATGCAAGTTATTCTTAGCAGATGCTATACTTATTTCAAATCCTTTTCTCTCAAGTTTGGACATTATACTTTTTGGAGTTTTAATTCTAGATTTCATATATTCAATAGGATTACGTTTCCTTTTTATTTTAAATTCTTCATCTAAAATTTCAAGTTTTGTTTTTACCTCTTTTACTGCTGAATGATAAAGCAATAAAAAACCAGCCATTTCATCAAATTTTTCTTCTACATCATTATTACCATCTTTGCTAGATAAAAAAATTTTTTGCTCAACTGTTACATCATCCATAAATAATTCTCCTTTCAATCTAGCTCTAATTACTATGTAAACATTTCATTATATAACAATTATATAATATTTTCTTTAATATCTAAATAGATAATTTAAAAGATAATAAAATATTAACAATATATTCTAGTATATAACATAAAAAAATACTAAATAATAAAATGAGGATTTATTACTACTTAAGGAGGTGAATACTACATATTATATTGTAGTAAGCATATGAAAAAAATCGTAAGGAATTTAATGATATTTGTTTTAGGGGTTATTGTAAGTTTATCTTCTAGTATTAGTATATTTGCTGAAAGTAAAGAAAAAAAACAAGAGTATATGGATTCACATAAAGAAATAATTAAAAGCTTAAAAGAATGTGAAAAAGTATGTGATATACATACAGAAGATATTACTGTTGATTTTTTAAATCAATTTATTTATGCAAATAAGATAAAGATTGGGTTAAGTGAAAACTTAATTAAGTATGGTGACAGTAAAGAAGTAAGAAATGAAGCTAAAAAATGTATACGTAATTCTCTTGAAAACATTAGTAATGCTGAACCAATATTAGATTGCATAAAAAATAATTTAACAAAAGATAAGCTCAAAGAAGAAAAATATTTAAAAGAATACCTTGAGATATATAACGAAATGATTGAAGAGATGGAAAATGATTGTAAAGAAGATATTGTTGATAGGGTGTTCTTAAAGAATATTATTTGTCATGGTAAATTTACTGTAAAGATGTTAGATAATATAGAAAAATATAATGAAGATAAGGGAATAGTTAAACTTTATAAAGATTCTAAAAAGAATCAAATAAAAGAAATAAAAAAAATGGAAAAACTATTAGATGAACTTGAATAAAGAAGGGAGAAATAAAAATGAAAAAAGAACATTATAATGTTAATGGCCTAGCAAATGAAGAAATGAAAACTCAAGTCAAAAATGCACTTGATAAAATTGAAGGGGTTAATAATGTTTGCGTTGATTTAGCTCGAGGAACCGTAGAGGTTGCTTACAATAATCCTGCAACTAGTCAAGAAATAAAAAAATGCATTGAAAATACCGGGCATGAGGTGGAATAATTCGTGGGGATAAGTGAAAAACTCTCAATCTGTATTAAGTAATAAGGAAATAGAGACTCCTAAAAACATCATTAATGTTTTTAGGAGTTTTTATTATGGACTTTACTCTGTTGAGCGAATGCGAAACATAAAACCACTTGCTATGCGGTGATTATTATTTATTCACGAAATTATAGAATAAATTTAGAACAATAAAATTTATAATCTATATCATATATAGGAACAATAAAATACTGCTAATAAAGAAAGATTATCCTTCTAATATTTTTACATAAAAGGTTCTATTTCGTGGCCCGTCAAATTCACAAAAATAAACATCTTGCCATGTTCCAAGTATTAAACTGCCATTATGTAGAATTAGAATCTGAGAAACACCTACTGTAGATGATTTTAAATGTGCATGTGAATTTCCCTCGAAATGTTTATAATTTTTATCAAATGTTGGATAAACTTTTTCAAATCCATAAATGCAATCATGTACTACATCAGGATCTGCATTTTCATTTATTGTAATGCCAGCAGTAGTATGCGGACAGTATAATATAACAATTCCATTAAGTATTTTACTTTGCTTTATATCATCTTTTATATAAGAAGTAATATTTATAAAATCCTGCCTATTAGATATTGTTAGTGAATGTTTAAATAAATTTGACATACAAACAACCTCCATAAATTAATTATCTATACATAGTATAAAGTATAGAGCATATTTTTTCTAAGAAACAACTTTTTTATTTAATTTTTAAGTATAAATGAATTTATACTTTATTTATATATTTTAAATTATGTTAATAAATTTATATATAACGAAATATACATAATTAATATAAAGGAAGGTGTTGAAGGATGAAAAGTAATAAACTAAAAAAAATATCACAAATATTATGTATTGGCGTTATTTTAACTACTGTATCTGAATGCAGTGTGCAGGCATCACCATCTACTGGATGGGTAAAGAAGAATAATGACTGGTATTATTATAATGGTGGACATAAATCTACTGGATGGATAAAAAGTGATGGTTTATGGTATTATTTATCGCCAAATTCAGGGCAAATGCAGACAGGATGGATACAAGATAATGGAGCATGGTATTATTTGAATAATTCTGGGGTAATGGTAACAAATGTGTACATTGGACAATTCTATATAGGACCTAATGGAAAGTGGATTCAAGACGGGTGGGATAGTGGAAGTAGCAAGGATAATAAAAAAGATAAAGAAATTACCCTAGAAGAAGCCCAAAAAATAATGTATAAGGAAGATAAAGATTATCTAGCATGGATGATTAATAAAGGTTATACTGTTATTGCTGGAAGTAAGGGAAAAAATGAAACACTAATCGAAAATTATGGTATTAATGAAACTGTATATTCATTTTATATAGAGAATTCTGAATATGTAGAATCTGTGATCTTTGTAGGAGCAAAAAGCAAGAAAGTATATAGAACTAGTGGAAATGTCGGAAATTCAGTTTATGTTATAAGCAACAATAAAAAAGTACAAGAATATAAATATTATTCATAATTATAATATTTATAAATAATTAAATTACTATTTTTTAATAATCGATTATCAATGAAATATAAAGTAATTTAGGTGATTTTATATGTTAAAATAAAGTTACAGGCAGTTCTTTATCTTCATTGGTAATTGAATTGATACTTATTTATTAGTAATTATTTTTTTTGAGAGACATTATTATAATAATTTAAATCATTAAATTTTTTATAAATAATTTTATTACAGGAGTCATTACCTACCTCATTTGATTTAAAACAAACAAGTGCAACTTCTTATATGTATCTTATCTAAGGTTTAAATTCTCATGCCTGGAATTTGCACCTATATAATTGTATATGTAATCATAATAATCAATTTTACGTAAGTTGTAATTAATATTTATTCGCCTTTATTTAAAATATTACAAATATCCTATAATAAGATGTACAAATATACAAAAATATTAATAAAAAATCATAAAAACTATGTAGAAGAAATTAATTTTAGTAAGAACTATGAAAATGAGATATAATAATATATATTTAGTGTTGAGAGGAGAATTATATTGAGTTTGCTAAAATGTGGAGATGCAGTTGGAATTATTGCATGTTCAAATGGATTAAGTTTAGAATCAAAGGTATATTTAAATAATCTTAAAAAAATACTAAATGGGTTAGGATTAAAAGTAGTCTTTAGTGAAAAATTATTTAAAGAGAAAGATATATTTAATGGAACAAATATTGAAAAAGCACAAGTACTTATGAGATTTTTTAAAGATAAGGATATAAAAGTTATATTTGATGTTTCAGGTGGGGATTTAGCCAATGGTATTTTAGAATATTTAAATTTTGAAGATATCAAAAACAACCCTAAACCATTTTTTGGATACAGTGATCTTTCGGTAGTGTTAAATTCATTATATTCAAAATCTAATGTATGTTCTTATTTATATCAAATAAGAAACTTAATAGGTAATGATTCAGAAAATCAAATAAAAAATTTTAAAAATACATTTATTGAGAAGAAAGATAATTCTTTATTAACATTTAATTATAGATGGATCCAAGGAGAAGAAATGGAGGGTATTGTGATTGGTGGAAATATAAGATGCTTTTTAAAGCTGGCAGGCACGGAGTATATGCCAGATTTCAATAATAAAATATTGTTTTTAGAAAGTTTAAGTGGTAATGTAGCTAAAATGAGTACATATATAAATCAATACAAGCAGATTGGTGCTTTTGATAATATAAAAGGAATAATACTTGGAAATTTTACTGAGATGGAAGATAATAATTATTCACCCAATATTGCTGAGCTAATAAAAGGTACTATAAATAATGCAAATATTCCTATAATTAAAACTGAGGAAATAGGTCATAAAGGAAATTCTAAATGCATTATTATAGGTGAAAAGGTAAGGTTTAAAAATAAAAGAAATTAAAAAGATGATGAAAAAATAATTTTTAAATAAATTTTTATTACATGTGTTTAATACGATAGGCATTAAAAAAGCGCAATCGTGTAGTTGTAATCATAATTTTTGAAAGGAGAGATTTATATGGAATATGATTTTCAAACGTTGGTATCAAGAAAAGGTCTTGGATCAGCTAAATGGAATATAATAGAGGGATTGAAAGATGATGGCGAGGAGGAAGTAATACCATTTTCAGTTGCAGATATGGAATTTAAAAATGCACCAGAAATAATTGAAGGCTTAAAAGAATATGTGGATTCTGCTATATACGGATATACTGAGGCTACTAAAAAATATTATGATTCAGTATGCAGTTGGATGGAAAAAAGACACGACTACAAAATCGAACCAGAATGGATAGTTGAATTTCCAGGGGTAGTTCCAGCACTACATATAATAGTACAGGCTCTTACAAATATAAATGATGGTGTTATAGTAATGACTCCAGTATATTACCCTTTCTATAAAGTAATAAATATACATGGTAGAAAGATCATAAAAAATCAACTTATATATGATAAAGGTAAGTATGCTATAGATTTTAAAGATCTTGAAGAAAAAGCAAGTAGGGAAGATACTAAGCTTATTATATTATGTAATCCTCATAATCCTGTAGGTAGAGTATGGACAATAGATGAACTAAAAAAAGTAGGAGAAATATGTATAAAAAATAATGTATTGGTTATATCTGATGAAATACATTTTGATCTTATTATGGAAGAATATAAACATACTGTATTTAGTACAATTTCTAAGGAATTTGAGGAAAACTCAATTATCTGTACAGCGCCAAGTAAAACATTCAATTTGGCAGGACTTCAAGTATCTAATATAATAATCGCAAATAAAAACATAAGAGAAATAGTTAAAAAAGAGCGTGAAAAATCTGGATTCCCTAGATTAAATACATTTGGATTTAAAGCATGTGAATTAGCGTATACAAAGTGTGAAAATTGGCTAGATGAGCTTCTAAAAGTATTAAATGAAAATAGGAAATTTGTAAAAGAATTTTTGAATAAAAACATTCCAGAAGTTCAAGTAATACCACTTGAGGGAACATATCTTCAATGGCTTGATTTTAGAAAATTAGAAAGTGATTATGTTAAATTGCAAGATTTTATGGAAAATGAAGCAAAACTCTTTTTAGATGAAGGTTATATTTTCGGAAAAGAAGGTCAAGGATTTGAAAGAATAAACATAGCATGCCCAAAACATATTTTAGAAAAGTCATTAAATAGGTTTTTGGAAGCTGTAAATAGAGTGTATAAAAAATAAAGATATTTTATATTAAGGATCAATTTATTGAATAATTATAATAAATTATATAAAATATGTAAGGGAGATGGTGAGTATAAAAAGCATCTCCTTTTAAATTGTGTATTTATAGTAAAGGGGATAGTACAATGGGAATTGATTTTAGGATATCATCATTATATATTTGTGTAGATGATATGACGCGTGCAATTAATTTTTATGAAGAATTATTTGATCAAAAGGTTACAGTAAGAGATGAAATTTATAGTGTATTTGATATAAATGGGTTTAGATACGGCTTATTTAATTATAAAAAGATGAATGAAAAGCATACTTTTGGCAATAATTGTTTACCAAGTATTGAAGTAAGTGATTTAAATGAATTTACTGAAAAACTTAAAATTTTAAAAAGTGAAATAGTATTTCCAATAACTAAGATAGGTTCTAATTATGTTTTGGAGTTTGTTGATAGTGAAGGAAATAATATAGAAGCAACATTTCCTATTAATACATACAATAATATTGAAGCTGAAAAAATAGATATATAATAAAAGTACATATTGACAAAATAAAGTCATTAATATATTATAAAGATAATTTCAAAATTATATAAAAGCATTGAAAAAGAGGAGTAAAAATTGGAAACATGGTAGGAAGCTTGCAGATAATAATGTGAGTAGTACTGTTTTTTATGAGTTATATAATTCATAAAAATATTCAGAGAGAGGGATTAGGTGAAAGCCCTTATGTGGAAGATTTTGAAGGTAGCTTTTGAGCTTCTTTAGTGAAAATAACAGTAGCTAAAGACGGTTTTTCTAAATCGTTATTTAAATTAAGAGTCCCTTAGAGCATGATTTTATCTGCTTACGTGGAAATAAAGGTGGTACCGCGAGTTTTCGTCCTTTTATAGGATTGAAAGCTTTTTTTATTTATAGCTAATATTTTTAGAAATTTAACAATCAACAAGAGACTTTTATTAAAAAAATAATTTATAACTGTCAATTATCAGATGTTAACTGTCAACTAAAATAAATGGAGGAATAAAAATGTCAGAGATCAAGAACATATCAACTACATATGATCCAAAAGAATTTGAAGAAAGAATTTATAAGAATTGGGAGGATAAAGGATATTTTACACCTGTAATAGATAAAAGCAAAAAGCCATTTACTATTGTAATGCCGCCTCCAAATATAACAGGTCAGCTTCATTTAGGCCACGCATTTGATGATACTCTTCAAGATATGCTTATAAGATTTAAGAGAATGCAAGGGTATTGTACATTATGGCTTCCAGGTGAAGACCATGCATCTATTGCAACAGAAGTTAAGGTTGCAAATAAGTTAGCTGAAGAAGGCTATGATAAAAAAGAAATGGGAAGAGAAGCGTTCCTTGAAAAAGTTTGGGAGTGGAGCGATAAGTATAGAGCCACAATAAGAAATCAAGTTAAAAAGCTTGGAGTATCTGCCGACTTTACAAGAGAAGCATTTACAATGGATGAAAATTTAAGTGCAGCTGTAAAGCATGTATTCGTTAAGCTTTATAATGAAGGACTTATTTATCAAGGAAATAGAATAACTAATTGGTGTACTCATTGTCAAACTGCACTTTCAGATGCAGAAATTGAATATGAAGAACAAGCGGGACATTTCTGGCATATAAATTATCCACTTGCTGATGGTTCTGGATTCTTAGAAATTGCAACAACTAGACCAGAAACATTACTTGGAGATAGTGGCGTAGCTGTTAATCCTAATGATGAAAGATATAAACATCTTATAGGAAAGACTGTAATATTACCACTTGTAAATAGAGAAATTCCTATAGTTGGTGATGACTATGTTGATTTAGAATTTGGTACTGGTGCAGTTAAGATGACTCCAGCTCATGATCCTAACGATTTTGAAGTAGGTAAGAGACATAATCTTGAAATCATAAGAGTTATGGATGATAAGGGAATTATCAATGAAAAAGGCGGAAAATACAAAGGCTTAGACAGATATGAAGCTAGAAAAGCAATTGTTAAAGATTTAGAAGAAGCAGGACTTTTAGTTAAAGTTAAAGATCATACACATAATGTTGGAACACATGATAGATGTGGAACTACAGTAGAGCCTATAATATCAAAACAATGGTATGTTAAGATGGCAGATCTTGCAAAGCCAGCAATTGATGTAGTTAAAGAAGGAAAAACAAAATTTGTTCCAGAAAGATTTGATAAAACTTATTTTAATTGGATGGAAAATATTCAAGACTGGTGTATTTCAAGACAATTATGGTGGGGCCACAGAATACCTGTTTACTATTGTCAGGACTGTGGTGAAATGATGGTTGTTGAAGAAACACCAACTAAATGTTCTAAATGTGGAAGTACTAATATAAAACAGGATGAAGATGTGCTTGATACTTGGTTCTCATCTGCATTATGGCCATTTTCAACACTTGGCTGGCCAAATAAAACAGAAGATCTAGAATATTTCTATCCAAATAGCGTATTAGTTACAGGCCATGATATTATATTTTTCTGGGTAGCAAGAATGATATTCTCAGGACTTCACTGTATGGGTGAAACTCCATTTAACACAGTTCTTATACATGGACTTATAAGAGATTCTCAAGGTAGAAAGATGAGTAAGTCTTTAGGTAATGGTGTAGATCCACTTGAAGTTATTGAAGAATATGGTGCTGATGCATTAAGATTTATGATTGCAACTGGTAATGCTCCAGGAAATGATATGAGATACTATCCAGAAAGAGTTGAAGCATCAAGAAACTTTGCTAATAAGATCTGGAATGCATCAAGATTTGTTATGATGAATCTTGATAAGGGTATAATGAATAAATATAAAGACTGCAAGGATTATTCATTAGCAGATAAATATATACTTTCAAAGATGAATACAGTAGTTAAAGAAGTTACTGAAAACATGGAAAAATTCGAACTTGGAATTGCTATGCAAAAGGTTAACGACTTTATGTGGACTGAATTCTGTGACTGGTATATAGAACTTGTTAAACCAGTATTTTATGGTGAGGACGAAAAAGCTAAGGGCGTAGTTTACAATGTTTTAAGCACTGTTTTAGTTACAGGACTTAAATTATTACATCCAGCAATGCCATTTATAACAGAAGAAATATTCACTCACTTAACTGATGAAGAAACAATAACAACATCGAGCTGGCCTGAATATGATGAAGCTTTATTAGATGAAAAAGCTGAAAGTGATATGGGATATATAATTGAAGCAATTAAAGGATTAAGAAATGTAAGAGCTGAAATGAATGTACCACCATCAAGAAAGGCTAAAGTTATATGCTATATTTCAGATGAAGCTAAAGAAGCCTTTAATGTAGGTACATCTTATATTGAAAAATTAGCTTCAGCATCAGAAGTTGAATTTATAGCTGATAAATCTAATGTACCAGCTAATGCTGTATCACTTGTTGTTAAGGGTGGAGAATTATTTATGCCGCTTCTTGACCTTGTAGATAAAGAAAAAGAACTTGAAAGATTAAATAAAGAAGTTAAAAAGCTTGAAGGCGAAATAGAAAGAATAGACAAGAAATTGGGAAATGCTGGCTTTGTGGCTAAAGCACCTGAAGCTGTTGTTAATGCAGAAAAAGAAAAGAGAAGTAAGTATGTAGAAATGCTTGAAGCTGTTAAAGTGAGAATAGATGCTTTAAATTAATAATTAAATGACAAATATAAAAATCTTATGTAGTTTAACTGCATAAGATTTTTATATTTTAAGCCTATTATGTGATTAACTAATGGTAATAAAGGTTAAGTATAAATAATATATTAAATTATAATATATTAATCAGGTTTATTACTGAGGGGGAAATCATGGGACGAAGTAAAACAAAGAAAAATCTATTTAATTTAATTTTTTGGATAACTTTATCTATACTATTTAATATTTATATATTTTATAGCAGGGGAGAAATAGCAGCAGTTGAGTATTTTGGAGGGTATATAGTTGAAATGTCATTAAGTTTGGATAATTTATTTTTATTTTTAATGATATTTTCTAGCTTTGGAATACAAAAAGATTATCAGGAACGTGTTCTGCTTTATGGAGTTATTGGTGCAATGATACTTAGACTTATTTTTATTTTAGTGGGTGTAACAATAATAAGCAAATTTCATTTTGTTCTTTCAATATTTGGTTTTATATTGCTTTATAGCGGTTTTAATATGTTTTTTAATAATAATAAACATATAGATTTTCATGATAATTTTTCAGTGAAAATCCTTAGAAAGATAATGCCTGTTACAAATGTTCTATATGATAATAATTTTTTTGTAAAAAAGAATAAGATATTATATGCAACACCATTGTTTGTAGTACTTTTAATAATAGAATTTTCTGATATTATCTTTGCAATAGATTCAATACCAGCTATATTTTCAATAACTACAGATACATTTATAGTTTATACATCTAATATTTTTGCAATACTTGGACTTAGAAGTATGTACTATATATTAGAAGAAATGAATGATATGTTTAGATTTATGAAGTATGGAGTTGGATGCATACTAATTTTTACTGGAATTAAACTTGTAATATTGCTCTTTGGAATAGAAATTTCAGTTACTAATTCAGTACTTTTTATAATAATAATTTTATTATCTAGTATATTAATTTCATTAATATTTGATAAAAGTTATATTCGAAATCACAAATAGTTATATATGGTTTGCTTGAAGAATAGCAATAAGTAGGATAAAATTTAGTAAATGATAAAAATAAATTTTTATGAGGATGAGGTTTACAAAATGAGTATGACATATGAAGAAGCAATGGAGTATATAGAAAGCGTAGGAAGATTTGGATCTAATTATGGACTTAGAAGGACTTTTAGATTACTAGAGATACTAGGCAACCCACAAGAAAAGCTTAAGCTTATACATGTAGCAGGAACAAATGGTAAAGGGTCTACTACAGCTATGATTACTAAGATGCTTAGGGGGCTTGGATATAAGGTAGGAATGTATACTTCACCATATTTAGAAGAGTTTGAAGAAAGAATACAGATAAATGGAGTTAATATTAGCAAAGATACTTTTGTAGAATTATTAGAAGAGGTTAAAAAGGCTGTTGATAAGGTTATAGAAGAAAACTATGATCATCCAACAGAGTTTGAAATATTAACTGCACTTATGTTTTTATATTTCTATAATGAAAGGGTTGATTATGGGGTTATAGAAGTTGGTCTTGGAGGAACAATGGATTCAACTAATGTGTTAACACCAGTTATTAGCGTTATTACATCAATAAGTATGGATCATATGAATATATTAGGTGATACAATAGAAGAGATTGCTAAGCAGAAGGGTGGAATAATTAAGCAGAATATACCAGTTGTATTATATCCACAAGAAAAAAAAGTGGAAGAAGTTATTTCTAAGATAGCTAAAGAAAAAAATTCTGAGCTTCATTTAGTAAAAAATGATTCTGGAAAGCTTATAAAGATTAACAGAGAAAAAGTATATCAAGAAGTACAGGTAAGAGGAATTAATGATATATATAATATAAATCTTCCATTACTTGGAGAACATCAAATATTAAATTTAACTGTAGCGATAAATACAGTAGAAATATTACTTAATAATGAAAATAAGTATGCTTCTAAAAATTTAATAGAAAAATCACTGGAAGATGTTGAGTGGAAAGGTAGATTAGAAGTATTACATAAGGAACCATTTGTAGTTATTGATGGAGCACATAATATAGATGGCATAAAATCTCTTAGAAGAAATATTGAAAAATACTTTAAATATAATAATATGTATTTGCTTCTTGGCATATTAGCAGATAAACAGGTTGGAGAAATGATAAAAGAAATAACACCTATGGCAAAGAAGATATATGCACTTACACCACATAGTGAAAGAGCAGAATTAAGTGAAGATTTAAGAAAAGAAATTTTAAAATATAATAAAAATGTTGTTGCAACTGAAAATTATGAGGATGCATTGGAAGAAGTCATAACAGAGGCGAAAAAAGATGATTTAATTTTAGTAAGTGGTTCACTTTATATGATAGGTGACATGAGAAAAATAATAAGAAATAAATGGTAATAATTTTATTGGAGTAGTAATATAAAAGGGAATTAGATAATTTATTACTAGAGGAAGGAAATAATAGCTATATGAATATTAACAAAGAAAAATACATCTATGATGACTTAAAAGAATTTTATAATAAAAATAAAAGTCAATTATATACTTATCAAGATTTAGAATTGTCGGGTAAAAATGAATATGAAATAAGTATAAAAAAGTCATATCAACTAAAAGAATATGAAAAGAATAGATTATCTAATGAACTTATAGAAATTATTATTAATGTATCAAAAGAATATAAGCAAATTAAGAAATTAATCAATTATATAAATGCTAATCCAGTCATTCTTTATTATGATAATTATATAAAACTTTTAAAAAACTATTTAAAGTATAATGATGAATTAAAGAAAAATTTCGATAAGTTTATTATAAATCTTGTAACAAAAAGTTCATGTGAAGAAATAGTGAAGCTTGGAATAATAAGCTCATGTCTTTGTAGTACTGATAATTTAAAAGAAATATTAGAAGTTTTTACTATTCACAATGAGTATATATTTTATGTTATTAAGTGCTTAACTTACCTAGGAGAGAATGATAAAATATTTGAAATATGCAAGAATTCTTATGGATATGGGAAAATATTTTCAGTAATGAATTTAAGCTGCGTAAATAAAGAAATGAGAAATTGGCTTCTTGAAAAAGGCTCAACAAATAATGTTGAAATATCCGAACTTGTTGAGTACTGTTTGTTAGGAGGTAACTTATTAAAATATTTTAAAGAAAATGAATATGACAAAGAAAGATTTGAAAATGTAATTATGCATTTTACTGAGCTTATTTATAACTATGATATAGATGAGATTGAAGATGGAATTGATATATGCTTAAATATAATAAATTTCATTGAAGATAAATTTGGTGGAATCTATTCACTATATTCAATAGTTCTAATAAGTGATTCAATAGAAAATTCTATTTTTTTAGATTCTAATATAAATGATAAAACGATTAAACAAAGATATAATAACATGCTTTCTAGATGCAAAGATATTTACATTAAGAAAGAATGGCATGAAGTTATTAAAAAAGAATTTGATAATGTTGATATTGAAGGTTCAATATTAATAAGTTGTGCTCAGAAAACAAAATATAAGATTAAAAAAATGGAATTTAAGCGATTATTTAATAGAAACTATAAATCACCAATTATATATAGATATGCTGTTACTTATGGAAGTCCATCCATAAAGAAATTTTTATTTTATGAAGGCATAAATAAATTAAATATTTATGACCTGCTTACAGGACCAGATAATATTAAGTTAGAGAATGTACTTTATGATAAAATAGAACAAGTTTGTTTCTTTATAATTATAAATTATTTAAAATATGAAGAGTTTACTGATATATATAAAGATATAAATTTACATGCATTAAGATCTCCAATAGTAGAAACAAGATACGAAGCTATAAGTAATCTAAATATAATTAAAGAACTTTTAGATGAAAATGATATTAATTTTATAAAAGAATTAATTGATGATGAGGTAGTTAAAGAAATAAAAAGATCATTAATAGTTTTATTGCCTAGAAACAAGGAAAAGATCATTAGGTATATAGATATTACTAGCCAATTAAGGATAAAACCACATGTGAAAGATATCTATTTGAACACAATACAAATATCAGAAACAAACTATGTTGATATGAGTGAAGTTAGTAATAAATTATTTGAAGAAGAATTAGTTTACTTAAAAAGAGAGTCAACCAATGTTTATGATGAAAATGCTATTTTAGTCACTACAAATGAAGGGTATGTCTTAGGATATATACCTAAGAGTGATAATTTTATATTAAGAAATCTAATGGACAATAATAAATATATATATGGATATATAAAAAGTATAAACGATGATTATACCAATATAAGAATTGATTTATACTTAAGTTATGAAGATGTATTAGAAGAAATAACAGATACACTAACTCTGTTATCAAACAACTATAATAGCTATTTGCAATAAAAATTATAAAAAATAAACTCTGGTATCATACTGGAGTTTATTTTTGTAGACTATAATTATAAATTTTCTTTTTTCCAAGCTGCTAAAGCTTTAGATAGCTGGTCAGGGCAAGAAGTACTTTTATTTCCACAAAGAACACCGTTTAATCTATCAATTACATCATCAACTTTCATACCTTTAACAAGCTGACCTATGCCGGAAAGATTACCATTGCATCCGCCAGTAAATTTAACAGACTGTATAATATCATTAGATATTTCAATATCAATTTTAGATGAACAAACACCTGAAGTCTTATAAGTAAACATAAACAAGCTCCCTTCATATTCTAATCAATCATTATTATTATAGTAGCAATTTGTCAATAAATAAAGATATTTGAGAAAATAAGTTGTACCAATAATATAAAATAGGAATATATTGATATTATCAAGCATGATTATTTTATAGGAGGGTATAAAATGAGTTATATTATAGTGTGTAATACAGGTTCTGATAGTATAATCAAATTCGATTGTGAAACTATGAAAACTAAAGAAATGAAACTTACTAATGGAGAAAAACCATTTGGCCCTCATGAATCATGTGTATACAATAATAAATTATTAGTTTCTAATAGCTATAACAATACAATTTCAATAATTAATTTAAAAGAATTTAAAGAAGAAGGTAATATATATATAGGATCTCATCCTAATGATTTGATTTGTTATGAGAACAGAATGTATGTTGCATGTGGTGACTTAAATTCACTAATAACATATGACATAGAAAAAAATCAATTGGATTTTGAAATTCCAACGGGCATTTTCCCTCATAATATTCAAATTATAGATGAAAAAAAGCTAGCATTTGTCTGTAATATGGGTGAGGATAATATATCCGTTATAGACTGCACTGATAATAGAGAATTAACCAGAATACAAGTGGGACATATCCCTATTAAATCTATAATATCTAAAAATAAAAAATACTTATATGTAGCAGTAAGCAAGCTGGGACATAATACAAAAGGTGAAATAGTTATGTTATCGTTAGATAATCTAGAAATATTAGAGAGAATAGATGTGGGATTTGCTCCTGTTGATCTTTATGAAGATGATGATTATCTATATGTATCAAATTTTTGTGATGAATATATAAGTATAATAAATCTAAAAACTTTCACTGAAGAGAATAAATGTAAAATAAATGGAATGCCAAGAGGAATAGTGAAATATAATGACACACTATATATTGGTGATTATCTAAATGGAACATTGAATATTGTAGATCTAAAAATGGATAAGAAAAAAGTCATAACAATAGGGAAAGAACCTAATGCTATGACCATATTTAAAAACTAGTTAATAAATAAATTAATAATATTATTATATATTTCCGAAGGATTTTTTTTCCATTTAGAACAAATTGATGTGGCTTGTTCTTTGGAAGGAACAGTTAATTTCAATTCCATTAATAGACTTTCACTTTCAACTGCTTTTAAGTCAACAATAAAGCTGTCATTACTTGCAATTGTGTAATCTGCTTGTATTGTTAATTCTCTTTTTATGGATTCCCATTTTTCTTTTACGTACTCATTAATGATTGTAATTTTTGAAGGAGATAATCTGTCTTTAAATAAAGATAGGACACTATCTCCTTTTTCTGTTATTACTAATAGTTTTTTATTATTGTTTTCATGATATTCTACAAATTTAGATTCTTCAAGTTCAGATAAATATTGCTGAAAAATAAAGTAATTCATAAAATTGTTTTCAAGAATAATTTCTGTAAATTGAGCATTAGATATGGGATCTTTTATAGATTTTAATATATATAACATTAATAATTTATTTTCAGCCAATTCTAATGAATTTTCGTACATATTTACCTCCATGACTAATGAAACTCTTATCTTATTATAGCATAATTTATTATTTAGGGAATACATGATTGACTATGAATTTTTAAATGTGGATTTTGTAAGTAGATACATCTTATTTAACTACTATATAATTACCTTATAATGAAATTAATTATTAAAAAGCAGTATAAATGTAAGAGTTGACTTTATATTATCTGCTTAAATAAAGGGTTATTAATTTTATTATGTAGTTATCATAAATGTTGTTTTTATGAATATATTTTAATAAAGAATTAATGTGACATATGGGAGGAAAAGTTGAATTGGAGAAAATTAAAGATATCAATAAACATATTGTTAGTGGTTTTTATAATTTTAATATCCATATTAGTAGGTAGGAGTGTTCAAGTGTCAGGAACTGCGGAAGAAAAGCAGCCAATTTACCGTGTTGATACAGAGGAAAAAGTAGTTAGTTTAACTTTTGATGTAAATTGGGCTGAAAAAGAAAATTTGCAAAGCATATTAGATATCCTAGATAAATATAATGTAAAGGGAACATTCTTCATAATGGGAGGATGGGTAAATTATAGTGAAGAAAATGTAAGTAAACTAAAAGAAATATCCGAAAGGGGGCATGAAATAGGAAATCATAGTTATAAACATCCAAGCTTTAGTAAAATTACTGGTGATGCTATTGAAGAAGAGATAATAAAAACAGATGATATAATAGAAAGATATACAGGAAAAAGACCAGTATTATTTAGATTTCCAAGTGGAGATTACAATAAAAATGCATTAATGAAGGTAAGAAGCTTAAATCATATTGCAATTCAGTGGGATGCTGATTCAGTAGATTGGAAGGAAATGGGGTCGGATATTGAGTATAATAAAGTAATGAAGAATACAAAAAGTGGATCTATATTACTATTTCATAATAATGCAAAGTACACACCGGAAAATCTAGATAGAATAATAAAAGAATTGAAAAGCCAAGGATATGAATTTAAGCCTGTTGGTGAAATGATATATACAGAAGATTATTATATTGATGAAAATGGTATACAGCATAAAAATTAGCAGTGTTTTTATAATTTAAATTCGATATTTATTGAAAAGAAACTAGTTTTTGTATTATAATGGTAATATATGCTAGTCATGAATATATTACACTAAAAAATAATTGCCGATAGAGAGAGGGATTACAATGGATAATTTAATGCTAAATAACAAGATTTATCTAGAAGGTAAAGTAGCGTCTGGATTAGAATTTAGCCATGAAATGTATGGCGAAGGGTTTTATACTTTTGATTTGGAAGTTATGAGATTAAGTGATTCAGTTGATCATCTAAATATAACTGTTTCAGAAAGATTACTAAATGAGATTAATTTAGAAATAGGAGTAGATATAATTGTTGAAGGTCAATTAAGATCATATAACAAGTTTGTAGATGGATCTAACAAACTTATACTTACAGTATTTGCTAGAAACATTGAACCGTGTATCGAGAGAAGTAAAAATCCAAATGAAATTTTCTTGGATGGATATATATGCAAAGAACCTGTTTATAGGACAACTCCTTTTGGAAGAGAAATAGCTGATGTATTATTAGCAGTAAATAGAGCATATAATAAATCTGATTACATTCCAACAATTGCATGGGGGAGAAATTCTAGATTTTGTCAAACATTAAATGTTGGAGATAATATTAGAGTTTGGGGAAGACTACAAAGCAGAGAATATCAAAAAAAGGTGTCAGAAACTGATGTTATAAAGAAAGTTGCATATGAAGTTTCTATATCTAAAATGGAAAAGGTTGTAAAGGAAGAAGGCTCAGGAGAAGAAGGCGCAGTTTAAAGTATATAAAGTTAAAAACTATGGTCAATAACCTGAATAAACTTCAATTTACTTTTATTATAAGTTGAATAAAAAAGAAAGTATCGATAACGATACTTTCTTTTTTATGTATTAAATTATTTTCTTAAATCATCTAATAGTTGAGTTTTATCCTTAGTCTTGTCATCTACATTTTTTATGATTTTTGCAGGTGAACCAGCAACAACAACACCAGCAGGAACATCTTCAGTAACAACAGAGCCTGCAGCAACAACAGAGCCTGCACCTATTTTAATACCTTCAAGAATTACTGAGTTAGCACCTATTAATACATTGTCGCCTATTTGACATGGTTCTTTACTTGGCGGTTCTAAAACACCAGCAACAACAGCACCAGCACCTAAGTGGACATTCTTTCCAAGTTGCCCTCTAGCACCAACTACAGCGTTCATATCAACCATAGTTCCATCACCTATTTCAGCACCTATGTTTATAACGGCTCCCATCATTACTACTGCATTTTTACCTATAGTGACTTTATCTCTTATGATAGCACCTGGTTCAATTCTTGCATCTACTTCTAATAAATCTAACATAGGAATAGCAGAATTTCTTCTATCATTTTCTATTCTAAAGTGTTTTATAAGATGTTTGTTATCTAAAACTATTTTTGTTATAGAATCAGATTCACCCATTAGTATGTAAAATTCATTTGAGCCATACCATTCTACATCGCTCATATCAGCATCTTTTAAATCTCCATTAACATAAACTTTTACTGGAGTTGATTTTTTAGATTCCTTTATAAATCTAGCGATTTCATAAGGATCTGTTAAGTTATATGACATTAGATCACTCCTTCAAATTATTTAATAATCACTATCATTATAATAAAAAAATTATTTAAATGAAAGTAAAATACGAAAAAATGACATAAATATTTGAATAAATATACGCAATGTTGTAAAATTGATTTAAACAAAACTGAGATTAGGGGGGCAAAAGCACTAATGAACGAAAATTTAAATGAGATTCAGATTTCAGGTATAAGAAGGTTTGCAAGTAAAGTTAAAATGGTAGAAGGGGCATTATCATTAACTATAGGACAACCAGACTTCGATATGCCAGTTGCAGTATCAGAGGCTATGATAAGAGCAATTAAAGAGCACAAGACAGTATATACATCAAATGAAGGAATTGTAGAACTTAGAGATGAAATATGTAGGTATTTAAAAAATACTTTTGATATAGAATATGATAAAGATGAAGTATGTTTAACTGTGGGGGGAAGTGAAGGATTATTCTCAGTCCTTAATGCACTTTTAAACCCTAAAGATAAGATTCTTATTTCATCACCAGCTTATCCAGCATATGAAAATATAGCTAAGATGATAGGCGCAGAAGTTGTGAATTATGGCTTGAATGATGATTTTACAATAAATATAGATGAAATCAGAGAAAAAATTGAAAAAGATAATATAAAATATTTAATGCTATCATTTCCAAGCAACCCAACAGGTGCAATCTTAATTAAGAAACAAAGAGATGAACTTGCAGAGCTTATAAAGAAAAAAGATATTGTTGTTATAACGGATGAAATGTACTCTGGAATAATCTTTGATGATTACTATTCAGTTGCTCAAATCAAAGAAATTAAAGATAAAATCATATATGTAAGTGGATTTTCAAAGCTTCTTTCAATGACAGGAATAAGAGTAGGATATGTAGCATGTACTGAAAAATACATGAAGGAAATAATGAAAGTACATCAATATAACGTATCTTGTACTTCCTCAATTGGTCAATATGGTGCATTAGAAGGATTAAGAAGTTCACTTGATGATGCAGAAATTATGAGGAAATCATTTGAGAGAAGAAAAAATTACTGCATGAAAAGATTGAGAGATATTAGAATAGAGGTAAATGAACCTATGGGCGCATTTTATATATTTCCATCAATCAAAAAGTTTAATATGACAAGTGAAGAGTTTTGCGAAAAATTATTGAATGAAGAAAAACTTGGATGTGTTCCAGGAAATGCATTTGGTAAACTTGGCGAAGGATATATGAGAATATCATATTGTTATTCAGATGAAGAACTAAAAGAAGCATTTGATAGATTAGAAAGATTTATTAAGAAGAATTTTCCTAATTGTTAATTAAGAAAATTTTACTGTATAACTATTAAATTTAAATTATATAAAATACTCAATATTAAATTAAAGTTAGCAATATAAGCAAGTTAAAAATTATATTAATAAATAGATTGGGGAGTTAATAAATGAGTGAGTTTAAAAATGTAACAGCAGTAAAGAAAGCAAATATATATTTTGATGGGAAGGTGACAAGTAGAACAGTTATATTAAAAGACGGTGAAAGAAAGACATTAGGAATAATGCTTCCAGGAGATTATGAATTTGGAACAGGTGATAAAGAAGTGATGGAAGTACTTCAAGGATCAATGGATGTAAAACTTCCAGGAGAAGATAGGTTTACAACTTTTAAAGAAGGTGAAACTTTTACAGTACCTGCAAATTCTAAATTTAATTTAATTATAAAGGAAGTAGTAGATTATTGTTGTTCTTATATTAAGGAATAAAAAAATTATATAGTATAGATAAGTTTTTTAAGTAATATAAAAGCAGAAGTGGCTATTAACAAATGTAATCACTTCTGCTTTTTGTGTATTAATTATAAGATTAAAGATAATACCCAATATTTTGTAGTAACCTTTTATCATATTCGATATTAGTTCCAGTTGTAGTAAGCATATCTCCAGTAATGGTTGCATTAGCACCAGACAAAAATGCCGATTTTCCAAAATCATTCATAGAGATACGTCCGGCGGCAAGACGAATTTCAGCAGAAGGATTTATATATCTGAATAAAGCTATTGTCCTTAATATCTCTTCATGACTTAAAGAAGTTTGATTTTCCATTTTTGTCCCTTTGATAGGAATTAGAACGTTTATTGGAATAGAATTAACTTCTAGATTAGATAAAGTAAAGGCCATATCTATTCGGTCTTCCATGGTTTCACCCATTCCGATAATTCCACCAGAACAGATTTCAAGTCCAGCTTTTTTTGCAGATTTTATTGTATTTATTTTATCTTCATAAGTATGAGTACTACAAATATCTTTAAAATATCTTTCTGATGTTTCAAGATTGCAGTGATATCTTGTCACACCAGCTTCTTTTAGTCTCATGAAATGATCATAATCAAGTAATCCATGAGATGCACAAAGATTAATATTACAATATTTTTTAATAGCGTCATATGCTTTAATGGCTTTTTCAAAGTCATCATCTGAAAGTGCTTTACCAACAGTAACAATAGAATATCTATGTACACCTCTTTCAAAATGATATTTAGCATCTTCTAATATTTTTTTAAGCGGTACAAAATCAGTTTTCTCTATACATGAACTATTATGTGCAGATTGAGCACAGAATTTACAGTCTTCGCTACAATGACCTGTTTTACCACTTATAATTGAACAAAGTGATGCTTTATTATCACAAAAGTGTTCTCTTAAAGTATTAGCGCCATCACATAATGTTTCTGTATCCAAATCATAAAGAGTGGACATGACAATAGATTTCGTTATTTTATATCCATTAATAATATCATTTACTATTTTATCAGCCATATTAATACCTCTAACTATAAATTAATTTTAATGATTTGAGTTTGTTTCTTATTTTAAATCCAATTAAAGTACCACACATTATTTTTAATGAATCACCAATTAAGTAAGGTATGACCCCCATAAATAGTGCCTGCATAAAAGTTAGACTTAGTTGTTTCGCAAGCCAGATTGTACCAAAAGCATAACATATAAGTGTTCCTAGTATCATACCGATGGCATACATATAGATTTTATCTTCGAATTTTTCAACAAATAAACCAGTGATTATGGCACAAAAAATATATCCAATTAAATATCCTCCAGTAGGGCCACCAATCTTAGAAAGTCCAGAGGTAAATCCTGAAAATACAGGAAGGCCAACTAGCCCAATTAGAAGATATATAATAACACTTAATGTACCTTTCTTTGTTCCTAATATACTGCAGCTTATATAAATCATAAGATTACTTAATACAATTGGAACTGGACTAAATGGCAATGGAATAGAAAATGGTCCAATTATACAAAGTAATGCGCTCATTAAGCCTATTGTTGTCATGTTTCTAGTATTAATTTTATTCATTTTTATTTTCCCCCTTTTGTTAATTAATAACTTTTACTAGATTAAGTATAAACCGGAAGAAATAGATTGTCAACTTTTGAAATGGGGATTGGGTTGACAATATAAAATGTATAGTGCACTTTATTAAAAATATAAAGTTAACTATACTTTTAAAGGCAATATTTATTGAATAATATAGAATAAATGAATTAAGAAAGCTAAGAAAAATAACTCAAGAAGAATTGGCAGAAAGTGTGAAAATTACGCGTCAGACAATAATTTCGATTGAAAATGGAAATTATAATGCATCACTTATACTATTACATAAAATTACAAAATTTTTTGAATTATCAATAGAAGAGGTATTCATTTTTGAGTAGGAGTAAAAAATGTTTTCATCAGTATTTAATAATTAAAAAACATCATATAAAAATAATGTAAGTAAGTTTCAAGATTATAAATTTAGGACTGAATTTAAATACAGTAATTTTAATTCAGTCCTTTTAGAAATTAAAATATCAAATTTAAATTTGATTAAGATTTAATTAGATAATTAATCAAGTCCAATAACATCATTCATGTCATAAAGTCCTGGCTGTGTTATAGAACCCATGTATTCACATGCTTTTAAGGCACCAATTGCAAATACTTCTCTTGATATTGCCTTATGAGTAAGCTCAATAACTTCACCAGTGCCAGCAAAAATAACATCATGATCACCAACAATAGATCCGCCTCTTATTGCATGAATACCAATTTCGTTTTGTTCTCTTTTGCAGTTACCAACTCTTCCATATACATATTTAGTTTCATCTTTTAAAGAATTTTTTATTGTATCTGCAAGAAGAACAGCAGTACCACTTGGAGCATCAACTTTTTGATTATGGTGTTTTTCTATGATTTCTATATCATAATTGCCATAAAGCATAGGAGCAACTTTCTTTAAAAGAGAGTTTATTAAGTTTATTCCAAGAGACATGTTTGCTGATTTAAATAGTGGAAGAGATTTACTTTTTTCATTTATTAAATCTAATTGTTGCTCTGAAAAACCAGTTGAGCAGATAACAAATGGTTTTTTTGTTTTTTCTGTTAAGTTTAATAAACCTTCAAGTGCATCAGCTCTTGAAAAATCTAATAATACATCGTATTCCACATTCATTTCGTCTGCACTTTTAAATACAGGATAACCTATTTCTGTTGGAAATTTATCTATTCCTGCAACAATTTCAAGATTGTTAAATTGTTTACTGCATTCAGTAATAATTTTTCCCATTTTACCACAGCAGCCGCTTAATACTATTTTTATCATATTCATCACCTTACATTAATTTATTTTCTTCTAAAACAGCTTTTAATTTTTCTTCATTTTCTTTGTTCATTTCACAAAGTGGAAGCCTTAATGGACCAACTTCAAGATTCATTAAATTCATTGCTGTTTTAATTGGTATTGGATTTGTTTCTATAAATAGAGTATTTGTTAAAGCTAACGTATCTAGTTGGATATCTAAAGCTTCTTTAAATTTGTTGTCTAGGCAGTTTTTTGCCATGTTATGAACAGTTTTTGGAATTATATTAGCTAAAACTGAAATAACTCCAATTCCTCCAAGTGACATTATAGAAACGATTTGATCATCATTTCCTGAATATATATCTATTTTATCTCTACATAAAGCCTTTATTTGAACAACTTGACTTATATTACCACTAGCTTCTTTTATAGCTACGATATTATTAAGTTTACAAAGCTCAAGGAGAGTAGTTGGCATAATATTTACACCTGTACGTGAAGGTACATTATAAAGAATTATAGGAGTTTTTACTTCATCGTTTATAGCCTTAAAATGCTTTATAAGACCTGTTTGAGTAGTTTTATTATAATAAGGTGTAATAACAAGTAATCCATCAACACCTACACTTTCAGCATATTTACTCATAGAAATTGCAGAAGATGTACAGTTTGAACCAGTACCTGCAATTACAGGGATCCTTTTATTTATTACATCAACCGTAAATTTAATAGTTTTCTTTTTTTCTTCTTCTGTCATTGTGGTTGCTTCACCAGTTGTACCACATATGATTATGGCATCAGTTCCTTGGGAAATGTGCCATTCAAGTAAAGTTCGTAGTTTTTCATAATTTACACCTGTTTCAGTAAAAGGTGTAACTATAGCAACACCAGAACCTTTGAATAATGACATTTTAATTCCTCCATTATACATTGATTAGTTAGATTAAGGAAGTGATATTAGGCATCACTTCCTTATAATAAAAATTATTTATCTTGTGCAATCATTTTTTCCGCGATTTGTATAGCATTAAGAGCTGCACCTTTTCTTATGTTATCACCAACAACCCATAGGTTTACTCCATTATCAACACTAAAATCTCTTCTTATTCTTCCAACATATATATCATCTTTACCAGAAACTTCAAGTGCAGTTGGATATTTTAATTCCTTAGTATCATCATATACAGTTACACCTTCAGTGTTTCTTAATAATTCAAATATATCTTCAATTTCAAATTCACTATTTAATTCAACATTTATGCTTTCGCTATGTGAGTTTAAAACTGGAACTCTAGCGGTAGTAGCTGTTACCCTTAAATCAGGTTCATGAAGAATTTTTCTTGTTTCTTTAATCATTTTTTCTTCTTCCTTAGTATAGCCATCTTCAAGGAAAACATCTATATGAGGTAATACATTACCAGCTATAGGATATGGAAATTTTTTTGGCTGAGCACCCTTAATTCCATCTTCTAAATCTTTAATACCTTGCATTCCTGCACCAGATACTGCTTGATAAGTAGAATATACAATTCTCTTAATACCATATTTGTCATTTAATGCTTTCATTATTGGCATAGCTTGAATTGTTGAGCAGTTTGGATTAGCAATAATACCTTTTTTAGTATGAAGTTTAATATCTTCTGGATTAACTTCTGGCACTACAAGTGGTACATCTGGATCCATTCTCCAAGCACTACTATTATCAATTACTACAGCGCCATATTGTGCAAAAATAGGTGCAAATTCTTTACTTGCATCGCCACCTGCAGAGAAAAGTGCATAGTCTATTTTTTTATCTTTTATATTTGCTTCACAAGTTTCTTCAATAAGATAATCCTTTCCTTTAAATGATAAAGTTTTTCCTGCTGATCTTTTTGAAGCAAAAAGATATAAATTTTTTACTGGAAAGTCTCTTTGTTGTAATATTTCTAAAAATTTTCTGCCTACATTTCCAGTAGCCCCAACTATTGCGACATTATACACAATAATCCCTCCTATTAAATAATAATTCATATGTATGTATATAGAAATAATAATGCTGAAATTTATTATTTCTATATATACATATAAATACTATAGTTAAATATTGCGCAAATATCAAGTCAATAGAGGAAATAAGTTGAAAAAAATTATAATATATAAATTTGGCTTTTCTATAAATAAAAATTGTGAATAATTTGCAGATTAAAACAAATACTAAATTGTAAAAGAGTGGGTCGATAAAACTTAAAATATCTATTAGTTATATGGAATAGTAAAGATATTACAAGGTAATAATAAAAATATATATTATAAATTTTTAGTGCGGAGGAATTAAAATTGAGCAGTACACCATTAAAAAAAATAATAAAGTCAAAATTAAAAGGAAATAAAGAGCTTACTGAAATAGAAAAAATGAGAGAAAAAATAAAATATGAAATAGCAGAAGAATTAGGACTTGGAGAAAAAGTTGAAAAAGAAGGCTGGGGTGGACTTTCAGCAGAAGAGACAGGACGTATTGGAGGGCTTATGACTAAAAGAAAAAAAGAACTTAAAATTCCATCTAATGATGAAATTCTAGGTAGAAAAAAGAATAAGATATAATCTACTAAATGAATCGAGTACCTTAAATAATTGACTATGTACAAATTTAAGATATAATATACTAGATGAAATAGTGTATTAATAGAATTTAAGGGCGTGATTTATAGATGGCTTATAAAGAATTTGCCAATATATATGATGAATTAATATATGAAGATATTGATTATGATGAAATTTCTGAAAAGATAATAAGTTTAAGTAATGAGAATAATATAGAATTTGAAGATTATCTAGATTTAGCATGTGGGACAGGTAATGTAGGCGTAAGAGTAGGAAAGTATTTCAAAAACATGTATGCTGTGGATCTATCTAATGATATGCTAAATATAGCATTTGAAAAATTTAAACAAAATAAAATAAAAGCTAAAGTCATATGCCAAGATATGAGTGAGCTTAGTTTAAATCATAAATTTAATCTTATAACATCTGTTTTGGATTCAACAAATTATATAACAGAAGAAGAAGATTTATTTAATTATTTTAAGCGTGTATATGATCATCTAAAGGATGATGGATTATTTATATTCGATATTAATTCGTATTATAAACTATCAGAAATTATGGGGAATAATATTTATACATATAGCAGTGAAGATGTTTTTTATACATGGGAAAACACTTTTGAAGATAATATATTAAACATGTTCTTAACTTTTTTTGTTAAAAACGAAAATAATCTTTATGAAAGATTTGAAGAAGAACATTTTGAAAAAGCATATCAGGAAAAAGATATTGAAGATATATTAAATGAAATAGGATTTAATATATTAGGAAAGTTTTGTGGTTATTCAGATTTAAAGCCAGATAACAATAGTGAAAGAATACTTTATGTTTTAAGAAAATAAATTGTATTTAGGAGATGGAAAACATTATGGAAGATAAGATTATAAAAGCTACAGCAAAAGATGGTATGGTAAGAATAATTGGAGGAATAACAACCAATTTAGTTAATGAAGGTACAAAAATACATGAATGTACTCCAGTTGCAAGTGCAGCTTTTGGAAGAATGATGACAGCAGCTGCATTAATGGGAAGTACGTTAAAAGGTGAGAAAGAAATAATTACAGTAAAGATTAATGGCGGTGGAGAAATTAATGGAATTACTGTTACAGCTCATAATGATTGTACTATAAAAGGTTTTATTGGTAATCCATATGTAGACAGACCGCTAAATGAAAAAGGAAAGCTCGATGTTGGAGGAGCAATAGGAACTAATGGATTATTATATGTTATAAAAGACTTAGGATTAAAGGATCCATATGTTGGTCAAGTTCCAATACAAACAGGTGAAATAGGTGATGATTTTGCATTTTATTTCACAGTTTCAGAACAAACTCCATCAGCTGTATCACTTGGAGTATTAGTTGATAAAGATTTATCAATAAAATGTGCAGGTGGTTTTATTGTTCAAATGATGCCTGGTGCAGATGAACTTCTTGCAGATGTTATAACATACAGACTTCAAGAAATTCCACCGATAACAACTATGATAAATGAAGGAAAAACTATTGAAGAAATATTAGAATATATTTTTGAAGGTATGGATTTAAAAATATTAGAATCTATTAAGCCTGAATATAAATGTGACTGTTCTAGAGAAAGAGTTGAAAAAGCATTAATTTCAATAGGAAAATCTGAACTTCAAAATCTATATGATGAAGGAAAAGAGGAAGAAATAGTTTGTAATTTCTGTAATAAAAAATATAAGTTTACTAAAGAAGATATAGGAAGGTTAATGGATAGATAATATAAGATACGTAAGAGGCTGCTTATATAAAAGTTTTTATATAAGCAGCCTTTTTATATAAGTATAAAAATTTAGAAAATAAGAAAGTAAGTATTATAACAAAACTATTATAAATTATATTAATCACCATTAAATAAATCCTATTGTAGAGATTTTTCATTAACAATGAATGATATATAAAATAAATTTATATAATAAAGCTATTATTTATAATTCTATATATTGACATAATTTAATACCTATATTATATTAATAATATACTAAGTAGTTTTTAAAACTATATTCTAAATTTTTGACAACCATAAGGATGGAGGATTTTATATGAATTTAAATTCATTAACAATAGGGGACTTAGTTGCTAAAGTTCCAATAATACAAGGTGGTATGGGAGTAGGTGTAAGTTTATCATCACTTGCTGGAGCAGTAGCAAAGGAAGGCGCAATAGGTGTAATATCAGCAGCGCAACCAGGATATTTAGAAGAGGACTTTGGAAAAGATTCATTAAGTGCTAATGTAAGAGCGCTCGGAAAACATATAAAAAAAGCAAAAGAAATTTCAGATGGTGGTATTATAGGCATAAACATCATGTGGGCAACAAGAAATTATGAAGAGTATGTAAAATGTTGTATAGATAATGGTGCAGATTTAATTATATCTGGAGCAGGACTTCCTTTAGATTTACCTAAATTTGTAGAAGGATCAAATATAAAGATTGCTCCAATAGTATCACCACCAAAGTCAGCACGGGTTATATTAAAAATGTGGGATAGACGATATAAAACAACAGCAGATATGGTTGTTATTGAGGGACCAAAAGCTGGAGGCCATTTAGGTTTTTCTAATGAAAGTTTAGAGGAATATGAAGGTAAAGAGTATTATGATAAAGAAGTAATTGAAATTTTAGAAATAGTCAAAGAATATGAGATAAAATATAATAAAAGAATTCCTGTAGTATTTGCAGGAGGAGTGTATGATAGAAAAGATATAGACCACTATATTGGTTTAGGATGTGCAGGAGTACAAATGGCAACAAGATTTGTTGCAACTGAAGAATGCGATGCAGATATAAACTTTAAAATGGCATATATAAATTCAAAAAAAGAAGATATAATGATAGTAAAGAGTCCAGTTGGAATGCCAGGACGTGCTATAAGAAATAAATTCATGGAAGAAAGAAAATTAACCAATGAAAAAATAAGTAAATGCTATAAGTGCTTAAGAAAGTGTGATATGGCTACTATACCATATTGCATAACAGGAGCATTAGTACGTGCAGTAAAAGGTGATGTAGATAATTCATTAGTTTTTTGTGGTGAAAATGCTTATAGATTAGATAAGATTACTACTGTGAAAGAATTAATTAAAGAGTTAACTGAATAGAACATATAAATAAGGGACGTAGAACTAAAGTTTAGTGAATGACACCGAAATAAAGCTCTCAAATTTGGCTCGCTTACTACCAAAATGAAGCTAAAAATTTAAACATCAATGATTGTACCCAAAACCGTTTGCTCCAATGTAAAATTAGACAAACAATTTTGGAACAATCATTGATGTAAAAATTTTAAAGCTCCATTTTGGAATGCAAGTCTCCGCCCAATATGAGAGCTTTATTTCTTTGTTTCATCTAAAATCAAAGTTTCAGTATTATTGGTGTTACACATAAATACATTTTTAAATTAAGGAATAGTTATTTATAGATGTTAAAGATTTAA
>ENA-OWPM01000593-OWPM01000593.1-human-gut-metagenome-genome-assembly--contig:-NODE-593-length-40075-cov-5.215392_pt1 | contig 40075 bp, 36 predicted proteins | sample MGYA00248267_ERZ651852 | MGnify/ENA primary metagenome ERZ651852 (study PRJEB26924, sample SAMEA4378228) | human gut metagenome | biome: human gut; feature: human-associated habitat; material: faeces...
CTGCAATGACTTCCTGAACAAATGGTGTCTCTAAGTGTTTTGCAAGTGTCAGTCCACCGGAACCGGTAATGACCGGCGATACGTGGATGGCTCCCAGTTTGTAAATTGCACGTCCGAGCAAATCGGAAAGAGTCTCTTGAATATTTGCAAAATGACGCTCATAGTCAGAGAAGAGCACCTCGTTTTGCTCGTTCAAAATCGCAATTTTTACAGTAGTGGAACCGATATCAATTCCTAAAGTATATAAATTATTGTTACTCATATCTATCTCCTTTTTATGGATAAGAAACAGATAGTTTCTTATTAAAATGGATTTCGTTTTTTTGACAACCTACATTATACGATAAGATGTCGAAAAACACAATTTGAAAATATGTGGAATATTTTAAGCTTTTAGGGTTGAGAAATTGTTAAAATTATGTAAATATAAATAGCCCGATTGACAAACCGAATTAGTGAGGATACAATTACTACTAGTTGTTGAGAAAGTAAAAAAAATAATAAAGGAGCTATATTTTTATGAATTGGATTAGCAAGTTAGAACGGAAGTTTGGACGATATGCAATTCAGAATCTGATGTTTTATGTGATTGCGTTGTATACCGTTGGCTTTGCACTGAGTTTGGTTGCTCCGGAATTCTATTATCAGTATTTGTCACTGAACATAGAAGCGGTGTTTCACGGGCAGATCTGGAGGTTAGTTACATTTTTGATGCAGCCGCCAAATTCGAGTGCGTTGTTTATGGTGTTTGCATTGTATTTATATTATATGATCGGACGTCAGCTTGAATACGCATGGGGAGCTTTTCGATTTAATCTGTATTTCTTTACGGGAGCACTGTTCCACATATTGGCAGCGATTCTCGTGTATGTGATAGCGGGAGTATCCTTCCCACTTGGGACGTTTTACTTGAATTTGTCACTGTTTTTTGCGTTTGCTGCGCTGTATCCGAACGAACAGTTCCTGTTGTTTATGGTGATTCCGATTAAGGTGAAATATCTGGCGTGGCTGGATGCGGCTTATTTTGGATATGCGATTCTGCAGGCATTTTTGCCGGCATATGGAGGAAGCGTATTTGGAATTGTCTATAAGGCAAATGCATTGGCTGCAGTGGTATCCATTTTGAATTTCCTGATTTTCTATGTTTCGACAAGAAATATGAAACGGTATTCGCCGAAGGAAGTTCGTAGGAAAAAGGCTTATAAAAAAGCAGTATATGAGGCAAAAAGAGAGCAGCACTATGAAGGTGGTGCAAAACATAAATGTGCGGTCTGCGGACGCACGGAACTTGATGATGAAAATTTGGAATTTCGTTATTGTTCAAAATGCAATGGGAACTACGAATATTGTCAGGACCATTTGTTTACGCATGAACATGTGAAATAGAAATAAAAAGGCAGGAGAGAACGAGATGAAGAAGACAAAAATTATTTGTACCATGGGACCAAACACAAACGACAGAGAGTTAATGAAAAAATTAGTCGAAAATGGAATGGACATTGCCCGTTTCAATTTCTCACATGGAGATCATGAAGAACAGAAAAGCAGAATGGATATGCTCAAAGCAATTCGTGAAGAAGCTGGAAAACCAATTGCGATTCTTTTGGATACAAAAGGACCGGAGATTCGTACAGGTGTGATAAAAGATGATAAAAAAGTGACACTTGTAGAGGGACAAAAATTCACATTAACTACAAAAGAGGTGGAAGGTGATGCAAATCGAGTTTCCATCACATATGAAGGTCTTGTAGAAGATGTTGAAATCGGAAAGAAAATTTTGATTGATGACGGTTTGATTGAGCTGGAAGTAAAGAATATTACGGATACGGATATTATTTGCCGTGTAATTAACGGTGGTGAACTGGGACAGAAAAAAGGTGTGAATGTGCCGAATGTACCGGTGAGACTTCCTGCACTGACAGAAAAAGACCGTCAGGATATTATTTTTGGTGTGGAACAAGGGGTTGACTTTATCGCGGCGTCGTTTGTGCGTTCGGCAGAAGGCGTTCTTGAGATCAAAGCATTGTTAAAAGAATGTGGAGCACCACATCTTCCGGTTATTGCCAAGATTGAGAATGCAGAAGGAATTAAAAATATTGATGAGATTATCCGCTGTGCAGACGGAATCATGGTTGCACGTGGAGACCTGGGAGTTGAGATTCCGGCGGAAGAAGTTCCATATCTTCAGAAGATGCTGATTCAGAAATGTAACAGTAACTACAAGCCGGTTATCACAGCGACACAGATGTTGGATTCTATGATGAGAAATCCAAGACCGACAAGAGCTGAGGTGACAGACGTTGCCAATGCAGTATATGATGGAACAGATGCGGTGATGCTCTCAGGTGAGACTGCACAGGGAAAATATCCTTTAGAAGCACTGCAGATGATGGTTCACATTATCGAGAACACAGAAGAACATTTGGATTATGAGACACTTCTTGGAAAAGCACAGGCGCATCGTAAAAAAGGAATTTCCAGTGCGATCGGCTACTCATCTGTTGCAACAGCAGCAAGCCTGAATGCAAAATGTATCGTCACACCGACGGTATCCGGTGCAACAGCCAGAGTGGTATCAAAATTCAGACCGAAAGCACCTATTATCGGAGTGAGTCCAAGTGCGCTGACGCTTCGCAAAATGCAGCTTTACAGAGGCGTATATCCGATCAAATCAATTCAGTTGGAGACGACAGAAGATATTTGTGAAGAGGCTATTAATCTTGTAAGTGCAAAACAAATTGTGGAACCGGGAGACATTGTTGTATTGACAGCAGGAATTCCGGCAAGAAGCGAAGGAATGGCAAAAGAGGGAATAAGCAACATGATGCGTATTGCTGTTGTAGGGTAGAATAAGTGATCATATTACAGGGACAGGAGTTTTTAAGAACACCTGTCCCTGATTGACATTTGCCCTGTCTATATGATACAATATTACAGATTACGGACAGGGTAGAATAGCCGAGACCACTGAAAAGGATATTTATCCAAACAAAAAAGTATATTTTTCAACTTAATTATTTATGACTGAGAGGAAAAAATTTTCGACATGGGTATTATGCTATTTAGTTAAATACGATTCCATATATCTTGAATGGTGTATGGGAAATGGTGTTAAACTTGATTTTAGAAACCTTGAAGATGGATATCTTGTAACAGCTAAGGACATGGAAAATGCATTTGAAGAAATTGGATATGAGCTTCAGCCAAATGATATTGTATTTGTCAATACTGGTGCAGATAAGTATTGGGGTAAACCAGAATATCTTGTAAAAGGTTGTGGAATGGGAAAAGAAGCGACTTTATGGTTGTGTGAAAAAGGTGTACATGTTGTTGGAACTGATGCATGGAGTTGGGATCGTCCATTGCCACTTATAGCAAAAGAGTTTAATGAAACCAATGATTCATCAATTATTTGGGAAGGACATTTTGCAGGAATTGAATGTGGGTATTGTCATATAGAAAAACTTACGAATCTTGAAAAGCTCCCTTCTTTTGGGTTCACTGTAAGCTGTTTCCCTATTAAAATTAAAGAGGCAAGTGCAGGTTGGATACGAGCAGTTGCAATTGTAGAAGAATAATTAAGTTGGAAATATAATAATGATTAATGGAGAAATATATATAATTAATTAATGTATATATGTAAGCTAGAACTCGTTTTTATTCGAGTTCTTTTGCTTTTAGATCATGTATTCAGTATAATTATAAAATATAAGATGAACATAGGAGCAAGTCTTTGATTAATTATTAGGAAGTAGGGAATTACATGGATAAAGTATGTGTAATAACAGGTGGAGCACTTGGTATTGGCAAGGAACTTGTGAAGAAATTTGCAGAGGAAGGATATAAAGTAATATTTATTGATAATAATAAAGAAGCAATAAGTAAGACAGAAAAAGAATTTAGACATGATAAACTTAATGTAGAAGGGTACTTTGGAGATATTGCAGAAGAAAGCGTGCTAAAGGAGTTTTCAAGCTTTGTTATAAACAAGTATGAAAAAATTAATGTTTTAATCAATAATGCATGTATAAGCAGAAAAGGAATAATCTCTGAATGTAGTTTTGATGACTTTAATTATGTGTTGAAAATAGGAGTAACAGCGCCATATATGTTATCACTTTTATTTAAAAATAATTTTGCCAAAGGTGGAGCTATTTTAAACATATCTTCAACAAGAGCATTCATGTCTCAAAGAGATACTGAAAGTTATACTGCTGCAAAGGGAGGAATTGCTGCACTTACTCATGGACTTGCGGTGAGCCTTTCTGGAAAGGTAAGGGTTAATTCCATATCTCCAGGATGGATTGATACATATGAATCATATGGAATGGAAGAACCAAAATACTCAGATGGAGATTTAAATCAGCATTTATCTAAACGTGTAGGGGTTCCGAAAGATATTGCAAGAGCAGCTTTATTTTTGTGTGATGAAAAAAATTCATTCATTACTGGTGAAAATATAAATGTTGATGGCGGGATGACAAAACTTATGATTTATCATGATGATTTTGGATGGAACTATGATGAAAAGTAAGGAATGTTAGATAACATGTGCAATTTTTAATGTGATTCTCAAAATAAGACTATTACCCAATAAAAATGTGCATATTGACTATTCAGTAAATAAGGGAAATAGAACTTGTTAGGCAAGTTCTATTTTTATATGGCTGATAATATTAGTTGATATCTACTAGAGAAATTTGCTCTAAAAATTTTTCCCATGTTAACAATAAATTTACCAAATGGACATTAATATTTATAAATTTGTATTCTCAAGATATGATAAAATTAAAAGTACGTCATTGGGATAATTATAGTTATTTTGCACAAATAATCACATAAGACTGGAGATGAATGAATGTTTAATTATATTTTAGTATTATTATTATCTATATTATTTTCTAATATAATAAGTAGATTTATTCCGAAATTATCAGTACCTATTATACAAATACTTATGGGAGCGATAATAGCAATCTTGCATCCACAATTTATAATTGAACTTGATCCACACATTTTTTTAGTAGTTTTTATAGCTCCGCTTCTTTTTTATGATGGGAAAAATAGTGATAAAAGGTCATTATGGAATCAAAGAAAAGATATAATTTTAATGGCGCTTGCATTAGTTTTTATTACAGTAATATTGGTCGGGTTTCTTATAAATAAATTATCACCTTCAATATCTTTGGCAGCAGCATTTGCTTTAGCAGCAGCATTATCACCAACTGATTATGTTGCAGTAAGCGCACTTTCAAAGAAAATATCATTACCTAAGAAAGTAATACATCTTATAGAAGGGGAAGGACTATTAAATGATGCATCTGGAATAGTATCTTTTAAGTTTGCTTTAGCTGCTGCATTAACAGGAACCTTTTCTATATTTGATGCAACAGCAAATTTTGTTTTAGTTGCAATTGGTGGTATTATTGTAGGATTTATATTGGAGCAGATATTAATATATTTTGAAATATTTATAAGGAATCTTGGTATGGAGGACATTACAATAGAATTATTCCTTCAGATATTAACTCCATATATAATATATGTTATTTCAGAAGAAATATTTAAAGTATCTGGGATATTAGCTGTAGTTGATGTTGTAATAATAACGTTAGCTCTACATATAATCAGATTTTTATGGGTTTATTTAATTTTTAAGTTTGGAAATAAGAACCTTACAAAAGAACAAAAGAAAGCTAATTTACGTTCAGCATTTTTAAGTGCATTGTCTGGAGTGAGAGGCGCTGTTACCTTAGCAACTATTCTATCTATACCATTATTTTTAGAAAATGGAGATAAATTTCCTGAAAGAAACTTAATCTTATTTTTAGCAGTAGGAGTAATTTTACTTACACTCTGCATAGCAACATTTATACTTCCTATGTTTGCCCAAAAAGATCCTAAAGAAGAAGTTGATAATTTGAGAATATTAAAGAGTTCTCAAGTAAAGGTATGGGAAAATACAATAAATAAATTAAAGTTGGAAAATTATGATAAAAAGTATATTGATTTAACTGTAGCAGAATATAATCATAAAATTAATGAATTACTAAATGGCACTTCAGATTATAATAATTGGAATGCGGTTAATAAGGAAGAAAAGAAACTTAGAGTACTTTGTTATAAAAAAGAAATAGAAAATACAAGAAAGCTTTTAGAAGAAGAAAAAATAGATGAACAAGCAGCGTATTCATATGAAATGTTAGTAAGAAATAAAATTAAACTAGTGTCATCTAGAGAAAATATTTTATTAAGAGTTAAAGAAGCAATCAGGATAGTATCAATTATAATTTTTAATATAAGAAGAATAAATCTTATTTTAAAGGAATTGAAAGCTCAGAAGAATTCTGTTAAACGCTTGAAAATTGATGCACTAAGGTCACTTCATATTATTAATGCAGAGTATATAATAGATTACCTTAAGAAGAATATGACAATAGAAAATGAACAATATGTAAAAAATACAATTTTATATTATCAAAGATTAATATTAGTAGCAAATAAACCAATTCTTAAAAAGATAAATAAAGCTGAAAAGAAAAGAGTTGAATTTAAAGCATTGCAATTGGAAAGAGAAGTTATACAAGCATTATTTGAAACTGGGGATATTACATGGAATGTGGCGAGCACACTTAGGAAAAATTTGAATTACATTGAAAGCGATATACTTGATTAAAATTAAATATGTTAAACATAATAATGACCTCATATATTTAGAAAATATATGAGGTCATTATAGTTTCTACTATGACTTTATTAATTTGCGAACAGATTAAACTTATATTTGTAGTTACAATTAAGACATATTAATGATGTAATTTTGGAATGTTTATGTGTAATTGAAAAAGATATAGGGAAATGTTTTAAATAAATGTTGTTATATTTGGTAAAGCATAATTAAAACAAAAAATGAAATAAAGTAATCATAATATTATATGAGGATTATATATAGGATATGGTTACTTTATTTTATAGCAGAATTTATAATTTTAACAACATTTTTTTAAAACAAAATTACATAGATTTTTGGAAGAGTAAATAAGTATTCATTATGTAAGATATAAATATAAAAAACATATTTATTCTTATATGGTACATATAGAGTTATATAGAATTTTGTTAAATAAAATATTGAATATATAAAATAATATGTAAAAAAGCCGATATCTTATTAAGAAGAATTTTTAGTGTTCAAGGAGGTACTATTATATGAATACTATTGATAGCTATACTAAATTACGTATAGCTAATTCAAGAATTAAAAATTCACTTATCTTTATTATGGTTCTTAATAAAGGGATTAAAAATAATATCAGTTATAATTTGGTAAAAGATTATAAAATCACTATATTTAATTTTATTTTAGTAGTATAATGTAATTGAGAATAATAGTCATAATAGATCGAAGGAGGTGTTTAACTATGACATTAGAACTTGCACCATTTCTTTTTATGAATGGAAGAGGAAATGAAGCGATTGAATTTTATAAAGAAGCACTAAACGCTGAAGTTATTTTTAAGCAAACTAAGGATTGTTCTAATAATGATAAAATATCAAGCTATATTACATATTCAATAGTAAAAATTGGTGAAACTAATATTAATATTTCAGATGTTTTTCCAGGAATGGATTATCAAGAGGGAAATCAAGTTTCTATATGTATAAATTTAGATGATGCTCAGGAAGCAAAACGTATTTATGAAAAGCTAATAGAAGGCGGAGAGGTTATGAGTGAGCTTAAAAAAACTCATTTTAGTCCAGCACATGCTTTAATCAAAGATAAATTTGGAATCATTTTTCAAATTTATACAACAATTAAATAATATAATTGCGAGACATAAATAAGGAACGTACTAAGTTTAGGGTGAAATAACTGAAATAAAACCTTTATGGTGTGCGCGCTTGCTAGAAAAATGAAGCTGAAAATTTAAGCATCAATGATTGTTCCAAAAACCGTTTGTGAGATATAAAATCGGACAAACAATTTTGGAATAATTATTAATGTAAAAATTCTAAAGCTTCATTTTTTAATGCAATACAACGCATCACATAAGAGCTTTATTTGTTTGTTTCATCTAAAATCATTGTATCAAGTGTTATTATAAATACATATGTTTTAAGATTAAGAGATAGTTATATTTAGATTATAAATATCAATATATTAAAAAGAACAGCTTAATCTGCTGAATTATAACTTAAGACGTGATGTATCTATGATTTTTATGACAAGACAAAGAAATTCAATTTATAAGTATAAGAAAATATATTGATAGTTAAATATAAAAAGTGATTAAATTATATCAATACGTTATAATTTAATTATATATATTAAAAATTAATATTTATATACAAAACGTCGTTGAAAAATGGTGAAGAATGCTATATACTAAACAAAATGTATAATTATAACTTTATACGCAATAATTTATGCATTAAAAGTATGTTATAAAGAAAATAGGGGGGAACAAATGAAGAATAAAGGATATGGATTATTTACAACCATAGCTATGATAGTTGGAGTTGTAATAGGATCAGGTATATTTTTTAAAAGCGATAATATTTTAGTAGCAACTGGAGGAAACATTGGTCTTGGTGTTATTGTATTCTGTATAGCAGCAATTGCAATAATTTTTGGAGGCCTCGCAATGGGCGAATTAGCTTCTAGAACTACTGAGCCAGGAGGAGTTATAGCTTATGCTGAAATGTGTTGGGATAAACGTATAGCATGTGCATTTGGATGGTTTATGACATTTTTATATTATCCAACATTAATAGCAGTAGTTGCATATGTGGCTGGAATATATTTATGTATGCTGTTTGGTATCAATGGAAGCTTTGAATTACAAATATTAATAGGACTTATTGTTATAGTATCATTGTTTTTTATTAACACTATATCAGCAAGATTAGGTGGTATTTTTCAAAGTGCTTCGACAATAATAAAGCTTCTTCCATTAGCTATAATAGCTTTTGCAGGATTGGTTTTTGGTAATGTAGATGGATTATCTCTTAGTAATATGAGTGAAGGAATAAATTCAAGTGGATGGATTGCGGCAATTGCACCAATAGCATTTTCTTTTGATGGATGGACAGTCTCAACATCTATAGGTCACGAAGTAAGAAATTCTAAAAGAAATCTTCCAAGAGCTTTAATCATTTCACCAATTTTAATTTTAATAATTTATATTTTATATTTTGTTGGAATAAGTATATATTTAGGCCCTGAAACAATAATGGCATTGGGAGATGAGCATGTATATCTTGCAGCAAGAAACATCTTTGGTCATTTTGGGGCTAAAATATTACTAACATTTGTTGTTATATCTATTATTGGAACTGTTAATGGGTTAATCATTGGAATGATAAGACAACCATATTCATTAGCAATAAGAGGAATGTTTCCATGTAAAGATAAGATTTCAAAAATTGATGAAAAATTATATATACCAGTAAATTCGGCTATTGTTGGATTTGTTATATCAATATTCTGGCTGGCTATTCACTATATAACAACAAAATTATCGATGATGGGAAATTCTGATATATCAGAAATATCAGTGGCGATGAGTTACTTATTATATATAATTCTTTATGTAAAAGTATTAAAGTTTGGAATAAATAAAGAAATTAAAAGTATATTTATAGGAATAATTACGCCTATATTAGCAATAATTGGAGCTTTAATAATTGTGTTTGGTAGTATGAGTAATAATTTATTCTGGATATTTATGATTATTTGTTTCTCAATCTTATGCTCAGGCTTTGTTTTTTGGAAAAGACAAGAAAAATCTAATTAAATATAAACACATTAAAATTTATAAAAAGAAGCATTGCTATAGAGTTTTAGTAATGCTTCTTTCAAATTTATTAGTTATATAAAATTGATAAACATTATCTTAAGTAAATAAAAAATATATCGAAAATAAATTGAATTAAAACAGGTATTTAAGGTGGCGATATATTATGTCAATTAAGATAAATTTAGCAATAATAAATAATTCTTACAATAAATCTATTAGTTCGGTAAGTTTTACTTCAAAAATTGCAAGAAGTGGAAATAGTGTCAGTGAAGCTAGTACAGAAGTAAAGCCAAATATAAAAATCACAACAAAAAATGTTGTTCCAGAGGCTTTATCTACATATGTTTCTGACATAAAGGAAAATTCAAAAGATATGATGAAGACCATAACAGATCTTTATAAAAATAAAAGTGAAGGTGACGAAAAAGAAATGTATAGGTCAATGAAGAAATTTACTGAATGTTATAATGATATTATAGATACTAATAAAGAATATTCTACTGATTCAGGTGTAAAGAAGTTAACAAAAAAGTTAAAGAGTCTTGTTGAAGATAATAAAGAAGAACTTGAAAATATTGGGATAACATTAAAAAGCAATGGAAAATTAGTAGTAAATGAAACTAAGTTATTAAGTGTAGCAGAGGATGGGCAATTAGACGAATTTTTATCATCTAATAAAGATTCAATTACTAAGAAAAGCTTTATGGATGAGGTAAGAAAAATAAGCAGAAAAATTTATAGAGATCAAACAACATTTTTAAGTGATAAATCAAAAGGAATCTTGCAAAATCCTATTGTAACTTATAAAGAAGTACTTGAAAGCAGTGAATCAGATAATACCAGTAATTCAGAAGGAGATGCTATTACTGACGATAATTCAAATTTTACTACTTTAGGAATAAATTTAGATGTAAATGCATAAATAAAAAATATAAGTTTTTAGAGAATATATTTATATTATAAAAGTGGATATATAAATGCTTATACAATTGTTAAAAACTTTTGTATAAGCATTTTTGTATGCAATTATAGCTTCACAAATTTAGGCTTCATCTTGTTAAATCTACAAGTATACTTATAGCCAAGGTCTTTAAGTGCTTCATTAACATAGTCGAACTTAGTAGCTATTTGTTCAGTAGTATGTGAATCAGAACCAACTGTAATTATTTCTCCACCTAATTCTTTGTATAATTTTAAAATATTTGTTGAAGGCATTAAATCGGGGAGGTTGTACCTAAATGAAGATGTATTAAGCTCAATTCCTTTACCATTTTCAATTACTTTTTTTAAAATAGCTTCTATGTAATCAATAAATAACTTATCTTCTAATATAGTAGGATCATATCTTTTTATTAAATCAAGATGCCCCAAAACAGAATAATCATTATAAGAATTAACTATATCAAATAAAATCTTATAATAACCTTCATAAGCTTCGTACAGAGTTTTTCCTTTATGGTAGTCTCTTGTATATAGCTCATTTCTATCAATTGTATGAATTGAACAAATTACAAAATCAAAATCATGTTCTTTTATTTCTTTTGAGCATCTTTCAAGAAGATGAGGTTGAAGTCCCATTTCAAGACCTTTTTTTATTGAAATTCTATCTTTATACTTTTCTTTATAAGCATTTAATTCTTCGAAGTATCTATTATAATCAATCTTAACATTAGGATTCCCTACTATGTCATAATCAACATGATCTGTAAAACAAATTTCTTTTAAGTTAAGGTTTATTGACTGCTCTATCATATCCTTCATTGGGGTTTTTGAATCAGCAGAAAAAGAGCAGTGCATATGATAATCATAAAGCATATTAAAAATCTCCTTAAATTTTTCTATAGTACATTTTTTATTATATCTCATATAGAATTTATGTCCATAATATAACACAATTAAAAAATAAAATCATAGAATAAATAAGCAAAAATATGAGTTAGAGTAGTATCAGCAATTTTAAGGAGTATAAAATTGAGTGAATTAAAAATAATAAAATTTAAAAAAGAATCAAAAGATAATTACAAGATTGTTACACCAGAAATAGCTTATAAATATAAACATAGATATAAAAAATTATTAAAAAAAGTGAAAAATAGAGACAAAATTATATGTATATTGTTTGATGAAATTTACGCTCTTTATATTGAAAAGAAAAATTTAAATATATCAATGGAAAAAATTCATATAAAAACAAAACTTGGTTCATATTTAAGTGGAGGATGTGGAATTGGTCCATCACTTTTAACAAGTCTTGTTGGAAGTAGCTTATTCACATATATGAATAGCTATTTCAAAAAACTCACATCACCAGTTGCAGTATTATATTGCTCAATTGTAGTGGCTTTAGCAATTTATTTATTAACAATTCAGGATAATCAAGTAGAAATGTATAATTTATTCTTAGAAGTTTTAGAAAGAATAGAAAAAGGAATGTAATTAGTAAAAGTTATACTTTAATAATGTTGAAGGTATACTAAATTCAGATTACACGGCATAATACTTTGATACGATTGCAGAAGAACATAGAAAAAGTGAAATTAAGTGCTGCTAGATGGCAATCAAAAATGTGTATTTCATAACTATTACAATTAAGGAGAAGAAATATACGGATATAAGTTTCAAATATGCACAATCTATTAAAGAAGAAAGGATGTGTTTGAAATGGAGAATAAGAAAAATTGTGAATGTACAAAATGTAGCAGCTGCTCATGTCATGGAAAAGATGAAAAAAGCGAATTTTATAATAGTTGGGATTCAGTTCCTAAGACATATGATTCAGCAGAATCATTTCACAAACATGAAAAAACAGCTGGAAATAATCAGTGGTGTTCTACTCATAAATAAGTAAATACACAAAAAATTGAATAGTATATTTATAACAACTAATATAAACCATATATTTTTTAGCGATAGTTTTAAATAATAACATATTATAAAAAATAATATAATATTTTATTATTTTACTATATGTGTCTAAAATGTGGAGAGGGCGTGATTTGTTATGAATAAATATAATTTGAATAAAAGAAATACAAAAGAAAAATATTATGAACACGAAGGCGGATATATTTCTTATAATCCCAAAACAAGAAAAGAAAAATATACGCCTTTTAGAAAAATGGAAAACAACCATTAAATTTATTTTTGCTATAAAAGTTTGATTAGAGTAAACTAAAAATATCTTAAATTTAGAAATGTATGAAGAACATATGAAAATTAAGTTAAATTAAAAATAAATAATTAGGATTAAAAGGATTGTATTACTAAATAGTTCTTTTAAACTATCAGCAAACTAAATTAATAATAACAATTTTATCTGCACACACGTATGACTAAAATAATCACTTAAAATAACCATAATAATCGATTAAAGATATATTTAAGAGAGAATGTGGCGGTATATAATTATTATACTGTCTATAAAATTCTTATCCCAACTTAAATTTTAAGTTGGGATAATTTTATGATAAAAACTTAGCTATAAAATATTTAAAATTTAGAAAATATTATTAAAATGTATTGATATAAAATTAACTTTACAAAAAATTAATAGTTTTTTATTGAATAGAGGGTGTGTAATAAGGTGATTTTAATGTATAATGTAAATATGAAATAAAAAATTTAAAAAAGAAAGGAAGAATGTGGTTGTATCGAACAAAACTTCAAGAAAAATTAAATGAGTCACTGAAAGCAGTCCTGCCTATTATAGGAATTGTTCTTTTGCTTTGTTTCACAATTGTACCTATTTCGCCAAGTATTTTGATGGCATTCATAATTGGTGCGGTACTTTTGATTATAGGGATGACTTTTTTCTCACTAGGTGCAGAAATTGCTATGACACCTATGGGAGAGAGAGTAGGAACCTCTATGACTAAAACAAAAAAATTATGGATAATGATAGTGCTTGGATTTATACTTGGTTTTATTATTACTATATCTGAACCAGATCTTCAGGTATTAGCAAATCAAGTACCGTCAATTTCTAATGGCGTATTAATTGTAGCAGTAGCTTTAGGAGTAGGAATTTTTTTAAGCATTGCTCTTCTTAGAATATTATTTAGTATTGCACTGCCGCCTATGTTGGTATTTTTTTATTCAATTGTTTTTATATTAGCATTTTTTGTACCTAAAGATTTCTTAGCAGTCGCCTTTGATTCAGGCGGTGTAACAACAGGACCTATGACAGTACCATTTATAATGGCACTTGGCATTGGTATTTCTTCAATTCGTAGTGATAAACATGCAACAGATGATAGTTTTGGATTTGTTGCTTTATGTTCTATAGGACCGATTATGGCGGTTCTTCTACTTGGAATGATTTTTAATCCAGCTGGTAGTGAATATTCTACAGTCACTATTCCTGAGATTGCTCATTCTATTGCCCTTAGGCAGCTTTTTTCTAATGCACTTCCAACATATATTGTTGAGATTGCAATAGCACTTCTACCAATTATCGTGTTTTTCGGAATTTTTCAATTGATTTCCTTAAAGCTGAACAAAAAGTCTTTAATTAAAATTTTAATTGGACTTGGTTATACTTATATTGGATTAGTATTATTTTTGACAGGGGTTAATGTAGGATTCATGCCTGCTGGTAATTATATTGGACAAATAATTGCATTGCTTCCATATAATTGGATCATTGTTCCTATTGGAATGCTAATAGGTTATTTTATTGTAATGGCAGAACCAGCAGTATATGTTTTGACAAAACAAGTTGAAGAACTAACAGATGGAGCAATTCCTGCATCTGCTATGAAAATTAGTTTATGCATAAGTGTGTCTTTTTCTATTGGATTGGCTATGATTCGTGTACTTACAGGAATTTCAATTTTATATTTTATGATTCCGGGATATGTAGTGGCATTAGGATTATCCTTCTTTGTGCCCAAAATATTTACTGCAATTGCTTTTGACTCTGGTGGAGTAGCATCAGGTCCAATGACAGCTACATTTTTATTACCATTTGCCATGGGAGCATGTGCATCTGTTGGAGGAAATATTGTTATGGACGCATTTGGTGTTGTTGCTATGGTTGCTATGACTCCTTTAATTACAATACAAATTCTTGGTCTTATTCATAAGCTTCAAGCTAAAAAATCTAAGGCATCTGGTAATGTTAATGATGTCAAAGAGTCACTTGAATTAATTGGTGATTATGATATTGTTGAATTATAAGAAGGGAGTTTTATATGAGTGAATTATTTATGATGACCACTATTACAAGTCGTAATATGGTTACTAAATTTCTATCTTTTTATAAAGAAAGCCAAATGGCAGTTTCATTGGTTACATTAGGGGGGGGGACAGCTAATAGTGAGATGCTTGATTATTTTGGATTGGAGTCATCAGAAAAAGCTGTTATATTTGGAATAGTTACAGATGAAGTATGGGATTATATAAAAAAAGGATTACAAAGTAAACTTCAAATTGATGTGCCAGGAACTGGGATTGCATTTACAATCCCACTAAGTAGCATTGGTGGAAAACGCGAATTGTTGTTTTTAACAGAAGGTCAAAAGTACGAAAAAGGAGAGGAAAGTACATTGAAGGAAACCAAACATGAATTATTAGTTGTAATTGCAAATCAAGGATATAGTGATTTAATAATGAAAGCTGCAAGAAGTGCTAATGCTAATGGTGGAACTATTATACATGCAAAAGGAATTGGAATGGAACTTGCAGAAAAATTTCTTGGAGTTTCATTAGCATCAGAAAAAGAAATCATATTTCTTGTAACTAAAAAAGAAGAAAAAAATAAAGTAATGAAAGCTGTAATGCAAAATGCTGGAATGGAAAGCAAAGCAAAATCGATTGTATTTTCACTTCCAGTTACTGATACAGCGGGACTAAGATTAATTGAAGAAAGTTAATTTTATAAATAAGCAAGAATACTGGATAAATTTATAAAAATTAAATAAGTAGATCAAAAGGAATTAATATTCTATTTAATTTGCAAAAAAGATAAGTGATTTGTTTTAACTGATTTTTTGTGAAAATATTTTAAATTAAGAATATTAATTCCTTTATTATGGTTACATTTATTTATAAGTTCTAATATGCATTTATATAGTTATAATATTATATATAGCGAATTTTAATAATAAACTTCAATGTACTATAAGTGTTTATATATTTGAAAATATGATATAATTATAAAAAATAGCACATATGTTCTTTTGAACAATTTAAATAAAAAGGAAGTATATATTCAATTGTTATACAGAATATATACTAAGATTTGAAAAATACGAATGAAAACTAATATATAAATTTTTATTGGATTATTTATACTGCAAAAATAGATTGTTTAAAATTTAGGAGTAATTATGCCAAATACATTAAATAGCATTTTGGATAATGTAATATATTTAGATATAGAGACTACTGGACTAGATGAAAATACGTCTGAAATAATAGAAATTGGTGCTGTAAAAATCAAAAATAATGAACTGAGTACATATACAACACTAATAAGACCAAGAGGAAGGGTTCCTGCTGAGATTTATAAGTTATGCAGCGGATTAAATGAAGCTGAACTTTATAGTGCGAGAACTTTAAATACAATAATACCTGAGCTTATAGAATTTTTAGAAGATTTACCTCTTATTTGTCACAATGGAAGTTTTGAGAGACGTTTTTTTAAGACACATATAAAAGAAGTAGAAAATGAAATTATGGATAGTATGGAGCTTTGTGCAATACTTGAACCAGATCGAAGAGAATATAATTTGGAATCTATTATAGGAGATGTAACTATAATGGAAAAAAATGAAGCTCATAGAGGACTAGACGATTCGATAGACACTTTAAAAGTTGTAAATTCGCTTTTATGCAGATTATTCGATAGAGAAGAAAAAAGCCCAAAGAAGAAGTCATTATATGAACAAGTAACTAAAAATTATGAGCATCTGAAGGAGTGGTGTTGGACTAAATATCTTTTAAGACCAGCTTTTTTTAATTTTGGAGATTATGAATATGTAAATTATGAAGATAAAGTTAAAAATAATATTATATTAAAGGATATAAATATTGATTATAAAAAGTATGAAGATTTATTTGAAAATGAGGAAATATGGAATAATGGCGGAGATTTTGGATATCAGTATAGAAAAGATCAAAAGGAATTTGCAAAAAAGATAAGAGAAACCATTGAAAGAGAAGAACGGATTTTTATCGAAGCACCAACAGGCAGTGGAAAAACATTTGCATATGTTACAATAGCAGCTCTTGAAGCTTATATGAATAAACAGAAGAATAAAAAAGATTATTCAAGCTATATAATATCAACAAATACAAAGGAACTTCAAAATCAGCTTATAGAAAAAGATATTCCAACAATTTTAAAAAAATTAAAATTAGATGATAAATTAAAGTATGGAGCTATAAAAGGTAAAAGTAATTATGTATGTATGGAAAGATTAAATAAATGTGAAGAACTTGAGTTTGATAAAGAAGGAAACTTGGCATTATTGTTTTTAAGAAGATTAGCCGAAGAAGGCAATGCTGGAGACATTGAAAATATAAATTATGTTATATACAAACATTTTAAGCTTGATACTTATGTTAATAGGATAAACTGTGATAATGATAATTGTAATTTGGAGAAATGTAAGAAAGCCTGCTATTTAAGAAAAAGATATAATGAACTGCCAGATGAAAACTTAACGGTTATAAATCACTCACTCTTAGCATGTTGGCCTTATGGAGAAAAAAAGAAAATAAATCATATTATTTTAGATGAGGGACATAATCTTATGGAAAAATGTTATGATTTCTTTAGCGAAGAATTTAATTCAGAAGAATTTTTAGATCTTCTTGAAACAATAGAAAAAGGGCACAATAATATTTTATACTTACTTTTAAATTTAAATGCTTCATTTGGGCATAGGGAAACAATAGACAGAGATAAGATGCGTTACATTGTAAATGACATAATTGTAAATACTCAAATAGTAATGAATGATTTAAGGTGTATGAGATTATGTGATACAGAGTATAATTTTACAACTGAATTTTTTCTACCACGTGAAGATTTGAAATATATTACAAAGCCATTAGGACAGGAACTATCAGATTTGAAATATAGCATTTATCCTTTATTTAAGCTTTTAAGTGGTTATGTAGAAAACATTGTTGGAGATGAGGATGTATCTTCAGATAATGATTATAAAAGCATTACAGAATTTATTTCTAAGATAAAAAATGCCTTTGATATATTGGATAAGTTTTTAGAAAAATCTAAATTTTATGCCAAAGTTCTGGAAGTGGAAAGTGAATACAAATACTTTAAATGTACAAATGTCCCTTTAAATGTTGGAGAACTTGTAAATGAGCACATGTTAAAGGATGTAAAAAGTACTACATTTTTGTCTGCAACACTTAGGATAGATAATGGTTTTATGCAGATGAAAAAGCATTTAGGTCAGGAAAAAGCAAATGAATTCGTTATTCCTTCAACATTTAAATTAAAAAATCAAACGAAAATTTTTGCACTTAATGATGTGGGAAGGTATGATGATGCTAAATATGTAAAAAATATTTCTAAGTTTATATTTGAAACAGCTAAAAAAATAAATGGGCATATACTTGTACTTTTTAATAATAATGCAAGACGAGAAAAGGTTAATGAAGAACTTGAAATGCTTACAAGAGGAAGTAAAATTGAAATTCATATGAATAAAAAATCCATAAATGCTTTAAAAGATAAAGATAGGACAGTAGTTATTTTGGGCAGCAAAGGATTCTTTGAAGGAATTGATGTACCAGGAGATGGATTAAACTGCGTTATGCTTGATAAACTGCCAAATTATAGTCCTGATTATCCAATACTTAGAGCAATTAGAGAATATCAAAACAAACAGTATAGAGATGTGAATTATCCTCAGGTATGTATTAAAGTTAAACAGATATATGGAAGGTTAATACGTAGTATATATGATTATGGGTATTTTATTATTTTAGATCCTGGACAAAATGATTTTACTCTAAGAAATCTTGAAAGGGACTTAGGAGGTCCGAGAATAGAATGTATATCATCAGTAAATCTGCTGAATGAAATGGAATTTGATTATAAAAATTGGAAAAGGAAAAATCTAAACTCTATAATAATGAATATGAGAAAAGAAAAAAGAAATATTCAGCAAGAATTTAATGATGAGTCTAAGAAACATAAGCTATTTTGGGAACTTGAAAAGATTCAAGATAATAAGTATTATTTTAAAAATATAAATTTTAATATTAATGGAAGGTTATAAATAATGAAGAAAAGCTATATTCATAATCTAAATAATCAATTAGATATATTAAGATTATTTATCAAAAATTCTTATTATAAAAAATATTTAGATGATGATTATTGATTAAAAGTTAATAGTTATATATAATTTCAATAGGTTTATAAAATGGTTAAGATCACTTGAGATATAATTCTTGAGTGATTTTAATCTTTATACAAAAATATCTATATATTGTAAAAACATAAATATAAAAATAATAAGTTTTTGACTTTATTTCCTTGATATTTATGAAGTGAAAATATATTAATATAAGTATGAAAAACAAAATAATAAAAAATGTGAGCAATTAAAAGAATGGGGGAAAAATGAATGAATTTAGTTATAAGACAAGCATCTATAAATGACTTAGAAAGAATAAGCCAAATAGAAAAAATATGTTTTCCAAATGCTGAAGCGGCAACTAAAAGGTCTCTTGAAGAAAGAATTAAAGCATTTAAAGAAAGTTTTTTTGTGGGTGAAATAAATGGTGAAGTCATTGGATTTATAAATGGAGCTGTAATTGATTCTAAGACAATTTTTGATGAACTTTATGAAAATATAAATCGTCATAATCAAAATGGAAAGTATCAAAGTGTTTTTGGATTAGATGTTATTCCTGAGTTTAGAAATCGAGGCATTGCAGAAAGTCTTATGAATCATATGATAAATTCAGCTAAGAAATATAATAGAGAAGGAGTTGTTCTTACTTGTAAAGATAAACTTATACATTATTATGAAAAGTTTGGATTTAATAATATGGGAATTTCAGAGTCTGTTCATGGAAATGTTATTTGGTATGATATGTTTTTAGAGTTCTAAGCACATAAAAGTAATAACAAAATAGAATTTATTTAAAGTATATATAGATATAATAGCTGATAACAATTATTTTAATTATGTAAATATATAATGTTTAATTAGCAATTAATGTATTGAAAGTATGAATACAATTAACAATGATAAAAGTTAATAGAATTTTAATATATGGTTAACAAGTTATATAATATAATTATAATTGCAATTATAATTATATTATGGAGGAGAAACAAATGACAGAAAATAATTCAAGTGACAGAAATGATTTAGGAAGTGGATCTATTGGTAAACTTTTATTTAAACTGGCACTTCCAGCAATAATAGCACAGCTTGTAAATGTACTATACAATATAATAGATAGAGTCTTTATCGGAAGGCTTGAAAATGGTGATATGGCTATGGCTGGTGTTGGAGTCGCCTTTCCTATAATTACATTAATTTCTGCTTTTAGTGCTCTTATTGGTATGGGTGGTGCACCTATTGCAGCGATAAAAATGGGAAAACAGGACAAGGACGGAGCTGAAAAAATACTTAGCAACAGTTTTTCTTCAATAATCATTATATCAGTAATATTAACAATAGTATTTACTGTATTTAAAGAGCAAATGCTTTGGGCTTTTGGTGCTAGCGAAGCTACTATAAATTATGCCATTGATTATTTAAAGATTTATGTTCTTGGAACAATTTGTGTTCAAATAGCAATTGGAATGAATCCTTTTATAAACACTCAAGGGTTTGCTAAAATAGGCATGTTTACTGTTATGATAGGTGCAGTTATAAATATTATTTTAGATCCTATATTTATTTTTGTCTTAGATCTTGGTGTTAAAGGAGCGGCTTTAGCGTCAGTTATAGGGCAACTAGCGTCAGCAATATGGGCACTACAATTCTTATTTGGAAAGAAGAGCATATTAAAAATAAGAAAAGAATATTTATTGCCAGATATTAAAGTTGTTAGTTCAATTGTCGCACTTGGTGTATCACCATTTATAATGCAGGCGACAGAAAGTTTAGTATTGATATCTCAAAATAATCAATTATCAAAGTATGGTGGTGATATTGCAGTAAGTTCAATGGCAATAATGAGCAGTGTAATGCAGATTATACTATTACCTTTAATGGGAATAAGCCAAGGTGCACAACCGATTTTAAGCTTTAACTATGGAGCAAATAATATTAAAAGGGTAAAAAAGACATTTAAATTATTATTAATATCATGTTTAACATATACATTTATTATGTGTACACTTGTAATGGTATGGCCACAAATATTTGTTAATATGTTTAATAATAAGCCGGAGCTTGTAGAAACAACTTCTTATTGCATGAGAATATTTTTTGCAGGAATATTTATATTTGGAGCACAAATAGCATGTCAACAAACATTTTTAGCTTTAGGCAAAGCAAAAATTTCATTATTATTAGCGCTTCTTAGAAAAGTTGTACTTCTAGTACCTTTAATATTCATTTTACCTATGATAATGGATGATAAATTTAGAGCAGTACTTCTTGCAGAACCTTTTGCTGATGTAATTGCAACAATAGCAACAGTTATATGCTTTATAGTTTTTGCTAAACGACTATTCAATGGGTTAAATAAAGTAGAAGAAAACTTCTAAGCATAAAAAGTAAATAATACTAGAATATTAGTAGTAAAAATTAATAATATCTTTGTATAAATTTTATTAATTTATCAATTAAAAAGTATTACATTACTTGTCAATATCAAAAAGCGTAAATTTATAAGAAAAAACTTTTACATATTTATTAATTCGTGATATAATTTCTACGCAATCATACAGAACTCGTATATTTTCGATTTATGGCTTGAAAAGTTTCTACCTGCTAGCCAAAATAGCAGACTATGAGGTATTATTCTATGATAAAGTAGGAATTTATCATATTTTAAACACCTTAAGATAATCTTAGGGTGTTTTTTGTTCATAATATTAAAATCCAAGTTCACGTATGATCGACTAAAAATTAGATTATGCATGGGGGAGAAGACAAAATGGAACAAAAAATACAAGAAAAAAGTGATATTGATAATGGGGGAATAGGACTTATTTATGGTATTTCGGACAAGCCGAAATTATCACTACAGATTTTACTTGGACTTCAGCATATATTTGCTGCATTTGGAGGAATAATAGTTGTACCGCTTGTAATAAGCAGTTCATTGGGATTTGATGCAAAAACATCAACAGCGCTTATGAGTGCAACAATACTTGCAGCTGGGATTGCAACATTCATACAAGCTAAAGGAATTGGACCAGTAGGATCAAGAGTTGCTTGTATAATGGGAACAGATTTCACATTCGTATCACCTGCAATATCAGTAGGTTCAATAGCTGGACTTCCAGGAATACTTGGTGCAACAATACTTGGTGCATTTATAGAAATTATTTTAAGTTTTTTTATAAAGCCATTGATGAAGTTGTTTCCACCTCTTGTAACAGGAACAGTAGTATGCTTAATAGGTTTAACACTTATTCCAGTATCAATTGACTGGGCTGCTGGTGGAAATGGTGCAGCAGACTATGGAAGCATGCTTAATATTTCAATTGCTTTATTTGTAATGATATTTACATTATTACTTAATCATTATGCAAAAGGACTAACAAGTACAGCTTCAATACTTATCGGTATGGTGTTTGGATATATTATTTGCATCCCAATTGGAATGGTTGATTTTTCAGTAGTAAAAGAAGCAAATTGGGTTTCGATTCCTAAAATATTTGAGTATGGTATAGATTTTAATTTAAAATATTTAATACCTTTTATACCAGCATATCTTGTTACAACTATTGAAACAGTAGGATGTCTTAAGGCTATATGCCAAGTTTCTGGTATTAAAGATAATGATGAAATTATTGGTCGTGGAGTACTATCAGATGGAATAGGGAGTATGATTGCAGGTGCAGTTGGTACATTCCCAAATACATCATTTAGCCAAAATATCGGTATAATTCCACTTACAAAGGTTGCAAGCAGATATGTTGCAATTATGGCAGGTATAATATTAGTTATTTTGGGCTTTTTACCTAAATTTGCAGCTCTTATAAATATAATGCCACAGCCGGTACTTGGCGGGGTTGGAATTGTTATGTTTGGAACAGTTGCAGCAGCTGGAATTCAGACATTAAGCAAAGTAAAAATTACAAATCGTAATTTACTTATAATTGCCACTTCAATCGGCCTTGGACTTGGAGTTACATTTAGACCAGAAATTTTATCAAGTTTACCAGTAGGAATAAGTATGATATTCTCATCAGGTATTTCTACTGGAACAATAACAGCACTTGTTTTAAACTTAGTTTTAAAGGAAAAATAATTTGAATTAAAATGTTTGGAGGAAAGTTTTATGGAAAGCTTACGTAAAAGAATACTAGAAGAAGGAAGAGCTCTTTCAAAAAGTGTATTAAAAGTAGATTCATTTTTAAATCATGCAGTAGATCCAAAACTTATGTATGAAATGGGTACATATTTTAAGGAATATTTTAAAGAACATAATATAACAAAAGTTTTTACAATAGAAAGTTCTGGTATAGCACCATCAGTTATGACAGCTATGCAAATGAATTTGCCTATGGTAACTTTAAAAAAACAAACTTCTAAAATACTAAATGGAGAAGTATATCAAACGACTGTTCATTCATTTACTAAAAATAGTGATTATGAGTTAACATTATCAAAAAAATACATAAATGAAGATGATAATATATTAATTATTGATGATTTTTTAGCAAATGGAGAAGCTGCACTTGGAGCAGCAAGATTAATTGAAGAAGCAGGTGCAAAAGTTTCTGGTATAGGTATTGTTATAGAAAAATCATTTCAGCCTGGAAGAAAGTTATTAGAAGATAAAGGATACGATGTATATTCCCTTGCTAGAATAGCTAGACTTGATGAAGGTATAATTGAATTTATATAGTAGCGTATACAAGTAAAGAAAATTATATAAAATAATTGAATAGGATATATTTATATAGTAGTACAATATAGTAAGTATAATATCTTTAGATGGAATTTAAAAAATAACTAGGGTAGAGGATATTTGTGTAAATGTATCCTCTACCCATTTGTTTTTTAATATAATTCAGAAACTGCATCTGCAATAGCTTCAGCTACATTTTCTTGTTCATCTTTATCAGCACATCTTTTAGCTTCTTCAATATTTGAAATAAATCCTGTTTCAATTAATATTGCGGGCATATTAGTATTTCTGCATACGAATAAATTGTTATCTTTTGCACCTCTATTATTAGTAGATACTGAGCTAGCAATGTTTTTTGACACAGAAGTAGCTAAATTCTTGCTGTTTAATACTCTATCATAATTATAGTTTCCTCCAAATTCATCATCTTGACGCGTAGAACTATAATATACTTCAACACCTTTTATGTCAGATTCATAATCAGCTGTAGTATTATGATGTATACTTATAAATAAATCAGCGCCAGCATTGTTAGCAATGTTAACCCTATTTGCTAAACTAGAAGTAACACTAACACTACTATCATCACCATCTTCTCTTGTCATGATTGTAGTATATCCTTTTTCTTCTAAATTATCTTTGAGTTTTTTAGCAAGCTCTAAATTAAGATCAGTTTCTGAATATGTAATTCCATTAAAAGTTCTTTCACTGCCTTTGTCACCGTTATTATAATGTCCAGCATCAATCACTATTATTACTTCATCATTATTTTTTTTAGAATAGCTTGATATGTTACTTTTATCATCAGAATTTTTTGTTGTACCATCTGAGAATATTTGAATATTATCTATAACTGTATCTGTTAAAAGTTTTCCAGTTGAAGGATCTAAATAATAAGAATCTTCGTTAAAGTTAAGCCATCCTGTTTGCATATCACCACTATTATTTAAGTAATACCACGAATCATTTAAGTTAATCCATCCTTTCGCCATGGCACCTGTATTATATAAATAGTACCGCTTACTATTAGAATCCTTTAACCAGCCGGTTGCAATACTTCCATCAGAATTAAAGAAATACCAGTTATTGTTATCTTTAATCCATCCTGTAATCATTTTACCGCTTTTATCAAATCCATATATTTTGGAATTTATTACTTTGTATCTAGTTACCATAGTTCCATCACCCTGGAGATAGTACCATATATTATTATCTTTAATCCATCCTGTTTTTAATACTCCATTTGATGAAATGTGATAAAAGTTTCCATTGAAGTCTTTCCATCCAGTTCCAGTGACCATAGTTCCAGAACTATCAAAGTAATAGAGATTAGTGCCATCATATAATGGACCAGTAGTCATTTCACCAGAAGTCTTGAAATAATACCATTTATCATTGATTTTTTCCCAACCTTTAATCATTTCATGAGATTCACTGAAATAATACCATCTTCCATAATCATTTAACCATCCAGTTAAAGCAGTACCATCATCTTTCATAAAATACCATTTATCGTCTGTTTTAAGCCAGCCTATAACTTTGGTATAATCAGATCTATAATAAACAAGTGAATCATTTTCTGTTTTAAATCCAATATTTGAATCTTCATTAGGAGTAGTGTCTTCTTTATCATCTGTTATTGTTAATGGTATAACAGATGATGCGTCTAATCCTTCAGGTATACTTTCTGGCTCAGCAGGATAAGGAACAGAGTACTTATTATCATTATTATTCTCAATTTCTTCATCATTTATAGAAGCATCAGAATATTTAAGTAAATCCCTATATAGTTTATTTATTTCCTCACCATAAATATTACTTGTAGCCCAGTTACCAGTCAAGTCATTTACAGTTTTTGCTTTTCCTTTTAGTGTAATGAAATGTCTTGGATCATAAGTATCCCTTTTTGGATAACCATCTGCACCAGCATATAGTGCTAAATGATCTAAATGCGCTTGTACACCTTCATCCCAATTTTCAAATACCTGATGAGATGATGCGGAGTTATTACCTCCACCTGAAGAAATTTTAAGTCCACAAGGATTATGATAACTTTCATCTAAAATCCCACCGAAGTTACCAAATCCTGTTTCTTTAGCGGCTTGTACATAAGCAATTGCAGGATTAACATTACCGCAATCTTCAGAATACTCAAAGTATAGATCAGCCAAATCTATAAATGTTTCTGTTGCGCCTTTAGATTTAGCCCATTTTTCCGCATCATTAGCTGTTATATTTGTATCTGATATTATTAGAAGATCATTTAAGTCTTTAGCATATGTATATTGATATTGAGACATGATCAAAATTAATGAAAAAATAATTGTTAATATAATGAATTTCTTTTCAATTTTCAAAACACACATCCTCCTTTCTTAGTTAAATATTAACAAAAAGTAGTGCAAACTAAAAGAAAAAAATTAAAAAATATGTATTTTAAAACAAAAAATTGAAAATAAATTTCAAAAAACTATGGAAAGGTTTTCAGAAAGGGTGTATAATAATATAAAAGAAGGGAAGTGTTTTTTTATGAATGAAAATTGTATCAGAATATTAGAGAGAGTTGAAGAGATGCCCCTAAGAGATTTGAGAGGCATAGTTTGTAAAGGTCCAATTGGGTTTAAGGATTTTGAAATCACAAAACAAGAATTTAATGATGCTGTTTTATATATACAAAATAATAATTTAATTAAATTACATGCAATAAAGGAAGATGACTTAATTATTATGGCATATGGAGTAATGTAATAATTAAATTATTGAGTAAACTTATGTTGTGTTGGATTATATTTATTAAAATATTGCTGGCATGTGTATAATGATATGTTCCTATTATGGTAGATAGATAAAATCAGCTGTCATAAAGGAAGCATATTATTTTACATATGTCAGTTTTTTATGCAAATTTATATACTTATAGATAGAAATTTATAATGCTTACTTTAGTCTTAAATATTGTTGTATTTTATATAAGCCTATAAAAAAATAGCAATATAGTGTTAAATAGATATGCAATTAATTAATAATTTGACAAACTATCAAAAAAGTAATAATATTATTAATGATTTTAAAAAAGAGAAATTATTCTTTTATTTATTAATTTAAGGGAGATGTTAAAAATGAATGGATTGTCTATAGTAGGTATATCTATAGTAGTATTAGTAATTGCTTATGTTACTTATGGAAGATACCTTGCTAAAACTTGGGGAATCGATCCAAATGCTAAAACACCTGCATATACTAAGGAAGATGGGGAAGATTATATTCCAACACCAAAAGCAGTTGTTTTCTCACACCAATTTTCATCAATTGCAGGAGCAGGCCCTGTAACAGGACCAATTATTGCAGCAATGTTTGGATGGGTACCAGTATTACTATGGGTACTTATTGGCGGTGTATTTTTTGGTGCAGTACATGATTTCGGATCATTGTATGCATCAGTTAAAAATGAAGGTAAGTCTATCGGTGGACTTATAGAGCAGTATATAGGAAAAACAGGAAGAAAGTTCTTTTTCTTATTTGCTTGGATATTTACATTATTAGTTATTGCAGCTTTTTCAGACATAGTTGCTAATACTTTTAATGGATTTGCAAAGGATGGTTCATTAGTCACACCTAATGCAGCAGCAGCATCTATATCAATGTTATATATTGTTGTAGCTATGATATTTGGATTATTTATAAAATATAAAAAACCAAGCCAGATACTTCAGTTTATTATAGGAATTATTCTTTTTGTAGGAATGTTATTTGTGGGAATTAAATTTCCATTATACTTTGGAAAGTCAACTTGGCTTGTTGTAACTTTTATATATCTTTTTTTGGCATCAATAACACCAATGTGGCTTTTAATGCAGCCTAGAGATTATTTAAGTACATTTTTACTTATTGGAATGATAGTTGGTGCAGTACTTGGAGTTGTTGTTGCAAATCCAGCTATGAATTTACCTGCATTTACTGGTTTTGAGGTTAATGGTAAGTATTTATTTCCAACATTATTTGTAACAATAGCATGTGGTGCTGTTTCAGGTTTTCATAGTTTAGTGTCATCAGAAACTTCATCAAAACAAGTTAAGAATGAAAAGGACATGCTTTTCATAGGATATGGAGCTATGCTTATTGAATCATTACTTGGTGTTGTTGCACTTGTTGTTGTTGGATATGCAGCAAAAGGTGGACAAATGCCAGAAGGAACACCATTTTCAATATTTGCTGGAAATGTAGCGGGGTTTTTGGGTCTTCTCGGAATTCCTGAACATGTAGCGTCTTGTATCATGACAATGTGCGTATCAGCATTAGCACTTACATCACTTGACTCAGTTGCACGTATTGGACGTATGTCGCTTCAAGAGTTATTTAGTGATGATAGTAAAGAAGTAAGTGGAATTGCAAAATTAATGACTAATAAGTACTTTGCAACAATACTTACATTAGCACTTGGTCTTATACTTTCACTTGGTGGCTATAATAATGTTTGGCCTCTATTTGGAGCAGCAAACCAATTATTATCAGCATTAGTTTTAATTTCACTTGCAGTATTTTTAAAAACAACAAAAAGAAAAGGATTTATGCTCTGGGCACCAATGGGAATAATGCTTGCAGTTACTTTTACAGCATTAGTACAATCTATTCTTGGTATTGCAAAAAAAATAGGGGCTGGAGAATTTGTATTCCTTACTGATGGATTACAATTAATATTTGCAATATTATTAATTTGTCTTGGATTTATGGTTGCAGTTTCATGTTTCAAGAAACTTTTTGGAAAAGGTGAAAAAGAAACTGGTAGTGCTTCAGCAATAGTGTAATGAGTTTATTGTGTTGTAGAACAAAATTAAATTATATAAATACTATTTTAAAATAAACTATAGAAGTTGGCAAAAAATGGATGATATTTATTTTTTACCAGCTTCTTATTATGTTATGTGAAATTTAGAATTGCTTAATAAAATAGGTGAAAAAGTAAATTAATATATTTATATATTTATAAAATATATAAACTATTAAAAAGTTATTATTTTTAAGACAACTAAATTATATATTTAATCATAATTTTATAAATATAATCTATTAATTACAGCTTGGCTTGGTGGACATATAATTATCTTCTTATATTTTAAATAGTATGAAAATTAATCTATAAAAAATATAATTATGTAAATAATATTATTTATAATATGAAAATAAGAGAAGAAAATTAGGAGAAGCCTAATGAACAAATTATTTTATAGATTAACAATAATTACAATTACTATAGCGCTAGCATTTATGAATTTTAATATATTGACAAGTGAAGCAACTATAAAGAATGAAGAATGTAGAGTTAAATTTATAGCACACAGAGGCTTAAGTTCATGTGCACCGGAAAATACTCTACCAGCATATGTTCTAGCAGGTAAACATAATTTTTATGCATGTGAATGTGATATTCAGGAAACAAAGGATAACGAATTTATTATTATGCATGACGATACTATAGACAGAATGACAGATGGAAGTGGTAGAGTAAGTGATTTTACATTAAAAGAATTGAGAAAGTTCAACATAGATGCGGGAAATAATGTTGAAAAATATAAAAAAATTAAAATTCCAACTTTACAAGAATATTTATATGTATGCAATAAGGAACAAATAAAATCAGTAATAGAAATAAAAAGCTTATCAAAAAGAAACATAAAAAAGTTTTTAAATATTATTAATGAATTTAATGCCGAAGAGAATGTAATAATAATAAGTTTTAATAAACAAATATTAGAAAATATAAGGCATAAAAATTCTAATATAAATATTCAATGGCTTGCTGATTTAAATAAAGAGAATATTGATTTTTGCTCTGAAAATCACATGAATATAGATTCTGATAAAGGAACTGTAACAAAGGAATGTATTGTATATGCACATGATAAAGGAGTTTTAGTGAATGTATGGACAGTTGATGAATCTGAAATGATAAGTACATTAATAAATTATGGTGTAGATTTTATAAGTACAAATAGAACTAATGGTTTTATAGGAAATTCATAAAACAAATAATGAAAGTAAAATAGAGCAATGTATTTAATTATAGTATATGTATTAAATAAATGTTGTTAGAAAATATGAATTAGAAAAGTATATATTATTACAGCTGATTTAATATCATTTTAAGCGAATTTTATAATAAATATGACATAATGCTGTCAGTTTATAAATGATATATTTAACTTATCAATCATGAAAAGAGGGATAAGTTATGAATTATGAAATTGTAAATTTAAAAGAAAAGAAAGTAGCAGGATTAAATATTAGGACTAATAATAATGATCCTAATATGAACAAGAGTATTGGAGAACTTTGGAATAAATTTTTTAAAGAAGGAATCTTTACAGCAATTGAAAATAAAATTAATGACAAAACTATAGGATTGTATTCTGATTATGAAAGTGATTATAATGGAGATTATGATATGAGTGTAGGCTGTGAAATAAGTAATGACGAAAAGATTCCGACTGGTACAATATTAAAAATAATACCTGCTGGAAATTATGCTAAGTTTGTTGTAAAAGGACAAATGCAAAAGGCAGTATATGAATTTTGGCAAAAACTTTGGCAGATGAATTTGGAAAGAGCTTATACATGTGATTTTGAGGAATACATAAATACAGATATTGATAATGCTGAAATTCATATTTATATTTCATTAAAATAATATTATGTTTTAATGGATTACAAATAAGTTTTTAATTATTAGTATTAACGTATTAAAATAGCAACATTGTATTTACAACAGAATATTATTGAGATTAATACGATACTATAAAATTATAATTATTATAGGGAGCTCACATGGATTAAAGAGTTATCAATGTTAAAATATAGGTTATAGTAAAATTTAATAAGAATTATATTTCTATATATTCATGAGAGATTATTATAAAAATTCATAATTTCTCATTTTTTTATATTTTAATAAAAATAAGAAAAATATATTATATTAAATAATCTAAAAATATTTTTAATATGTGAATTTTAATTATGATATAATTATTTTTAGGTATATGAAGTTTGTTTAAGATACTAGATGAAGTAAATAAATATAAAAATTCTCTTAGTTATTGTATGTTAGCAAGAGTGGAGGAGATTTATGGTAGATATAGAAAATATAAATTTACGTTTAGAAGAGCCAAAAGATTATAAAGAAGTTGAAAATTTAACAAGAGAAGCTTTTTGGAATGTTTATATCCCAGGATGTGATGAACATTATATAATTCATATTATGAGAAAGTCAGATGCTTTTATAAAAGAGTTAGATATAGTAGCAGAGCTTGGAGATAAAATTGTAGGTAATATTGTTTACAGTAAGGTAAAAATATTATGTGATGATAAGACTTCATATAATGACGTTATTTGTTTTGGACCAATTTCTGTTTTGCCAGAATTTCAAAATAGAGGGGTTGGAGGAAGGCTCATTGAACATAGTAAGGAAGTTGCAAGAAAGCTTGGATATCGTGGAATATTAATTTATGGTGATCCAGACTATTATAAGAGATATGGTTTTGTTCCAGCTGAAAATTATGAAATAGGAACTCCAGATGATATGTATTCTGCACCATTACAGGCTTTTGAACTTTACAATGGAGCTTTAAAAAACTGCAAGGGGAGATTCTTTGAGGATGGAATTTTTGAAGTTGACAGAGAAAAAGCAGATGAATTTGAAAAAGGTTTTCCTAAAAAAGAAAAGAATTCAGATCTGCCAAGCCAAAAAAGATTTATAGAATTAATAAATATGAGAAAGCCAAGAAAATAATTAATTCTAAAATTATAGAAAATTTATGATAATCTTTCACTTTTATTGTTTTGTTTAGAAATATTTAGAAGTTATACAAATTCCTAAAAATGCAGAAATTTATATAAACTAAGAAAAGTTTAATAAATTTTTAAATTTAAATAAATACTAAAAAACGAGAAATTATGAAATTTAAGTAATTTCTCGTTTTTTATAATTTTTTATTATTTCCAAATTCACTTCTTACAACATATAAATTAAGCATATTGTTATAATTAAACTAATATTAAAATTTATTAAATATATTTATTAATATAAAATCATCCTATTATATGTGATAATTTAATCATAAGAAAATTAAAATATAGTTGACTTTAACGTAACGTCAAACAGTATACTTTAATCAAGCTAGCGGATAGATATAAATTGAAAGGAGTATTTAAATGTTATCTATAGGGGAATTCTCAAAAATATGTCATGTGACAACAAGGACTTTAAGACATTATGATGATATTGATTTAATAAAACCAGTGAAAATAAATGGAGAAAATAATTATAGGTTTTATGAAGTAAGCCAGGTAAGAATAATGCTTTTAATAAACAGATTAAAAAATTATAACTTTTCACTTGATGAAATAAAAGAAATACTTGTAAGAAATGATTTAGAATATACAAAAAATAAAATTAAAGAAAAAAGAGAAGAAATAAAAGAAATACTTAATAAATATAAAAATATTGAAAAATCAATAAAAGTAGATTTATTAAATTTAGAGAAGGGATATGATATTATGTCATTTATTGAAAATATAGAAGTTAAAATTATTAATGCAGAGGATATGAACATTTTAAGCAGCAGGCAAATTATGAAAGTAGATGAGTATGGAAAATATATTGGAAAGTTATTTGAGATAGTAGCAAAAAATAAATTAACTGTAGCTGGAGCACCAATGTCTATATATTATGATGGTGAATTTAATCCGGAAGAAAATGATACAGAAGTAGCACTTCCAGTTAAAGAATCAAATGAGTTTACAAAGGTTCTTAAAGGAGGGATATATGCAATGACCGTAGTAAAAGGACCATACTCAGAAAAGCTTCCAGAAGGTTATGGAAAAATGGTTGAATATATTGAAAACAGTGAATATGAAATATGGGGACATCCTTATGAAAAATATATTAAGGGACCTATGGACGGGGAAGAAATAATAACAGAAATTTATTTTCCTATTAAGAAGAAATAATTAAATGTACGGATAAATTTTAAATCCTTATCGACATTATGATAATATTACATTTTTATTATAGAAAAATATTTTAAAGAAAGGTTGGTAAGGATTTTAAATCTAAATTAATGATTTTTTGGTAATACATATTAAAAACAGGATTATTTAAATGGAAATATTGAGAGGTAAGTTTATGAAACATGAATATAGAAAACATGAAAAAGGGTTATATCTACCTAAAACTAAGCCAGAGTTAATTACTGTGCCTAAACAGAAATTTATAATGATAGATGGAAAAGGCGATCCTAATAGCAATAGCTTTGCAGAAAAGGTTGGTGCATTGTATCCTATAGCCTATGCAATAAAGAATTTTCATAAGACTAATCACATTCCAAATGGGTATTTTGATTATACAGTTTATCCTTTAGAAGGAGTATGGAATTTAAGCGATAAAGGTAAAGAAAGTAATAAATTAATCAAAAAAGAATTGATTTATACAATAATGATAAGACAACCAGATTTTATTACAGAAGAAATATTTAATTTAGCTCTAGAGAATGTAAAAAATAAAAAAGATAATAGATTATTTGATGAAGTAAGATTTGAAATTATGGAAGATGGCTTAGCTGTTCAAATTATGCATATAGGGTCATATGATGATGAACCACAAAGCTTTAATGAAATGAAAGAATTTATAAAATATAACAATTTAAAAATTTCAGATTTAAGACATAGAGAAATATACATTTCTGATGCCCGTAAAGTGGATAAGGAAAAATTAAGTACTGTATTAAGATATAAAGTATTAAAAATATAATAATGTATTGAGTTTTATAAGAATTATTTTTTATGTTTAGACAAATAAGATTATTAATAAATAATTTATATTCCCAGTTTTAAGTTTTAGATTGAATACTATAATAAAAATATATAGATTTGCAGTTATGGATATTATGGTAAAATATATTAGGATATAAATTATTGAAGAATGGGGAATAGCGGTGAAATATTACATAGACATAATTTTAGGAATTTTACTTCTTATTTATATATTACTAATAAACTTAATAAGCACTTCAAAGGTAGCATTTACTTTGCCAATAGTTATTTTAGGAATAATGCTTATAATATATCATTTTATAAAAAACAAATTACGCCAGTTTGCATATTATGGAAACGTTAAAAAAGTATTAATTAAGCTTGTAGCTGTTGGGTGTATAATTTATGCTTTTATTGAATGTAGTATAATTGCTTATCCTAAGCATTCAACTGAAAGCTCAGAATATATTATCGTCCTTGGTGGTGCACTTTCTAAGGGTAAGACACCCAGTATAATACTCCAAGGGAGACTAGATCCTGCAATAAAATGTGTAAATGAAAATAATAAAGATGCATATATAATTGTTTCTGGAGGACAAGGTGCTGATGAGAAAGTATCTGAAGCAGAAGCTATGGAGAAATATTTAATAGAACATGGAATATCAAAAGAAAAGATAATATTCGAAGATAAATCTAGAAATACAAATGAAAATTTTCAATATTCTAAAGAAAAAATAGAAGAGCATAGTAATAAAAAAATTGATAAAGTTAAAGTAAAAATAGTTACGACAGATTTTCATGCACTAAGAAGCAGAATTATTGCTAAAAGACATGGATATTCTAATGTAGATAATTATTCTAGTGCTACTAAGTGGTATCTTATACCTATTAGTTATGTAAGAGAAGGATTTGCTATGGTAAAAACAGTTTTATTTGATAAATAGACTTTATAATCAATTAAATGTCTATTTAGGTGTTTTGATGCAATTAAAATAATGTTTAATAAAGTAATGTTTAGATTATATAAACTCCTGAACATTCAAATTCAGGAGGTAGTATTTTTATTAAATATAAAACTATAAAAAATGTGGAATTTAAATATAGAAGCATCAAGTATGTTAATCTTATAATCGAAAAGACTTAAATTATAAAGTTAAGATAATTTATTTATATTGTTGAGGAAATTATGAATAAATTTATAGAAGATTAGATACTGAAACAATATCTGAGAACATATTTTTTAATTATTTAATATACTAACTGTAGTACTTAAATAAGGATAAGAATAATATGCCAAACAGAAATAATAAAGGGAAAAAAGTAGTTATTTCAAGAAGTAGAAAAGAAAAAAAGCCAACAATGTTATTAGAAGTAGCAAAAGATGAAATTTTAGGAGAATCCAAAGAGGGATTTGAAATTATAAAAAAGATAAGAAGATTTGGAAAGTATTATGCTCTTGTAAAAAGAAATTAATATTTAATTTATGTATTTTTAAAAAGTGGTTAATGATACTAGTTAATAAAATAAGCTACTAAAGATGATAATTATAATATAAGTTGAAATACTTATATTGTAATTATCATATATATCTGATATAATCATAAAAGAAAATTTAATAAATGTCAGTTCGAAAGCCTCCTGACTTTAAATAAAACTACGGTCAAATAATAAAAGAATTTTATATTTTTTAAAATTCTTAATTTTTGTGTGTTTATTTGTCGTAGGTAATATTAACCTACGATTTTTTTATTTTTTATTACACTATATTATTGTAAAATCTACACTTAATATATTTTTTATGGAATAATGTATGTATTAATTTTATAAAAATAAGAAAAGGAATGTATGAATAATAAAAAATAAAAATTATCAGCATATTACTTTTTTGTATATGTGTGAAGAGCAGATATCTAAAAATAATCATACTATTTTTTAAAAAATTTTTATTAATACTTAGAATTTAAACACCAAATATTAAGTACATGCAATTTTTATAAAGTTATTATCTATATAAGAATAAATAACCTTATGACTGCTTAAGAATTGACAGTAGAATTTAGGAGGAATCCATTTATTAAATTACACTTATTTTAATTTATGGAGGTATTATTTTATGGATAATAAAAAAAAGACAGTACAAAGATTAGCAAGGACAGCAATAATTGCAGCACTTTATGCTGTTATAACATTAGCATTAGCACCTATAAGTTATGGAGCAGTACAATTCAGAGTTTCAGAAATAATGGTACTTTTAGCTTTTTTTGATCCGTTTTATATTGGTGGACTTACTCTTGGATGTCTGATTGCAAACATATTAGGTCCTAATGGAATAGCTGATATTATTTTTGGTACTATTGCGACATTCATAAGTGTTTATGCAATATCACTTACAGGAAAGTATATTAAAAATAATACAAAGTCACTTGTTATTGCATCACTTTGGCCTACTATTTTTAATGGATTAATAATAGGATGGATGCTTAATTACCTTTATCAACTTCCTATTGTACTTTCAATGGGTGAAGTTGCAATTGGAGAATTTGTTGTCGTAACAATAGTAGGTGTTCCAGTAGTTAAAATGATTCAAAGTAAATATAAAAATTTATTAGTTGTAAGCCAATACTAATAAAAATAATTTTGTAGAGATATAATAATTCTGATAAAAGCTAAATAGAATTATTATATCTTTATTTTTATAAAATTATTTACGCAACTTAATAAATAATGAAATATTTGCATTAAACAATGTAACAATTAATAGAACTATTTAATTTTAAGAATAATAGTAAGAGCTGTCTAAGATGAAAATTTAATTTTTATCTTAGATATTTTTTTATTAATAATTTAAATTATTCTGGAATTGATAATAGTGTGTATTTTGTAAAAGAAATAAAAATGGTATAATTATTTTTAAGAAATTAGTTGATAATAAAGTTAATATGACATAGGGAGGATACATAATGGACAGAAATAAGGTAACTAATATTAAAACACTAAACAAAACTAGATTTTTAAGTTTTTATGAAGCAGAATATGAAAATAAAAAAGGTAATAAGAGAACATGGATGATTGCTTCACGAAAAAAGGATGAAGATTTAAAAGAAAAATTCTTTAATGGGAAAAAAGATAAAGATGATGCAGTGGTAATCGCAGCACTTCATAAACCATCAAATAAGCTTGTAATTATAAGACAATTCAGAATCCCAGTTAATGATTATGTTTATGAGCTTCCAGCAGGTCTTATTGATGATGGAGAAGAAGCAAAGAATTCGGTTGTTCGTGAATTAAAAGAAGAAACAGGTCTTACTGTTACTAATATAATGGAAAATGGAAAAGGTAGACTATATTTATCTCCAGGTATGACAGATGAATGTGTTAGTTTAGTATTTTGCGAGTGCGAAGGTGAAATAAACACTGATGGATTAGAAGATGATGAGTGCATTGAGCCAATGATTATTTCAAGAGAAGAAGCAAAAAAAATAATTTCTGAAAATAGTAATATGGATATAAAGTGCTTTCTTTTACTACAAAGTTTTGTGATTTTAGGAGAAAAGCTATTTGAAATTTAAAATGTAATTAAAGGGAATGATTATAGTTCATAGATATTTAAAAATATATTTATACTATTTTAGTTTCTTCAGATTTTCGTAAAAATGCTTATAAATTTTATGAGAAAATGGGATTCGTTGATGGTATAAGAGTATTTAGAAAACTTTATACTGAAATATAATTAAAAGGTGAAAAAAATGAAAGCTGTTATATTTGATATGGATGGGGTAATTATTGATAGTGAGCCAATACATTTTGAAGTTGATATGCAGACAATGAGAGAGTTTGGCGTAAATATTTCAAAAGATGAATTAAATAAGTATGTTGGAACTACCAATGAATATATGTTAAATGATCTTATAAATAAATATAAAATACAAAAATCCATTAAGGAAATATTAGAATACAAAATGGAATTAACAATAAGGAGAATAAAAGAAACTAAAATAAATGCAATTTCAGGAATACCTGAATTGTTAATAAGTTTAAAACACAATAATATAAAGACAGCAATAGGATCATCATCACCAAAAGAATTAATAATTACAGTTATAGAAAAGTTTCAGTTAGGAAAATATTTTGATTGTATTGTAAGCGGTGATGAAGTAAAAGAGGGCAAACCAAAGCCAGATATTTATTTAGAAGTAAGTAAAAGAATAGGTGTAAATCCAGAAGAATGCATTGTAATTGAAGATTCTAGAAATGGAGTTTTAGCTGCCAAAAACGCAGGGATGAAATGTTTCGGTTTTAGAAATGTAAATTCAGGCAATCAGGATTTATCTAAAGCGGATATTATTGTAGATTCCATAAGAAATATTGATATTGAAATTATAAAAGTATTATAATTGGATATGTGATGTATAAATAGAAAATTCGGATATGAAAGGTCTAAATTAGAAGATTTTAATATAAAACAGAACTGAGATTATAATTATTATAGTAAATATTAAAGATATTCAAAATTTCAGAATTAACTCGTATTTTATTTTTTACTGACATAAAATAGTTTCCTATGATATTAAAATCTATCATAGGAAGCTATTTTATTATTTTATAGAGTTTTCTATATAGACTATTTTAATAGCTTAAATTCTATCTTGAACATTTATCTTCATCAATATCTGAGGGATTATCGATTAATGTTGCAAAGTAGTAAGCATGATCATGATTATTCTCATCATTTTTAGTAGTTTCACCTTTAACTATATGAATGTGTTTTCCGTTAGGAAGTCTTAGAGCAGGCCCAGTTGTATCACAAATTTTATGGATATGACCATCGTAAGTGTCTACAAATGCTTCTACTTTATGAACGTGTGATCCTCTGCAAGGAATAGCAGGGCCAGTTACTCCAGCAACTCTATGATTGTGAATTTCACACTCATCATTTTCATCATAATTTGTGCTAGTTAAGAATTCATGATTATGAGTTTCATCAGAGCTAGTACAATTAAAAGATCTATTTCTTTCGTTTCTATTATTTGACATTCATTTATTCCTCCTAAGTTCATTTATACTATATATTATGTATTATATGAGATAATGTTACAGAAAAATAAAAAATTGAAAATAGAAACTATCATATGCTTTTGAATTAATGTATAATATACATTAATTAGATTACATACAATGGGGGCTTATATTATGAGTAAATTTTGGAATGAAAAAGTAAAAAACATAGAAGCATATATTCCTGGGGAACAACCTAAGGATAAAAAATACATAAAACTTAACACAAATGAAAATCCGTACCCTCCTTCAGAAAAAACAATGGAAGCAATGAGAAATGCAGTAAATGGTGATTTGAAGTTATATCCAGATCCAACATGTAGTGATCTTATAAAAAAGATTGCAGAATTTTATAATGCAGATGAAGATGAAGTTTTTATTGGAAATGGATCAGATGAGATTTTAGCATTCTCATTCATGGCATTTTTCTCAAAAGATAAAAAGATTTTATTTCCTGATATAAGTTATACATTTTACAAGGTTTATGCTGAATTATTAGATTTAAATTATGAGTTAGTAAAAGTTGATGATAATTTCAATATTCCTCTTGAAAAATTCAGAACACAAAATGGTGGAATTGTTATTCCTAATCCTAATGCACCAACAGCAAAATTTATAGATACAAATAATCTTATAAATATTGTAGAAGCAAATTCAGAAAATGTTGTAATAATAGATGAAGCTTATGTTGATTTTGGTGGGGAAAGCATGGTTAAATATACTAAAAAATATGATAATCTTTTAGTAGTTCAGACTTTTTCAAAATCACGTTCTTTAGCAGGCCTTAGAGTTGGCTTTGCAATAGGTAATAAAGATCTTATTGAGGGGCTAAATAAAATAAAAAATAGTATAAATTCTTATACAATAGATAGAATTGCTTTAGCTGGAGCTAGTGCAGCAATTGACGATAAAGAATATTTTGAAATAACTAGAAATAAAATAATTAATACAAGAATAAAGGCAATAGCTAGACTCGAAGAAATGGGATTTATAGTACTTGATTCTAAGGCTAATTTTATTTTTGCAAGGCATAAAGAAGCTAAAGGTGAGTTTCTTTATAAGGAACTAAAAGATTATGGTATACTTGTAAGATATTTTAATAAAGAAAGAATAAATAATTATTTAAGAATAACAATTGGAACAGATGAAGAGATGGAAATATTAATAAAGAAACTTGACGCTATACTAAAACAAAAGGATAATTAAATCATAACATAAATATAGGATGTAGAAAGTTTAGAGTTAAATAACCTAAATAAAGCTCTCAGATTCGGCTCGCTTGCTACAAAAATGAGACTAAGAATTTGGTACTCTATAAGTGTAGATATAGATCATAAATATATGATTTAACATCTGCACTTATTTTAATTTATAATAAAGGGAGT
>ENA-OWPM01000602-OWPM01000602.1-human-gut-metagenome-genome-assembly--contig:-NODE-602-length-39434-cov-26.507479_pt1 | contig 39434 bp, 39 predicted proteins | sample MGYA00248267_ERZ651852 | MGnify/ENA primary metagenome ERZ651852 (study PRJEB26924, sample SAMEA4378228) | human gut metagenome | biome: human gut; feature: human-associated habitat; material: faeces...
ATGGACGGAGCGGCTTTTGACCGGTCCGACGAGGAGATCACCTATATGGATACCACAGACAATGTCATCTATCTGGCGGGCGGCTGCTTCTGGGGCATGGAACAGCTGATGCAGTCCATCCCCGGCGTCATCGACGCCGAGAGCGGCTACGCCAACGGCACCTGCGAGGAGGATGCCGATTACAAGACCGTCTGCAAGGGAGAGACCGGCTTTCGGGAGACCGTGCGGGTGGAATACGACCCCGAGCAGGTGAGCCTCGACGCGCTGCTGCTGGCCTACTTCTATGTCATCGACCCAACGGTTGAAAACAGACAGGGCAACGACATAGGAAGTCAGTACCAAACCGGAGTCTACTACACCAACGATAAGGCGAAGGAGACGGTGGAGCGCATCGCGGAGATCGAGCGGGGACGCAGTGAAAAGTTCTTCGTGGAGATCGGCCCACTCAAGAACTACTATCCCGCCGAGGAATATCACCAGAACTACCTCGAAAAGAATCCGGGCGGCTACTGCCACATCCCGCGCGCGGAGATGGAGCTCTTTTCCCGGCTGCGCATCGACCCGGGCGACTATCAGAAGCCCGCGGCGGAGTCCATCCGGGACAAGCTGACGGCGGAGCAGTACCGCGTCACGCAGGAGAGCGGCACGGAGCGCGCCTTCACGGGCGAGTTCTGGGACAAGTTTGAAAAGGGCATCTATGTGGATGTCGTGACCGGCGAGCCGCTCTTTTCCTCCACGGACAAGTACGAGAGTGGCTGCGGCTGGCCCGCCTTTACAAAGCCCATCGAGGGCCCTGCCGTGGTGGAGAAGGAGGATTTGAGCCACGGGATGCGCCGCACGGAGGTCAGAAGCCGCGCCGGAGACTCCCATCTCGGCCATGTGTTCACCGGCGACCCGGAGTCGCCCAACGGCGTGCGCTACTGCATCAACAGCGCAGCCCTGCGCTTCGTCCCCTATGAAAAAATGGAGGCCGAGGGCTACGGATACCTCCTGTACCTGTTTGAGAAATGATTTCAGGTGCATACACATCAAGCGAAAAAGCATGAAGGCTGTTCTTCAAAAGAACAGCCTTCTTTTTCCGAGAAGATAGCGAAAGGGGCGCGGGGCTATTTGCCCGCGCCCTAAAGGTGAGCCTGTTTACTTTTCGATGATTTGCAGCGCTTCTTCCTCACGCCGCCGCCTGATTTGCCATGTGGTCAGTGCAATGCATCCGGCAAGTGATGTACAGAGGGAGAACCCCCACAAGCCTATCATGGAGAACGACAAGCTTATGGACGGCTGGCGTCCAAATACTGACGGAGGGGCATACGCCGACCTTGTACCAAGCGGCGGCGTTGATGAATACTGCAAGAGCTTCCGTAAACACCAGCCTAAAGGCTGAGGGCTTGCTTTGCGACCACGGCAGTGTCTGTTGAAAAAAGCTGTCCTGGGTTCAAAACTCACAATTGTTCACTTGAAAGGTTATGGAGGAGTGCCGGTGGTGGTAATCCTCCTGCTTTTTTGTACAGAGGGAACGGGTGAGAAGCAAAGAAAATGAGAAACCGCTTTCCTATGCAGCTAACAGACTTATGTCGTTTTGCTGGGCAAACTGCCACAACGCAGCCGCAATAATTGGCTATTTTCACAAATAAAATCGGCAATATCGAGGGAGACAGGCGAGTTTAAGGACGGAAAACAGTTTCACAGAAAACGATTTACAGCATTTTTGGCGTGAATTATAATAAAAATGCCCTATAGTGATATTGGGACAAAAAAATATGGAGGAAAGTAAGATGAAAAAGGTATTGGCCATTCTTTTTGCTGTTTCTTTGTGCATTTCCTCGCTTTATACGGTTGCCTTTGCGGAAGAAGAGAAGAGCAACGAGATGATTCCTGTTTGCGTATCCGTACCTGAAGGCTGGGACGCTCCCTGCTGTTGGGCCTGGGCGGATGATGGCACAAACGCTTTTGAGGCATGGCCTGGCGAGCAGCTTGAACCTTTGGATGATGGGTGGTATTACACTTATGTTCCACGCTTTGTGCAGAACATCATTGTCAATGCCAGTGAGGCCTCTGTCCAGACGGAAGGCATTGCGGTAGAGGCCGGCAAAGCCGTTTGGATCACGGTTGCCGATGACGCGACCGCTTCTGTAAGCTATGAAGCGCAGAGTATGGCAGAGGTCCCCGAGTATGTGGAGAAGTTTACAGTACATGCTTATGTGCCGCTGACATGGAAAAGCGTAAATCTTTGGGCATGGTCCGCCCCCGATGGTACCAATGCATTTGCGGCGTGGCCCGGTCAGGCTATGGATGAGGGTGAAGACGGCTGGTTCACCGCCAAAGCCCCTACATGGGTGAATTCTGTCATAGTTAACGGCAACGAGGGCACTGTTCAGACAGCCGATATCAGCATTGAGGGCAAGGAGCTCTGGATTACCGTTTATGAGGATCTGAGCTATGAGCTCTCCGACACAGATCCGAACAAAACGGCTGAAAATATTACCGTCCGCGCTCAGGTTCCCTCCGACTGGTCTGCTCCGTGCTGCTGGGCATGGTCTGCGCCGGACGGCACAAATGCATTTTCTTCGTGGCCCGGTGAGGCTCTGACAATGGATGGTGACTGGTATACCATCGAGGTTCCCGGTTGGATTAACTCCGTAATCATTAACGCCAATGAAGGCTCTGTCCAGACCGCTGATCTGTCTGTTGAAGTCGGAAAGGATGTATGGATTGTTGTGTCTGATGCGGAAAATGCAACCGTCAGCTATGAGGAACCTGCCGGCAGCAAAATCGTTGCCGCTGAAAAGGACAATACCGTTCTGATTGTTTGCGTTGCTTTGGCTGTTGCTGCTGCGGCAGCGGTTGCGGTCGTTGTTGTGGTAAAGAAGAAAAAGGCAAAGTAACGGTTGATAACAATAGTGCGGGTATGCGTTTTTGCATCCCCGCACTATGTATTAGAAAGGGGATATTATGAAACGATTTCTCGCCTTGACGCTGGCGCTGCTGATAGTAATGACCATGGCGGCGTGCGGCGGATCTGGCGGCAAAGCTGCCGATCCGAATACTCTTGTTGTGTGGCACGACAAGGAGGCCGCAGTCATTGAAGCCTTACAGGCATATCTGGATAAGGCACTGCCTGATATCACGGTACGGTTTGAAAAGAAAACCAGCCTGACAGACTCGCTGAAGCTGGTAGGCAATGATCCTTCCTCCGCTCCCGATCTGTTTATATTTGCCCATGACAAAATAGGCGTTTTTGCCGAAATGGGAATACTTACGCCTGTTACAGAGCTGATCTCACAAAGCGAACTGTCCGGTTATCTCCCCATGACGCTGGAGGCTGCGACCTACAACGGCAGCTTGTACCAGCTTCCTCTGTATTTTGAAACGCTGCTGTTTATGTATAATCGACGCTATATGCAGGATGAAGAGGTGCCGACCACCACAGAAGAATTGCTGGCGTATATGAAAGAAAACACCGGGCGCGGTCGCTACGGCTTTGTGGAGCAGCACAGCACCGCCTATTACAGCGCTGCATGGATTCACGGCTTTGGCGGCAGCATTATCGATGCAGACGGCACACCGTTCCCCGATCAGCAGGCAGTCAAGGACGCGTTGGAGTATCATTTGAAATTTGTAGATCTGATGCCTGGGGAAACGGAGTATTCTACGGTGAATACCCTGTTTTTGGAGGGGAAAGCGGACGCAACAATCGGCGGTCCGTGGATGGTTCCCTCTGCCCGTGAAGCGAATATAGACCTCGGCATTGCTTCGATGCCTACCGTAGATAAAACAGGCAGGGCTCTTGCTCCCTACTCCGGCGTGCAGGGGATTCATGTGCTGACCTTCGCGGCACAGAACAAAACGGACGCCGTCCAAAAGCTGCTGCATGCATTGCTGGATCCGGAAGTGGGTGTTGTGCTGGCGCAAGCAAGCGGTTGTGCTCCGGCAAACAGCGCATGCTATGATGACAGCCGTGTATGTGATGATACACTGGTGCAGGCAATGCGCACTACCGCTGAAATTGCCGTTCCCATGCCCAATATCCCCGAAATGGATGTTATGTGGACAGTAGTCGGTAATTTGCTGACAGATGTAAACCTCTCCAAATCGGGGATAGACAAAGCCTTTGCTGCCGCATTGACGCAAGCGAACAGCTTGATCGACGCCATGCATTGAGGAACTTTCTATGAAACGTAAGCTACAAAAGGAGTGGCTCCGCTCCTATTTATGGTCCGGACCGTCCCTCCTGCTGATTGCTTTGGTAGTAGTCTTTCCCATCCTCTATACGTTCTATATCTCTCTGACCAACATGAACGTGTACCACTGGTTTGACTTTACCATTATCGGCTTGGAGAATTATATCCGTGCGCTGTTCGTTTTTGATTCCGGGTTTTTATCGGCGCTTCTCGTAACCGTTTTATGGACGGTGGTCAATATGGTGTTGCAGCTGGTGATCGCCTTTGTGCTGGCAAGCCTTTTGAATATACAGAACTTACGGTTTCGGAAGCTGTATAAAACGCTGCTGATGTTTCCGTGGGCCATGCCCGGCTATGTCTCCATTCTCCTGTGGAAAACCGGCATGTTCAACACACAGTTCGGCTTGCTGAACCAGTGGATGGAAAAGCTGGGGCTGGAGACTATGCGGTGGCTATCCTCGGATGTGTCGGCGTTTATCTGCTGCACGGCTGTCAATCTTTGGCTGGCGCTGCCGTTTATGATTATGATTATGGATGGCGCTATGCAGAGCATAGACAAAAGTTACTTTGAAAGCGCTTTGCTTGATGGTGCCGGATGGGTGCAGCGCACCCGTTATATTACGATTCCGGCTATTCGTCCCATCATTGCGCCGGCTGTTATTATCACCATCTTCACAACCTTCAAGCAGTTCGATGTGATCTATCTTCTGACACAGCAGGCTGGAGCCAAAACCGGCGCACATGTGCATACAATTTTGACCTATGCCTACGAAAATGCATTCATCAGCAATAACTATGGATACAGCTCTGCCATATCGATCATTATCTTTGTGTTGCTGATTGCATTCTCCGCCCGGTATCGGCTGCAAGAGGAGGGTTCCAGATGAGCCGCAAACAAAAAGAACGCGTTCGCCTTACGGCACTGAATATTTTCTTTATCGTCCTGTGTTTTATTACACTGATTCCTATTCTCTATTCGCTTAGTGTTTCCCTCAACGGACAAAACACATTGCTGAGTTCGGATTTTTCCTTTATCCCCAAGAACTTCTCACTGGAAAACTACCGCCGTGTCCTTTTTGGTGAAGATATTCTCACATGGCTTGGCAACAGCGTTTATCTGGCGGTCGTTACTGTATCCCTGTCACTCTGTGTAGCAATTCCGGCTGCCTACTGTTTTTCACGGCGGCGGTTTCCCGGTCGCAGACCGATTTTGAAGTGCCTTGTGTTGCTCAATTCGTTTCCGGCTGTCCTGTCGATGTTTGCCGTATACCGCCTGCTCCGCCCGATGGGACTTATCAATCACCGAACCGGCCTTATCCTGATCTATACCGGGACCATGGCGGTCTTCAGCCTTTGGAATATCAAGGGCTATTTTGACACGGTACCCGTGGAAATCGAAGAAGCTGCCCGGATGGACGGTGCGAATCCTCTTCAGGTGGTCACGCGAATTGTTTTGCCTTTGGCGAAGCCCAGTATCGTTGTCACAGCTCTGATGGTCCTGATTTATGTGTGGAACGAGTATATCTATGCTACAACCTTTATGACCGGCGAGGAGAACTACACACTGGCTGCCGGACTGTATGCGTTGCAAGCAACGGAAATGAGCGGCAGCTGGCCGGTTTTTGCCGCCGCGTCCATTACCGTATCAATTCCGGTGCTGATCATCTTCTTCCTATGCCAGAAGCACATGACTTCCGGCTTAACGGCCGGCGGAGTGAAAGGATAAGCATGAAAAAAGAAGCTGTTTTACACATCCCCATGTCGCAGTACGCGCATGGACTTGACGAAAAGCACATCGTTTTTCGCCTGCGCTGCGCCAAAGGCGATTTGAAGAGCTGCACGCTCTACTATGGAGATACCGCCTGCCGTGTTACTCCCATCGTTTTTACTCCTGTCGCCATGAGGGTGGCAGCGAGCGATTTGTATCATGATTACTGGCAGGTAGTGCTGGATAGTCCCTATAAGCGACTGTATTATTACTTCCATCTGAATGACGGTACCGAGCGGATCCTGTATTACGGCGATGTATTTACCGATCATCTGGTGGATGACCGTTCGCAGTATTTCAAGCTGCCGTTCAACCACCGGGCAGACATTGCGGTTGTGCCTGACTGGGTCAATGACGCTGTGGTGTACAATATTTTCCCCGACAGCTTTGCCTCAGGGGTCAAACGCATTTCCATTCAGGATCGAGCCATTGACTATCATGGTCAGCCCGTACGCGGCAAATTGGGCGGCACATTGTGGGGTATTGCCGACAATGTTGACTATCTGGAAGAGCTGGGCGTGAACTGCGTATACCTGAATCCCATCTTTGTGGCAGGAGAGTACCACAAATACGATCTTTTGGATTATTTTCACGTTGACCCGTGCTTTGGCGGCGACGAGGCACTGCATCATCTGGTACGTGTGCTTCATGCACGGGGAATCCGCATTTTGATCGACGGCGTGTTCAATCATTGCGGCTGGCATTTTTTCGCCTTTGAAGATGTGGTGGAAAAAGGAGAGGCCTCCTCTTACAGAGACTGGTTCTACGGTTTGAAATTCCCCGTGGTGTGTCCGGACGATCCGGAGGATTATCCGGAATACGAATGCTTCGCCTATGAGCGGATGATGCCAAAGCTGGATACAGCGAACCCTGCTGTGCGAGAGTACTTTTGCGAGGTAGGACGCTATTGGGTGAAGAATTTCCACATCGACGGCTGGCGGCTGGATGTTGCCAGTGAAGTGGACGATGGCTTCTGGCGGGCATTCAGAAAAGCGGTGAAGGAGATTGACCCGGATGTGCTGCTCATCGGCGAAGTATGGGAAAGCGCAGGGCACTGGCTCCAGGGCGACATGTTTGACTCCACCATGAATTACGATTTCCGAAAGCACTGCAATCTGTTTTTTGCGGAGCAATCCATTGATGCATCGGATTTTGCGGGACGTATCACAGATATGCTCATGCGCTATCGGATGCAGATGACTCCGGCGCAGATGAATCTGCTGGACAGCCATGATGTGAGTCGGTTTCTGTCTTTGTGCGGCGGAGACATGAGGCGGTATCGATTGGCCATTCTTTTTATGATGACTTTTGTCGGAATGCCCACGGTTTTCTATGGTGATGAACTGGGTGTTCAAGGTCTTTCAGAAGAAGAATACCGTTGTCCGATGCCGTGGGATAACGAAAATTCGACTCTGTGTGCTTTTTTCAAGGAAGCCATCGCCATGCGCAAAAAACTGGAACCGCTTCGCTGTGGCGATTTCCGCGTGGTATCTGCAGAGCGCGGAAGCGGACTAATCATCTACGCAAGGGAATACTGCAATCGGCGTGTTACCATCTGTATCAATCGCGGAGACAAAGCCGTTGATTTGGACGAGGAATACGGTAAACTGCATTGGAGCGAAGGACTTGACCACAGGAAACTCTACGATCATGGCTTTGCAGTATTTGTTGACGGTCAATGCTGAATAAATTATACTTAAAATAGTTGTATGATTATTCTGCATGGAGGGCTGTGTCATGGGTATTACGATTAAGGATGTTGCGGCAGCGGCCGGCACCTCTGTTTCTACCGTGTCCAAAGTGATCAATGGGCACTACAGTATTTCAGAGGAAACAGCGGCGCGGGTGCGCAGGGTTATGCAGGAACTCAACTATTATCCAAACGCCAGCGCACAGAGTTTTGCTAGAGGCACGACCAAAACGATTGCGGTTTTAGCAAATTTAGCTCCGAACACAGCCTTTCAGAATCCACATATGTTTGAGATTATTGCGGGTTTAGAGGAGTCTTTGAGCGCCAGAGGGTATCGGCTTCAGCTTCGCGGAGTAGACCCGGCAACTGCATACGAAGTAGCCAAGGAAGTGATTTATCGGCAAAGTGCCGACGCACTGGCCATCCACGTTTCCGTAATAGCATACCCCTTGTCCGGACTGCTTACAAAATCGCACTTTCCTCACATCGTGTTGGGCGCGCCGAATTTTGAAAGCCAGGTGTGTTGGATTGACAACAACAATGTGTACTCCGGAACCGTCGCAGCGGCTTATCTTCTTTCACGGGGATACCGGAAAATTGCATTTATCGGCGGACAGTATTACGACTTTGGGTCGCTGCATCGACTGCAAGGTGTAAAGCAGGAACTCGAAAATGCCGGCCTGCAATTGGAAGATCAGTATATCTGGTTGGGAGAATCTACCCGAGCAGACAGCTTCCTTATGACGATGAAGCTCCTGGATCATAAAATTCTGCCGGACGCCATTATCTGCGCCAACAACTATATTGCCATGGGGTGTGTTGACGCTCTTTGCAGGAAAAACATAAGAATTCCGCAGGATATCGGCATTGTTGCGTTTGATGACTACCCGCTCTCTCAAGTAATAGAACCTCAGCTCACCATTGTGGATATCAATGTAAGGGACTTAGGCAGGCAAGCTGGTAAGTTGATAATAGACATAATCAAGCATCCCAATAAGCAAATTCAGACGTATGTAACGACTTCAAACATTGTGGAGAGAAAGTCAACCAGACGCACAAAGCAAACATAAAGCGATGAAAGGAAGGGAGTCAGGAGCCGTAGAGCATAAGTTTTAGGGTTTTTACACGAGATATTAAGGCCATTTGATGCAGAAGGAGGAAACATGGCATGAAGCGTGCTAGAGGAGTTTTAGTGTTCGTGCTGGTAATAGTTTTGTTGCTATCCATACCTGGCGCGACTGTATTTGCTCAAGAAACTGTCAATGACCTTGGTCCAGTTTCGTCCAAAGATGTCATCTATCAGATTATTACTGACCGCTTCTATGATGGCGACAGTACAAATAATATTCCGGTTGGTTTTAGTTCCAACTTATATGACGGAACTGGGGCAGACTTGAAACTATATCAAGGTGGGGATTGGGATGGCATTGTTCAGAAAATTCCTTATCTGAAAGGGATGGGCGTAACCGCTGTTTGGATTTCCGCGCCCTATGAAAATCGAGATACAGCGATAATTGATTATCAAAATGACGGGAGTTACGACACTTGGACCAGCTTTCATGGATATCATGTACGTAATTATTTTGCAACAAACAAGCATTTTGGTACTCTTAATGAGTTCAAGGATTTGCGGGATGCTCTTCATGAAAACGGCATTAAATTGGTAATCGATTTTGTTACCAATCATACAAGCCGTGAAATGAACCCAACAAACAACAACGCTCCAGAAGATGGAAAACTGTATGAGCCAGACCGCAAGGAAAATGGAGAATTTGCTTTTGATGCAAATGGAGAACCATATGACTACAACAATGACGGACTGATTGAAAACTTGATCGCTGATCCCAACAACAATATAAATGGCTGGTTCCATGGTCTTGGGGACAGAGGCAATGACTCTAGCCGATTTGGATACCGGCATAAGGATTTAGGTTCGCTTGCGGACTTCTCGCAGCAACATAGTGATGTTGTTGCATATTTGGAAGCCGCCATGCTGTTTTGGAGTGATTTGGGCGTAAATGGTATTCGCCATGATGCTACTCTTCATATGGATCCGTCTTTTGTAAAAGGCCTAAAAGATGTTGTGGATTCCAGAAAAACCGTTACTCACTTTGGGGAATTCTTTATTGGCAGACCAGATCCCAAATATGATGAATACGTTTATTTTCCCAAACAAACTGGTGTAAACAACCTTGATTTTGAGTTCTACCGAGCAGCAAGCACAACATTTGGCTCATTCTCTACTCCAATGAGCAACTTTGCCAATATGTTGGTATATACTCAGGAGGATTACGACCATCCTAATCAGACTGTAACCTTCCTAGATAATCACGATGTTACCCGCTTTGGATATACCCAAAGGAGTCAGAAAGTCTACAATGCGGCGCTTGCAGTTCTGCTGACATCAAGGGGCATTCCTACAATCTACTACGGAACGGAACAGTATGTTATACCCAGTGATGCAAGTGATGTTGCAGGAAGAGTATACATGCCCACCGAATGTGGCTTTAGTACAACAACAACAGCATACCAGCTTATAGCAACCCTATCTACCCTGCGGCGCTCAAACGATGCAATTGCATACGGCACTACAACCGTTCGCTATAGCGATGATAATGTGATGGTTTTTGAACGACAATTCTACGATGACGTAGTTGTCGTTGCAGTCAACCGGCAGCCCGATAGTGCAAGCGTCATTCCTGCAATTCAAACAAATCTCCCCACCGGACAGTATTCGGATTATTTGGACGGATCCTTGTTTGGTACTGCCACGACTGTGCAGAACAATCTCATACCTTCGTTTACTATTTCTGGCGGCGGCGTTTGCGTATGGCAATACCAAGCATCCGAAGCGCCTTCCACGCCCCAGATTGGAGATGTAATCTCTACTACTGGACGTCCCGGAAATACCGTTCACATTTATGGAGATGGTTTTAGTGGGAATATCTCGGTATATTTCGGGACTACCGCTGCAACTGTTCAAAGTACAACCGCCAATAAGATTGTGGCAACTGTACCCGAGGGGGTTAATGCCGGACTCCAACCTATCACCGTGCGAAAGGGGACGGCAACTAGTAATGCAATTTACTATAATGTTCTGTCTGGAGATCAAAATCAGATAGTTTTCCATGTATCCGCTGAAACTCAACTTGGTGAGAACATCTATATAGTTGGGAACATTCCGGAACTCGGAAATTGGAATCCTGATAACTGTACGGAATCCATGCTCAACCCCAATTATCCGGAGTGGTTTCTTCCTGTAAGCGTTCCCTCTGGAACAACGATAGAATTTAAGTTTATCAAAAAAGATGCCTTAGGAAATATCACTTGGGAAAGCGGGAGCAACCGAACCGTAACATCCTCGTCTAACCCCTGTGGCGTTGTGGATACAGAAGTCTATACATGGAGAAACTAGCGCGTTGCTTGTGAAGAAAACATACGGTATGGCGGGATATTAAAGATCGTTGTCGATCAAGAATCAGGAGTTCATTATCTGGTATCAAGCGGCATAGGAATAAGCGGTATGACTCCCTTTCTTGATGAAGACGGTAATCCAATCATAAAACACACATGAGGTAAAAACTATAAAAAACAGAATGTCAATCTTGCCCTTTGATCACGATGATCGCCTGGATTAACGAGCATACTGCCTAAAAAAGCAGGAACAATGGTGAATATGTTTTCTTCCAAAAGAATACTGAGCGCCATCACAAACGATCCCAAATGAAGCCTGAGGCTGCGGCATTTGCCGCAGCCTCATTTGCCAGCATGTAGGGATTCCTGATGCATATCGGGAGAGGTTCTTTCGTCTCCTGATATCACTACTGAGACGCACTTTTTAGATACCCAGCAGCTCCGCTGCGTTAGTATCGGCTTGACCTTAAACGAAGCCTTTTCTATGACGCCCTGCTCGTCGATGAGAAAGCTGCTGCGGGCGACGCCTATGGAAACCTTCTCGTAGAGCTGCTTCTCCTGCCAGACCCCATAGGATTGGATCGCCTGCAGCTCTGGGTCGGAGAGCAGAAGACCGGGCAGATTGTGTTTTGCGTAAATCTTGCGCGGGAGGCCTTCAAGTCCTTGCTGATGCCGATGAAACGGCGTTCAGCTTTTCAAATCCCACGTAGGCTACGGCAAAGGCACCGACCTGCAGGGTACAGCCGGGGGTGGTATCATTTGAATGAAAATATAGAACGACCTTCTTGCCGGCAAAGTCGTGCAGACTGACGGCATCGCCGTTTGTATCATATTAGGCAAAGCCAGGGCTTTCATTCCGGGCTTGAGCACGGCCCATCCTCTGTTATGGCTTATAAAACAAATCAGAACCTACAGCGCGGCCTTTTTCCACTTCCTGATCTTTGTCCGAAACGTTCCGAAAGGAGCAACAGTATTGACATGGATAAATTTGTAAGCCTCCCATACCGCTGTTTTGGTGGCGTCATCCGCCCACCTTCGCATGTGCGGCTGGAACAGCTCCTCCTCGCTCATGGAATCGATCATGATCTGGATCGCGGCGATATTTTCATTTAGTTTCCCCTTCAATTCCGCCAAGGACAAATGGGCGTAGGTGTCCGTGAACCATTGATACAGTCCGCCCAGTTGGTTCCACTTGAACTGCTCTGACGGTGTTTTCACGTCCATTCCGCGCTTCTCGTCAGCCTCCCATTTCAAAAGCAGTGTCGTCCACCCCACCTGATACGCAAGATTCTCTGCCGGTGTCCTGTCCACGCCGGGTACTCTTTTATCCTTCAGGGCTTCCGGGATCGTATCAAACTCGGAAATGTACTTTTCAAAGCTCTGACGGATCTCGTTTTTGAGCTCCTCTTTATCCCTGTATGTTCTCAAGACAGTCTCCTTTACCGGTTCTCCGCCAGATATTCCTCTGCGTAGTGGACAGCCACCGCGCCGTCCGATACGGCGGTGACCACCTGCCGCAGCGCCTTGGTGCGCACATCGCCAGCGGCGAACACGCCGGGGAGGTTGGTGCGGGTGGATTCGTCCGCGATGATGTAGCCGGATCTGTCCAGCGCCAGCTCGCGTCGGAACAGCTCCGTCGCCGGGGCACGTCCCACGCTGATGAACACGCCATCGCAGGCAAGGTCATGTTCCGCGTCGGTGTTGACATCTTTTAGCCGAAGCCCCGTCAGACGGCTGTCGTGCAGCAGAGCGGAAACGGTGCTGTTCCAGCAAAATTCCACGTTGGACGCGTTCATCAACGGCTCATGATAGACCTTCGTTGCCCGCAGGCTGTCCCGGCGGTGGATGAGGTAGACCTTTTTGGCAATGCGGGACAGGGCCAGGGCGTCCGCCGCGGCGGAATTGCCGCCGCCCACCACCGCCACGGTCTTGCCCCGATAGGGCGCGCCGTCGCAGGCGGCGCAGTAGTGAACGCCTTTTCCTGTGAGCGATTCCTCGCCGGGAATGCCCAAGGGGCGGGGTGTCGCGCCGGTGGCGATGACCACCGTGCGGCTCTGAAAGACGCCCTCGCTGGTGTCCAACGTCTTGATCCTCCCGGAAAGGCTGGCCTTATACACCTCCGCCAGCTCCGTCACCGCGCCGAAGCGCTCGGCGCTCTGCTGCATTTTTTCGCCCAGCGTAAAGCCATCGATGCCGCCCTCGAAGCCAGGATAGTTGTCGATCTGCTCCGTCAGCGCCATCTGCCCGCCGGCGGAGAGCTTTTCCAGCACCAACGTGGAAAGCCCGGCACGGGCGGCGTACAGGGCAGCGGTGTATCCGGCGGGGCCACCGCCGATGACGATCATGTCATAGATCTGCTCCATAATCGTGACCTCACTGTGCCAGCGTTTCCTGGATAAATGTCTCGATGGCCGCCTTGGAGGCAGGCGCGACAACAGAGCCGAGCACCTTGCCGTCCTTGAAGAGCATCAGCGTGGGGATGGTGTCGATGCCGAAGCGCTGGATGAGCTGCGGCTCCTCGTCGTAGTTGATCTTGCCGGTGATGAGTGTGTCGGCATACTGCTCGCCCACCTTGTCAAAGGCCGGGGCAATGCGGCGGCAGTAGGGGCACCACTGCGCCCAGAAATCCACCAGCACGGGCTTGTCCGCGCGGAGAACGTCGTTTTCAAAGCTGTTGGTCGTAATGGTAAGCATAATCAAATCCTCCTATTTCTGTGTAAAAAGCTGTGTTTCAATATCTGTGATCGTGATGTGCGAGAGATAGGCAGCACATTCCTCGTTCATGTTCCGGTACAGCGTGTCCATCACCCCGGCCATGCCGGAGCAGATGGCGCAGTCCTGGTCAATGTCGCCGCTGTGCCACGCACAGTCCACAAAGCGGGTATTCACTGCCTCCGCCACCTGCCGTAGGGTAAGGCCCGCCGGGTCTGCCGTCAGGCGGTAGCCGCCGTCCAGGCCCTCCCGGGTCTCCACCATGCCTGCCTTTTTTAACCCCGCCATGACGCGGCGAACACGGGTGGGGTTGGTGCAGATGTTCTCCGCCAGAGCCTCGCTGCTGAGAGAGCGTCCGCTGTGGCTCAGGCAGACCAGCGCGTGAACCGCCAGATTAAAGGAACTGTCCACCCTTATCCCTCCTTCACAAGTTCGTAGGGCCAGTCGATGACGCCGCCGAAGTCGTAGACGTTCTGATACCCCAGCGCCAGCAGCTTTTGGGCGGCATCCTTGCTGCGGCGGCCGCTGCGGCAGTAGACCAGCAGCGTGGCTTCCTTATCGGGGAGAGCCTCGGGCATTTCACTGCCGATGCTTTCATTGGGGACAAGGACGGCGTTTTCAATATGCCCGCCGTCGTATTCCTCCCGGGTGCGGACGTCCACCACCACGACCTCCTGCGAAGCCATCATCCCATAGGCTTCCTCGGCGCTGATCTTCTGATACGCCGCCTTGTCGGGCATATCCTCCGCCTTGTCTTCTTTTGCTCTGGACAGCGCGCAGCCGCTCAGCAGCGCAAGCGAGGCGGCAAGTGCTGCAGAGAGTAATATCTGACGCATAATGAACCTCCAATGCAACTGTGTTCACTACTGATACAGTTTATACTGTGACTATAGCAGATACAGTTGAGATTGTCAAGGCTTTTTGAAGCAATTTGGGGGCGCAAGACCCTTGTGGCTGTTGACAAAGAGAGAAATATGGGTATAATAAAGGAGAAAGAATAAGACTCATTCTTGCATTTGGAGGGTTGGCGGTATGCCAAAATACGCAGAGGAGATATTGGCCGCCGTAACGGGACTGCAGCGGCATCCCACGGCGGAGCAGGTGTTCATGGAGATGAAAAAGGAGCATCCCAGTATCGCCATTGGCACCGTGTATAAGCATCTGAATGCCTTGGCAGAGGAGGGCTTGCTGCACCGTATCACCGAGTCGGGTTCGCCGGATAGATATGACTGTACCGAACGGCACGATCATCTGATCTGCAGCCGGTGCGGTAAGATAACTGATATCTGTTTGAGAGACCTCACAGAACCTATCGAAAACAAGCTTGGGCAGAAGATACTCTCCTATGATCTCAGGATCCGGTATATCTGTCCCGATTGCAGGGAACAGGAAGAAAACAACGCTGAAGGAGGCACCCGATGAACGCTAACGTATCGAAGCTGCTCAACGAGCAGATCAACAAGGAGTTCTACTCCGCCTATTTATATCTGGACTTTGCCAATTACTACGCCTCCGTCGGCCTGGACGGCTTTGAGAACTGGTACCGGGTCCAGGCGCAGGAGGAACGGGATCACGCCATGCTGTTCTATCAGTATTTGCAGAACAACGGCGAGGGCGTCACCTTTGAGGCCATCGCAAAGCCGGAGTGGGAACGAGGCGACCACATGACACCGCTGAAGAAAGCGCTGGAGCATGAGAAGCTGGTCACCGCCAGCATCGACGCCATCTACGCCGCCGCATACGAGGCCAAGGACTTCCGCGCCATGCAGATGCTGGACTGGTTCATCAAGGAGCAGGGCGAGGAGGAAAAGAACGCCGCCGACCTCATCACCAAGATGGAGCTGTTCGGCGGTGACAGCAAGGGGCTGTATATGCTCAACAGCGAGCTGAAGGCACGGGTCTACACAGCACCCTCACTGGTGTTGTAAGCCCTGCGCGGCTGCGGGCCTTCGCATCAGACAAAAGGCAGACTGCATACAGGTGGCCTGCCTTTTCTTCCACCAGACGGTTAGGGTAGACTAACTGTGTATAAAACAGAAAGGACTTCAGAACTTGAACAAGGAAAAGGAGATCGAAACCGTTACCCTCATGGTGCGCCGGTATTGTTGGGGCGTGCATGGGACAAGGGGCGAGGCGCTTTGTCCGGCGTGCAATGCACTGCTGGAATACGCCAGAGAGCGGCGGGACAGATGCCTGCACGGGAAAATTTAGCGGCACTTTGAATCCTTTCCGAGAGGCACAATGCGGCAAAAAATAAAGAAGAGATAAGGGCAACGGCTATGAAAGAACGAAAGACCTTCTGGGACAAAAATGCCGGTCGTTACGACCGCTTTATGCGAAAGGATCGGGCGGCATATGACGAGATGTATGTGCTGATCCGGCCGGTGGTGAAAGCCAAAACGGTGCTGGAGCTGGCAACCGGCACGGGGTCGATTGCAAAGCACATCGTGAACGTGGCGGCGCACATCGAGGCGACGGATGCCTCCCCGGAGATGATCGCCGAGGCGAAGCGGGATAACCGTTCGGCAAAGCTGCACTTTTCCGTGCAGGATATGTTCTGCCTGCCCTATGCGGAGGAGTCCTTCGATGTGGTGATCGTGTCCAACGCGCTGCACATCGTGCCGCAGCCGGAAAAAGCCCTTGCCGAGATCAAGCGGGTGCTGAAGGACGGCGGCGTGCTCATTGCTCCCACCTTTACCCACGCGGGGAACTCGTTTTCCGGCAAGGTTAGGGCATTTTTCATGAAGCTGGCAGGCTTCCCCCTCCACAGCAGATGGACGAGCGAGGAATACCTGCGGTTCCTAAGGCAGAACGGCTGGACGGTGCGGAAAAGCGCTGTGCTGAAAGCCTCGTTCCCGCTGACCTATGCCGAGTGTGTAAAAATGGAGGTGTGATATGTCATTCTTTGAAAACACCCGCAAGCCCGAAGGCTTTGGCGGGAAAATTATGGTCGCTATGATGAATGTCGGGCACAGTGCCGTGGCTCAATGGGGTCTTCAATTTCTGAATGCCGCGACGGACGCCAAGGTGCTGGACTGCGGCTGCGGCGGCGGGGCGAACATGAAGAGACTTCTGAAAAAATGCCCGCAGGGCATTGTCAAGGGCATCGACTATTCTCCCGTCAGCGTGGAGAAGTCGAAAAAGGTCAACGAGACCGCCATCGCGGAGGGTCGCTGCGCCGTTCTGCAAGGCAGCGTGGCGGATATGATGTTTGCCGATAACTGGTTCGATGCGGTCACGGCCTTTGAGACCGTCTATTTCTGGCCTGACCTGCCTCGGTGCTTCCGGGAGGTTTACCGGGTGCTGAAGCCCGGCGGGAACTTTCTCATCTGCAACGAAAGCAATGGCGACTCGGACAAGGACGAGAGGTGGACGGAGATTATCGGCGGCATGACCATCTACAAGGACATCCAGCTGAAGGCGTATCTGGAGCAGACGGGCTTTCACGATGTGCAGATACACAAAAAGAAAAGCTGGCTCTGCGTCACGGCGCGGAAATGAGGGAGAAGCAGACAGATGAAGGACAAGAAGCTCCTATTCGACCGCAGCTGCCATGTGCTGTACTCCAAGCCCTGCAAGAAGGAGATACGGACAAAAATCGCCCTGCACTATCCGGAAGCGGAGCGGGAGACGATATGGGAACAGGTACAGCGGCAGTATGCGGACTTTCTCTCCGACTGGCGCACCGATTTAGGCGGCAAACGGAACTTCCACAACGGCGTAGGCGGCACCTACGACTGCATCGCCATCATGAGCTATTACACGGTCTGCAAAGCCGTCACATCCTTCCGTGAGATCGAGGAGATGGAAGAAAACCTGATCCTGCCGACCTTCCGCAAGCTGCGGTTTTTGGACTGCAACAAGCCGCTCTGGAGGAAGCTGATGTACAGAGCGTTTGTACGGGCGAAACGCGGCTGCGACAAATGGCATGATTACGAAATGGCGGTTGCGCCTTATGAAAACGGCAAGCCCATCTATTATGAGTTTACATCGTGTCCGGCAGCGGAGTTTGCCATTAGGCACGGCCTTACCGACATCATGCCCGCCCTGTGCAATGTGGACTATGCGTCCATGGAGCTGCTCCATGCAAGGCTGGTGCGGACGACCACCTGTGTGGACGGCTGCCGATGCGACTACACCATCTGCGGCGATCAGGACCCGTATGTAAAAGAACATCCCGAATATCGGAATGAGGCGGGCTTCAGGAGAAACAAATAAAAACGCAATGCAAAGGCGGTGAGACAAATGGAAACCTTTCTTGGAATCATGATCCCTTTCTTGGGTACAACGCTGGGCGCGGCCTGCGTGTTTTTTATGAAAAGATCCCTTGGGGATCTGGTGCAGCGCGCCCTTGCGGGCTTTGCCGCCGGGGTGATGGTGGCGGCGTCCATCTGGAGCCTGCTGATCCCCGCCATTGAGCAGTCGGAGGGCATGGGCAAGCTGTCCTTCCTCCCTGCCTTTATCGGCTTCTGGGTCGGCGTGCTGTTTTTGCTTTTGCTCGACCATCTGATTCCCCACCTTCATGTAGGAAGCAATCAGGCAGAGGGACCGAAAAGCAGGCTGGGCCGCACCACGATGATGGTGTTGGCAGTGACCCTGCATAACATCCCGGAGGGCATGGCGGTAGGCGTCATGTATGCGGGCTTCCTCGCGGGGAACGCGCAGATCACGGCGGCAAGCGCACTTGTCCTGTCCCTTGGCATCGCCATTCAGAATTTCCCCGAGGGGGCGATCATTTCCATGCCGCTCCGGGCGGAGGGCGAGAGCAAGGGCCGAGCGTTTCTCGGCGGCGTGCTTTCCGGCGTGGTGGAGCCTATCGGCGCGGTGCTGACGCTTCTTGCGGCACAGCTGGTGATCCCGGCGCTGCCGTATTTTCTGAGCTTTGCGGCGGGCGCCATGCTCTATGTGGTGGTGGAGGAGCTGATTCCCGAAATGTCGCAGGGAAAGCACTCCAACATCGGCACGATTTTCTTTGCCGTGGGCTTTAGCGTCATGATGACGCTGGATGTGGCGCTGGGATAGCCAAGGCCGGTGTCTGACCAAGGCGGATTCAAGGCAGACTACTCATAAAATAGTCTGCCGTTTCTTCTGCCAATTAGTTAGAATGCGCTAACTAAAAGCGAGACGGCAGAAACCTGGAGGTTGAACAAAGAAAAGGAGGGGAAGCCCCGATAAACGGCTTCGGCGCTTGCCGGGCGGGGATTGGCGCGACATCTATCGCTTTGTGGCGTGGATGATTACGGGCTCCCTGTGCAGCATAGGCTTTACGGCGTGCCGGCACGGGACATATATGGACACAAACAGGGAAAAGACGCGGATGAAGGAGAAAAAGCACGATGAAGGAGAAAAGCATATGGTAACATTGACCGAAACAACAGAGATCGCCGCCCCTTTTGAAAAGCTGGAGTGGTGGGTGGACCATTTTGAGGAGGAGTTCGTCAAGTGGAGTCCGCTGCATTTGGAATGCGAACTGCTCAGCGGCGGCATTCAAGCCGGAGATAAAGTGCGCTTTCATGAAATCGTCATGGGCATGGATTATGACGTCACCGGCACGATCATTCGGGCGGAAAGGGACAGGGATCATTTTTCCTTTGCCTTCGAGAGCGATAAAAAAACTGCCGTCATCTCATTTGAGGGAGAGCGGACCGATACGGGCTGCCGCTTTCGCCATACGGAGAGCTTTGGCGTGCAGACGCCGGTCATAGGTCCGGTGGTGAATTTTCTGATTTTCAAGATTCTTTACAGGAAAAAAGCGAATTGGCAGCTCATTCGGGACGATATGATCCTGGATAATCAGTACCTGACCGATATTCTGGAAAAGGGCAGATATCCGGCGCGCATCCCGCCGGAGCAGATCAGAAACGTTTCCCCAAGGGAATTGATGGAGGGGGTCACTGGTCGCTAAAGCGGTGATCGGAAGTGTATGAAAAAGAAGATTTGGGGTATACATGCGCCGTTCTATGATCGAGCGATACGCGGAATGAGCTGAATGGAACACACGCGAACCCCCTTGACAGATTCCTTCAGTGCGGCTATAATATACCAGTGGTATATACCGGAGGTATATCAGGAGGAAGCAATGAAGCAAATGGAAACCTTTCTCGGCATGCTGATTCCCTTCTTGGGCACAACGCTGGGCGCGGCCTGCGTGTTCTTCATGAAGAGATCCCTTGGGGATCTGGTGCAGCGCGCCCTTGCGGGCTTTGCCGCCGGGGTGATGGTGGCGGCGTCCATCTGGAGCCTGCTGATCCCCGCCATTGAGCAGTCGGAGGGCATGGGCAAGCTGTCCTTCCTCCCTGCCTTTATCGGCTTCTGGGTCGGCGTGCTGTTTTTGCTTTTGCTCGACCATCTGATTCCCCACCTTCACGTGGGAAGCAATCAGTCGGAGGGCCCGAAAAGCAGGCTGGGCCGCACCACCATGATGGTGCTGGCGGTGACCCTACATAACATTCCGGAGGGAATGGCGGTGGGCGTGATGTATGCGGGCTTCCTCGCTGGGAATGCGCAGATCACGGCGGCAAGCGCGCTTGTCCTGTCCCTTGGCATCGCCATTCAGAATTTCCCCGAGGGGGCGATCATTTCCATGCCGCTGCGGGCAGAGGGCGAGAGCAAGGGCAAGGCATTTCTCGGCGGCGTGCTCTCCGGCGTTGTCGAGCCTATCGGCGCGGTGCTGACGCTTCTCGCCGCGCAGCTGGTGATCCCGGCGCTGCCGTATTTTCTGAGCTTCGCCGCGGGCGCCATGCTCTATGTGGTGGTGGAGGAGCTGATTCCAGAAATGTCACAGGGAAAGCACTCCAACATCGGCACGATTTTCTTTGCCGCGGGCTTTAGCGTCATGATGACGCTGGATGTGGCGCTGGGATAGGTGCGGAGGTGCCGCTGCTTTTGCGACAGCGACGACATCAGCTACGCCGGTCTGCACCCGAAGCTCGTCTGGCATCGAACGAAAACGCTGAGACGCGGCGACGACCGCTGGGATTTTTGCATGGAGACCGTTAGAAAAGAAAGGAGGCCCAAGAATGAAGCCTGACTACAAAAACTGGATTCCCAAGGGAATGCTGGTTTCGCTCATCGTGGGAACGGTGCTGTCCCTTGCGCTGCTGCTGGTTTTCGGCGTATTTGGCGTCTGTGTGAGTGGAAAGCTGCGCGTCGTGCTGGGAGTGGTGTTCGGCATTGCCTTTGTCGTTTGTGCAAAGTACACCCAGTGGTGCGTGTATGCCTATCGGAGCTTTTCCTATGACGGCGAACGCAAGCTTTCAAAGCAGATCATTGACGGCACGGCGGAGCATATCACGCTGCCGGAGGGCGGTGTGGGACTGGACATCGGCTGCGGCAGCGGCGCGCTGACCATTGCCTGCGCAAAGCGCAATCCCCAGGGGAAAATGATCGGTATCGATCGCTGGGGCAAGGAATACGCCTCCTTCAGCCTGCCGCTGTGCGAAAAAACGCCGCTGCGGAGGGCGTGAAGAACGCTTCGTTCAGGCGCGGAAACGCCGTGAAGCTGGATTTCCCCGACGAGAGCTTCGATGCGGTGACCAGCAACTATGTCTATCACAATATCGCCGGGGAAGACAAGCAGCAGCTTCTGCTGGAAACGCTGCGCGTGCTGAAAAAGGGCGGAACATTTGCTATCCATGACCTGATGTCGCCCCGTAGATACGGCGACATGCAGACGTTTGTCCAAAAGCTCAGGGATATGGGCTATGAGCGCGTGAAACTGATCGACACGACCGACGGCAGATTCATGACGCCGAAGGAAGCCAAACGCCTGATGCTTCGCGGCTCAACATTGCTGGTAGGAAGAAAGTAAGGCGGCGATGACATCAGTAATGCCGGTCTGCAACTGAGGCTTGCTTGGCAGAGAACCATGACGCTCGTTCACGGCGGCAGGTGGTGATCTTTGAAGAGCCGCCTTCGGGCGGCTTCTCAAGGGCAATATGGTTAGAGTATGCTAACCAATTAAAATACAAGGGAGGCGATAGCAGCGGAACTAATATCACCGCGCTTAGTGAGAATGACTTCGGCCCATACCGTCGTCGTATGCAGCTCATATTTCAGGATCCCTACGCCTCCCTTAATCCGCGCATGACCGTGCGCGACATTGTGGCGGACCGCTGAAAACGCACAAGCTCTGCCACACAAGGGAGGAAATGACCGAACGCGTGCCCTCGCTTCTGCGCGACGTCGGTATCCCGGAGGAGTTCCTCTTCCGCTACCTCCACAAGTTCTCCGGCGGGCAACGCCAGAGGATAGGTATTGCCCGCGCCATCGCCCTCGACCCAGCACTCATTGTCTGCGATGGGCCGGTTTCCGCGCTTGATGTTTCGGTTCAGAATCAGATACGCTCCTGTTATTGATATTTTTATATTTTTTCGAAAAAATGAGCACCTACCTACGCAAGCAACGTAGAAAGGTGCCCAATTCCGTAGGGAGAGAAAAAATGGCTATTCTAATCACAAATTCTTTTCCATCTCGATTAGGTTGTCCTCACCGCCTCTGTTTCGATAGCCGAAGCGGTAAGTATAGCCCATCTTTTCATAGAATGGCGTGGCGGTCACAGAAGATGTGAGCCATACGCGACCTGCAATTGTGCATAGTTCATCACTTTCCAACACTTCAAAAAGCTTCCGTCCGTACCCCCGCCCTATATACTCTGGAAGCAAGAACGCGGCAACGATCTCTGGCGTATTCTCATCAGGAACTACCGAGCCGCAACCGATAATCTTACCATCATGCCAAAGCACATAGGTATGACCCGCTTTTGCGATTTCTGCAATCGTATCAGGTTCATATTTGCCATAGAGATACGCGATCTCATGAGAAGGGCAGTCTGTAGCATTTACCTCCACCAGTGTACGGCGGATGAGGGAAGAAATCGGATGCTCGTTGCCGCTACAAAAAAGCTTTATCTCCACACACAACATCAGGTGTTGGGATAGGGCTCTAAAAATGCGTGGAAGTGACGCATAGGCAGGTTCGTGCCCCAAACAATACGCATATTGGGGATACTCTCACGATCCTCATAGAGTGCCTTTACAGCAGCAATGACATAGTCCAGATGCTCCTTGGTCAGACGGCTGCGGTCGATGGCGAAACGTACCACGTTGGCTACCTCTGCCTGTTGCTCGGGCGTCTTGAGGTCGTACTCCATGGAGTAGTCACCCAGCTCGGAGGTGCGGATACCGTAGCGGCGGATCAGCTCGACGGAGAAGCCCTGACCGGCAAAGGTGTCGTGACCGCGCTTGCCATCGAAGAACTCATCCATATTGATATAGACGGCATGGCCGCCAGCGGGCAGCACCACGCCTTTGACGCCGGCATCGTAGAAGCCCTCAGCCAGATAGTTGCACTGTGCCACGCGCTCTTCCATGTAGTTGAAGTCGCAGCTTTCGTACATACCAACAGCCAGCGCCATAATGTCACGGCCGGACATGCCGCCATAGGAGTCGTTGCCATAGCAGGAGATCTGCTTGACCTTCAGGCGAACGCCCACGTCCATCTTCGTGGTCCCGTCTTCATTGAAGTCGGAGAAGTTCTTCCAGAATAGGCCCTTGTCGCGGAAGGCCAGCATACCGCCCATGTTGGCGTGGCCGTCCTTTTTGGCGGACATGCAGAAGCCGTCGCAGTAGGAGAACATCTCGGTAGCGATCTCGGCGATGGATTTGTCGGCATATCCATCTTCGAACTTCTTGATGAAATACGCGTTCTCAGCCCAGCGGGCAGCATCCAGAATGTAGGGGATGTTGTTCTTATGCGCGATCTCGCTGACTGCACGCAGGTTGGCCATGGACACGGCCTGACCACAGACGGGGTTGTTTGTGATACAGGAGAAAATCAGCGGGACATTATCTACACCAACAGCATCAATGAGCTCCTGGAGTTTATCCAAGTCCATATTGCCCTTAAAGGGATTTTTCTCATAGCGGCCGTCCTCGGGAACCTCATACAACAGTTGCTTATTGTACAGATTGCGAGGGATAGAGCCCATTTGCTTGATGTTGCCCTCAGTGGTGTCAAAGTGACCGTTGGAGGGGATGGTGAAGATCTTACCGGGATAACGCTCGGCGAGAATCTTCTTCACGATTTCCATCAGCACAGATTCGGCAGCACGGCCTTGCTGAATGATGAAAGTATTGGGGCGCTCCATCTGGGCAGCACCACCATTAAAGAGACCACCCTCATACTCACGGAGATAGACTTCTTCTATCATCTTCTCCACATCGCGGCAGTCGGTACGGACCAGATCCAGAATCTTCTTCCAGTTCTTCTCGCCGCCGCGCTCAAAGATGTCGCGGAATGTATCCAGCAGCACATAATAGCCGGTATTGCGGCCATAGGCTTCATCGCCCATAAAGAGAGCTGCCCATTGGTGGTTGGTCATGGCAGTGGTACCGGAGTCGGAGAGCATGTCCACCGTCAGCATGCCAGCGGGGAAAGCAAACTCATTGTAGTGCAGTGCTTTCAGCACACGTTCACGCTGTTCTACCGTCACATCGGGGATGTCGCGGACAGCAAAAGAAAAATGATGGGGCGCAGGAACGGGTAATGTGTACTTGTTATTCATGATACTGACCTCCATGATTGATGCCGCATTGCGGCGTGAATTTAGAGGATACCCCGGTCGGTGTTATAAAACACTTAGCGGACAGCATCGCAGATATAATCGCGTAAAGAGAGGGGCCTGCCCCGAAGTTAGAGGTAGCAAGAACAGGGCAGGACCCCTGGAAATGAACGATGCAAGTTAGAGAGTAATTACTTGCTCTTTGCCAAAACAGCACAGAGCAGTCGATAGGTACGCTCTGTGGAGGCAATGCTCAGGTGCTCATTAGGAGTATGAACATCACCCATGTTGGGGCCGATGGATACACAGTCCAGATTCGGGATACTGTCAGAGAACAGGCCGCATTCGATGCCGGCGTGTACAGCATCCACGGTGGCTTCCTTGCCGAACAGTTCCTTATAGCATACCAGTACGGTATCCTTCACCACGGAATGGGGGTTGTAAGCCCAGCCGGGATAGTTGCCGTCCACTGTCACTTCTCCGCCGGCCAGTTCCACAATGGCGCGCACCTTGCGGACGATCCATTCTTTCTGGGTAGTCATGGAACTGCGGGTCGTGGTGGAGAAGGTCATGTCACTATCAGTCAGCTTCATCAGACCAAGGTTGGTGGAAGTCTGGACGAGGCCAGGCATGTCCACGCTCATTTCCTGTACGCTGTCGGGCAGAGCCACCAGCATTTTGGCAACCTTTTTCGTGTCGGCACAGGTCAATGCAGATACTGTTCTGGTATCACCAGCAGCGGCATCAACGACCATATTGGGCTCGGTGGTAGCATATTCCTTGGCGAACACGGCACCTAGCTCCAAGACCTTCTGTACCACTGCAGCGGCATCATCAGCCAGTATCACGCAGGAAGCAATGGGGGCAATAGCCGTTTCACGGGCGCCACCCTCCAGAGCGACCAGCTTGTAGCAGGTGCTCTCGCTCAACTCAGCCAGCAGACGGCCCATAAGTACATTGGCATTGGCACGGCACTTGTCGATCTCAACGCCGGAGTGACCGCTGGTAAGGCCCTTGATCTGAACGGTCACAGCAGTGCCCGTAGCCTCCTTAAAGGAGACAGGCAGCTTGCCGCGCACATTCACACCACCAGCGCAACTGCACATCAGTACACCCTCATACTCAGAGTCCAGATTGATCAGCTTGTGACCGGTCAGCTTGGTGCAGTCAAGAGCAAACGCGCCAAGCATTCCGATTTCCTCGTCGGCAGTGATAAGGGCTTCAATAGGAGGATGTGCCAAAGAGTCATCGCTCAGGATCGCAAGGATCATTGCCACAGCAATACCGTTGTCGCCGCCCAGTGTTGTACCCTTGGCGCGGATGTCATCGCCGTCCACATAAATCTGGATACCGTCGGTGAGGAAGTCGAAGTCCACGCCTTCGTTCTTCTCGCAGACCATGTCATGGTGGCCCTGCAGAATGATCGTGTCAGCGTTTTCGTACCCTGCACTGGCAGGCTTACAGATAATCACATTATTGGCCGCATCCCGGTAGCTCTCCAGCCCATGCTCTTTGGCAAAACTTACCAAGTAGGACGCCACACCATCTGTGTTGCCTGATCCACGGGGAATAGTGCAGAGCTTCTCAAAATATGAGAACACGCTTTTCGGCTCGTAATTAGCAAGCACACTCATGTTTTTTCCTCCTTATTTACTTTCGCTCAGGCGGGGTCATATACGTCAACCGGCTCTGCCGCAACCCCATTTTGGCGTATACCTCACACAGCTTTAAAGCAGACTGCGCTGCCTCCAGAACAGGAACATCGTATCCCTCGGCCAACAGGTCATGCTTGATGCGTTCTGCCACATCCACAAAACCTGTGCAGCCCATAACGATTGCCTGTGCGCCATCCTCTCGGATAGCAAGAAGGGACTGTTCGACCAATGCTTTGCAGAGCTTCTCATGATCCTGCAATTCCTCTACTGGGATGTTGACATTACGGATGCTGACAATACGGCCATTCAGCTTAGCCTTAGATACATTCCCTTCCATAAGGGATACCACGTTCGGCATCACCGTCACGATGGAAATATTATCGGCAAGTCCCAGTGCAAAGTGTGTTGCTGGCTCGAAGCCGCCAAAAACAGGAATGTCCACATACTCGCGTGCTGCCTTTACTGCAGGATCGCCAAAGCAGTTGATAAAGATTGCCTGAAAGCCGTCTTCTTCTCCCTGTTTGGCAAGTCTTAGAACATCTGGCGCAGCCAAAGCCTCATCATACTCACATTCGATAGAGGGAGGTCCGGCAGTGATCTGATACGTCTGTACTTCCGTATCAGGTTCCAAATATTTGCACATATACTTGAACATTTCCGGTGTCAACACATCCCCCGTGACGGGAAGCAGGTTCAGGATCTTGACACTCATTACAATTCACTCCTTTTCAGCAGTCTGTGTAAGTTTCAGGTTCATCGCATAAATAGGATTGATCTTCTCATTCTTGATGATCAGTGCACCAAGGCAGTAAACAACAATGGCCACGACAATACCCATAAGCGTGGGTACAAAGAACGTTCCCCACTTGGCGACAGCGGCGCCTGCCAGCCACGATACAACACCGATCCAATTTACTCCTTCAAACGGCTCCCACAGATCCGCGCGCCCTTTTCCCATAATCCAGTAGTCGGCGATAGCAACGCCGGCAACAGCGGGAACCAGTGCCGCAATGATATTTAGGAAGCCGGCAAACACATCAGCGATGCCGAGCAGCGCCAGTGCGGTTCCTGCTGCGCCTGCTATCAATGTAACGACCGGACGCCGACCATCCTTCAGCTTAAACATATTGCAGATAGCAATACCAGAGATATACGCGTTGCCTGTATTTGTTGTCCACGTGGCAAGAATCAGCACAAGCATGCCGATGATGGGAAACCCGAAGCTGGAGAACACCACAGAAAGGTCAAAGTTGCCCATAGCGACAGCTAAGAAACCACCGATGACCAGTGCGCCAATACCGGCAGGCAGAACACCAACGACGCAGGAGAGAATGGTGTCTTTCCGGTTTTTTCCATATCGTGTATAGTCACCACAGGTAACTGCACCAGAGGCGAAGCCTGCCACCGCCAGCGTAATTCCATAGGTCCAGCCAAGAACCATGGGCGGCTGATAGACCGTCACTGCGGCAGCCGCACCACGCATAAGCGCAGCAATAACTCCCCAGATAAGCATGATGAACAGCGCAGGAACAGATACACGATTCAAAAAATCAATGAGCTTCACGCCATAGACGGAGGTGATAAACATCAACGAGCCCCAAATGATGCAGGATAGCCACAGGGGGAAATCGATGTGCAGGTATCCACTCATAATGTTACAGAAGCTGGTGGCGCACAGAGCTGTCTGAGAACCAAACCAACCGATATTGCTGATAGCGATCACGAGTGATACAAGGAAGGATGATCCTCGCACACCATAAGCGCGAGAAATCGCAACGGTGCAGGGCAACCCCAAATCGGAGCTCTGAATGCCCATTAAGCACATATAGAATACTACGATGACGTAGCCGATGACCATGCACAGGCAGGACTGCTTGAAGTCCATACCCGCCATAACCATGCTGCCCACCATCAGCGCGGGAATACAAATGACACTGCCGGCCCAGATAAATGCCAAGCTCCACCAAGGACGTCTTTCGCTCTCGGGTACTCGCGTCAATGTCGTGGTTTCCATTGCGGAGCTGGGTTTCTTTTGCTTTCTCTCTTCCATAATGTTCTCCCTTCTTTCTTTTTAGTACTGTTGAGTCGTGAGATGGGCGGGGGGAGTGCCGAGAGAATTGGCACTCCCCCCTGGAAATATACGCTTAGTAACGAACCTGGTCGCCCTTCATGCCGACTTTCTTCAGCTCAGGCAGCCAGCACTCATAGGGCTTGCGGTCAGCATCCCACCAGTTGGGGTGGGCAGGAGTCATAGTGACCAGCACCTTCATCCCAACCTTGGTATCGGCATTGGTCAGAGGCATCAGGGTATCCATGTCGATCATGCCGATACCTTCGGGAGCAGTCATGATGGTATCGCCCTTCTCATCACGCAGGATGAGGTTCTCGTTCTTGAAGTCGATGAAGTAATTGCGACCGTCCTCGCCCTTAACAACAGTCGTACCAAAGTCAAAGCCGCCCTCGGCTGTGATGTCCAGCTTTTCAATGGTACCATGACAGAACTCACGCACCTCAAACGCTTTCTTAAGCTCAGTCATCAGGTCGCCGCCATTGGCCTTGACGGACAGAATCGCCTTACCGATCTTCTGCGCCTTGGTAACGCAGCCGGGAACCAGTGCCTCACGCATCTCGGCCTTGTTCATGCCCCATGTGGAGAAACCGATACGCATGTCATACAGCATACACAGCGCACGCGCAATTTGCTCGCCGGAATGGTCGCTGACCGGATAAACAGCAACCTCATCGCCATGCAGGCTACCCAGTCCCATGGGCTTGGGAGGATGATTCCAGTAAGCTGTCAGTGTGGTATTCAGCTCCGGGCAGGCGCGGCCATTGCAGTCCACGTCCACCATTTTGATACGCTTGGCGGGGTCTTTGTCGGACAGAATAGCCACCAGCATAGGAGTGAACGTGTTAAAGCCACCCATCTCGCCAGACTGGAGATACTTGACTTCCTTGCCTTCGGCAATAAATGCCTTCTGGAAGGCCTTGAACGCATGAACCGCATCGGGGCCAAACGCAGGCTTGCTGGGATCCAGCATGGCAACAGGAGAACCAAGACCGCAAACCACGGCTGCATACTCGTTATCACCGATTTCATCCAAATCCAGCAGGTCAACCTCAATCGCATTGCCGTCCTTTTTCAGGCCGTCCAGCATCCCAAGTCCCTGTTTCAAAGAACCGCCGCCACCTGCGCCCAGCAGGGTCGCACCATACAGAATCTCAATGATGTCCTGTTCATACAGCTTTCTCATTTTGAAAATCTCCTTTTCTTGTTTTTTAATTATGTAGAGCTGTCCCTACTTGGTGATTTTACTTAATGTGCGCGCCGTTGTAGTCGATCTGTGCACCGTGATATCTGGCATCCTGCAGCGTTTTTACCCAGCAGCGGTATGCACGCTTATCTTCCGCCCACCACTTCTTGTCAGCGGGGGATACAATAACATCAACGGACATTCCGACTTCAGTCGTAGAGTTATCAACGGGCAGATAATAGGGGTCTCCGTTCTTGTCCAGACGGCAGAATACAGAGATCAGCTCCGGCGCTGTGATCAGCACATTCTCTTCCGTCGGCTCTGTTCCCTTATACACATAGAGGTTCTCGTTCTGGAAGCAGATCGTGTAATCCTCACCCGTCTCATCGTCACAGATGACCGTTCACCCCAAATCAAAGCCATGAACGACCTCAATAATCTTGTCTTTGATTTTTCCGCGGATCAAACGGCGGCAAGCATACCCGGCATCATTCAAAACGCCGGTCAGATCAAGCTCTGGCTTTTTCTGAATCATCTTGATGTTCTCACCGATCCTTTCGGCGGTGCTTACGCAGCCGAGCACGCTGTTATCCTTGAGTTCCTTCACGCTCATTGCCCAAGTGGAGAATCCAATCTGAGAGTTGTAAATCTCGCACAGCTTCCGGCAAATCGCCTCAGATTCGGTGTCGGTTTCGCACTCGATAATACACTCAGTGCAAGATTTCCCTCCAACGGTAGGCAGCGCACCCAGCCCGACAGGATTCGGAGCGAAGCCGCGAGCGGCATTCAGACTGGTGTTGAGTTCGGGAACGGCTCTTCCGTTGGCATCAAAATCGAGAAGGCCAATTGAAGATCCACCCTGCTGCTTTGCGATAATGGAAACCAACATCGGAACCATCGTGTTCATACCGCCCATCTCGCCGGAGTACAGATACTTGATCTCCTTGCCATGCAGCAGCATCGCCTTTTTGAAGGCATCAAAGCACGCCACTCCATCTGGACCAAAGGTACCATTCTCCTTGATCTTTTGCGGAGAACCCAAACAGGCGACCATCGCGCCATACGTTGCATCCCGTTCCTTTTCGGGGATCTCGTCCATGGAATAGAGGTCGATAGAATACGAACCGGATGTTTGCTTTTTCAGCAGTTCGCGGCCGGTATCCAGCGGACCACCGCCACCTGCACCAAGGAACGTCGCTCCGACCATGATGCTGTCGATCTCGCAAGCTGTAAGTTCACGCGGCATCTTGAAGTCCTCCTATGTAAATTATTTCTGTGTGCAATATGCACTACAGCTTAATAACTATTATAAGTCCAGTTGCGTGCGATTGTATTTATTATAAGGGCAAAAGAAAAGAGCGGCGGATTTGTCCATTTGGACAAATCCGCCGCTCTTTTCTTTTCTTTTATTATTCATTTTCGGAGTTCCTCATGCGATTGATTGCTACAGCAATCAGTAGTGGATATACGTCTGCTGGTTTAGATGGGGAATAGCCCGTATTGTCGCGGATAGCATTTAATCGATATTTTATCGTATTGATGTGGCAGCAAAGTGCTTTTGCGGTATTGGCCATGCTGCTCACATGGTCTAGCAAATATGCGGTCAAGGTTGTCAGCAACTCAGGCGTTGCTTCAATGTCTTCTATGATTTTTAGATAGTGAATCTGAGCTTCCCTGCAAGCAGCTTCCTTTGCGCATATTGAGGCGAAGGACACATCCGATGGACGTAAGACGCGCTTTTGTGGGTAGATGCTTCTGGCATAAGAAGCATACTGCATGACATCAAAGTATGCGTTATGGGCATCATTGGTCGTATTGAGGCAATCACAGCAAACCACTATGTAGTTACTATAAGAATCCGCCGACTCGTTAATGAAATCTTGCACGATAGCATCTCGTTCACCTGCCGTTTTGGGAGCATGGGCAAAAATCACCATATTGGATTCATAGTAACCGACCAAAACCGTTTTGTATATTCCGGAAAAGTACTCTGTGCATTTCCTCAGCAATTTCAAATCCGGCTCTGAAGAATCAACAGAATCAAACACCCACATTTGATTCAACTCTGCAACATTAATTTGGAACAAGTCTGCTAATCGCCTCATTTTCAAGGGGTCGTCGTCAATGATGGCTCGAACCAGTTCTGATGTTACAAGTTTTCCCAGATCTTTATTCCAAATATGGCTATATAGCTGGACAAATTCACTCGCTTGCCACAGATCTTCCCTTGATAGTAATTCATTGTACTTAAATGTATATAAGTCGAAACCTTCTTTGCCCTCCAAAAGTGTTGGGCAGTGTTGCAAATAACCTGCACCATCATCATAAGAAATCTTGACCGCTTGTTCACCCTGCATTTTTTGCAGTTGTTTTTTCAGGTCCTTGCTTAATAGCTCCGATAGCGATTGCGGCCAGCACACGATATTGCTGATTGATTTTTTGTAATCTGTTAGAATAATCGATGCCTGCAAGTGGTTGCTGAGCATACGAAGTAATGTGCCTGTGTTGCGCTGCTCTGCAGGAAGATTAGAAAACCGGCGAATAAGTGTACTTACATAATTTGAACCTGCCTGTTGATCCTTGAAAATCGCATGATATATGTCGCCAATCACGTCACTATATTTATGGGTCCTTATATCCTCGGGCATGGTAATCAATACTAAATCAAGTTCATTGCAGCAGGCAATAACCCGATCATCCACGCTTGGAAGGATCAACCCGATGTAAAAAAGGATAAACCCAACGCTCCCCATTGCTTGATATCTACGGATGTTTTCGCACTGTGCCTCAACATTGTCTGCAATTGTGGCAAACGAGGTAATAATCAGATCATTCCCTTGAAACTCGGTTTTGGAAAATAATTCATCCAACGTGTTGGTAATCCACCCATACTCCAAAACGGTAACTGATTCAACAGGGTTTGACATTCCGGCATGGCCTGCGAGAATAGTTGCGCCATACATAGATGGTAGTTTCATGACATCCGCGACCGTGATCATTCGCATCACCTCCTACAGTAATTAAATACAGGGTTGAGCAAAACTCCGATTTGCTCAAGAAGAAATACAATAAACGGTTCCGCTTAACTTACTCGAACACTATATATTGTGTATCGGTTTTGCAAAACTCACGTTTTGCTCATCCCTATAATTGAAAGTATATCACAGATTTCTTCTCAAAGTACAGCGAAAAAACAAAAGCGTATAGAAATCTTCTATATATTCCTGTATCCAAAGGAAAAGTGGCCTCGATCTGGTGCTGCTCTGCTATATGTTAAATCAGCTGAGCGTACTGCCCGATAGCACTTCAGCCCCACGAGGTAGAAAAGCACGGCAACCGGAAAATGCAGATCCTATTGACAAACTCAATCTGCTCGGTTATAATATACCAGCAGTATATACTACCAGTATATCGGGAGGCATCAATGGAACGTACAGAGACTCAAATGAAGATCCTCGAAGTTGGGAAAAAAGAATTTCTGGAAAAAGGCTTCAAGGACGCATCTCTGAATAGAATCGTCGCAGAGGCAGGCTTCACGAAAGGCGCCTTCTACGGCTATTACCCGGATAAGGCCGCGCTTTTTGAAGATCTTGTGGGCGAGGCAGCAAAGGGACTGCTGGAGCAGTTCAAAGCCGCACAGTCCGCCCATTTCGATCTTATCTCCGAGGAAAAGACGAAGGACAGCCTGAAGCTGTCCACTGAGTATTTGCGCGTCTTTGTGGAATATATGTACGCCCATTTTGATGCCTTCAAGCTGATCCTCTGCCGGGCGGAAGGTACGCACTATGCAAATTTTTTTGAGGAGCTTGTGGAACTGGAGGTAGAGTGCTCAGAGGAATACTACGCACTTCTCCGCAAAAGAGGAAAGCTCTCCGGGAAAATGACAAAGCAGCTTCACCACATGATTACCAGCGCCTATTTTACGGCGGTATGTGAGACGATTGCCCATGATATGCCCAAAGAAGAAGCTATGCGGTATATTGAGGAGCTTGCAAAGTTTTTCAACTCTGGCTGGAAAGGCTTGCTCCGGCTGGAATAATGCACAATCACACAAGCACTTTAATTTTTTACACGCGAGTTAGCGTACTCTAACTGAACAATATAAAATTGGAGGTCGTTTATTATGCTTAAAACAGATTCGAAGAAGCTGGAAACAAGGGACTTTATATCGGTTGGTATCTTTTCGCTCATCTATGCTGTGGTGGCGTTTGTGATTGGCGGTGTTGCGCAGATGACGCCGGTCACTTTCCCGTTTATGCCAATGATCGTGGCGCTCTTTACGGGGACAGTTTTCATGCTCTATGTGGCAAAAATACCGAAGAAGGGAGCTCTCTCCATTCTCGGTGTAATCGCGGCGATTTTGCTGTTTATTACGGGAATGTTCTGGATGATGTCCGTATTCTTCCTGGTTTTCGGCGTGATCGCGGATTTTATCTGCGCTTCCGCTGATTTCAGATCCTTTAAGAAAAACCTGCTTGCCTACTGTGTCATGGCGCTTGCGCCGATGGGGGCGTATATTCCAATGGTTGTCATGCCCGCACAGTTTGATGCTTTTATGAAGAATAAAGGTGACTTCGCCTCCTTTGAAGGAGTGATTCATTCGATCGGGGCTACCTGGTGGGCGATCCCCGCAATGATTATCGGGACGATCGTCTGCGCGATCATCGGCGGACTGATTGGAAAGAAGCTTATGAAAAAACACTTTGAAAAAGCAGGGGTCGTATAAATGAGACTCGACCCACGGACGAAGCTTCTGATTCTCGCGGTCACAAGCGTTTCCGTTTTTATGAATAAAAGCATCGCGGTGGAGTGTGTGCTTGCGGGGATTCCGCTTGTACTTCTGATCGTTTCCGGCAATCTGAAAAGGATGCTGAAATACGCAGCATTTTTTCTCGCGCTTCTGCTGATCCAGCTTTTTATCGTACCAAGGCTGCCTGTGACTTTCGGTGGAATCGTCTATATGTTTGCAGTGTATATCCGCAAGCTTCTTCCCTGTTTTATGCTGGGCAGCTTTCTGATTGCAACGACAAGCGTAAGTAAATTTCTTGCGGCTATCACAAAGCTCAGATTGTCGAAAGGACTCACGATTGCTCTTGCCATTACGCTCCGTTATTTCCCGACCATGAGAGAAGAGTGGATCTCCATACGGGATGCCATGGCGCTGCGAGGGATATCAGCGTCCGCGGCCGGGCTGATTAGCCATCCTATACAGACGATGGAGTATGTCTATGTTCCCCTGCTTGTTTCTGCTTCCAGAATTTCGGACGAGATTACGCAGGCAGCGATTACAAGAGGCATTGAGCACACAGGTGAAAGAAGCTGTATAGAGGAAATCGCGTTTTCGTTTGCTGATTTGCTGGTGGTAATTGCTTACGCGGCGGTCGTTGCCGGCATGGTATACGCGGGCATGAAAGGGGTGTTTTGATTATGATATCGTTTCAAAATGTCTCTTTTACATACGCTGAAAGCGGGAACGGCGGAGTCCTTGATTTGAACCTTATTGTTCGGTCCGGCGAATGCGTGCTGCTTTGCGGGCCGTCCGGGTGTGGAAAAACAACGGTTACACGGCTCGCAAACGGACTGATTCCCCATTTCTTCCGTGGCGATCTTTCGGGGCAGGTGAACGTAAACGGTATGGATACCCGGGAGACAGAGATCGCTGCGCTATCGGATGCGGTAGGGACGGTTTTTCAGAATCCTCGAACGCAGTTTTTCAATACGGATACAGACAGCGAGATCGTGTTTGGGCTTGAAAATCGGGGCATTCCGCGAGAGACTCTGCGCTCCCGATTAGATGAACTTACGGAGGAGTTGCATCTTAGCGAGCTCCGGGGTCGAAATATCTTTGAACTGTCCGGCGGCGAGAAGCAGAAGATCGCGTTTTCCAGCGTGTATGCTTCGGCTCCCGATGTCCTTGTGTTTGACGAGCCATCATCGAATCTCGACATGAAGGCCATCGGAGAATTGGCTGATTTGATCCAACGGGCGAAAATATCAGGAAAGACCATTCTGATCGCAGAGCACCGCATCTGGTATCTGATGGACATTGTGGATCGCGTCGTTTATATGCAGGATGGCCGGATTGCATCGGACATGGAGGCTTCAGCGTTCAAGGCGCTGCCTGAAGCAGATATTCGCAGAATGGGACTGCGTGTCAGGGATCTGTCGGTATCCGAATCGGGCGGTGTGAAAACAATCGCTGCCGATGGATTGCTTTCCGCTCAGAAAATCAGCGTCCGTCTCGGCGGCCGGAATGTATTGAATGATATCTCTTTTCAGGCAAGCCGCGGAGAAATCATCGCCATTGCGGGCGTCAACGGCGCCGGGAAATCGACCCTCGCCAGAATGCTCTGCGGATTGCAAAAGAACAGCGCCGGCACTGTTTTGTGGGCTGGAAAACCGATGAGCCGACGGTTGAGACGGAAAAAGGCATACATGGTCATGCAGGATGTGGGGCACCAGCTCTTTACCGACAGCGTGTCGGCGGAATGCGCGCTTGGCATAAAAGCTCCGAACAAAGACGAGATTGACCGCACATTAGAAAAGGTGGATCTGCTGGCGTATAAGGAACGGCATCCCTTGTCTCTTTCCGGCGGGCAGATGCAGCGCCTTGCGGTTGTGGTGAGCGATATCTGTGGAAAGGAGCTGCTGGTGTTCGATGAACCTACCAGCGGACTGGACCTGAAAAGCATGGAAGAGGTCGGCGCCTTGACACGAAGCCTTGCGACGCAAGGCAAGGTGCTTTTGATCATCACACATGATATTGAGTTTATGATGCGGATTTGCACAAGAATACTGTTCATCCGGGACGGAGAAATCGTAGAGGACCTTTCCGGCGGGCAGAAAGAAAAGATTGTAAGACTTTTACGAGGTGAGGAATGATGGAGGGAAAAGAAAACTCGGCGATGACGATTCTGATGGATTTTGCGAAGCCGTGCAAAGGGAAACTGATCGGCTCCGTCGTACTTGCGGTTTTGGGGGCACTTTGCGGCATGATCCCCTACATTGCGGTGTCCCGCGGGATCATTATGATCTGCCACGAAGACTATGCTTTCAGCAAGTTGGCGTTTCTGGCATTGATTGCTTTTGCGGGCTATCTCGGGCAGGTGTGGTTCGGAACTTTTTCTACAATGAAAAGCCATGAGTCTGCCTTTATCATTCTGCGGAATATCCGTATGGCGATAACAGAGAAGCTCTCCCGTGTCCCCATGGGAACGATCCTTGATACGCCGTCCGGGAAATTCAAAACGATCATCGTGGACACCGTGGAAAAGCTGGAGCTTCCGCTGGCGCACATGGTACCGGAGCTCACTGCCAACATCCTAATCCCAATTCTAATGCTCGCTTACCTCTTTAGCCTTGATTGGAGACTCGCGCTGATCTCTCTTGTGACGATTCCGGTGGGCGCCTTCTGCTATATGGGGATGATGAAGGATTACGAGAAGAGATATGCCAGAGTACTTGCCGCTGGGAAAAACATGGATGCCGCAACGGTGGAATACATCGGCGGCATCGAAGTGGTGAAGACGTTCAATCAGGGTGAACGCTCATATAAAAAATACGCCGACGCCGTGGCGGAAAACGAGACCGCCAAAGTGACCTGGTTCAAGCAGACCAACGGCTACTATGTGATGGGGCTTTCTATCCTGACGGCAACGCTTGTGGGCGTGCTGCCCTTGGGGAGCTGGCTCTTTATAAACGGAAGGGTCGAAGCAGGTGCGCTGATTACCTGCATCATTCTCGCCCTTGGACTCGTAAAACCACTGATTCAGGCATTGCAGTACACCGACAGCCTGGCCATGGTGGATTCCACCGTAAAAGAGGTAGGGAATCTTCTGGATGAGCCGGAGCTTGTGCGGCCGACCGAGAGAGCTGTCCTTGCGGACGCCGACGTATCCTTTGATCATGTTACCTTCCGATACAAAGAGACGGAGGTTTTGCATGGAATTTCCTTTGACTGCGCAAAAAACGGAATGACGGCCATTGTGGGTCCCTCCGGCTCCGGTAAATCTACCATTGCGCGGCTCATCGCCTCCTTCTGGGAGGCGGAGAGCGGCGGCGTCCGTATTGGCGGCGTGGACGTGCGGAACATTCCTCTTCCTCAGATAATGGAGCTTGTCTCATATGTATCACAGGATAACTTTCTGTTCCATCTGTCTATCCGAGAAAATATTCGTATCGGAAAACCGGAGGCCACAGACGCAGAGATCGAAGCAGCGGCAAAAAAAGCGAGCTGTCACGATTTCATCGCCGCTCTGCCGGAGGGCTATGATACGCTGGCGGGCGATGCGGGAAGCCACCTCTCCGGCGGAGAAAGGCAGCGTATCGCCATTGCAAGGGCAATCCTAAAGAACAGCCCGATCGTGGTGCTGGATGAAGCCACGGCATTTACCGATCCTGAAAATGAGGCCGTTATTCAAGCATCCATCGCAGGGCTTGTAGCAGGAAAAACTTTAATTGTCATTGCGCATCGGCTGTCTACCATTACAAAAGCAGACAAGATCCTTGTCGTGGATAAAGGAAATGTCGCTGCGGAAGGAACTCATGAGGAGCTTCTTGAAACAAGCAATCTATACAAGGAATTGTGGAGAGCCCATATGCAGGGCAAAGATACCGCAGAGGAGGTGGCATGATGATAAGGTTATTTCAAAGACTTTTGTTGTTCTCTGGCTTACAGAAGAAGCGTCTTATCCGCTCTTTCCTTGCATACCTTGTCAGCTCATTCTTTGAGATGATCCCAATCATGGCCATTCTAACGGTGCTCACAGGAATCCTGAAGCAGCTTTCCGGCGATGTTATGCCTGAAAGCACGATCTGGATTTCGCTTGGTATCATGATTGTTTCCATTGTAGGGCGAATTGTATTTGTCAATCTTTCTGCCAATGCCAGAACTCTTGGCAGCTTCGCGTTCGGGTCGGAAAAGCGCATGGAGATCGGCGAACGCCTGAAAAAGGCACCTATGGGTTATTTCAATGAAAACAGGCTCGGGGATATCACTGCGGCGGTGACGACCACCCTTGGCGATCTGGAGCAGCAGTCCGTTACCATTATGGAAAATGTGGCGGGCGGGTTTATCCACGCCATCGTGATTGGCGTTTGGCTTATGATCTATGAGTGGCGAATCGGGCTGATCTCTTTGGCCGGGCTTGCCGTGGCGCTCATTGTTTATTCGTTTATCGGCAAGGTCGGCAGGAAATACGCGCCCCGCCGTCAGGCTGCCCAAGCCGGTCTGGTCACTGCCGTTTTGGAATATGTGCAGGGCATGGGCGTAGTCAAGGCGTTTGGGCTGGCGGAACGCACCGGAAAAGCAGTTGACGCCGCAATTGAGGAAAGCAAAGAGGCAAATATCGTGCTTGAAAAGGCGTTTTCCAAAATGACGGCGCTCTATCAGACGGTATTCAAGCTTGCACGGGCGGCTATTCTGGTTTTTGCGCCCTATCTTCTGGCAGGAGGAAGCATCACGCCGGAGAAGTGCCTGCTGCTTCTCGTGTCCAGCTTCATGATCTATGCCGCCGTGGAGGTGGCGGGCAGTATGTCCTCCATTGCCCGCGCGGTGGAGGCTTCCCTGGATCGGCTGGATAACATCATGGACATTCCATCCCTGGACGAAAACGGGGCTGATCTTGTGCCGGAAAATTTCAATATTGAAGTGAAGAACATGTCCTTTGGATATGGGGAAAAGGAGGTATTACATCAAATCAGCTTAAGCGTACCCCAGGGAAGCTCCTGCGCCATTGTTGGTCCCTCCGGCGCCGGAAAAACCACGCTGGTCGGTCTGATTGCCCGTTTCTGGGATGTGAAGGAAGGACAGATTACGCTCGGCGACCGGGATGTGCGGGAATATACCAGCGGCAGCCTTCTAAAGAATTTCGCCATCGTATTTCAGAATGTGTATCTCTTTGAGGACACCGTCGAGAACAATATCCGGTTTGGCAGGCCGGACGCGAGCGAGGATGAAATCATAGCGGTCGCAAAGAAAGCCTGCTGCCATGACTTTATCATGACGCTGCCCGATGGCTATCAGACAAAGATCGGCGAAGGAGGCTCCAGCCTCTCCGGCGGGGAAAAGCAGCGAATCTCCATTGCAAGGGCAATTCTGAAGGACGCACCCATCGTCATTTTGGATGAAGCCACAGCCAGCGTGGATCCCGAAAACGAGCAGGAGCTGCAAAAGGCCATCCGGGAGCTGACAAAAGGCAAAA
>ENA-OWPM01000604-OWPM01000604.1-human-gut-metagenome-genome-assembly--contig:-NODE-604-length-39379-cov-5.674346_pt1 | contig 39379 bp, 29 predicted proteins | sample MGYA00248267_ERZ651852 | MGnify/ENA primary metagenome ERZ651852 (study PRJEB26924, sample SAMEA4378228) | human gut metagenome | biome: human gut; feature: human-associated habitat; material: faeces...
GACCGGCACCGCTGGCGGCAAAGAAGCCTTTGAAGCCTTCTTCATGCAAGTCGTCATAACTGATAGTCTTTCCGACGATGCAGTTCGTGACGAACTTCACTCCCATCTTACGCAGACCTTCGATTTCCACGTCTACAATCTTATTCGGCAAACGGAATTCGGGAATACCGTATTTCAATACGCCGCCAATCTCGTGCAGCGCCTCGAACACCGTCACGTCGTATCCGCGTTTCGCCATATCACCGGCAAAAGACAATCCGGCAGGACCGGAACCGATTACGGCTACCTTGATACCGTTCTTTTCTGCAACCTCCGGTACGGAAATATTGCCGCTCTCCCGTTCGTATTCGGCTGCGAAACGCTCCAGATAACCGATAGCAACAGGAGCCTTTTTCATCTTCAGGTGGATACATTTGCTTTCGCACTGCTTTTCCTGCGGACATACACGGCCGCAAACGGCAGGCAGGGCACTGGTTTCTTTCAGGACCTTCGCCGCTTCCAGAAATTCACCCCGTTCGATATTCTTTATAAATTGGGGAATGTTGATTTGTACAGGACATCCTGTCATGCATAATGGAGTGGGGCAATCGAGACAACGCGAAGCCTCTGTCATAGCTTGCTCTTTGGTAAGTCCTTGGTTTACTTCTTCTTTATTAGTTATGCGATATGCCGGAGCAAGTTCATTCATGTGTACTCTTTTTATTTGAGTACGTTCTTTATTACTTTTACTTTTTCGCAATTCTTCGCGCCAGGATTGTGCGCGTTCTGATGCTAAATATTCTTTATTGTCCATGCTTGTTTTCAGATTTTATTCCATATCTTTATATGAAGAGAGGCGCATCATCATTTCATCAAAATCAACTTGATGGGCGTCGAATTCGGGTCCGTCTACGCATACAAATTTTGTCTTTCCTCCTACAGTAATACGGCAAGCTCCGCACATGCCTGTACCATCTACCATTATTGGATTTAAACTTACTGTAGTTGGTATTCCCAATTCTTTAGTAAGCATAGATGTAAATTTCATCATTATCATAGGTCCAATTATTACTGCATGATCATATTTTTTTCCTTGATTATTAACTAATTCTTTAAGCATATCTGATCCTGTTCCTTTAAATCCATATGATCCATCATCAGTTGTTACATATAGATTTCCTGAAACCTTCTTTAATTCTTCTTCATATATTAATAAGTCTTTATTTCTGCTTCCAAGTATTACATCAACATCTATTCCATTCTCATGCATCCATTTTACTTGTGGATATACTGGTGCTGCACCAACTCCACCTGCTATAAAAATAATCTTCTTTTTCTTTAGTTCTTCTATATCTTCTTTAATAAATTCACTAGGTTGACCAAGAGGTCCTACAAAATCACAAACATTTTGTCCGACTTCATATGTAGCTAATTCTTTAGTTCCACTACCTACTGTCTGAAATACTATTGTGACAGTTCCTTTTTCTTTATTATAATCTGCTATTGTTAAAGGAATTCTTTCACCTTTTTCATCATTTTTTATAATAATAAATTGCCCCGGTTTAGCAGACTTTGCTACTCTTGGAGCTTCTATATCCATTAAAAATATATTATTTGTAAGCTCTCTTTTACTAACTATTTTATACATTTATGTTCCTCCTAATTTTATAAAAGCTCTTTTTCTGGAGTTACTAATATCTTAACATGTTTTTTCTTTTCTGGGCCTGTTAATGCACCAAAACCTTCTTCCACTATATCATCTAAATATACTTTCTTAGTTACATATCCTTCTGCTTTTATTCTACCATCGCTCATTTGAGCAATAATTGCTGGGAATTCATGTCTATATGCTAATGTTCCAATAATTTTCTTTTCACTAAATACTAGCTTATTAGGATCTAATTTAGCATCACTTTCCCATATACTTGTTATAACTAAAGTTCCCTCAAATTTTATACTATCAATACCTGTATCAATACCTATTTGAGCTCCTGTAGTTTCAAATGCAACATCAACCCCTACTCCATTTGTAAGTTTCTTAACTTCTTCTACTATATTTACTTCATTTGGATCTAATACTACATCTGCACCGGCTCTTTTAGCATATTCTTGTCTTATGGATTTTCTTTGTAATACTATTATTAATTTTGCACCAGCTGCTTTTAAGCATTCTATAGTTGCAAGTCCTATTGGACCAGAACCTAAAACTAATGCAGTATCTCCAGTTTTAAAGTTTCCTACTCTAACTGAATGTAGTGCTACTGTCATTGGTTCAACTAAAGCAGCTTGTTCATAAGACATTTCATCTGGTATTTTGTGTATGAATTTTTCTGGAAAAACTGTATATTCAGCAAATCCTCCGCCACTTCCACAAAGACCATGGAATCCTAAAGAGGAACATAAATTATATTTTCCTTCTAAACATGCTGGACACTTACCACACGCAACAATTGGCTCAACTATTACTCTATCTCCAGCTTTAAAATTAGTTACATTCTCACCAACTTCTACAACATCTCCTGAAAATTCATGTCCTAAAACTACTGGAGCTGTTGTTCCACTTAACGGATGTGGTTGTCCCACTGGTATAAATATTGGTCCTCCTAAATATTCATGTAAGTCTGATCCACATATTCCACACCATTTTACTTTAATTTTCACACCATCACTTGTAACCTTAGGTTCTTCGATTTCTTCCACTCTAACATCTTTCTTTGCATACCATAAAGCTGCTTTCATATAAAAACTCCTCCTAAAAAATAATTTGTTAATTAATTCACATATATTATTAGCAAAATCCATACCAAAAATATTATAAATTAAAATTTCTTTACGCTAGATTCTCAATATAATTGGTCTTACCTTTATTTTAAAAATAAAATATTATAACTTTATATTCTTTCTGTAAAGAAAAATGTATCAAAACGATACATTTTAAATTATCATTTTGATACACTATTATTATTTTTATCATTTTGATACATATATTTCATATTTTTTTATCTTTCTATACAATGTGGCTCTTCCTATCTTCAATAATTTTGCAGCCAATTGAAGATTACCATTGCATTTTTCTACTGCATATTTTATAGCACTTTTTTCTACTTCCTCAAGTGGAACTATTTTTATTTCTTCATCTATGACTTTTTCCTCATTAATAGTTTCATCTATATGATTATAATTCAAAGTGTTTATGTTCATAAATTCATCTTCACTTAGATAATAATCTCTTTCAACAACATTCTTAAGTTCTCTTATATTTCCCTGCCAATCACATTTTTTTAATTCATTCATGTATGTCTGACTAACTTTTATAGCTTTACCAATATTTTTAGTATTTAAGTTTTGAATAAACTCATTTACAAGTAAATCTATATCATCTTTTCTCTGTCTTAAAGGAATAGTTTTTATCTCTATTACGCTTAATCTATAATATAGATCTTCTCTAAAATTTTTCTTACTTATTTCTTTTTTCAGCATTCTGTTAGTTGCACCAATCACTCTCACATCTAATTGTTTCTCATGTGTTCCACCGACTCTTGTAATCTTCTCATTATCTAAAACTCTAAGAAGCTTACTTTGAATATCTAATGGTAATTCACCAATTTCATCAAGAAAAATTGTTCCTCCATCTGCTAATTCAAATTTTCCTGGATGTCCTTCTTTAGATGCTCCTGTAAACGCCCCTTTTTCATATCCAAATAGTTCACTCTCAACCAATTCACTCGGAATTGATGCACAATTCACAGCAACAAAAGGTCCTTTTGAACGCTCACTATAGTTATGTATTGATTGTGATATTAATTCTTTACCAGTGCCACTTTCTCCTTGAATCAATATATTACAATCACTTTTAGCAGCTTTTTTAGCAATAGTTATCATTTTCTTCATTTCTTCATTATTTGTAATAATGTCTTTAAATTGATATTTAGCTTTATATCCTGCAAATTTATTTACTAATTTATGTATCATTTTAACTTCTGTAAAAGTAATTACCATACCATTATTATTGCCCTTTACATTCAATGGAAATACATCTATAACACATTTTATTATTTCATTATTTATGGAAAAATCACATTCTAGATTATTTAAATATTCACTTTTTTCTTTAAGTATTTTTTCAAAATCAACACCATTTAAAACTTCACCAATATTCATATTCATTGCTTCTTCTAATGATATGTTTAGAATTTTTAGTGCTCTGCCATTTATACGCTTTACTTTCATATATTCATCAGTAACTATCATGCCTTCTGATATTGAATCAAATGTTACATTAAGTAATTTATATGAAATAGCTAATTCCATCTGTTTTTGTATTGATTGAGCTGCTGCAGTAACTATTCCTAATGTATGCGAATTAGCATCGCAATACTTTCCAGACATATTTATACATCCAATTAAATTGTCATCTTCATCATGTATTGGTGCTGCAGAACAAGTCCATGAATGTTGATTTATTCCATAATGTTCTGCCCCTATGGTTTGAATTGGCTTATTGAGATATAAAGATGTTCCTATAGCATTTGTTCCAACTATATTTTCTGCCCATAGCTCACCTTGTAAAAAATTCAATTCTGTTGCCCTTTCCATTATATCTTCGTCACCTATTACATCTAATATATACCCATCTTTATCTGTTAAAAATAAAGCAAAGCCTGACCCTCTAACCATACTATAAATACTTTCCATAATAGGCCTTGCTACTGAAATAAATTCACTATTTCTATTAATTAATTCATTTATATTAGAATGTTTTACATTTCCTTTCCCGTTATAAGGATCAACCCCATGATTAATGCACCTTATCCATGAATCACCAATCTCATTTCTAACTTTAGGACTTACTTTTTTAGTTAAAATAAAATCTCTCCATGCTTTAGCAATAAAATCTATATAATTCTCCATATTTATTTCTCCAATGCTTATATAAATTACTGATTATATTGGGTTAATTATACCATATTACATAAATAACAAACTATATTAAGAACTATGTACTATTTTCTTAATAAACGAAAAGGATGCTGAAAAAATCAACATCCTAATTTCATATTTTATCTGTACTTAATTTCTATATTCAAACCGTAATTTGCATATTTAACTTTATAATACTAACTGTAAGTTTTTTTATTAAACTTATTTTTCATCCAAAATTGTATTGTTACAAATACGCCAACTAATATTGTAACTTCAGCTTCTAATAAAGGAATACTAACGTAATTAATATTACAATAATCCTTTTATATCTTTTGCTATATCTATAGGTTCTATTCTTGATTCATATCTATTTATAACTTTTCCTTCTTTATCAATCAAAAACTTTGTAAAATTCCACTTTATACTATTGCCAATAAGATATTCTGGATAATTTTCCTGTGTTATTGAATATAGTAATTTATCAGTAGCATTATCTTTATCAAACCCCTTAAATGGACACTCGTTCACTAAATAAGTAAAGATTGGATCTGCATTTTCTCCTCTAACATCAATTTTTTCTGATAAGTTAAAGTTCACACCATAATTTAATTGACAAAATTTATTTAAATCATTATTGTTTTCAGGTGTTTGGTTATCAAATTGATTGCAAGGAAATCCTATTATCTCAAGCCCTTGATTTTTATATTCATCATATATCTTTTGTAGGCCTTCTAGTTGTGGTGTAAATCCACATTTACTTGCTATGTTTACAATTAATAATACTTTGCCTTTAAATTCTTCAAGTGATCTTTCCTTTCCACTTATATCTTTAAATTTATAATCATATATACTCATACTTCATTCACCTCATCTTAATTTAATTATAAATAATTTATCTAAATTTAATTTAATTCAATTAATTCTTTTAAAAAATACTTAAGTATTTGTAATTAAAGATCTAAATTTGCCAAAAGAGATTATATGGTTTTATTATTTATCTCTATAATATATTTAGAATTAATCATAACTGATTTTCTAATTTTATTTCACCATATATTATAACCTGATCTTTTTTCGCAATTTAATTTTTCTAAATTCAATTTAACTCAACTGATTTATATCTTTATTATATAACATTTTTTTATTTTGTCAATAATATATTTTGCTAACCATATATAAATCTCTTTGAATATTTTAATCAAATTCCTACAATATTTATCTATAGAATACTCAACTTCATTAGAAATTTTTTCTAACTATTAGCTTATATTCTTTCAATTCTCAATTGCTAAATAAGAGTTTTTTCAATATATACTTTATAATAATTTTTACTTCTTAAAACCTTTTTGTTCAATTTGATAAACTATATAACATTCTTAATTTCCACAACTAAATCCGTATATATCAATAAAATTAAAATATTATTCTTTTAATTTTTAACTGACATAATTTTGTCACATATTATATATATAATTTAAATCATAAAGAGGTAATAAATATATAAATAATCCCCTTTATTTATATAATTTCATTTTCATTATTATTCCCTTATAATAATTTTTTATATCAGCTTATGTCCCCCTACATAAGCTGATATTTTATTTTAAAATAAAATATAATATTAAATAATTCATCTAACTGTTAATTTGTATATTATTATCCTTAGCATATTTTATTGACCATATACAAATCTCTTTGAATATAGGGAGTAAATCAGTGCAATATTCAGCCATAGAATATTCAACTCTAGGCGGAACTTCATTATATACTGTTCTAATTATCAGCTTATCTTGCTCAAGCTCTCTTAATTGCTGAGTAAGTGTTTTTTCAGTTATACTACCTAATAATTTTTTTAATTCTCCAAATCGCTTAGTTCCATTTGATAAATGATATAAAATTCTTAGTTTCCATTTTCCACCTATCAGATCCATATATATGTCAAGAGAATAAGAATACTCCTCTTTTAATTTACTCATATAAAAGCCTCCTAAATATCAATACTGTCTTTAATGATAGTATATATCAAAAATGTGCGTACTTGTAATAAATAATATCACATCCTAAAATAAATTCATAAATATATTTTAAAGGAGCAGGTGTGCATGTATAAAGTAGATATTGAAAAATGCATTGGTTGTGGACTTTGCATAAAAGATTGTTTTGTTAAAGATATTGAATTAATTGATAATAAAGCAAATATAAAAAATGAAAGATGCATGAAGTGTGGACATTGTGTTGCAATTTGTCCAAAAGGAGCTGTATCAACAGATACATATAATATGGATGATGTTAAAGAATATAGTGAAATTGACTTTGATATAAAGCCAGATACTCTTTTAAACTTTATAAAATTCAGAAGAAGTACTCGAAACTTTAAAGAAAAAGATGTTGAAGATGAAAAAATCCTTAAAATAATAGAAGCTGGAAGATTTACTCAAACATCAACTAATAGCCAAGATGTATCATATATAGTGGTTAAAGAAAACATTGATAAATTAAAAGAAATGGTATTTGTTACACTTAATAATCTTGGAGAAAATATTATTAAAAATTTAAATGAAGAAACAATAGTGTTTAAACGCTATGCCGAAATGTGGATAAATATGTACGACGCATTTAAGAAAAATCCTAAAAATGATAGCATATTTTTCAATGCACCAAGTGTAATTTTAGTTGTTTCAAATAATCCAATTAATGGAGCATTAGCTTCTTCTAATATGGAGCTTGTAACAAATGCTTTAGGTCTTGGTACATTTTTTAGCGGATTTTTTGTAAAAGCATCTGAAGAAAATCCTGAAATTAGAAACTTTATTGGATTAAAAGAAAATCAAAAAGTAGTTTCTTGTATGGTAATTGGCTACCCAAATGTAACATATAAAAGAACTGCCCCAAGAAAAGATGCTGAAATTTCTTGGAAATAAAATTTTTCTAAAATTTATATGTTATTAGCAGATTATTATTTAAACCGCTTTAACAAAAATGTGTAAATCATTTTTTGATTTACACATTACTACTATTCTAAATGCTTACTTTAATTGTTTTGCTTACATGACAGTTCTTCTACTTCAAGTTTTATAACTGCTGTAGCATCAACAATTCTTTCATTAAATTCCCAATCTGATTTTCCTGAATAACGTTTCATCATAAGATTAAATATCTTTATCTTTTCATCTATATCTGTAATTAATGAAATCTCACCTGTTCCAATTACGCTTTTATATTTAAAAGAATGATTGCATGGGTTTTCACTTGGCTTAAACATACCGTCAGTATCCAGCTCAAAACCTGCATACTTATTTTTATTAATTAAAGTTATTTTTCTTCCTACTTTAGCACCATGAAAATAAAAAAACTGATTGTCTCCTTCATGTACATAAGCAAAGTTTAAAGGTACTATATATGGCTTATCTCCATCTATAAGAGCTATTCTACAGCACTCACATTTTTCAATTATTTCATCTATTTTTACTGGATCTGTAACTTGTCTATCCTTCTTTCTCATGTTCTTCTTCCTTTCTAATTATTGGTATTATATTTATAACATTATAACATATATTGTAAGAATTCTATTGGCATTTTTCTATTATTGCTTTTAATTATTTAGCTTAATAAAATTACATAATACCAATTTTCATCTATTTCATTATGTTATTCTTTCTATTTATTAAAAATTGAAGAATAATGCTAAACCAAAAAACTAATAATCATGCATACTATTCCTGAAAACAATAATGAGATCCTGCCTATCCCATTATTCACAATTATTTTAACATCATTCTTAGTTTTTTCATTTTCCATTCTAGTAATTTCAAGATTTGCATTGCCTGAATATTGAGCATTACTTTGTCCCATTGATTTTATGGATAACCCTTTAGGATTTCCACTAATAGAAGCAAATCCACCCAATACTACAAATATTATTGATTCTATTAATAATACATCTTTTAGAATATAGCCTTTAACATTTACTAATATAAACGCAATAATAAATAAAAAAGCACTCAATAACATGGATAAAATAATAAACGTTCCTATTGATTTTAATAAAGATTTACTCATACTCTCCCCCTTTCATTAAATTTATATTGTCTCCTAGTATAATTAAGCATGGCCATATAATATATGATCTGAACCATAGAACATGCTATTATGATTATTTATCATATTTACAATATTATTATTTAAAAATTCTGGCATTAATCTTATTTTACTTAACTTATCTATATTAATCCATTCACTATCAATTTGCATATCATCTATTTCTGTTGGTTTTATCAATATATTATCCTTCAATTTGCAGACAAAAATATGATACATCTTATGTGCATATTCTGGATATATTTCTCTTATTTTGGGATCATCACATATTTCTTCATATAATCCTGAAAATCTTAATGGAACAATATTATATCCTGCTTCTTCAAGACATTCTCTTATAATCGCATCATGTAAGGTTTCATATTGGTTTTGTCCTCCACCTGGAAGAGAGTAATAATATCCATTATTTTCATCAAAACATCTATTTAATAAAACTTTATTGTCATTTATGATGATAGCTTTTACTGTACTCCTAATACTCATTTTTTCTCCTAACATAAAATACAAAATTCTTTCTAGATATAGAATACCAATATTTTACCCAAAATTCAAAATTCTTTTATTCATGTAACTTTCTATATAAAGTATATTTTTAAATACTATTACTAATAAATATTGTGAAACATAAAATAAGGCTGCTAAATTAAAGCAACCTTATTTGTGTGTGTTAAATTAATTAATTTATTTAATTTTTCATTCACTTTTATGTTCCACAGTAAGTTTTATAAGGACAGTTTGTAGGCTTAGGTAACTCAGAATAATATTCACTTACATTAGAGTAATCGTAAGGACTATTAATAGCCTCTAAAAGTTTATTCATAACTGTATAATTATTATTATTCACTGCCGCAGATAAAGCTTCCTCGACTCTATGGTTACGTGGTATTACAACTGGATTATTCTTTTTCATTAATTCTATTGAGTCTTCCATTGATTCATTTTGTCTCTTTAATCTTTCCTGCCATAACTTATACCAGTCTTTAAAATCTTCTTTACGAAACATTTCAATATTATTTATATTACCTAATGTTAAATTAAGAAAAGTATTTGTATAATCAGCTTTGTATTTCTTCATAAGATTTAAAAGAGTTTCAATTATATGTTCATCTTTGTCTTCTTCATTAAATAATCCAAGCTTTTTCCTCATTCCAGAAAGCCAATTATTTTTATATAAGATTTCAAATCTTGATAATGATTTTTCAGCAATTTTTACAGCTTCATCTGTATCATCATCTAATAATGGTAGTAATGTTTCTGCAAATCGTGCTAAATTCCAAGCAGCAATTTTCGGCTGATTACCATATGCATATCTACCATAAGTATCAATAGAACTAAATACGGTGTTTAGATCATAAGTATCCATAAATGCACAAGGACCGTAATCAATTGTTTCTCCACTAATAACCATATTATCAGTATTCATAACTCCATGAATAAAACCAACAAGCTGCCATTTTGAAATAAGCTCTGCCTGCCTTTTTATTACTTCATTAAGCAAATATAAATATTGGTTTTCACTGTTTGATACTTTTTTAAAATGTCTGTTTAATGTATAATCTGCTAAAGCTTTAACATCTTCTATGCTTCCATAATTTGCAGCAAATTGAAATGTTCCAACACGTATATGGCTTTTTGCTATACGCGTTAATACTGCACCTTCAAGCTCTGTTTCTCTTATTACACTCTCACCTGTAGTTACAACTGCTAAACTACGAGTTGTTGGAATGCCTAGCCCATTCATGCCTTCACTTATAATATATTCTCTGAGCATTGGTCCTAAAGCTGCTTTTCCATCTCCTCCTCTTGAATACGGTGTTCTTCCAGATCCCTTAAGCTGAATATCAAATCGCTGTCCATCTTTTGATATATATTCTCCCAAAAGAACTGCTCTTCCATCACCAAGCATTGTAAAGTATCCAAATTGGTGTCCAGCATAAGATTGTGAAATTGGAGTTGTTCCTTCTAAAACTTTATTTCCAGAAAGTATGTCTATCCCATCTTTTCCCTTTAAAAAATCTGCATCTAATCCCAAAACATCAGCAAGTGAATCATTGAATATAATAAGCTTTGGAGATGATATATCATTTGGATTTTGAATAGAAAACATTTTTTTCGGAAGGTTTGCATAAGTATTTTCTAATTTTAAATATTTATTTTGAACTGTATTTTTATTTTTCATTTCTCCTCCTTCTCTATTTTAATAAAACTATAAATTTATAAACTATAGTTTTATTAAATTTATAGTTAGTTTCTTCTTGTAACCTATTATTATTCTAATTAACTGTAATTTTTTCATTAAAATAAAATTATATTTAGAAATTTAATACTTGATATCAACATAATAAGAAATTTGAAATAAAATTATTTTAATTATTTCTTCTTTCTTTAATGGAAATTTCATTTTCTGATTAATAAACTTTTTATCAATATTAATTATTAATTACTATTTATTCCATTGTAGATATTATATCACATTACAAATATACACTATCCAATTTTCAAACAATATTATTTTTATTAATCAATAAATCTTAATTCATTTTGATATAAATAACATGTATGTTATAAACGTTAGAATATAAGTAATACAAGTTTAAAAAGTTTAGTGTATAAAAATTATGTCAATAATATTTATTGATTATTATTTCTATAAATTCTTATTTTTCCAAGTGAGATATATAAACTTTTAAATTATGATACAATATTTAATATAAAATATACGAGCTTTATAAAAGGAGGAAATATATATTGAATGATATTTTTAAAAAAGAATACAAAATAAATATTTTTAATGTTGATTCTGAGCATAAATGTAAATTTTCATCTTTAGTGGATTTCTTATGGGATGTAGTTATATCCCAATCTGATTATTTAGGAGAAACTAAAGAAGGCTTTGTTCATAATCAATGTATATGGGTACTTTTAAAATATGATATAACTATATATGAATACCCTAAATTTAGAGATACAATAACTGTTGACACTAGGGTCTTAGGTACAAAAAAGTTCTATGGTTATAGACAAAATACTATAAAAAACTCTGAAGGAAAAGTTATCGGTGAAGTTTTTTCAACAGCTATATTAATAGATTTTGAAAAAAGACGTCCTATGAGAATATCCCCTGCCCAAAGTGAAATATATGAACTTGATGGAGAATTAGATGAAGTGCCTCCTTTAGATGATATTCCTAAAATTCAAAAAGAGGACTATATAAAAGACTACCCAGTTAGATATAGTGATATAGACTCTAATGGACATGTTAATAATGTAAAGTATATGGAAATGGCAATAGATACTTTACCAAGATCTATTTTGAATGAATATGAATTATATAATATTAAAGTACTATTTAAAAAAGAGACAACTGATGGAGATACATTACATATTTCATCTGAAGTAATTGATAATGATAATGACAATATTATTACTATTCATAATATCACAAGTGATAATGGAACTCTCCTTACAAATTTACAATTTATATGGAAGAAAAAATAATATATCTTTGTTAATTGCTTGAAAATATATTATTTTGATAATATATTTATATTTGGTAACATGTTCTTTACTATGTACTAATAAAAACTCATGAAATGAGAGGTCATTATATGAAAAAGAAAGATATATTAGAATTAAAAAAACGTTTAAAGAAAGATTATTGCACCTTCACAAAAATGTGTGGTTGTTATGTTAGCGGAGAAAAACATATTATTTTAAAGTTTAGGGAAACCTTTTTAAACTTAGATGAGGATGAATACTTTAAATACTTAGAAATTGCTAAAAAAGTACTGTCTGGTTCCATTGGAAATAACATTTTAGAGCTTAACTTTCCAGTTGGTGAAGACCTTATAAATGAAAAGCAAGTTTCCCTTATGCAGCTAAAAAGAAGTCAATTAAAGGATGATGCTCTACTTAACAGTTTTTACAAATCCATTATAGATAATTATGATTATACAGGTAATTTTTTGATCCTTATTTTTCATGATGCTTACGATGTTATTACTAAAACTAATGATAATGCAAAGTTAGATGAATCTGAAGAAGTATATGAATATGTATTATGTGCAATATGTCCTGTTTCACTTTCAGCTCCTGGTCTTAGATACTTTGAAGAAGAAAATAAAATAAAAGCACGTATTAGAGATTGGATAGTTGAAGCACCAATTAATGGCTTTGTTTTTCCTGCTTTTATTGATCGTAGTTCAGATGTTAACTCCATTATGTATTACACAAAAAATGCAAAGGATACACATCCTGAATTAATGGAAAATGTATTAGGTTGTTATTCAAAACAAACTGCTACTATACAAAAAGAAACGTTCCAATCAATTATTAAAGATTCGTTTAGCGCTGATGAAACCAAGGCTGAGAAAATTTTTATGGAAGTACAAGAAAATCTAAATACTATGATAGATGAATACAATGAAATGTATGATGATACAGATTCTGAGCCTAAAAGCTTAACAAAGAAGGATATACAAAACCTTTTAATAGAAAGTGGAGTTCCAGAAGAAATTACTACTAAGATTGAAAAATCATATGAAGAAAACTTTGGTGATGATCTTCCTTTAGCAGAACATTTAATTGATCCAAAGATACTTAAAGCGAATGAACAAAGAAGAAGAGAACAAATACTTGAAAAACAAGTAGAAATATTACAAAATAAGCTTGAAAGAACAAAAATAAATGTTGAAACCAATTCTGAAAAAGAAGAAAAACACGAAATTGAATCGGTACAAAATTCAGATAAAGAGACTTTAGATACAATATCAAACTCACTAGATGAATCTTTTCCACAATCAGACAATATGCTTGAAGAATCAAATTCTGATATAGATTTAGAAACAGCCTCTGACTTAGATTTAGAAAAGAATTCTGATATAGCTTTAAACTCAGTATCAACTGAAATAAAACCAGAAAAACATTCTGATCCAAACTATGATATTATTCTTCAAGTAAAACCTGAAAAATTAGATCAAATAAAATCACAGATAATTGATGGTAAAAAATATCTTGTTATTCCTGTTGATGAAGATGAACAAGCAAATGTCAATGGTATTGATACTTTGATTTAATTTATTATAAATTATATTTTCTTATTATTTATAATAAGAACTTCACTAAAAAACAATATATATAATTATTATAATAATTTAATAGTTTCTTTATAAGACCTACGATTATTCTCGTAGGTTTTATAATAAATATCCTACCTCCTTATACATCTTTAACTACTAACTCTCCTTTTAGATAGTATCTAACTTTTTAGTTAGTTCTATATTTTTTTATTACATTGTTATATATTGGTAATATAAAGACTATAAATAACTATATAAATTTGTGAGGTGTTAAAAATGAAAGTATTGCTTATTAATGGCAGTCCTAAAGCTAACGGCTGTACTTATACAGCTTTAAGTGAAATTGCTAATGAATTAGAAAAGGAAAACATAGAAACAGAAATCTTTCATATTGGAAATAAGCCTATAAGAGGATGCATAGGATGTGGTGGCTGTTATACTACTAACAAGTGTGTATTTAATGATGATGTCGTAAATGATGGGATTGAAAAAGTAAAAAAAGCTGATGGAATCATATTGGGCTCTCCTGTACATTATGCAGCAGCTTCAGGTGCTATAACATCATTTTTGGACAGGCTGTTTTATGCTTATGGCGGTAAATTTCTTGCACATAAACCTGGAGCAGCAATTGTAAGCTGTCGTAGAGGAGGTTCAACTGCGGCTTTTGAACAGTTAAATAAATATTTTACTATTTCTAATATGCCAATTGTATCTTCTCAATATTGGAATATGGTTCATGGAAATACCCCTGAAGAAGTAAAACAAGATTTAGAAGGAATGCAAACAATGAGAGTTTTAGGTCAAAATATGGCATGGCTTTTAAAATCTATTCAATCTGGTAAAGAAGCTGGAATAAAGTTACCAGAAAAAGAACCTAGAGCAATGACTAATTTTATACGCTAATATACAAAACTATGGTAATATTTAAACTTCGCTTAAAGAAGGCTCAGTGTTAATATGACTAAGCCTTCCCATTTATATATTGATTTTTTTAGTTAGATACTATCAAAAAGGAGAGTAAAGAAATGGATAATCATTCTCCTTTAACTTCTTTTACATACTCCCATGTGTTCCCTTCATCTTTTGATTCATACAAAGCTTTGCATCCTCCATTATAATCTCCATCAGATCCTTGTCCAATTAAAATTTCACTCTTTCCATCTTTAATGTAAGGCATTTCTGGCAAGTCAAAAGGCTCATAACTTTCTCCATTATTTAATGTTACTTTTATACTTTGAAAATCCACTTTCTTATATGATAAGCCGCCATCTTCTGTTCTATATAGTTCTCCATTACTACCGCCGCTATGAGATAAGCATAAAAATCCAAGTTTTTCATTTAAAAAAGTTATTCCTGATGCTACTCCGATTGCCCCTTCAAATGGATCTTCATTTATTACTTTCCATGTAGCTCCACCATCAGCAGTGGTATTTAATGAATAAGATCTACTTCCTGATGCAGCAGCAGTTACTTCTAAACGATAACCAACCTTATCTGATAAATAAAATTCATCTATACCGTTATTTGATTTTTTAGTACTCTTTTCATTGTCTTTCACTGCTAAAGAATCTGATTTAATATTATTTAAATCATCAGCCAAAATATATCGAACAGGAATATATACATCTTCTTTACCTGGTACAAATACAGAAACAGCATTTCCTATTATCTCTGATGAAGGATTTGAAGCCTCTTTTGTATTTCCATTTCCATTAATATAAACAATTCCATCTGTATTATATCCAAAACTTCGCTTACCATAATAAAGTATGCCATATTTATTTTCATTCCATTTTCTCACTGTTTCTTTAAGTGGAATAACCTTCATTGTGTTAATTAATGGTTGCAAGCTTTTGTCTTTATTATAATCTGCATTTACATAGCCATTTAAAATTATTATTATATTCTTTGATTTATTTTTATCATAAGTAATTAAATAACTTTCTTCTTTGCCATCATCATCTTTTCCATAGAGATACGCATTAAAAGATGTAATTGTTCCATTAGATTTAAAGTCAAGACTAACACTATCAGAAACATATAACTCTTTAGGCATCTGTATATTTTTATTAATATCTGTAAAAATACCTTCTATTCCATTTTCATATATATTGTTATTTTCAAAACTTATAGTCTTTTTATTCTTCAAATCATTTAAAAACCAAGAAAGTTTTCCATTATAATTTATTGCGCTATTATATATTTTTGCTCCATAAAATAATGTTATAACAATCATAATAATTATAGCTATATAATGCCATATAACTTTATAAATCGAATTACCTTTTACGCCTGACTTCAATGTACCACTTTCATCAAACTCATTTTCCTCTACAATCTGTTCTGAAACAGTTCCATTCCTTTTCACAATTTTAATAATAAAAATCACAAGATATGCCAAAAAGAATATCATACAACCAAGTAACACAATAATATTCTTACGTATTCTTCCATATTTACATAAAGTATATAATTCATAAAAGAAAATCCCATATATAGCTATAAATATTGGGTTGCTCAACATTGATATAAATACTTGTCTTTTCATAATTTGTTTATATTCTTTCATTTCAGTCTCCTTCCCATTTTCCTTTTCTAATATATATGAATTATACAACAAATTTACAAGGAAAAATTAAAATATAGCCTTACCAAATAAATTTATTTGGTAAGGCTATTTTCTTAATGACTATTCTATAATTATTTGACATTTCTTCTCTTAAAAAACTTTTCTAATCCCATTCTTACTTCCTCATCATCAATATTAGGAACTTGAACATTCTCTTCAAATCCATCCATTTCTACCCCATCAAAACAATATAATTTAATCAACAAATTTCATAAAGTTTCTATTTCTTCCTCTATAAAATTTTTAAAAATATCAGCCATAAAATTAACAGTGCCATCTCCTTCCGCACTTAACCATGATATCCATTCCTATATCACTTACATGCACATTAAATAATTATTTAAGTTTTATATAGTGCAAACACTTACTTGATTACGTCCATTGGATTTGGAATTGTACAAAGCCTTATCAGCATGTTCAATAAGTTCGTTTTTTGAGTACTGTATTGAAGATGATTTTGTTGTAATTCCTAAACTTAAAGTGACATAAGCTGATACATCAGAAGATTTATGTGCTATCTCTAGTTCTTCTACATTTTTTCTAATAATCTCTGCTATGATTTTTGCGCCCTCTTCATCCGTTTCAGGTAAAATTACAGCAAACTCTTCGCCACCATATCTTGTTACAAAATCTAATGGACGTTTGACACTTAAAGAAATAGATTTCGCAACATTAATTAGGCAATCATCCCCTTTAAGATGTCCATAATTATCATTGTAACCTTTAAAGAAATCTATGTCAGCCATTATTAATGAGATTGGCTTATTTAATCTAGTACAACTTTTTATACTCATTTCTATATAATCATCAAAGCTTCTTCTATTTGGTATTCCAGTAAGGCCATCTAAGGTTGAAAGACTCTCTAATTTAAAATTAGCTTCCTGCAGTTCTGATAATTCCTTTACTTTCATCTCTAGTAATCTAGCTTGTTCTTCTATCATTTTCTTTTGGTTGTAAAGTTCTAGAAATACCTTAACTTTGCTTTGTAACATTATTGGCTCTATGGGCTTAAAAAGGTAATCAACAGCTCCTATTTCATATCCTTTAAATATACATTTCTGTTCTTTACTTATTGCTGTCACAAATATTATAGGTACATAGCGAGTTTTTGAGTTCATTCTAATATATTCTGCTGTTTCAAATCCATCCATATCTGGCATTTGAACATCAAGTAATACTAATGCAAATTCATAATATAACATTAAACTTAAAGCTTCATTTCCTGATGTTGCTTTTATAATATTACAATCTATATTCTCAAGTAAGCTTTCTAAGACAAGCAAATTTTCTGTCCTATCATCAACAATTAAAATATTAACATCATTTTTGTTTTTCATTTATATTCACCACTAATTCAATTAATTTATTTCTGATTTCATCTAAAGTAAGTATATAATCCACTTCTACAGCCTTTATAGCAGTATTTGGCATAAAAATTGACTCTGCTGTGCCTGGATCTTGTACTATTATGATTCCACCAAAATCTTTTATCTTTTTTAGCCCTTTACTACCATCACTACTTGCTCCTGTTAATATAATCCCAATCAGTTCATCTCTATAGACTTCAGCTGCAGATTCAAAAAGAACATCAATGGCAGGCCTAGAGTGATTTACTTTTGGATCAACTGTAAAGGACATAGTTTCATCTTTTTCTACTAATAAATGATAATTAGCTGGGGCAACATATACATTTCCTAAAAGTATTTTTTCCTTTTCATCAGCTTCTTTTACATTTATATTACATACATCATTAAGATGTTTAATCATATAACCACTAGAATAATTACTTAAATGCTGAACAATCAATACTGCTGCTGGAAATCCTTTTTTTAAAGGCTTTAATATTTTTTCTATTGCATCTATGCCTCCTGCTGAAGATCCTATAACTATTGTTCTATACTTCATTTTATCCTCTCCAATATGTAATCATATTTTATAAATATAAAATTTCAATTAAACAATATATTTTTTACGATAAATCTTTTCACTTTCACTAATAACATCAAAGTTATGACGATTTTCTGAAAATATAATACTTTCTTTTATACCTAAACAGAGAAAACATCCATTACATAAACTATCATAAAACAAATTAATTACAGAATTTTGCAAATCCTTATTAAAGTATATAAGCACATTACGACAAATTATAACGTGCATTTCACCAAATACTCCATCAGTTACTAAATTATGTTCTGCAAAAGTAATTTTCTTTTTAAGTTCCTTATTTATAATAATTGAGTCATATTTTTCTGTATAATATTCTGATAAAGATACATTTCCTCCAGCTTTTTGATAATTTTGTGAATATTCATCAATAAGATCAATATCATAAATACCCTCTTTAGCTTTTTGTAAAGCTGTAGCATTAAAATCAGTAGCATAAATTTGTGTTCTTTCATATATGCCTTCTTCCTTCAGCAAAATTGCCATAGAATATACTTCTTCTCCAGTAGAACATCCAGCATGCCAAATTCTGATAAATGGGTAAGTTTTTAATATAGGAATAACATTTTTTCTAAAATTTTTATAAAAACTTGGATCTCTAAACATTTCAGTCACATTAATTGAGAAATCGGCTAATACTGATTTAAAAAAATCTCTGTCATAAAGAATTTTATATTGTAACTCAGAAATATTACTTAGTCCAGATTTAGATAGACTTCTAATGATTCTTCTTTTCATATGAGCAGTGGAATATTTTCTAAAGTCATACCCATATTTTAAATAAATTCCCTCCAATAATAAAGATACTTCAATATCTTCACTCTCAATTTTTTCTTTCACTTGATCACTATTCATTTATACAACCACACCTTTAAAAGTGAAATTAGTTTATTAATATCTACTGGTTTTGTCAAATAATCATTGGATCCAGCCTCAATACATTTTTGTCTATCTTCTTTCATTGATTTGGCCGTTATAGCAATAATAGGTATATTATCAAATTGTTTTTCTTTTCTTATTTCTTTCATTGCAGTATATCCATCCATTTCAGGCATCATTACATCCATTAAGATTAAATCTATAGTATTTATTTCATAAAGTTTTTTTATTCCCTCTGATCCATTACGTCCAACAACTACATTCATTCCTTTTTCTTCAAGAGCACTTGTTAATGAAAAAACATTTCTCATATCATCATCAACAATAAGTATATTTTTATTATTTAATAAATTTTCTTTTTCTTCACTAAATTTAATATTTTTAAAGTTTTTATTATCAATATTAGAATCTACACTATGAAAAAATAAACTCACTTCATCAAGAAGTCTGTCAATTGAATTATTACCTTTTATGATAATACTCTCAGTATATTTATTTAATTTATCTTCCTCTTCTTGCGTGATATTACCTTCTGTATAAATTAAAATAGGGAAATTCACTAAATTTTCTTCTTTCAATTTATTAACAAGATCAATTCCATTCATATCTTTCAGATTTAAATCTAATATCATACAATCAAATTGCTCATCTTTTAATAATTTATATGCATCTAATCCACTTTCTAAGGTAGTGATCTTGAATCCTCTTTCATTTAAATTATTATATATCATATTACTTTGACTTTTATCTTCGTCAACAATAAGTAGTTTCTTAGAATCGTTAGATAAGCTTGTCTCTATTTTATCAAACAAATTATAAAGTTCTTCTAAGTTATATGGCTTTTTAATATGCCAAACCAAATTTTTCATTTTATCATATGAATTTTTATCTTCTTTCCATGAAATTATGTGAATTGGAATGTTTTTTGTATATTCTAAGTTCTGCAATTTATCAACTACTCTCAGCCCGCTATTGTCTGATAACCCACTATCCAATAAAATCGCGTATGGATTATATTTTTCTGCTAATTTTATTGCTTCATCACTATTTTTCTCAATTAAAACCTTATAATTTTTTTTATAAGCTAATTCGGATAATAAAGTCGAAAACTGCTCATCATCTTCAATTATTAAAAGAAGCTTTTCATCTTCTTTTTTACTTTCGTCATGCTCATCTTTGGTGAACTCATTAATATCATTTTCTAATATTATTTTTTCTTCCAAATTGTCACGATAATTTTTATCAATACCCGAATATTCCTCTTTATTTAACTTAACTTGTTCCATATTATCATTATCTAAAAATACTAAGGTAAATTTACTTCCTTTTCCTTCCTCACTTTTCAAATAAATGTTTCCTCCAAGTAAACGAGCAAGTTCTCTTGAAATAGATAACCCTAGTCCTGTTCCTCCATATTTTCTGCTAATTGTTCCATCCACTTGCTTAAAAGCCTCAAAAATTAAAGTTTGTTTATCAGCAGGTATACCTATGCCTGTATCTATGATTTCTATACTTATTAATTTATTAACATTTTCCTCAATTTTATAATTTTTAATATCCTCTTCTTTAGGTATGCATATATTCATTTTTACATAACCAGTCTCAGTAAATTTAAATGCATTAGACAATAAATTATTTATTATTTGTTGAAGTCTTTGCTCATCAGATATTATTTTCTCAGGTAATCCATCTTCAATTTCTATATTAAAATCTATGTTTTTTTGCAAAATTATTGGAGTAAATAAACTTTTTGTATTCTCAGCTAATTCTGCTAAATTCACTTGGTCAAAATTTATATCTATTTTACCAGATTCAACTTTAGACAAATCCAAGATATCATCAATAAGCCTAAGAAGATTTTTACCAGAAGAATGAATAGTTTTTGAATATTCTAATTGTTTTTCTGTTAATGGCTCATTAGCTTTTTTATTTTCTAGTAATTGAGAAAGAACTATAATACTATTTAAAGGAGTTCTTAATTCATGAGACATATTAGCTAAAAACTCAGATTTGTATTTATTAGCAATCTCTAACTCCTTAGCCTTTCCTTCAATTTCATGGTTTGCTTTCCTTAAAAGTTTATTATTTTCACTTATATCTCTCTTTTGCTGTTCTAATTTTTTAGTTTGCTCTTCAAGCTCCTCATTTGATACTCTTAACTCTTCCTGCTGAGTTTGCAGATTCATTTCAGACTGTTTTAGAATCTTAGCTTGCTCTTCTAATTCTTCATTATTTTGTCTTAATTCCTCTTGCTGTACTTGTAATTCTTCTGCCTGTACTAAAGTCTTATTAAGAAGTACCTCCATTTTTGTTTGTGCTTTTGTTAAATTTATACTTGTAGCTATGTTTTCACTAACTTGTTCAATAAATTTTAATTGTACATCCGTAAATTGATTAAATGATCCTAGCTCTATTATGCATTCTATTTCCTCGTGATACATACAAGGAGCAATTAATATGTTCTTGGGAACTGCCTCTCCAAGGCCAGAAATAATTTTCATATAATCAGCTGGTACATCTTGTACTAAAACAATCTTGTCTTCTAGAGCAGCTTGTCCAACTAATCCTTCACCTATATTAAATTCATCAGGTGAACCTTCTGAACTATTATAAGAATAACTTCCAAATACTTTAAAAGTGTTGCTATCCGTTTTAACATAAAATCTTCCAATTTGCATATTTAAATATCTACATATGTATGTAATTATACGAGAACTTAATGTGTTAATTTCTCGTACACCTCGCATTTCTTCATTTAGCTCTGCTCTACCAGTTGTCAGCCAGCTTTGGTTTCTATTCTCAGAAATTAATTCCTTAAGCTTAGTCATAAATATATTAAAATATCTAGCCATCTTGCCAATCTCATCTTCTGAATTACTCATTAGCCTAGCTTCTAAATTAACTTCTCCTTCTGCTATTTCTCTAAAAGTATTTGTAACAACTTTTACAGGATTAACAATCATCCTAATAGATAAACTTGCTATAATAATTGCTGCTATAGTCGCTAAAGCTCCTCCTGTTAGCATAATAACTCTTGTTTCTTTCTCCATTTTAATGAGATCCGCATTTCTGTTCTGCAGTAGCCTTTCTTCTTCATTATTAATATCTCCAAGTATTGAACGTAATTCATCCATCATGTTTTTTCCATAACCTGATTGAACAATAGCAATCAAATCTTCTAATTTTAACTTTCCTGAAGAAACTTCTTTTCTCTTAGCTATTATTATGTTTTTTTCCCATTCAACCCATTCTTTATATTTATTATTAATATTATATAACCTTTGTTGTTGTTCAGAGTTATCTTCTGTAAGTTGCTTGAGTTTATCATAGTGATTTTCATAAGAAGAATTTCCTTTATTAAATGGTTCGAGAAAACTTTCATTCCCAGTAATAACGTATCCTCTTGCTCCTGTTTCCATATCTAATAAACTCATAAGAAGGCAATCTGACTCTTGAATAACTTTATATGTATGAACATTCCATTTGACTGCTTCGGATTCTTTAACAAAATTTATATAGGTATTGCCAATAACCGCCAACATTATTAAAATAATGATTCCAAAGCCTATGAACATTTTTTGGCCTATACTTAACCGCCTTATAATCAATATATCAACCCCTTTTAATAATTTATTTAATTTTTATAATAAGTTTATTTGTATTTATATAAGTTCCAATAAAATTACTTCATATGAGCCATATATCCTTTTTGGGTTTAGGGCAGATTTTAATGAAGATTCTTAATTAGAACATATATATCAGTAATTTCATTAATATATAAATAAATACTTATGTATAATTAAAATCTAGTATATATTTCCTTATTCATAAATTTTCACATATTTTCTATCATCAAAAACGCCAACAATCTTGATTAATTGTTGGCGGGTTGCACTACTAGTTCAAAATCCTCAAAGTGCCCAAATAAAGAGAATTTATCATTACTTCCAGATTTATTATGTTTTCATAGAATTTATATATATAATATTCTAATAACTCCATATATTCAAGCATATTTTGATAAAAAATATAATTATTTGCATTAAAATATGCATCTAAGAATTTCATTAGCAATTAACTTTAGCACTTGTATTAATTATCAATTAAAAGAATTCTTATTTGTTTTTTGGTGAAAATAAATGAGAATTCTTTATTTATTTATATATGGATTTAGCTGTATTTGAATATCTATATTATTTTCATTCAAAAAAGCATTAATTTTTCCATTCATTTGTTCTGTTAGTAATTTTACAATTGATAATCCAAGTCCTGTTGATTTACCTCGTGATTTCTCAGCAAAATAAAATTTATCAAATAAATTGTCAATATTAATTTCATTACTATCTGAAATAGGATTTTTAAAAGATAAAATTATACTTTCATCTTTAATGAAAATATCAATAACAACATCTCCATCGGAATAATTCAAGGCATTTTTCATAAGATTTTGGATAATACGATTTATCTTTTCTTCATTACCAAGCACATATATGGGGTCTTCTGTATTAAATTCCACTTCCATATGTTTTTTTTCAAATTGCTGTACATAATCAACAACATTATTTGCTATACTATTTGTCAAATTAATCTTTGTGAGATTAATTTCCAATCTAGATATCTCAAGATAATACAGATTAAGTAAAATTATTTTTTACTTAATCTGTATCCCATTCCCCATACTGTTTCTATGTATTCTTCAGTTTCATTTATACTTCTTTTCCTCCTTATTGGTAGACCAGTCTATATGCTTTTTGACGTCAAAATAAAAATGCATTGTTCCTATGACAAGTGGTATGACCATAGGTACAACGCATTGCTTATTTAAAGTATAGCATAAATTTTTTTATTGGTGTAATACCCAAATTTATTTTTTTCTTATAATTGGAATTTAACATTACAAAAATAGAGTTTAATAAAAACTTTGTATATTCATTCTTAGGATTTTATAATTCTGGTGTATTCTGATCTTTAATTCTAAAAATTCCCCACATACCAGATTCTATATCCCATTTTATAACACCTGATCTATATAAATAATCACCTGGTATCATAGATGCTCCATTTATTAACTCAATATTAAATACGTTTCCTACACTCATGGCTCCTTGAGCTGATATAATATTTGTAAATGGATCATCTGGCTGAGCTTTCCATTTATGACCATGAAGCACGAAACAAGTATTTCTTGGTTTGTCTGCTGGCATTAGTAGTCTTATAATAACTCTTTCTCCTGGTGATGCTTCAAATATTGGTGTAGCTGGATCTTCATGAACTACAGAACTAAATACATTTGCTATATCTGATGCATCTGGGTTATCTCCTAATCTATTAAAAAATCTTTCTGATCTATAGTTAAATCCTTTTTCTCCTCTATCTTCAAAATCCACTGGTTCTGGCTGCCCATCTTCACCAATTTCTCGATTAGTCTCTATTAAATTACCATCTACGTCTAAAAGCCTTATACCATTGTGCATAAAAATTACAAATTCTCTAAATGCGTTACGTCCATCTTCAGATATAGTTGCTTGATCTCCATAAATATCATCATTCTCTATTTGTGCTTCTTCTGGTTCTATTATTATTGCTCCAAATAAACCATGATATCTGTGATTCCTTATATCTGTAAAAGATGACAATAAGCAAGTTCCGTATTCCTCATCTGCATACCATAAATAGGTTTTACTATCTCCTGGCTTTACAGTTTGTTCTAAATTATTATACCCTACATTTACGCCACTATCAGCTATTGGATTAAATCCTAAAAATTGCGGACTAATTCCTACTCTCATAGATGGTGTAACTACTTTATCAACTGGTACTCCAGGAAAAACTTGATATGGTATTGGTTTAGTGAAACAATTAGTTAATTTTACTTTTATATATTCACCCTTATTTGCCCTTAATATCAATGGTTTTGGTTCCATCTTTCCACTTAGTATATCATCCTTGTACTCATATGGCACAAATAATAACCCATCAGGATCATGGTCTTCAAAACAATTGTATAAGATATCTTTTTGTATTGCCGCTATATGAAACTCTCTAACCTTTTTTTCTTTAGAAGCATCCATTTTATTTGAACATTCTTCAGATGAGTTTATAGGCAATAAATTTTTAGTTTTATTTTTATAGGCTCTTATTATTCCCCATAAACCTAGCCATAAATCATCTTGACCACCAAAGTAGTAAAGATAATCTCCTCCTTCATAATCATCTTTTATTCTTATATTAAATGCTTCTGATATTCCTATTGTTTGCTCTTGAACTAATGGAGATCTTTTATCAGTTATTTCTTTTCTCCACTTCATTCCATTTATATTAAATGCATGTTGTTCTTCTTGAGCTCCATCTAATAATCTTATTACAATTTCATCTCCAGGATACGTTTCTAGTATTGGTGTCACTGGATCATCATGAATTCTAGAGCTGAATACATAAGCTGAATCCTCACCATTTAATTTTTCCTTTGTTAATCTTTCTCTTAATGGCTCACACTTATAATTTATGCCCATAACACCTGGATCATCATGTGATCCAGGAAATGGAGGTTTATTTAATGGATTCCCTTTTTTATCAAATAATAATGCAAAATCATGGACAAATAGTCCAAACTCTCTGAATTTTCTTCCTGAAGGTGTTTCTATCACAGCTTTTGTTCCATATTTTATTCGTTTGCCTGTCTTTGGATCATAATATTTTGATCCTTTTGGTTCTATTATAACTGCTCCAAACACTCCATGTTGTTGATGTGAATTTGGATTGAAATGATCATGGAAAAAACACGCATTTAATTCTTCATTAGCATAATATCTTTCTACTAAGGTTTCTCCATAAAAAACAGAAGCTATATTATTATATCCATTTGCACCACCATCTGAAGCTATAACATCAAATTTCACTAAGTGAATGTGAAATCCTACATTATCAGTTAAAGTTTCTAATTGAAAAGCTGTTTTTGGTAGTGTTTCTGGTAAAAAATTGGTGGTTCTAACTTCTATACAATCGCCTTTATTAGCTCTTATAACTAAAGGTTCTACATCAATACATCTATTTTCTACTCCTGCTACATATCTCTTAGCTAATTCCTCTTTATTTTCATTTGTTACCTTGCACTCTGTGTATTCTTCTATTTGCTCTTTTGTAACATAAAATCTTCCATATGGGTCATTCCATCCTGATTTGTTGTATACTAATTTTGCTTGTAATACAAATAGTTCAAAAATAACATCTGCCTTTTTACATCCACACTTATCTTTTTTATTAGGACAAGGTTGGGTGTATAAAGCTCCTTTAGTAAAATTATCTGCAAAATTATCAAACTCCAACTCAGTTGGACATATTTTATTTCCTCCCTTTTGGTTTATTATCCCTAAAGGTGGCTGCTTTGGTCTTTCTCTAAATTTTCCGTTTATAAAATTAGGATACCCTGGATGATCTAAATCCTTTGCAGGAGGTGGAGTTCTATCTGGAAGTGGTTTTAACTTTTTTATAATAGTTCCATCTGGATACAATGGACTTATTACTTGGCCATTTTCAAGTACTACATTTTCACCAGTTTCCAATCTATCAAATACTCTCCATAATGACCACATTCCTTCATGAAAATGAGGATATAAATGACAATGCCATATATGATCTCCTATAGATCCGACTAAACTTCCTGCACCATATAATATATCCAGAGTATAACTTTCTTGAGGTCCTACTGATATAGAGTCTATTATTGTTGAATCAGGATTATCTGGCTCTAACCTCCATTGGTGTGTGTGAAGATGGAATACATGTGTTTCTTGTACCCCTCCGTGTATAAGTCTAAACTTAGAAGGGTCACCTTTATATGCTCTTGGTATAAACGTTGCTGGATCACCACAAGTCCAAGAACTCATAGAAACATCTTCTCCATCTACTACATGATGCTCCATTGGCTTTTTTATATCTATTATATTGATGTTATCCTTAGGATTACATGGATTACAGAACTTAAAACCTACATCTTTATCTGGTATAAAAGCAGCTCTATTTACCATAGGCTCTGATCTGTAACTTATGGCAGTTACAGAAGTTCGCATTCCAGTATGAGGATCTATAATTGGTTTTCCAAATCTATTTACAGCTTCAAGTTCATCATGAAAATACACTGCATACTCTCTAAAACTCGGCTTAGATGGATTGTGAATATCAGCAAATATACCGCTTTTTAGCTCATTTCCATCTACAGGATCTGTCCAACTAGCTCCCTTTGCTTGAACTATTAGTGCTCCAAACAAGCCGTGTATATTAGTTCCTTTTTCGCTAAATCTAGTATCACCCATATCACTAAAGTAAAATATTCCTTCTCTATCTGCGTACCATTCATAAGTTATCTTTTCACCTGGGCCAACTGTAGAATCGCCATTATAGCCTACATTAGCGCCATCAGATAATATATTTTTGTACTTAAGTCCTTGCATGTGAATAGATAATCTTCTATCTTCATTATGCTCAAACTCTATTCTTATAGTCTCTCCAACATTTGCTCTTATTGTAAGAGGCTGAACTTCTTCTGTAGGTCTTGGAAGAGGAAGCCCATTTTCATCTTTATTATAAAAATTTGCTATAGCTTTATTCTTTACTTCATCTTTATATTCTTTTAGTATATACATAATTCCATCTGGATCATGGTCACCGAAGAAATCATATACAATTGGTATAGATAGTACAGTAACATTAAAATCTCTAAAAATAGAATCAATATTATCGTTATCCATTCTAATTACTCCTTTGTTTACATTTTTTATAATATATAATATTACATAACAATATAAACTGTTACATTTTTTGGCATTAAAATTATTATTTTTACAAAAAAGATTCACCGAAAATTGACTATAATCATATAATAGACACTTAAAATGCGAAATATGACCATTAAAATTCCCTATTTTTTATCATGAAAAATGAGTTTCTTATAAAATTTCATTTTTACTAAATTAATATTGAATACGTATTTTTGGCATTTTGCAACTATATGAATAAAAATTAATGTATTAAATAGAATAAGCGTATAGTGTATTTAAATTATTGAAATTATAGTTATAATATTAATAAAGATATATACAAAAAAATGTACAAGGAGGTATATACAAATGAGTAAATTAAAGAAAGCTATTTTTGCTGGCGGATGCTTTTGGTGCATGGTAAAACCATTTGATTCATATGATGGTGTACAAAAAATAGTTGTAGGTTATACTGGTGGTCATGTAAAAAATCCTACATATGAAGAAGTATGTACAAAAGAAACAGGACATTATGAAGCTGTAGAAATTCTATATGACGAAGAAATAATAAAATATGTGGAATTAGTTGAAGCATTTTTTATGAGCATTGATCCAACAGATGAAGGTGGTCAATTTAATGATCGAGGAAAGAGCTATGAAACAGCTGTCTTTTATACTGATAATGAACAAAAGCTCATAGCTGAAGAATATAAGATGAATTTAGACAAAAGTGGAATATTCAGTAAACCAATAGCAGTAAAAATATTAAAAGCAGAAGAATTCTATCCTGCCGAGGAATATCATCAAGATTACTATAAGAAAAATCCTTTTAGATATAAAGCATATTATGAAGGTTCTGGTAGAAAAAACTTTATAGAAAATACATGGAAAATATCAACTTTTAAAAAAGAAGAACTCAAAAATAAATTAACACCTATTCAATATAAAGTTACCCAAGAAAATGGAACAGAACCACCTTTTGATAATGAATATAATGAAATTTTTGATGAAGGAATTTATGTAGATGTAGTCACAGGGAAACCTTTATTTTCTTCAAAAGACAAGTTCAACTCAGGTTGTGGATGGCCAGCTTTTTCTAAACCTATAAATAAAGGATATGTAAAAGAACATTCAGATTTTAGTCATGGAATGTTTAGAACAGAAGTAAGAAGTACAAATGGAGATTCTCACTTAGGTCATGTCTTTAATGATGGTCCTGATGAATTAGGAGGTTTAAGATATTGTATAAATTCAGCTTCATTAAAATTCATTCCAAAAGATAAAATGGAAGAACTTGGCTATGGTGAATATTTAGATAAACTATAAAACTAAAAAATTGCAAAGGAATAATTACTAATCGCTTTGCACAAATAGAAGAAATTAAACAAATTTAAAATATGCTATTCTTGAGAACTTAGGAATAGCATATTTTATTTTGTCTTTATTAATGATATGGATTTATTTTTATATGCTTTAATAGCTTATATACTTGCTCCAATCCGCAATAAATAAGCAAATTCTTAAGATTTTATGAATATAAACATTACTATTTTAAAGATTATTTCTTTATAAAATCATTGATTTACAAAAATTATAATTCTTACACATAAACACATATTAATTCTATAATTCTTTTCTTTTAAAATCTAAAAGACTCTAAAATCATACTTTTAAACCATATATATTATGTAATAGATAATTTAATATGAAAGGATTGATATATGTGGCTAATAAAAAATCTCCTCATATTCCTAAAAGTGATTTTGATATTAATGAAAGAAAATAAGCCTTTTTAATTTTATACTAAAATTCATAATGCACTTAAAAGACAGTAGAATTTTGTTTTTATACAAAATCTCTACTGTCTTTTATTTTTCTTCTTCCATTAGGCTAATTAAATATCTATTCCTAGAAATCTTTTTACTAATAATCCAATGACAAAAGATATTCCAGCTACTGAAAGGCTAACAATAGACATTTCTTTGAATTTTTCTTTGAATGATAAATCCTTAGCAATTGAGATATAATAATTAAATGCAGCAATTATTACTATAACTGCAATTAACATAACCCCTAATGACATCATGTACATATTATCTGGTAATAATAAATATGGAAGAATTAATATTACCACTGTAATCAAATATGCAACTCCTGTATAAATTGCTGATCTTGCCGCATTTTTATTGCCTTCATTTTTAGCTGATAAATATTCTGAAGAAGCCATAGATAGTGTAGCAGATATTCCTGTAATAAGTCCTGCTAAAGAAATTAATTTATTACTTTGCATAGCAAACGACCATCCTGCTAAACATCCAGTAAATTCTACCAATGCGTCATTTAATCCCAAAACCATAGACCCTACATATTTTAATCTATCTTCATCTATCATTCCTAATAATTTCTGTTCATGCACCTGTTCCTCTGTAAATACTATCACTGATTCTGGTATATTTTTTTCTAATAATATCTTTATTGATTTATTAATATATTTGTTTTGTCTTATTTCCATTATTTTGACTGCAAATGTATATCCTAATATTTTAGATAACAATGTATACCAAAATACAAGTGCTCGATTAGGCTTTACATCACGCTTTGTGTATCTTTTCCAAACATCATAATGCTTTTGTTCTTCACTAGCTATTAATCTCAAAGTCTTCTTATCCTCAACATTATTAGTATCTTCAGCAATTCTCATATATATTAGTTTTTCAGTCAATTCATCTGACTGTAATTTTTTTACTAGTTTTATAAAATCATCATCATTCATTTCTATTACTCCTTAACTTAATTATATGAAAATGAATTTTATTTATGTTATATATGTTAAATTTAGAATTCTATATTACATATGTTCTCTAAATAATATAATCTAATAACTTTCTCACTGAATTTCTTGATTCAGCATATATATTTTTGCAATCTCATCAATTACAAATAAAATAACTCTTACGTTAAAATAAATCTTTCTTCTTTGTTTTATCCACTTCACATTTCCCCTTATATTATAATATTAATAATAAGTTAATAATAATTATTGTTTTTATAAATCTCTATTTTTTTATTATTGTACAACTATTGGATACAATTATCAATATTGTTAATATATATACACACATTCCTGTCTACATATAATCTACATATTTATTTGTTAAAATACAATTAATTTAAAGTTTACAGATCATATGTTAACTTCATAAATTAAAATTTATAAATTAAGGAGTATAAAAAAATGATAAAACAAAGTGAATTTTTGATTAGTGGTATTCTAATTTGTATAATATTAGTATCAGGAGGTATCTTTATATATCATAATAACAATAATATTCAAGATCCAAATATGATAAATTATTTAGATAAAGATAATAAATTAATGGATACTATGATGAGTGAAATGGATGGAATACCTCATACTGGTGATGTATCTATTGACTTTCTTTACGGTATGATCCCACACCATGAATCTGCTGTTAGTATGTCTGAAAACTTTTTACAACATGGTGGAGAAAATGAAGAACTAAAAAAAATTGCTAATGATATAATCAATGTTCAAGTTTCAGAAATTGAAGATATGAAACAATTAATTCAAGAACTTGAAAAAAATATTCAAATAGATACTGATAAAGAAACTGATTATTTCAAGGAGTATAATAAAACTGCTAACCATACTATGTCTCATCAAACATTTAAGAACGTAGATGAAGCATTTGCTAAAGGAATGATTACTCATCATCAAATGGCAATAGATATGTCAGAAACAATTTTAAAATATACTGATAATAGTACAATAAAAAATATGGCTGAAAATATAATTGATACACAGACAAAAGAAATACAACAAATGGAAAGCATAATCCAAACTATTAAATAACCACCTGAAAAAGATGAATTGATATTAAAAGCCAAATCTAAAATTGAGTAGTACTCTTTTCTTATAGATTGGACAAAAATTAATTGAATATTTTAGAATGGTATTTAAAGAATACTCATTTTATGAGTATAATCAGAAGCTTTTCATAATATTACTTGAGCTATGTAATAAACAGATTAATTTCATAATATATGTTATAGAATTTGTTGACTTATACATTAGAATTCATAGCCTGTCCATTGTTCAAATAAGAATCATATGGATAGACTATGGATTTACGTAGAATTTATAATAATTTAGTTTTTATGTTTTCTATATTAGAATAAATCTCGTTTTACCACTTTCCTTTGTTCATGTGTCCTGCTAATTCAGCTTTTGATCTTTGCTTTATTGTCCAAACCTCATTTTTTGCTTTTTCAAATGCTGCTACGCACATAGGATCTAATTTTATTTCTATGCCTTCATTGCAAAGTTTAGCAATTTTATCAGCTAAAACTATGATTTCTGCATGAATATCATTAGTTCTGTCAGATTGATAGATCTTATCTGCATCTTCCTTGCTTAATTCAACAAATTTTTCTTTACCCATGTTGCATTTTGGACATTTTTCAGGAGCTTCTTCACCTTCACTTATAAATCCACACACTGTACATTTAAATAATTTTTTCATAATAATGCCTCCATTTATTTTTAAATTTAAATATATAATAAATATTTCATTACCATATATTCAACTATAATTATAGATTATTATTTTACTTTATTCAAAGTTCAAATAATAATTATTTTTAAAGAAAAGTACTGATCTAACAGAATTATCTTAATGTTTCTTCGAAATTCTAACAATTCATTAAATTATAATCTTAAAATGAATAAAAACTCATTATCCCTATAAATTTAAAACTTCTTATATGTAATTACATAATTAAATATATTTTCCATTTATTTAATCCTCATAAAATCTTCACAACTTTTTACTAAAATTAATATATCTAAAGATGAATTACTATTTAAATATATTTTGAAATAAAATAAAGTAATTTGATGGAGGCAAATATGAAGATCAAAAGAGAGATTATTAAGGTTTATGACATGACATGTACTTCATGTGAAGGCAAAGTGGAGAGTGCATTAAAGAAAGTTAATGGAGTTGTAAATGTAATTGCTAGCTACAGTGCTCAGCAAGTAACTGTTGAATATGATAGTGTGATTTGCAATACTGAACAATTAAAGGAAGCTATTAAGAAAGCTGGTTATAGTACAAAAAATTCAAATAATATTAAATTCGCAGGCTTTTTTGTTGTGGTTGCTGCTATTTTACTAATTGGTAATTCTACTGCGGGATTTGATATGAGCTCTGCTCTAAATAATGCATCTTATATGGTATTATTTATTGTTGGTATGCTTATATCAATTCATTGTGTTGGTATGTGTGGCGGTATAATGCTTACACAAAGTATTTTAAAAGAAGAAAAAAGTAAGTTTCAGACTTTAATGCCTGCAATTTTATATAATGCAGGAAGAGTAACTTCTTATACAATTATTGGTGCTATTGTAGGTGCTTTAGGTTCTGTCCTATCATTATCACTTAATGTGAAAGCAGGGCTTCAAATATTTGCAGGAGTATTTATGGTTATAATGGGATTAAACATGGCAGGATTCTCTATTTTTAGAAAGCTTAATATTAAGTTACCCTGGTCTTCATGTTCTATAAAAAAGAAACCTAAAACTCCTTTCTTAGTTGGAATGTTAAATGGATTAATGCCTTGTGGCCCTTTGCAAACAATGCAGCTTTATGCATTAGGTACTGGTAGTGCAATGAATGGAGCATTATCAATGTTTGTATTTTCTTTAGGAACAGTTCCTTTAATGTTAGGCTTTGGGGCTATATCTGGATTTTTAAGCAAAGGCTATACAAAACAATTATTAAAGTTTAGTGGATTTTTAGTAATAATACTTGGATTAATAATGGGAAATAGAGGCCTTGCACTTGCAGGTTTTGGCCTTCCTAATATAAGAACATTAGCACAAGGTACTTCAGCAAATGCATCTCAAACTAATATAGCTAAACCAACTATTGAAAATGGAGTTCAAATAATAAATATGACAGCAGATAATAATGGGTATACACCTAATGTATTTTATGTACAAAAAGGAATGCCTGTTAAGTGGATAATAACAGGAAGTAAGTTAAATTCCTGTAATAATGCTGTGGTAATACCATCTTTAAATATACAGAAAACTCTAAATTCTGGTGAAAACATAATTGAATTTACTCCAGAAGATAAAGATATAAATTTCAGTTGTTGGATGGGAATGATAAGAGGAGTTATTAAGGTTACTGATAATCTTGATTCTGTGGATACATCTAAGGCAGATCCATCATTGCCACAACCAAGTAGTGGAATGAGTTGCTGCACAGGTAATACAGTAACTGATGCTGAGCAAACTCCAAGTATATATGGTGATGATTTAAGTAAGGTTTCAACTGATAGATTGATTAAAAAGGCTAATATTTCTGGAGATACACAGAGTTTAAATATTAAGGGAACCGGTTATGAATTTGAACCACTTGTAGTAGTATTAGAAAAAGGCATAAAAACAAACCTTTCATTAGATCTTGATTCATATGATAATCCAGATAGCACTTTCACCTTATATGATGGAGAAACTGGTGATGTTGTAACTACATTTACAGGTAAGAAAGGTATTATAGACGTAGATTTTAATATAGATAAAAGTGGATCATATGTAGTAGTCAATAACAATATAGCTGCAATTGGAATCGAAGTAACAGATTCTTTGGAAAATGTAAATTTAGAAGATGTTCGTAAAAATTTTTTAGATAATTAAATTCATTAATTTTTACTGGTATATTCGTATATTCTATATTAACATATTATTCCAGTTGAAATTTAATAAAAAAATTGCCAAGGCGACTATGATATAATCACCTATAAAACATAAATCCAATAGAATAAAAAAAGGCTCTAGCATTTTTACCATATTAATATTAGATGATAAAAATGCTAGAGTTCACTAATGAATTTAAAAATAATTTATTAAATTTTCCGGATTTCCTAAGTACGCTAAAGTAATATATCTATAATTTGAATTCTATACTAAATCTCCTTTGACAGCTTCCTCATTTTTCGTCTTTAATTTAAGTATATTATAAATCACCCCAAGCATTATAAACCATACTGGTGTTACAAATAAAGCCACACGAGTTTCTTTATTAAGTGCTAATATACCTATAACAAAAATTAAAAATGCTAAAATTATATAATTAGCAATTGGGTACAGTGGCATTTTGAATTTGCTCCTAGATGCAAGTTCAGGATTAGTTTTGCGATATCTTAAATGACAAATAACTATAATTGCCCAAATAAAGATAAAGCAGAATGTTGATATGCTTGTAATTAGCACAAATACCCCTTCTGGCATAATATAATTCAGAATAACTGAAATAAAAATCACAGCTGCAGAGAATATTATAGCATTAGAAGGTACTTGATTAGGTGTTAATTTTTTCATTGACTCAGGTGCATTATTTTCTTTAGCAAGAGAATAAACCATACGGCTTGTACTGAAAATACCACTATTACAAGCAGATGCAGCTGATGTTAGTACAACGAAATTTACAATACTTGCTGCTGCTGTAATTCCTACTGCGCTAAATACCTGTACAAATGGACTTTTATCTGGATTAATTGAATTCCATGGGTATATACTCATAATAACAATAAGCGCCCCAATATAGAAAATAATAATTCTAATTGGAATATTATTAATGGCTTTTGGAATAACATGTTCTGGATTTTCAGTTTCACCAGCTGTTAATCCAACTAATTCAATTCCAGTAAAAGCAAATACAACCATTTGAAATGAAAGTACAAAACCTTTTATTCCATTTGGGAGCCAACCACCATTATTCCAAAGGTTTGTAAAGCTAGATGTACCAGCATCTGTAGAGAATCCTTTTATTATCATAAATGTACCAATTATAATTAATGCTAAAATTGCAACAATTTTAATTAATGCAAACCAGAATTCCATTTCTCCAAACAACTTCACTGTTGTAAGATTCATAATTAGTAAAACTATAAGAACTATAAGGCTTGGAACCCACTGAGCTATATTGGGAAACCAGTATTGTATATAAAGTCCAGCAGCAGTTAAGTCAGCCATGGCAAGTGAAATCCAGCAGAACCAATATGTCCATCCAGTAATAAATGCTGATCCGTTTCCTAAATAATCATGTACAAAATCTACAAATGAATGATAGTTTAAGTTAGAAAGTAATAGTTCTCCAAGGGCGCGCATAATAAAAAAACAAACTGTTCCTGTTATGGCATACGCAAATAAAATAGATGGGCCAGCCAAGCTAATAGACCTGCCTGATCCAAGGAATAAGCCTGTACCAATTGCACCTCCAATTGCAAGTAATTGAACATGACGATTTTTAAGGCCTCTAGACAAGTTTTCATTTTCTGACATATTATTCTCCGCCTTTCAAAATTATGAATATTTATTAGTTGGAGATACAAATTATGAATAGATAAGGTCTAAATAAAGTAATTAAATATAAATTACTTTTTAAGATATGTTAACTACCCTGTCCTTTTACCTGAGAGTTTCGCTATACAGCTTTCTCCTTCGGTGCTCATTATAAAGAGTCTCTCCAAGGATTCATCCAATAGCGGTCATCTCTAATATGTTATTAGGTACCTGAAAGATTTACTTCTTCGGTGTATAGCCATAGCCATAACTCTCCCGCTATCTTCATCTGAATTATTAAATTTCTTATTATATACTAATACTTTTTTGTAAAATTTACAAGTTTTTTATTTTAATTTAGAAAAACATTTTTCATAAAAATAGCAGACTATATTTCAAGTCTGCTTAAATAATATTCTTTTTAAATCAATAATTTTATTTCCATACCTCTTTTGCAACTTCCTGAACCAGTTTCAATTTTGCCCATTGTTCTTCTTCTGTAAGTTTATTACCTTCTTCCGTAGATGCAAATCCACACTGAGGACTTAAACATAAGCGTTCCAATGGAATGTATTTTGAAGCTTCTTTGATACGTTTAATTATATCATCTTTATTCTCAAGTACAGGAGATTTTGTTGTAATGAGTCCTAATACAACTTTCTTATCTTTACCTACATATTTAAGTGATTCAAAATCACCAGAACGTTCATCATCAAATTCCAAATAAAAGGCCTGTACATTTTCTTTTGCAAAGAGATCTTTTGCTACACTGTCATAACCTCCCTGGCACGCCCATGTAGAATGAAAATTTCCTCTACATATATGAGTGTTAATTACAAGGTCTTCTGGCTTACCTTCAATAGCAAGATTATTGATTCTTATTAATTTTTCAATATTATCTTGAAGGCCATCTTCATCAGTCCCCAAAATTAAGCAAGCATTAGGATCAACACACACTCCCCATGTACAATCATCAAACTGGATGTTCCTGCATCCAGCTGCATATAAGTCTCTAATAACTTTTTTGTATCCATCTGCAATATCTAAAATCAACTCTTCTTCGTTTGGATAAATGGCTTTTGTTTTTCCCAAATTCCCAGGGATAATCATCTGGAATAGAAACTGTGCCGGTGCAGGAATTGTCTGTCTAGCAACAGTATTATCATCTTCAAATTGTTTTACAAATTTAAAATGTTCCACAAAAGGATGATTGTGAGCAGATACTTTTCCAATAAGGAATGTGTCATCAATTAATGCTGCCTCTCCATCAAATGGAATTCCACATTTTGTTTTCTCATGTCCAACACCATTAAATGCCCACATAAAATCAAGATGCCATGAACTCCTTCTAAACTCTCCATCTGTTATAACACTTAGTCCAGCTGCTTTCTGTTTTGTAATTAAATCTGTAATCGCCGCATTTTCAACTTTTTTTAGCTCTTCTGCTGTAATTTTTCCATTTACATATTCACTTCTTGCCTTCTTTAAATAATCAGGTCTTAAAAAACTCCCTACAATATCATATTTAAAAGGTGCATTGTTATTCATAATTATTCCTCCTATAAAAGTTGTTAATCTAAATTTAAAAAACAATCTTTTATCAAAAATTTTTATTGAAGTAATCATATCACATAAATTTAATTATAGTGTAACTCCAAAAAACTATTACTTGTTATAGTTTTATACTATAGCTGAAATATGTAAATCTTGTTTTTAAAAGCACTAGAAATAAATCTTATATAAATTCTGAAATAATTTCATTTAATGCATCAATGTAAATATTCGCAAGTTTGCTAAGCCTAATACTTTTATGTGAAATCCAACCAACTATTATTTCTTCATTGACATCTAGAGGTACAGCAATAATATCATTTCCATTTAAATCAGAACTTAGAACTCCCGTTGATATAGTGTACCCATTTAATCCAATTAATAGATTAAAAAGAGTTGCTCTATCACTAACTTTTATGTTTTTTTTATGAGAAAGAGTACTTAGTATTTCTTCAGAAAAATGAAATGAATTATATTCTCCCTGCTCAAAACATAAATATGGATAATCCCTCAAATCTTCAATAGTTACTACTTTTTGCTTTGAAAGAGGATTATTTATACTAATAAATACATGTGGTTTTGCCACAAATAACTTTGTAAACTTTAAATTGTTTTCCTTAAAGAGTTTATTAAGAATTTTTGAATTAAACTCATTTAAGTATAAAACTCCTATTTCACTTCTAAGATTTTTTACATCGTCAATAATTTCATAGGTTTTCGTTTCTCTTAGACTAAATTCATATTCGTTATTTCCATATTCTTTTATTAAGTTAACGAAAGCATTGACAGAAAAGGCATAATGCTGAGTTGATACAGAAAAATGTTGTGCTGAAGGCTTTGTATTAAAATATCGTTTTTCTAACAGTTCTGTTTGCTCAACTACTTGTCGTGCATAACCTAAAAATTCTGCTCCATCAACTGAAACACTAATTCCTCTGTTTGTACGCTGAAAAATACTTATATTTAGTTCAGTTTCAAGTTCTCTAATTGCATTAGAAAGACTTGGCTGAGTAATAAAAAGCTTTCTAGCAGCAATATTAATTGATCCACATTTTGCAATTTCAATTGCATATTTTAATTGCTGTAATGTCATTTTATCACCACCTTAAAAATAAAAAAATCGCCAAGGCGACTATGATATAGTCTTCTATAAAAATACAAATCC
>ENA-OWPM01000605-OWPM01000605.1-human-gut-metagenome-genome-assembly--contig:-NODE-605-length-39276-cov-5.202417_pt1 | contig 39276 bp, 39 predicted proteins | sample MGYA00248267_ERZ651852 | MGnify/ENA primary metagenome ERZ651852 (study PRJEB26924, sample SAMEA4378228) | human gut metagenome | biome: human gut; feature: human-associated habitat; material: faeces...
CGGAGCGGCAACTCCGTGAGGGGGTTTTCTTTTCGCATAGGTGAAACATATGCTGTATCGTCTCTGTACTTTCATTATATGCTATCCTGCGAAAAAGTCAAGTATATAAAGAAAAGTCATTCGCTACCGCTGTTCCAGCAGATAGGTCGCCTCGAGGTCGGCGATGTGGAGCTTGACGGCGAGAGGGTACTTCTCGAAGGCCCCCGACAGGGCAAAGCTGCCGCCCCGGACGGCGTCGTCGAAGCCGCCCATGTGCCAGCGGATGGCCACGGCTTCTTCCACCTTCAGCTTCATGAACCGCTCGATGAGGAAGACGCTTTTCTCGCCATGGCCGTAGGGGAACATGTCCTCCACGCTGTAGCTGGGGACTTTCTCCCACTGGCCCGTCGCTTCGTTTTTCACGTTGCGGGTGCCTTTTTTGTAGAAGTTGGCCTTGCACAGGTCGTGGAGCAGTGCGCAGATGGCGAAGGTCTCCTCACTGTCCTCGTCCGGCGTGAAGAAGGTGCCGTGGAGCACGCGGTAGACGTTCAGGCTGTGCGCACACAGCCCGCCCTCGCAGGCCCCGTGGAAGCGGGTGGACGCCGGCGCGGAGAAGAAGTCCGTCTTGCTGTCCATCCAGTCCAGCAGCTTCTCGCTGCCGGGCCGGGTGACGTGGGTGCGGAATATCTCCAGAAATTCCTCGCGGTCCGTCATCTTACAGCTCCATATCCTCGAGGATGCCCTTCAGGATGGCCAGCTCGTCGTGGCTCAGGGAGATGCCCTTGCCCATGCGGGTGCCGTCCGGGGACCAGTCGCGGATGTCGTACTTGGGTTCGCCTTCGTTCCAGCTGATGAGGTTGAGCTGGCGCTCCCAGCCGCGGGGACGCTCTCCGAGGACTGCGATGCGCTCAACGATCTCGTATTTGATTTCTGCCATAGTGCATTACCTGCCTTTGCTTTGTTTGCTACCATAATAAAAGAAGCGCGCGAAGATTTCAACAGGTAATTGGAAAATAATTTCTGAATTTTATATCTCTTTCAACCGTAAGGCGCTTCTTCGCGCCACTCTACCAGCTGTAAAACGCCGCTCTGGTCTTCGTCGGGCGCAGGTTCGCGGCTGTGAAGATGCTGCTCGTCCCCGAAAAGCCCGCCGCCGTACTGGGCCATCACCCCGGGGGAGCGGCCCGCCAGAAACTCGGCGGCATTCTTCTGCCGACAGGCGGTCGGGGTGCCGTCGGTCATGGGGATGCCGCAGTCCGGACGGGGCTGCGGGACTTCCGGCGGCGGGAGCTGCACATCCGGGCCGTCCGGCTGCGACGGCGGCTGCTGGGAGCCGCAGCCCGGCTTTGGCGGTTCCGTGACGGGCGGCTGACCGGGTTCCGCGCCCAAAGGCGGGCTGACCACGCTGCTCGTCTCCTTCGGCGGGCCGCTCGGCCCGGGCGCATCCTCAAGCTCATGGCGGATGAAGGGCGTCAGAGATTCCATAAAAAACACCTCCGCACCTAGGATGCCCGGCGGCAGGGGCAATCATGCACAAAAAAATCCCCCCGGGGGCTCCGGGGGGAGAGGTGCTGCGCTGTGTTACGGGGTGGGGATTTCCGACACCACCACGGCAAACCGGACCTTGACCTTTTTGCCGTTGGTGTCCGTAAAGCTGGTGGTGATCAGGCCGATCTGGCGTTCAGCGGCCAGATAGGGATTTGATGTGTTAATGTAGGCGTAGTGTGCATTCAGGTTGATGGCCTGCTTTCCGGCATCCTTGTCGTACTTGCCGCAGTAGAGGCAGACGACCTTGTTAGAGAGGGCGGGGTTACCAGAGAGGGCGGGGTTCTTTGAGAAGTAGGTGCGAATTGCCGGGAGAGAGGCGCTGTCGTCGGTATAAACCCCCTTGACAGCAGTTTCAAATCTGGGGTCCGCCGCCAGCGTTTGCAGCAGGGCATCCAGTTCGGCAGAGGAGGTACAGGTAATGCTCGTCGTGTTATTCCCAAGGCCATTGTCATGATCTGCCATAGCCTTTGCAATGCTCTTGTGGGAGGCCGAGCCCCCGGTGCCGCAGCCCGTAAGCAGGGCCAGTGCCATCACCCCGGCAAGGGCGAAGGCAAGAATCTTTTTCATAGCGTTCATCGTTATTCCTCCCTGTGTTCGTGCAGGCTGTTAACCTAAGGTATGATGATCATAGATGATCACGACGATGCGGTAGCTCTTGTTCTCTCTTGTTACAAGCCGGGTGGCGCACTGGATGGCGTTCGTCAATCCAGAAGGAGGATAAATCGACAGTCTGTGATCCGCAGGGGACATAACACGCATGGCCTGGTTGAGCTCGCTCTGCTTGCTATCCACCTCGAAGGCGTAAAGATTCACGGTATAGCCGCTGGCATACTTGTTAAAAACGTCCCGCAGGGCTTTGTATTTCGGATTATTAGGAGTTTTCGAAGAAAAGGTCCACGAGCCGTCGTCTTTCAACCAGGAGGTCTCAAACATATCAGCAACGGTCTTTATCTCAGGGACATCGTGGGTAATGGGAATATCCTTATAAGCGTCAAAGCCGTGGAAATACGTAGCCATATACTCCTCCACCAGCCGGTCGCCGGTTTTTCCACCGCTGCAGCCGGTGAGGATGGTGAGCAGCATCACTCCGGCAAGGGCCATGGCCAGCAGCTTTTTTGTTAATTTCATTGCAATTCCTCCTTCAAAGCAGATCGGTAGTAGTCTCCAGCCCCCGTGGGGAGTTGGTAATACTATAATAAGAGATATTACTAGTTGATGTCAAGAAAAAATGGAAAAAACGTCAAAAGAACGAAGTTTTTCTTTTTTTTTTATGCAAAATATACAAAAACACCCCGGGGCCAGAGGGGCCTCGGGGTGTGGAAAAGGGACTGGGCAGAAAGCGCCCAAAGCAAAAGGCTCTCCCGGCCGGGAGAAGCCTCCCACAGGCGGGCCCAAAGGGGCTCAGCCCATGGTGATCACAAAGGCGCACAGGGGCAAAAACAGGATGCTCAGCAGGGTGGTAAGCACCACGCTGCCGGCTCCCGCCGAGACGTACATCTCGAAAAACAAGGCGATGCGGAAGAGAAGGAAAGCGGTCACACAAGGACCTCCACCGTGCTCCCCCCGCTGCGGGCCTTTTTTACGACCACCTGCTTGTCGATGCGCTCCTTGAGCGCGGCGACGTGGGAGATGATGCCCACGAGGCGGTCGCCCTCGGTGAGGCCGGCGAGGACCCGGATGGCCTGCTCAAGGCTCTCGTCGTCCAGCGAGCCGAAGCCTTCATCGAGGAAGAGGGTGTCCAGCCGGATGCCGCCCGCCGCGCTCTGGACCTCGTCCGAGAGGCCCAGAGCCAGCGCCAGCGAGGCTTTGAAGCTCTCGCCGCCCGAGAGGGTCTTGACGCTGCGGCGGGTGCCGTTGTAGTGACGCCGAGGTCGAGGCCGGACTGGCTGCGCTGGTTCTCGGCACCCACCCGCTCCAGCTCGTACTGCCCGGCGGTCATCTGCATGAGGCGGGTGTTGGCGTGGACGAGGATGGCGTCGAGGTAGTTCATCTGGATGTAAGCCTCAAGGCGTATCTTCTGTTTGCTGCTGAGGGTGCCGCCCGCCGTAGAGGCGAGGGCGTTCACCCACTGCCAGCGGCGTTCCAGCTCCGCCCGGGCGGCGGCGTGCTGACGGTAGAGGTCGGCGGACTTCCGGTTGGGCAGGAGGCGGGCCGTCAGGGCCTTTTCCTGAGCCGCGAGAGCGGTGCGCCGGGCCGTCAGAGCGTCCCGCTGGGATTCGAGGGCGGGCAGGTCGGCGGCTTTGCCCGCCTCCGTCTGCTGGGCCGTCAGGGCCGTGACTGCGGCCTCGGCGGCGGCGTAGTCCTGCCGGGCCTTGGCCAGAGCCGACGCGGCGGCGTCCATTCCGGCCCGGAGGGCGCGGCGCTCGTTTTCCAGCCCGGCCAGCGCCCGGCGGGCTTCTTCCCGGCCGGCGGCGGGCAGAGCGGCCCGGGCCTCGGCACACTGGGCCTCCAGAGCCTTGGCGGCGGCGGACTGCCGGGCGGCTTCCTCAGCGGAAGCCCGTGCCTCGGCCTCGAGGGCAGAGCGCTGGGCGGTCTTTTTCTGCCGCTCGTCCTCCTGCCGGGCCTTGGCGGCGAGGTCGGCGGCATTCTGCTTCAGAGCCTTGTCGAGGGCTTCCTGTGCGACGTGCAGGGCCTCGCTTTCTTCGGCCAGAGCCGTCTTTAAGAGCGAGACGGTCAGCTTCACCGGCCCCTCCGGTGAGGTGAACCGCTCCGGCAGCAGGGCCTCGGCGTCCCGGCGGAGGGTGGCTTTGGCCTCCCGGTCTGCGGCCACGGCCTTGGCGGCGGCCGCACTGGCTTCCTGTGCGGCGCGGTCGGCCTCGTCGGCAGACTGTCTGGCCGCGTCCACCCGGGCCTGCGTGGGGGCTTCGGCGGGCAGAACGGCCCGCCTCGGGTGATGGGTGCTGCCGCAGACGGGGCAGGGGGTGCCGTCCGTCAGCCCTTCGGCCAGCAGGCCCGCCTGCGCGTTGAGAAAGGCCCGCTCGAGGTGGTCTCGGAGGGCGTGGGCGCGCTCCTTTGCGCCGTCGGCGAGAAGATAACGCTCCTGCGCCTGCCGTGCGGCCTGCCCCCGGCGCTGCCCCTCGGCGAGGCTCTGGGCCAGCTGCGCGAGGGCCGTCTCCCGCCGGGCCAGCTGTTCGGCCCGGGCCTCAAGGCTCACCTTCTCGGCCTCCGCGCCCCCAAGGGCGGCGAGGCTCTGCTCCAAAGCGGTCAGCTCTCCGTCCAGCTGCCCGAGGGCGGCGCGGCGCTTTTCGGCTCTGGCGTTCTCGAGGGCGGCGGCGTCCCGGGCGGCAGAAAGCTTCTTTTCGAGGCTGTCCAGCCCGTCGAAGGCCGCGAGATTAGATTTCGCCCGCTCGAGCTTTCCGGCCAGCGCGTCCAGCGCGGCGGCATCCCCGGCGTGGCGGGCCGCTTCGGCCTCGGCGGCGTCCAGAACGGGCCGCAAAGCGTCCTGACGGGCCTGCGCGGCGGTCAGCTCGAGGCGGAGCTTCTCGGCCTGTTCGGCCCGGCCCAGCGTCTGCTGAAGCTTGTCCAGCTCTGCCTCGGCCCCAGTCCGGGCGGCGGTGGCGGCGCTCAGCGCCTGCTCCTGCCCGGCCAGCAGGGCGTCCAGAAGGGGCAGCACCGCTTCCGGCGACGCCTGCCCGCCCGCCTCGCAGAGGGGGGCCAGCCCGTCCAGAACGGCTTCGTCGGCGTCCCCCTCGGCCCAGCTCAGGCCGGAGAGCAGCTGCCCGATGCGGACGCTCTGCTCCTCCCGCTGGCGGGTGAGGGCGGCGTTCTCGGCCTGCAGCCGCTCCTGGAGACGCTGGTAGGGCTGGGTGCGGAACAGCTTGCGGAAGATTTTGCTCCGCTCCTCGGTGGAGGCGTTGAGCAGCCGGGTGAACTGCCCTTGGGCGATCATGGCGATCTGGGAGAACTGGTTGTAATCCAGCCCGATGATGTCCACCACGGCGGCGGTGACGTCCTTGGCCCGGGTGACGGGCGGACGGCCGTCGGCGTAGGTGAGGCAGGCGTCGGCCTTTTCGGTGGTAAAGCCCTCGCCCCGGGCTTTCGGGCGGAGATATTCGGGATTGCGGCGGACGGTGCAGCGCTGCCCCCGCACCTCGAATTCCAGCTCCACGAAGGTGGGGGTGCCGGGCTCGGCGTACTTGCTGCGGAGCATGGCCCCTTCCCGGACGCCGCCGCTGGAATGGTCGTAGAGGGCGTAGGTGATGGCGTCGAAGAGGGTGGTCTTGCCCGCGCCGGTGTCGCCGGTGACGAGGTAGAGCCCGCCTCTGCCCAGCTGGGCGAGGTCCAGAACGGTCTCGGCGGCGTAAGGCCCGAAGGCCGACAGGGTCAGTTTCAGGGGCCTCATGCTTCGTCCTCCTTCCAGATGTCCTCGATGAGCGATTGGCAGAACGCCGCCTGTTCGTCGGAGAGGGGCTGGCCGTTCTGGGCTTCGTAAAAGGCCGCAAAATGCTCGAGGGGCGTCTTGCTCTCGGCCCGGGCAGCGGCGTCGGGCGTCTCGGCGGCCCGGGTGCGGCGGTTGTCGTAGTCCAGCCGCATGAGGTTCGGGTAGATGACCCGCAGCCGGGCCAGCGCGTCGGGGACGTCCTGCTCGTCGGTGAGGGTGATGTGGAGGTAGTCGTCCGTCGGCGTGCCGTCGTAGGCCCGGCGGTCGGTGAGCTCCATGTAACCGCCCCGCAGCTCCCGCAGGTCGTGCCGGGGGGTGAGAGGCGCGGCCTCGAAGCGGACGCTGCCCTTTTCGCCCAGAGTGACGAAGAGGGCGGCTTTGTGCTGATGGGCCTCGGAGAAGGAATATTTGAGGGGACTGCCCGCGTAGCGGACGGTGTCCCGTCCCACCTTCTGGGGACTGTGGAGGTGGCCCAGGGCCACATAGTCGAAGCCCTCGAAGAGGGAGACGTCGATGCTGTCCACCCCGCCCACGCTGGGCTCTTCGCTCTCGCAGACCGCCGCCCCGGCCACGAACTGGTGGGCCACCAGCACGTTCCGGCGGGCGGGGTCGGGTGTACAGGCGTTCAGCACACAGCCGATGGCGTCGTTGTAGCTCTCGATCTTCTCGTCCGGGAAGACGTGCCGCACGGCGGCGGGCTTCAGGAAGGGCAGGAGCCAGATGTCCACCGGACCGTATTCGTCCGTCAGGGTGATGGGCGCGGGCGGCGCGGCAAAGACCGGGCTGACGTACACCCGGCTCCCTGCCAGCAGCCGTGCGCCGAAGGCGATGCGGTCTGCCGAGTCGTGGTTGCCGCTGACGGCAAAAACGGGCAGGCCCCGCGCCGCAAGCTCGGTGAGGAACCAGTCCAGCAGCCGCACCGCCTCGGCGGGCGGCACGGGCTTGTCGTAGAGGTCGCCTGCCAGCAGAACGCCGTCTACGGGCTGGGCGTCCAGCAGGGAGAGGACCTGCTCTAAAATGTATCGCTGGTCGTCCAGCATGGAGAATTCGCAGACCCGCTTGCCCAGATGCAGGTCGGAGAGGTGAAGGAAACGCATGGGGACACCGCCTTTCGTTGGGATGATTTTATTATAGGAGAGTTGGGGGCGTTTGTCGAGGGGGCAACAGCGACGACCGCCGCCAGTGGCGGAAACAGGAAGTCGCTGTTGGGGCAGCGGCCAGCGAGACGCAAGCGAAGCGCTACGGATGCTGGGAGCCGCAACTCGGCCTTGTCGAGCGTGAGCGAGACTGAGAGGTTATTTCTTCTTAAAAACGATGAGCTTGCTGAACACATAATTCAGCACGACCACCACCACGTTGGAGAACACCTTCACCGCCATACCCCACAGAGCCTGGGCATCGTAGAAGCTGGTGACAAAGATGGCGGTCGGGCCGTCGGCACCGCCGATGATGGCGATGGCGGCAGAGCCGTCGGAGATGGAGGGAGCGGGCGCTGCGCCGCCGGTGGCCATCTGCAGCACCGTATCCGGGCCAAACCAGCCAGCCAACAGGCTCAGCGCACCGTTCATAAAGCTCTCCACCAGAGCCGCCCCCTGGGCGGCCAGCAGGTTGCCGAAGATCATCATGATGGCGGCATCCAATCCCAGTGTACCCAGACGGCAGGTGACGAATGCACCAAATTCTTTCAGCGCTTCTCTGCCCTGCGTCCGGCTGGCGAAGACGAACGCCCGGTTGGTGACGTAGGCGAACAAAATGCAGATGACATTGTCCAGCACATTGCCCCAGCTGTTGGCGGCTTCGTAGCCGAACAGGCGGCTGAACAGCGCATACAGTACGATGTTCAGCAATGTGGTCAGCACACCGAAAACGAGATAAGCCAGCACCTCGCGGTGCTTGATAAACCAGTTTTTCATTGACGTTAAAACCTTCCGTCGCCAGCAGGGCACTACCGTTTCCGAAATAAAGAAACTATGCTCATCCAGTATATGCCTGACCGGCACGCCAGTGGCTCTCCCTCTGAGGAAAGACTTCCCCCGGCCGGGGGAAGATGTCGCGTTAGCGACAAAAAGGGGAATCTGTCGCGTCAGCGACTGAGAGAGCGATACAAAAACAGCCCCGCCGCCGTTTTCCCGGCAACGGGGCTGTAGTTCGCATTGTGTCTGATGAGACTATGCTGCGGGCTGATTACTCAGCGTCGTCGTTCAGCAGAGCCTTCATGGACAGGCTGATGCGCTTCTTGTCGAAGTCGACATCCAGCAGCTTCACATCGACCATATCGCCGACCTTCAGTGCGTCGGAGACCTTCTCAACGCGGTCATTGCTGATCTCGCTGATGTGGACCAGACCGTCAACACCCGGCAGGATGCGGACGAATGCACCGAACTTGGTCAGGGACACGACCGGAGCATGGAAGGTGCTGCCGATGGGGTAGTTGTTCTTCAGCTGCTCCCAGGGGTTGTCCTCAGCCTTCTTGTAGCCCAGAGAGACCTTGTGGTTCTCGGTGTCGATGTCCTTCACATACACCTCGATGGTGTCGCCAACGGAGACGACCTCAGAGGGATGCTTGATGCGGTTCCAGCTCAGCTCGCTGATGTGGCACAGGCCGTCCACACCGCCGATGTCAACGAATGCACCGTAAGAGGTCAGGCTCTTGACGACGCCGGTGTAGGTCTTGCCGACCTCGACGCTTGCCCAGAACTCCTCACGCTTAGCCTTGTTCTGCTCAGCGGTGACCTTGTTGATGCTGCCGACGATCTTGCGGCCGGAGCACTCGGTGACGACCAGCTGAACGTGCTGGCCGACCAGAGCAGTGTAGTCCTCGTCGCGGCGCATAGTGGCCTGAGAACGGGGGACGAACACCTTGACGCCCTTGACGTTGACGACAACGCCGCCCTTGTTGAACTCGGTGACGTCGCCCTCGACGACCTCGCCGGACTCAGCTGCCTTGGCGATCTCTTCCATGCCCTTGCGAGATGCGAGCTTCTTGCGGGAGAGCTGGATGACGCCATCCTGATCCATAACCTTCTCGACGATGAGGTCCAGCTCATCGCCAACTTTCACCAGGTCCTCGACCTTGGCGGAGGAATCATCGGTCAGCTCGCTCAGCTTGACAAAGCCGGTCTGCTTAGCTCCGATATCCACCTGGATCTCGTTGGCAGAGATGCTGGTCACGATTCCTTTCACAATACTGCCTGCATGAACACGCTTTTCCTCGGATGCGTTCAGCATCTCCTCAAAGCTCATGCTGTCATTGATTTCTGCGCTCATACTGTTAAGTACCTCCTCAATAATAGACGATGGCGTTGAAGCCCCGGCTGTGACGCCCGCCGTCTTTACATCTGCAAACCATTCCGGCCGAAGTTCGCTCGCTGTCTCGACCGTTACGGCTCGCGTATGCCTTGCGGCGACCTGTACCAGCTTTTGGGTATTGGAAGAATGATGACCGCCAATGACAACAATGATGTCGCATTGTTGGCTGAGGTCTTCCGCTTCCTGTTGCCTCGCCCACGTCGCATTACATATTGTATCAAAAATTCGGGCGTTTGTATAGGCTTTTTTGAGAAACTCCGAACTTTCTTGCCATTTTGTTACCTGAAATGTGGTCTGTGCAACTGCAAAAATGGGCTTTTGGGGGTCAGAAGGCCCTTTCCACGCCTTCAACTGGGCCAGATCGCTGAAAATGAATACCTCTCCCCGGGTATGTCCGACGATGCCCTGCACCTCCGGATGGGACACGTCACCGGCCACCACGAGTGTCGCACCGGCGGCTTCGGCCTCGGAAGCGACTTTCTGTATCTTCTTCACGAAGGGGCAGGTGGCGTCGTGATAGGTACAGCCCCAGGCGTCCAGCTCATCGTAAATACTGCGTGGGACGCCGTGGCTGCGGATGACCACCTCGTAGCCCGCAGGGACATCAGCGGGGGTGTCTGCCACCAGTGCGCCCCGGCGCTCGAGGTCTTCCACGGTCTGGGGGTTGTGGATGAGGGGGCCGAGGGTGGCCACCTTGCGGCCCTCATCCAGCAGACCGTAGGTCAGCTTGACCGCGCGGTCCACGCCGAAGCAGAAGCCCGCAGTCTTTGCAAGTCTGATTTCCATTGTACTCTCCTAAATTCAACCTCTCCGTCATCGCTGCGCGATGACGGAGAGGGCAAGCCGCCTTACAATCCACTCCACGCATCCAGAACGGCCTGCTTATTCTCCCGCAGCTTCTTTATGTCGCGGCGGCCTTCCATTGCAAACTGTGCAGCGGGCATGGGCTCGCCGAAGATGACACGCACCTTGCAGAACAGCTTCATCTTACCATCGGGGGTGTCGTAGTAGATGCGGCAAGGCACGACGTCCACATTTGCTGCCGCCGCGATGACGAAGAGGCCGCTCTTGAGGGGAAGGAACTTTCCCTCCTTCTCCCGCGTCCCCTCCGGGAAGAGCAGCAGCGTACCGCCCTCCTGACACTTTTTCACGGTGTCGTCGATGACACCGACCTCTTCTTTCGTGCCGCGGACACAGACTGCACCGGCGCACCGGAAGAACCACGACAGGAATGCGTTTATCTCGAACAGCTCTTTCTTGGCAAACACGGTCATCCGCTGGCCCCAGAACCGGGTGATGACGACGAACACCGGGTCGATGGCGGAGATGTGGTTGGGGGCAATGATGCAGCCCTTCGTGCCGATTTTTTTCAGGTTCTCCCTGCCCTCACACCGGACGCGGAAGCCGATGTGGAACACCAGCCATGCCAGCGGGACCAGAATATAATATAGTATCATCCGACCTTCTCCGTGATCATTTTCTTCATGGCCTCAAAGCTCTGCTCGAAGTTCAGCTCCGAAGTGTCCAGCAGCACGGCGTCGTCTGCCTGCTTGAGAGGAGCTGCGGCGCGGTGGGTGTCCTGATAGTCGCGCTGCCTGACGTCGGCCAGCACATCTTCGTAGGGGGTGTCGATGCCCTTCTGCTGGTACTCCTTCCAGCGGCGGGTGGCGCGGGCCTCCGGGCTGGCGGTGAGGAAGATCTTCACAGTCGCATTGGGCAGCACCACGGTGCCGATGTCGCGGCCATCCATCAGGATGTTCTGCGTCCTGGCCATGTCCCGCTGCATCTCCAGCAGGAAGGCGCGCACCGCCGGATTTGCACCCACGGCAGAAGCCGCCATCCCCACCTCTTCGGTGCGGATGGCCGTGCTGACGTCCTCGCCATTCAGATAGATATGCTGTTCGCCCTCGATAAAAGCAAACTCGAGGGTGATATTGGGCAGCAGGGCATTGACCGCCTCGTTGTCCTTCGGGTCCTTGCCCGCGCGGAGGGCGTAAAGGCCGATGGTGCGGAACATCGCACCGGTGTCCACATAAATGTAGCCGAAGTCCGCAGCCAGACGCCGCGCCAGCGTAGATTTGCCTGCGCCCGCAGGCCCGTCGATCGCAACAGATACCATTATAAAAGTTCCTTCTTTCATTTTACTGAGCATAGCCCGGCCCACCAGTGTTCAGATATTACAGGTTATTCGCAAAACTCTGTGCCGTGCAGAATGCGATCTGCAGATTGTAGCCGCCGGTATAGGCGTCCACATCCAGCACCTCGCCTGCAAAGTAGAGGCCGAGGGCCTTTTTGCTCTGCATGGTCTTGGGGTCCACCTCCCGCACCGACACGCCGCCCGACGTGATGACCGCGTGGGCCAAATCACCCCGGGCGTCGATGGACACCCTCCAGTGCTTCATCAGCTGTACCAGTTCCCGCTTCTGCTCCCGGGTGATCTGGTTTGCCCTGGTGGCCGGGTCGATGCCCCAGCGGGCCACCATGACCGGCTGCATACTGGACGGCAGCAGCTTCACCAGTGCGCCCTGTGCCGCGTGGTTTGCCAGAAGGGCAAAGTCCCGGGTGATGCGGTCATAAAGCTGTTCCTCGCTGAGGGCAGGCTTCAAATCAATAAAAGCTTCGTACCTGTGCTTTTTCATGTCGCCCAGATGGCTCGACGCGCTGAGGGTCAGCGGCCCGCTGATGCCGAAGTGGGTGAACAGCATCTCGCCCTGCTCCTCGAAGATGGCTTTGCCGTCCTCGTGGAGGGTGAGGGTCACGTTCTTGAGGGCGAGGCCCATCATCTTCTTGCAGTCGGCATCGTGGCTCACGAGGCTGACGAGGCTGGGGACAGGCTCCACGAGGGTGTGGCCCGCCTGCTGGGCCAGCTTGTAGCCGTCGCCGGTGGAGCCGGTGGTGGGGTAGCTCAGGCCGCCCGTTGCCACCAGAACGGCGTCCGCTTTGTACTCCCGGCCCGAAGTTCCCCGCACTCCTACGCAGCGATAGGCCGGGCCGGGCTTTTTCTTTTTCGGATGGCGCGGATCTTCCGGCGCAGCAGGCGCTTCTTCCGGCTGGGCCAGCGGCTCCAGCAGCAGCTTTTTTGCCCCGTCGTGGACGATGTCCGCTCCGTCTGCGTACCGCAGAAGAGCCTGCCGGATCTCTTCGGCCTTATCTGACACCGGGAACACCCGGCGTCCGCGCTCCACCTTCAGCTCCACACCGAGAGACTCAAACAGCTCCATCGTCTTGGCCGGCGGGAAAGCCCCCAGCGACGAGAACAGAAAGCGGGGGTTCGTCCGCACATGGTGCAGAAATTCCTCTGCGGTGCAGTCGTTGGTCACATTGCAGCGGCCCTTGCCGGTGACGAGAATTTTCTGAGCCGGCTTTTCCATATGTTCCAGCACCGTCACCTCATGCCCCTGCCGCAGGGCCGCGCCCGCCGCCATCAGGCCGGCAGCGCCGCCGCCTACCACTAAGACCTTCATGTTTCGTTTCCTCCGCTTTTTCTTCTGTCTTCACACTTATTCTAGTTTATCATACCAGAATCGACCGCCAAAAGCAATGTGAAAAAAGCAGGTACAGCGTTCTGCTGCACCTGCCCGGAAAATTTTGTTTATTTCATGGCCTTGATGGGGTCGAGATACTTTTCGCCCTCCATGACCTCCAAGTGGATGTGGCTCTCCTCGGCACACTCACAGCTCACGCTGCCCACCTTGCCGATGGCCTGCCCGGCCGAGACGGTGTCGCCCTTCTTCACCCTGGCGTCCGTCGTGCCGCAGACCCGCCAGACCCTGCCGGAAGCGTCTTCGATGGCCACCACAGGCCCCCACTTGTCGTCCGTGCCGATCTCCACCACCTTGCCTGCCGCCGGGGCGGTCACTTCCGCGCCCCTGTCGGCGGCGTAGTCCACACCGTTGTGGGTGCGCCAGTCGCCCAGCGTCTTGCTGTAGACCAGCTCATCGCCGCTGTAGCTGTTTAAGACGCGCCCCGAGACAGGCTGCGTGGAGGCAGGCGCAGCCGAACTGCTGGCAGGCGAGGACTCGGTTTGCAGCGCGGAGGGTTCGCGCACCGAACCAGAGCCAGACTGCGCACCAGAAGAGGACGCAGCCCCACCGGACGAGCTGTCGGCTTTTGGCACATTGGCCACACTGTTTGCTGCGGGTGCGTTCTGCTGCTGCCATTCAGCTTCCTCCTCTCCGGCAACGCCGGGCGATGTGTTGATGCCCTCGTCGATGCCGGGGGCGGTGCTGGACGGGCTTCGCACCGCGTCCAGATCCTTCTTCAGCTCATTGCGCACCGTGCGCACAGCCCACACCCCGGCCGCTGCCGCCGCCAGCAGGCAGGCGGTGAGCACCAGTGCAAAGGCTTTGTCCCGCAAAAACTTTCTGAATTGCTCCATCGTTCGTTACTCCAATCCATTTTGTGTACGGAATCGTTTCTTTGGTGGTAGTTTGGAGCGGCAGAGCGGGGTTTATTCATCCTTTATTCGAAAGGACACAAAAAGGCCCCGGATGACCGGGGCCTTACCTGTTGCATTGTTCTTTTTATGCAGCGCATTATGCAGCGCAGTCCGGGAAATTCACCACCGTGATTTCCGCCACCGCCTTTTCGACGGTCTGCAAAATACGCTCTATCTTTTCTATCGTATCTGCCGACAGAACGACCTCACCGCACTGCTTACACTTCATACAGGGGACATTTTTGATGACAACGACACAGTTTTTGAGCTGTACGGTATGAATGGTAGTATCAGGCTTCATTTCGCCCTTGCAGAAAAAGCAGGTCATGTTCATCAGTTGTTGCGGCTGCGGCTGTTCATGCCCAGCAGGCGGACGACGTAGAGGAAAATGTTGATGAAATCCAGATACAGGGTCAGTGCGCCGTAGATGGAAGCCTTTTCGGCCAGCTCAGCGTCGCCTGCATAGTAGGCGTAGATCTGGCGGAGCTTCTGGGTATCGTAGGCGGTGAGCAGCATGAACACCACCAGGCCGATGCCGCAGTAGAGCACCGAGGCACCGAAGCCAAAGCCGAAGAGCGCACCCACGAGGCTGGTGACGATCATGGCCACCAGAGCCATCATGAGGCGGGGGCCCCAGCCGGTGAGGTCCTTATGGGTGGTGGTGCCGTACACGGCCATGAGGCCGAAGTAGACCGCCGTGGCGAGGAAGGCCATGACCAGCGTGCCTACCGAGAACATCAGGAAGTAGTAGCTCAGGACCATGCCGTTTAAGATGGCGTATCCGAAGAACGCGGCTCTTGCACCGTCGATGGACATCTTCTGCACCCGGGCGCTGAGCATGAACACCAGCGCCAGCTCACCGATGGTAAGCAGGAAGTAAAGCGAATTGACCAGATAGATAAGGGGTGTAGTCGCCGTGATATAGGCCATTGCGAAGGTGACGAGCAGGCCGCCGGCCATCCAGCGGTAGGTGCGGGTCATATAGTCCGATGCGCTCATCGAAGGCTCCGCATAGCCGCGGTCATAGTTGTTGTAATCCATAAGGAATCCTCCATTCAAAATCAGGGCATCGGCCTCGGCCTTGCCCCGGTCTACGAAATATAGTATACTGCATAGAAATGAACGATTCATGAAAAAGGCTGTGATATTTGATGTCCCTTGGACTTTATCTGCATATTCCTTACTGTTTTTCCAAATGCCGGTACTGTGATTTCTACTCCGCCCCCGGCCAGCGCGGCGTCCCCCGGGCCTATGTGGACGCCCTTTTGCGGGAACTCTCCCGGTTTGCGCCGGACGCGCCCCTGCGGCCGGACACCCTTTATTTCGGCGGCGGAACGCCCAGTCTGCTGGACCCGGCAGACGCCGCCCGGCTCATCGCCGCCGCACAGCCCCTGCCCGGGGCCGAGATCACGCTGGAAGCCAACCCTGAGACCGTGACCGAAGACTCTCTCCGGGCATTCCGGGAGGCGGGCGTCAACCGCATCTCCTTCGGCGTCCAGTCGGCCCGGGACAGCCAGCTCAAGACTCTGGGCCGCCCCCACACGGCAAAGCAGGCGCGGGCCGCTTTCGCCGCCGCACGCCGGGCCGGGTTCGAGAACCTCAGCGGCGACATCATGCTGGCCCTGCCCCATTATACGCAGGCAGAGTTCGACGAGACGCTGGAGCTGATCGAGGATGGCGGCGCGGCCCACATTTCCGCCTACCTCTTGAAGATCGAGCCCGACTCCGCCTTTGGCCGGACGCCCCCCGAAGGCCTGCCCATCTCCGACGAAGCGGCAGATTTCTACCTCTATGCCGTCGAGCAGCTGGAACATCATGGCTACCGGCAATATGAGATCTCCAACTTCGCCCGCCCGGGCTATGAGGGAAAGCATAACCTCATCTACTGGGACTGCGGCGACTATCTAGGCATCGGCCCCGCCGCCCACTCCTGCATGGGCGGCAAACGGTTCTACTACCCCGCCGACACCGAAGCCTTTCTGCGGGACGAGGCCGCGCCCGTCATGGACGGCGGCTGCGGTGCGGAGGATTATCTCATCCTGCAGCTGCGTCTACGCAAAGGTCTGAGCCTCGACGAATACAAAAAACGCTATGGCAGGGAGTTCTCCACATCGCAGCTGGCCTTTGTGCAAAACTGCGTGAAGAGCGGCTACGCCAACTTTGACGGCCACACCCTCGCCCTCACGCCCGCCGGGCTCATCGTACAGAACAGCATCCTTGCCGAGCTGCTGTGAGCCTCAGTGAACAGCAAAGCTCATCGCCGCCAGCACAAAAACACCGATGATGCCGGTAATGCGGCTCACCCTCTGCATCGCGTAATACCATTCGGTGGGCTCACCGCCGTACACCTCCAGCCCGTGGCGGAGGTTCCAGAACAGCAGCGGGAACCGGACATCCAGCACAAGGAGCACCACCAGCGCCCCTATCGGCAGCAGGAACGCCACGCTGCCCCGGGTCTCCCGCCGCCCGCCGACGGCCACATGATAGAGCCAGTTACAGCTGGGCCAGAGGTCGGATCTCTGGTATTCGCCGTTGACGATGACGTTCACCTCGTCGGCAAGGCCCCCATCGTCTTCCCGCCACAGGATGGCGTCGCCGGGGTCGCCCAGCGCGGTCCCGGTAAAAATGACCACTCCGTCCTGCTCGATTTTTACGCCCGGGTCGCTCATGCCCTCGGCTTTCGATTCGAGCCGATAGCGCCGCGTCTCTCCGTCCACCGTGAACTCCACTTCCGCGCCGTTTCCTGTCTGGGCGATCTTCACGGTGTAGGCGGCATACGCATCCCTGCCCGAAAAGCTGCCGTCGGCCTGCCGGTACAAAAAGGCATCCCGCAGCCAGACGCCCGGGCGGAGGGCGGCCCAGAGATAGAGCACAGCGAGAAGCAGCGCGGTAAGAACGCAGAGCAGGCAGCTCGTCTTTTTCTCCATGGTCAGGCTCCTTTCGTTTCAGCCCAGTTCGATCACGTTCCACCCCAGCTCCCGGATGGCTTCTTGATCATGGGTCGCCAGCAGGGTGGGCTTTGTGCCGCAGCGTGCCTTGAGCATGGCTGCGGCTTTTTTCATGACGGCGGGGTCCATGCCGGTGAAGGGCTCATCCAACAGAAGGGTGTCGCTCTCGGCCCAGAGAGCGCGCAGCAAGGCGGTGCGGCGCTTCTGTCCGCCGGAGAGCTTCCGGGCGGGCAGGGCAAGAGCCTCGTCATCCAGTCCTAATCGTATAAGATCATCTCGTATCTGCTCTTTGTATTGTGTTTTGACCTTGTACTGTTCTGCGGTCAGCACCAGCGCCACATTCTCTTCGGCGGTCAGCTGGGGGCAGAGCCTGTCTTCCTGAAAGACCGCGCCGACCCGGCCCACGCCCTCCACGCTGCCGGAGGTGGGCGCTTCCAGCCCCATCAGGATGCGGAGCAGGGTCGTCTTGCCCCAGCCGCTGGGCGCCCAGAGCACCGCCGGGCCGTCCACGGTAAGCGAGAGGTTTTCGAAGAGGATTTTCTCTCCGAATCGTTTAGACAGATTCTTTATTTCCAGTTTGTTGTTGGTTTCACTCATTTTTCAGCCCCCTCTTCGCCCAGAACTGCCGCTACCGCTTTATCCAGCAGCGCGAGGAACAGCTTTTCGAATACGGCGCTCAGCAGGATGATGACGAAGGTCCAGGCAAACAGCTCCCCGGTGGAAAGGGTAATTTTTGCCCGGTAAAGCGCGTCGCCGATGCTGCCGTCCGGCAGGCCGATGACCTCTGCTGCTACGCCGCTCTTCCAGCAGATGCCCAGCGCCACGCTGCATCCCTGCCGGAACGCGGGCAGCACCGCCGGGAGCCAGACCGCCCGCAGACGCCGCCCCAGCGGCAGACGGAACACCTGTGCCATTTCGAGAAGCTGGCGGTCCGCGCTCCCGATGCCGGTGCGCACTGCGCTGTAGAGGACGGGCAGCACCATCAGAAAGCTGATCAGGACGGACAGCGACGAGCCGCTGACCCACACCAGCGCCAGAATGATGAAGCTCGCCACCGGAGTAGCCTTGACCAGCTGCATCACGGGGGCGAGAAGGGCGTCCACCCACTCCCACTTTTCTGCCGCCACGGCCAGCACCGCGCTGGACAGAACGCCCAGCCCGAAGCCCAGCAGGATGCGCCCGGCGCTGAAACCGATGCGCTGCCAGAACTCGGCCTGAGGCAGCAGCTCCACCAGCGTACCGATGGCCTGCACCGGCGAGACAAGAAAGACTTCCTGCCCGATGGCCGCAGCTGCCGCCTGCCAGACGCCCAGCCAGAACACCGACGCCGCCAAAATTTGAATGCGGCGTTTTTTTGTTTTGTCCATGTATTTCTTTGCTCCTGTTCGTTTTCTCGCTTTCAGAATATCACATCATGTATGAGAATACAATCCTTCATCTTTTCTTCTCTTGACATGAGGGTCACAAAGCACTACACTGGAATAAAGCAATCCTGATTCTACGTGCCTCCGCGCACAGCTGGGAGAGATGACCATGCACGATTCCGCTCAGGCCCTCCGGGGCAAAAAGCTCCTTCTGGTGGGGTTCACCCTGTTCTCGATGTTCTTCGGGGCAGGCAACCTCATCTTCCCGCCCTTCCTCGGCGCACAGGCCGGGACGGCGCTCTGGCCCGCTTTTGTGGGCTTTGCCGTCAGCGCCATCGGTCTGCCCATCGCGGGCGTGGCAGCGGTGGCCCGGGCGGGCGGCCTGCCTGCGCTGGCCGGGCGGGTCCATCCCCGTTTCGCACAGGTGTTCGCTGTGCTGGTCTATCTGTCCATCGGTCCCTGCCTCGCGATCCCCCGCACGGCCAGCACCTCGTTTGAGATGCTGACGCCGCTGGTGGGGCGGAGCACACCGGGACAGTTCATCTACTCCCTCGTGTTCTTTGCTGCGGCGTACTTCGTGGCCCTCAAGCCCGAAAAGCTGACCCAGCGGCTGGGCCGCATCCTCTGCCCTGCCCTGCTGGTGCTCATCGTAGTGCTGTTCGCGGGCTGCATCCTCCGCCCGGCCGCGCCCGGCTACGGCACGCCTGCCGAGGCTTACGCCGCCCTCCCCGCCGCACAGGGCGTGCTGGACGGCTATCAGACCATGGACGCGCTGGCAGCGCTCAACTTCGGCGCGGTCATCGCGCTGAACCTTCAGGCGGTGGGCATCACGGAGGAAGCTGCCGTCCGGCGCGGCACCATCCGGGCCGGGCTCATCGCGGGCGGGATGCTGCTGGTGGTCTACGCCATGCTGACCCACATCGGCGGCATCTCGGGGGCTGCCTTCCCCGGCAGCGACACCGGTGCCGCCGTCCTGACGGCACTGGCCGACGGCCTGTTTGGCCGGGTGGGACAGGTGCTTCTGGCCGCCATCTTCGTCATCGCCTGCTTCAACACCTGTGTCGGCCTCATCGCCAGCGTAGGCGAATACTTCCACGAGCTTCTGCCCCGGCTGCCCTACCCCGCCATTGCGGCCTTCTTCGCGCTGATGAGCATGCTGCTGGCGAACATCGGCCTTGCGGGCATCCTGAGCCTTTCTGTTCCGGTGCTGAACGCCATCTACCCCATCGCCATCATCCTCATCGTGGTGGAGTTCCTGCCCGGACGGTTCCAGCGGACATCGGTCTGGCGGCTGGGCATCCTCTTCACGGCCATCCAGAGCATCCCTGCCGCCCTGCCCTTCGGCCCCCTCTCCACCTTGATGAACGCTCTGCCCCTGAGCAGCCTCGGCTTTGGCTGGCTGCTGCCGGCCCTCATCGGCATCGGCGCGGGCCTTCTGATGTAAGAAAAACTGCCGCACGGCTGTGCGGCAGTTTTTCTTGTTTCAAAGCTTACTTTGCAGAGTTGCGGATCGCCGCCATGACCTTGCGCAGGACGGACGGCTCGGTGTAGTAGAAGTTATCGTCCGGCAGCTTGCCGCCCACGGCGGCGGGAGAGGCATCGTAGAGCACCTGCAGGTAGGCAGAGATGTCTTTCTTCATCTCCTGACCGTTGCGGTAGACGATGTTGCACTTGGGCAGGGCCTTCTTGGCGATCGCAGCCTTGGCCACCACGCCGACTTCCTCACAGAGGGCGGCGGTGCCGTCGATGTCCTCGTTGGCCGCCTTGACGCTCTTCTGGTAGTCGGTCAGGAAAGCTGCGATGACATTGGGGTTCTGCTTTGCGTACTCGGTGCGCACCACGGTGACGCCGGTGATGAGCTGGGTGTCACAGACCCTGTTCCATTCTTTGGTCAGGTCGAGGACGACGCGGAGGCCGCTGTCCTTCATCTGGGCAGCGGTGACGCAGGGCTGAGGCAGGACGGCGATGGCATCCTTCCTGGCAGCGGCCATCTGGGCCGTGACCTCGGAAGCCTCGCTGTAGTATTCGATCTTCACGTCCTTGTCGGGGTCGAGGCCGTTCTTCTTGAGCAGATAGCGCAGGACGTACTCGGGCGTCGTGCCTTTGCCGGTGGAAAGGATGGTGCGGCCCTTGAGGTCGGCGAAGCTGTGGACGGTATTGCCCTTCTCCACGACGTAGAGGACGCCCAGCGTGTTGACGGCCATGACCTGGATGCCGCCGTTCGTCTTCTGGTAGAGGGTCGCGGCGAGGTTGGCCGGGATAGCGGCCATGTCGAGTTCGCCCTTGATGAGCTTCGGCACGATCTCATCGGCAGCGCCGTAGAGCTGCAGGTCATAGTCGAGGGAGGCCGTGCCATCCTTCTCCATGCTCAGCAGGTTGACGAGGCCCATGGTGGTGGGGCCTTTCAGGCCGGCGATGCGCACTTTGGTGCTCGTTTTGGCCGATGCGCCGCAGGCCAGCACACTGACCATCAGCACCAGCGACAGCAGCAGGGATGTCAGTTTTTTCATAGGATTCAGCTCCTCACTTTCATTGGGAGAAATTTTCCCGCAAAAAATTTGCAAAACCATTTGCTTTACGCCCTCAAGTTTACTATAATAAGAGAAAAAATACCGTTGCACACGCAACGGAATCGCAGAAGGGCGGTGAGGGCCCGGGGAAAACCTCACGGAATGGGTATGGAAAATCATCTTCCGCTGTTACAATCCACCTCTCTGTTCGCCGGGCTGGAAGCCGAAGCGCTCCGGGTCCTGCTGGGCGAAGTGGGGGCCGTATTGCGCACCTACAGCCGGGGCGAGACCCTCGTGCTGGCCGGACAGCCGAACCGCCGGGTGGGCGTGGTGCTCTCCGGTGCCATCGAGGCCTATCATTCCGCCGCCAGCGGGGCGCGTCTGCCCATCAGCCAGATGGGGCCGGGCGGTGTGTTCGGCGACGTGCTGGGCGGCTCGAGCCTTTCCAGCCCGGTGACGGTGGTGGCCTCGGCCCCCTGCGAGGTGCTGCTGGTGCCTTACGAGAAGCTTCTGCTGCCCGGGGCCGACCCGGCCCGCCAGCGGGTGCTGCAGAACCTTGTGCGCACCATCAGCGACAAATACCTCCTGCTCTCCCGCCGGGTAGACCTTCTGCTGCTCAAGAGCCTGCGGGCCAAGGTGTGCGCCTACCTGCTCAGTGAGGCCGAGGTGCATCACAGCCTCACCTTCACCATTCCCTACTCCCGCATCCGGCTGGCCGACTACCTCAACTGCGACCGCAGCGCCCTCTCCCGGGAGCTGAGCCTGATGCAGCGGGACGGCCTGCTCGAGACCTATAAGAGCAGCTTCAAGCTGCTGGAACCGGACGCGCTGCGGCGCATGGTGCTGTAACAGCCTCTCCCTTTGGGAGAGCCTTATATAGAAGGAGAACTTCATCATGTCCAAACCGATTTTATGGATCGTCATTCCCTGCTACAACGAAGAACAGGTGCTGCCCATCACGGCCCCCCTGTTCCTGAAAAAGATAAACGACCTCGCCGCAGCGGGCCTTGTCAGCGAGAAGAGCCGGGTGCTCTTCGTCAACGACGGCTCCCGCGACGCCACCTGGTCCCTCATCCAGAAGTTCGCCTCTGAGGATGAGCACTTCATCGGCATCTCCCAGAGCCGGAACCGCGGCCACCAGAACGCCGTGCTGGCCGGGCTGATGGAGGCGCTCCACAGCGGCAGCTGCGACATCACCATCTCCATCGACTGCGACGGTCAGGACGACATCAACGCCATGGATGAGATGGTCAAAAAGTATCTCGACGGCGCCGAGGTAGTCTACGGCGTGCGCAGCCGCCGGGACACCGACACCTTCTTCAAGCGGTTCACCGCCGAGGGCTTCTACCATGTGATGAACGCGCTGGGCGCGGACATCGTCTTCAACCACGCCGACTACCGGCTCATCAGCACCCGGGTGCTGGAAAGCTTCGCCGACTACCGCGAGGTGAACATCTTCCTGCGGGGCATGGTGCCGCTGGTGGGCTACCCCAGCGGCACCGTCTACTACGAGCGCCGCGAGCGTCTGGCCGGCGAGAGCCACTATCCCCTCAGCAAGATGCTGGCCCTCGCCTTCGACGGCATCACCAGCCTGTCGAACAAGCCCATCCGCCTCATCACCGGCGCAGGCATCGCGGTCAGCCTCATCAGCTTCATCGGTGTCATCTGGGCCATCGTGCAGGCCGTTCTGGGCAGCGCCGTGGCGGGCTGGGCCTCCACCATCTGCATCGTCTGCTTCATGGGCGGCGTCCAGCTGGTGTGTCTGGGCGTCATCGGCGAATACGTCGGCAAGATCTATATGGAGACCAAGGCCCGCCCCCGCTACATCATCAGCGAGCGCACATGGGCTCCCTACGAAAGGAAGTATCACGGATGAGCAAACAGAGCTGGAAAGGCAGCACCCTCCTGAACCCAGAGCCGCCGGCACTGGTCTCCTGCGGCGGGCTGGATAAGCCCAACCTCATCACCATCGGCTGGACCGGCACCATCTGCACCCAGCCCAGCATGGTATCCATCAGCGTCCGCCCCGAGCGGTACAGCCACCACCTCATCAGGGAGAGCGGCCAGTTTGCCATCAACCTGCCCACCGAGGCACTGGTGAAGTCGGTGGACTGGTGCGGCGTCAGGAGCGGCCGGGACTTCGATAAATTCGCGGCCTGCAAACTCCATTCTGCCCCCGGCTCGGTGCTGACGGACTGCCCCATCCTCGAAGAAAGCCCCGTCAACCTCGAGTGCAGGGTCGCGCAGGTCATCCCGCTGGGCAGCCACGACCTCTTCCTCGCCGAAGTAGCCGCCTGCGACGTAGACGAGAGCCTGCTGGACGAGAACGGTAAGCTCTGCCTCGACAAGGCCAAGCTCATCGTCTACAGCCACGGCGAATATCTGGCTCTGGGCAAAAAGCTGGGGACCTTCGGCTACAGCGTGCGGAAGAAAAAGCCGACGCGGAAGCCTCGCAGATAATACCATGAAAAATGGGAAGCACAAAAGTGCTTCCCATTTTTTTACTTCTCGTCGAGCAGATCACTCAGACATCTGACCGTCCGGCCATGATAGCCCGTGACCGTCTCGGCATGGAGCAGACTGCTCAGTACACTTTCCTCCACGCACTCGGCCACCGCCCGGAACAGCGGATTGATGGCGTCGTCGTGGAGCATCCCCATCGGCAGAATGGCCTTTTCGGAGTAGTGCGGCACCCGGTTGGCGGTGGTGAAGGCAATGACGATCTCTCCGGAGCCGTTTCCGCAGAAAGAGCCGGTGCGGGACAGGCCCACCAGCGCCCGGTGGCAGAGCCGCCGCAGCTGGCGCTCACTCAAGGGGATGTCCGTCGCCAGCACCGTGATGATGGAGCCCTTGTCCTCGTGGGGCGGGATGTGGGCGTCCAGCAGGCTCTGGATGGGGGTGCCTGCCACTACGAGGTCATCGAAGACGGCGTGGTTGGAGAGCACCAGCGCACCGATGGTGTACGGTTTCCCGTCCAGCTCCACCACACGGGAGGCCGAGCCAATGCCGCCCTTCAGGCCGTGGCAGCGCATTCCCCGGCCCGCGCCCACAGCGCCCTCGGCGAAATCGGCGCGGCAGTCGGCCAGCGCGGCCCGCACGTTTTCTTCTGTGACGTGGAGGCCCCGGATGTCGTTGAGGCCGCTGTCGTTGCACTCGCAGACCACCGGGTTGACGCTGCCGGTGGTCTCGCAGATGTCGGGGTTCTTATCCAGCATATACTTCACCAGCGCTGTCTCCACAGTACCTACGCTGAGGGTATTGGTGAAGAGGATGGGTGTTTCCAGCGTCCCCATCTCGTCGATCTGGACAAGGCCGGTGGTCTTGCCGAAGCCGTTGATGACATGGCTGGCCGCCATCACTTTATCGTGGAAAATATCGCCCTGATGGGGCAGCAGCGCGGTCACGCCGGTCTGGACCTCGCCCTCCGCCAGTGTGCAGTGGCCCACCGTCACGCCCGGCACATCGCTTATCTTGTCCAGCGGCCCGCAGGGCAGCTTGCCCACCCGGATGCCCCGGCTCTTCCATTTTGCTTCGATTCCCATAAGTATCCTCCTTGCAAAAATGCCCCCTCCTCACCAGACGGAGAGGGCTGATTTTATTCTTCCTCGTGCTCCACCTTGCTGATAGCGCCCAGGTCGTAGGGCGTATTCTGGTAGACGTAGTAGTTCAGCCAGTTCTCATACAGCAGGTGTGCGTGAGCACGCCAGCGGAAGAGAGGCGGCTGCTCGGGGTCGTCGTTGGGGTAATAGTTCTTTGGCACCGCGATGGGCAGGCCCTTGCCGACATCCCGCTTGTACTCGGCGTCCAGCGTGTACTTGTCGTACTCCGGGTGGCCGGTGACGAAGATCTGCCGTCCATTCTCGGTGCTCATCAGGAAGGGGCCGGCCTCGTCGCTCTCGGCGAGGATGCGCAGGGCCTTGCAGTTCAGCACGTCCTCCCGGCTGATGCCGGTGTGGCGGCTGTGAGGGGCGTAGAACACCTCATCGAAGCCGCGCACCAGCGGGTTCGAGGGACGGGTGACTTTATGCTCAAAGACGCCGAACATCTTCTGGTCGAGAAGCTGCTTGCGGATGCCATAGTGGTAATAAAGCCCCGCCTGTGCGCCCCAGCAGACATGAAGGGTGGAGTAGACGTTCGTCTCGCTGAAGTCCATGATCTCGCACAGCTCCTGCCAGTAGTCCACCTGTTCAAAGTCTATTTTCTCCACAGGCGCGCCGGTGATGATCATGCCGTCGTAGCGGTCGTTCTTCACCTCGTCGAAGGTCTTATAAAACGCCTCGAGGTGGGCCGCAGAGACATGGGTCGCCGCATGGCTGGCCGTCTGCAGCAGGGTCATGTGGACCTGAATGGGCGTATTGGCCAGCAGGCGGGCGATCTGGGTCTCGGTGGCGATCTTGGTCGGCATGAGGTTCAGGATGAGGATCTCCAGCGGACGGATGTGCTGGGAGAGCGCCCGTTCCCGGTGCATGACGAAGACGTTTTCCTCGTAGAGGGCATCGTAGGCGGGAAGAGTCTTGGGGATGATCAGCGGCATAGCATCGTTGCTCCTTTTGACGGTTTTAGCGGGAAGTTTTTATCTGCATCCGGAGACGCTTTTTTCACGGGAAGGGGCCGAAACCGGCAGATGGCGCTGATCGTGTTTCTTAGATCTTATCCAGCGCCTGTGCAATATCGGCGATGAGGTCTTCGCTGCTCTCGAGGCCGCAGCTCATCCGCACCAGCTCAGCAGGCACACCGGCAGCGGCCAGCTGCTCGTCGTTCATCTGGCGATGGGTGCTGGAAGCCGGGTTCAGGCAGCAGGTGCGGGCATCGGCAACGTGGGTCTCAATGGCGGCAAGCTTCAGCTCCTTCATAAAGGTGCTGGCGGCTTCGCGGCCGCCGGCCAGGCCGAAGGAGACGACACCGCAGCTGCCGTTCGGCAGATACTTCTCGGCCAGCGCATGGTAGGGGCTGGACTCGAGGCCGCAGTAGTTGACGTAAGCCACCTTGGGGTGAGCCTCAAGGAACTTTGCGACGGCCATGCCGTTGGCGCAGTGGCGCTGCATCCGGACGTGGAGGCTCTCAAGGCCGAGGTTCAGCATATAGGCGTTCATGGGGGACTGCATCGAGCCGAAGTCGCGCATGAGCTGTGCGGTGGCCTTGGTGATGAAAGCCCCCTCTTTGCCGAAGCGCTCCGCGTAGGTGATGCCATGATAGCTCTCATCGGGAGTACACAGGCCGGGGAACTTCTCGGCGTGGGCCATCCAGTCGAACTTGCCGCCGTCCACGATAGCACCGCCCAGCACAGCGCCATGGCCGTCCATGTACTTGGTGGTGGAGTGGGTCACGATGTCGGCGCCCCACTCGAAGGGGCGGCAGTTGACCGGCGTGGGGAAGGTGTTGTCCACGATGAGCGGTACGCCGTGGGCGTGTGCGGCCTTGGCGAACTTTTCAATGTCCAGCACGGTGAGGGCAGGGTTGGCAATGGTCTCGCCAAACACGACCTTGGTGTTGGGCTGGAAGGCGGCATCCAGCTCTTCCTCGCTGCACAGCGGGTCCACGAAGGTGGCGGTAATGCCCATCTTCTTCATGGTGACGGAGATGAGGTTGAAGGTGCCGCCGTAGATGGTGCTGGACGCCACGATGTGGTCGCCTGCCTCACAGAGATTGAACAGCGCAAAGAAGTTGGCGGCCTGACCGCTGGACGTCAGCATGGCGGCGGTGCCGCCTTCCAGCTCGCAGATCTTTTTCGCCACCATATCGCAGGTGGGGTTCTGCAGGCGGGAGTAGAAGTAGCCGTCGGCCTCGAGGTCGAACAGCTTGCCCATGTCCTCGCTGGTAGCGTACTTGAACGTAGTGGACTGGATGATGGGGATCTGGCGGGGTTCGCCGTTGCCGGGGGTGTAGCCGCCCTGCACGCAGATGGTATCACGGTTCATTGCAACATACTCCTTTACTGGGTTTGTCTGTATAGCACAATTCCCCGCAGGAGCATGAGCCTCCTGCGGGGAATCGATTCGTTAAATTTTATTCCCTGCCCGGAGGCACCTAAAGGCTCTCCCTTTGGGAGAGCTGGCGCGTATGCGCCTGAGAGGGCTAGGACGCTGACAGAGAAGCACGGACACAGCGATAATATTTCTCTGGCAAAGATACTGCCTATCGCTGTGCGGCGGCTCCATCGCACCGGGCTTGCCCTCTCCGTCACCTTCGGTGACACCTCTCCCAAAGGGAGAGGCTTTTCTCACTTCCGCAAGCGCTTATCACTCCTGGTCGCCCAGAAGGTGCCGACGGTCTGGAACACCTGCACCATGAGCACCAGCAGCACGACGCAGACGATCATGATGTTGGTCTGGTAGCGGTAGTAGCCGTAGGACAGAGCGATCTTGCCCAGACCGCCGCCGCCAATGACGCCGGACATGGCCGAGTAGCCGAGGATGGTCGTCAGGGCAGTGGTCATGCTGGAAATGAGGCCGGGCAGACACTCGGGGATCATGACCTTGGTGATGATCTGGAAGGGAGTCGCGCCCATGCTCTGGGCAGCTTCCACGACGCCCTCGTCCAGCTCACGCAGACTGGTCTCCACCAGACGGGCCACGAAGGGGAAGGCCGCGACCACCAGCGGAACGATGGTGGCCTTGGTGCCGACGGTGGTGCCCACAATGGCACGGGTCAGCGGGAAGACGCAGATCATCAAAATCAGGAACGGCACGCTGCGCAGGATGTTGATGATGATGTTCAGGATGTGCATCAGCCAGCCCGGCAGGGGCAGGACGCCGTCCTTATCGCCAGCCACCAGCAGAACGCCCAGCGGCAGGCCCAGGACCAGAGAAAATGCCGTGGAGAGGACGGTCACATAGAACGTCTCCCAAATGGCGAAGCCATAATCTGCAAAGCTCATTCTCCGGTCACCTCCTCAACGGTCACACCATTCTGGCTGCGCATATAGGCCGCAGCCTGCTTTGCCTGTTCGGTATCGCGGGGAAGTTTGAGCAGCATGGAGCCGTAGCACTGGCCGCTCAGATCGCGGGTGTCGGCGCTGAGCACAGACACGAGGATGCCCTTCTCCGCAGCGAGGCTCGCCACCAGCGGCTTTGCGGCGGACGAACCATTGAACGTAACACGGACCACGTGATCGTCGGGCGCAAAGCTCGAGAGGTCGCGGGCTGCGCTGCCGCCGTTGGGGGCGACAAGGCGCCTGGCCGCAGCCGTCTTGGGATTCGCGAAGATCTCGCGCACCTCACCCTGCTCCACGACCACGCCGCCGTCCAGAATGGCGACGGAGTCGCAGATCTCTTCCACAACGCTCATCTGGTGGGTGATGACCACCACGGTGATGCCCAGCTTCTTGTTGATGTCCTTGATGAGGGTCAGGATGGCGTGGGTCGTGTTGGGGTCCAGCGCACTGGTGGCCTCATCGCAGAGCAGGACTTTGGGGTTGGTGGCCAGCGCGCGTGCAATGGCGATGCGCTGTTTCTGGCCGCCGGAGAGCTGGGCCGGGTAGGCGTTGGCCTTATCGGGCAGGCCCACCATTTCCAGCAGCTCCCTGGCGCGCTTTTCGGCATCGGCCTTCTTCACGCCCGCAAGCTCCATCGGGAAGCAGATGTTCTTCAGGCAGCTGCGCTGCATCAACAGATTGAACTGCTGGAAGATCATGGTGATGTCGCGGCGGCGCTCACGCAGGGCTGCGGGAGACAGGGTCTCCATCGCGGTGCCGTCGATGACGACACTGCCCTCGGTGGGGCGCTCCAACAGATTGATGCAGCGCACCAGCGTGGATTTGCCCGCGCCCGACATACCGATGATGCCGTAGATGGAGCCATCGGGGATGGTCAGGTCGATGTCCTTCAGCGCATTCACCGCGCCGTCCTTCATCTGGAAGGTCTTGGAAAGGTGTTTGATCTCGATCACGATTTACTCCTTAGGTTGGTAAAGCTCAGCCCACGATGGGTGCCAGGCTGTCCTGCTTGCCGCCGTAGATGCCCATGGGCTCGACGTGGATGCCGGCGACGGTCACCAGATGGGTACCCTTCTCCTTATTGAAGTTGTCCAGATACGGCTGATGCTGGAAGTAGTTGGTGTCGCACTGGCCGTCCTCGACGATGGTGTTGGGGATCACATAGTCGTCGTACTCCTGGATGTCCAGAGTGATGCCCTTAGCGGCCAGAATGTCCTTGCAGACCTCCAGGACCTCGCAGTGGGGAGCGGGCGTAGCAGCGCAGCTGACGGTCTCGCCGTTCAGTGCATCGTAGTCGATGGAAGGGTCATAGCCATCGGTCGGGTTCTCGACGACGGAGACGACAGCGCCCTTGTAGTTCTCATCCATGAAGTCCTTGACCTGCTGGCTCTGCAGAGCGGCGACGAGGGCCTTGATCTTGGGCTCGTTCTCGTTGCCCTCCTTGCAGACCAGAACATTGACGTAAGCAGAAGAGCCGTCCTCCATTGCCAGAGCGTCGGTCATGGGGTCCAGACCAGCGGAGATGGCGTAGTTGGAGTTGATGACAGCGTAGTCCTCATCCTGCAGGACGTTGGGGACCTGAGCGGCCTCGACCTCATCGACGGTGACGTTCAGGGGGTTCTCCTCGATGTCGTTCTTGGTGGCGGTCAGGCCGGCGTCAGCCTTCAGCTTGAAGAAGCCGTTCTTCTCCAGCAGGGTCAGAGCGCGGGCCTCGTTGGTGGTGTCGTTGGGGACAGCGACCTTCACCTTGTCCAGCTTTGCCACAGCGGAAGCAGCCTCAGAAGAAGCGGCAGTGCCGGAAGCAACAGAGCTTGCGGTGGAAGAAGAGCCGCCGCAGGCGGTCAGGGCAGCAGCAGCGGCTGCGACACCGGTAACTTTCAGAAAATCACGACGAGTAATCATAGTTTTTTCCCTCTCTATTATTGGATAGAATGTACAGCGGCGGCGCGGCACAGTCCGCGCCCGCCTTGAACGGAAGCATCAAAAAAGCCTCCGTCCCTGCCAGCCATGCGCTGCACAAGGACGGAGGCCTGAAACTTCCGTGGTACCACCTTGGTTCACAGCATCCTCGCGGACACTGCCTCAAAACTGCGGCAGAATTTTTTCTGCTTACAGCCGGACGCTTTAACGGGCGCACCCGTCGCGGACTAGTGCTCTTGCTCTTCGTCCGCGCAGCTCCGAGACCATTTTCGGCTCCCTGTTTCCTGCCCTTTTCCACCTGCCGGGCTCTCTGGTAAGGCTCATGCGAAAGCTTACTCTTCTCTTCACAGCCATTTTAGTGATATTGCGTTTATTGTACTCGCCTCGACGGGATTTGTCAACCCCCTAAAACAAACTTTTTCAGTAGGGAATTGACGATCCTTCGCCCATGAGACAAAATATGCCCCCGCGCTGTGCGCGCGGGGGCATATTCAGAAGCTTATCTATCAGCCCTGCTCCTGCTGTGCCTTCTTGGCTTCGAGAGCCAGAATGGCGTCGCGGCGGCTCAGGTTGATGCGGCCCTGCTGGTCGATGTCCGTCACCTTGACGACGATGGCATCCCCCACAGCGACAACATCCTCCACCCGCTCGACACGCTTGGTGTCCAGCTTGGAGATGTGGACGAGGCCCTCCTTGCCCGGAGCGATCTCGACGAAGGCACCAAAGTTCATCAGACGGGTGACCTTGCCCTTGTAGATGGCACCGATCTCAGGGTCTTCCACGATGGTCCTGATGGTGAAGATGGCGCGCTTTGCGTCCTCCTGATCCACGGCAGAGACGAAGACGTGGCCGTCCTCCTGCACGTCGATCTTGCAGTTGCAGGTGGCGCAGATGTCCTGAATGACCTTGCCGCCCTTGCCGATGACGTCCTTGATCTTATCGGTGGGGATCATCATGCTGAACATCTTGGGAGCCCAGCGGCTCAGCTCATGGCGGGGCTCTGCGATGACGGGCTTGATGATCTCATCGAGGATGTACAGACGGCCCCTGCGGCACTTCTCGAAGGCCTCGGCGATGATGTCGTAGGTCAGGCCGTCGATCTTAATATCCATCTGGATGGCGGTGATGCCCTTGCGGGTGCCGCCCACCTTGAAGTCCATGTCGCCGTGGAAGTCCTCGACGCCCTGAATGTCCAGCATGGTCATCCAGCGGTCGCCCTCGGTGATGAGGCCGCAGGAGATACCGGCGACAGGAGCCTTGATGGGGACGCCTGCGTCCATCAGAGCCAGCGTGGAGCCGCAGATGGAAGCCTGAGAGGTGGAGCCGTTGGAAGAGAGGACCTCAGACACGCAGCGGATGGTGTAGGGGAATTCTTCCAGAGAGGGCAGCACAGGCACGAGAGCGCGCTCAGCCAGTGCGCCGTGGCCGATCTCGCGGCGGCCGGGGCTGCGGGGTGCGCGGGCCTCGCCGACGGAGTACGGCGGGAAATTGTAGTGGTGGATGTAGCGCTTGGTCTGCTCGTCGGTCAGGTCATCCATGAGCTGGTTGTCCTTGGTGCCGCCGAGGGTGCAGGTGGTGAGCACCTGAGTCTGGCCGCGGGTGAACATACCGGAGCCATGCACACGGGGCAGGATGCCGACTTCTGCGGCCAGCGGACGGATCTCGTTGATGCCGCGGCCATCCACGCGCTTGCCCTCGTCCAGCAGCCAGCGGCGGACGACGTACTTCTGCATCTTGTAGCTGACGAGGTCGAGGTCGGCCTCGGTCAGGTCGGGGTACTCCTCGGCGATCTTGTCCATGATGGGCAGCAGGGCGGCATCACGCACATTCTTGTCGTCGGTATCCATGGCGGCCTTGAAGTCGTCGAGATACTTCTCCTTGATGGCGTGGAACACGTCCATATCGAGGCCCACGACCTGGAAATCGATCTTCGGCTTGCCGCGCTCGGCCACGATGCCGTTGATGAAGGTGATGATCTTCTTGATTTCCACATGAGCGGCCTTGATGGCGTTCAGCACGGTGTCCTCATCGACCTCATTGGCACCGGCCTCGATCATGACGATCTTGTCCATGGTGGCGGCGACGGTCAGGGCCAGGTCGCTCTTCTTGCGCTGCTCCTGAGTGGGGTTCAGGACGATCTCGCCGTCCACCAGACCCACCTGCACGCCGCCGATGGGGCCGTTCCAGGGGATCTCGGACACCGCGGTGACCAGAGAAGCGCCGATCATGCCGGCGATCTCAGGGCTGCAGTCGGGGTCCAGGCTCATGACGGTCATGGTGATGCAGACGTCGTTGCGCATCTCCTTCGGGAACAGGGGGCGCATGGGACGGTCCACGACGCGGCTGGTCAGGATGGCGCGCTCGCCGGGGCGGCCCTCACGGCGCATGAAGCTGCCGGGGATGCGGCCTGCGGCGTAGAGCTTTTCCTCGTACTCCACGTTCAGGGGGAAGAAATCGACGCCCTCGCGGGGCTTGGGGCTCATGACCACGTTGCACATCACGCAGGTCTCGCCGTAGCGGATGAGGGCGCTTGCGTTGGACAAGCCGCACATCTTGCCCATCTCCACCTTGAAGGGGCGGCCTGCCAGCGTAGTCTCGTAAACTTTGAAGTTGTCAAAGTTTTCTTTGCGGGAACCAAATTCGATTGCCATTTGGTTTGCCTCCTTATGTCCGTTTGATATTCCAAAAGGCTGCCCGCCGCGCATCATAGCAATAAATCCAGCGTCCGTGCCGCTTCACACAGGCGTTCGATTTACTGCTGCAACACGCAGCAGCGGCCTATTTGTTCCAGTGCCTGGGATACAAGGGAAAATCCAACATAAAAGAGCAAAGGGCAGGCACCCTTTGCGGTACCTGCCCTCTGTTTTCTATTACTTACGCAGACCCAGAGTTGCGATCAGAGCACGGTAACGCTCGATGTCCTTCTTCTGGAGGTAGGCCAGCAGATTGCGGCGGCGGCCAACCATCTTCATCAGACCACGGCGGCTGTGGTGATCGTTAGGGTTCTTCTTCAGGTGCTCGTTCAGCTCGTTGATGTGAGCGGTCAGCAGAGCGACCTGAACTTCGGGAGAGCCAGTGTCCTTCTCGGTCAGAGCGACCTTGGCCATAACTTCCTGCTTGTTCATAGTAACAGTACCTCTTTATAAAATTTTTATTTGCCAGCGACACAGCAGCGGGAAAACGGTACTCCCGAGTGGGCATACTCCCAGCCCCGTATCGCGGTAACAGGGCTAGTATAACAGAAACCAACGTAAAAAGCAAGAAAAATTTTTACAGATCCGCAAAAATAAGGATGTTGTTTTCCCGTCAAATCATGTTATAATCTGTCTATTGTAATAAAGAGGTAGATCGAATGACACATTGCTTTTCCCGCCGCAGCTTCCTCAAGGGAAGCGCAGCCGCCGCAGCGGTTCTTTCAAGCCCGCTCCTCCCGGCTGATGCGGCTTCTTCTGAAACCGAAAACGGCCTGTTCTCCCCTGTCTCTGCTCTCTGCCAGACCCAGTACGGCCCGGTGAAGGGCAGAGAGGGCGAAAACGGCCTGCTCTGCTGGTACGGCATCCCCTATGGCGCTGCCCCCACGGGCGAAAGCCGCTGGACAGCGCCGCAGGAGCCCGCCTGCTGGCTCACTGTGCGGGACTGCACCAGCCCCGCTCCGGCGGCCTGCCAGTACACCACTTTCCCCCTCGGCACCGAGGACTGCCTGACACTGGACATTTATTCTTCTGCCGAGGCCAAAAAGCGGCCCGTCCTCGTCTATCTGCACGGCAGCGCCGCCACAGGCTCATCTCTCGAGCTGCCCGGCAGCGAACTCGTGCGGGACGCGGGCTGCGTCTTTGTCGCGCTCAACTACCGGCTGGGGCTGTTCGGGTGGAACTGCCTGCCCGCCCTCACTGCAGACCCGGACGCCACCGGAAGCTTTGCCCTGCTGGACATCGCCCGGGCGCTGGACTGGGTGCGGGACAACATCCGCCGCTTCGGCGGCGACGCCGACAACATCACCCTCTGCGGCTTCTCTGACGGCGGGCGGATGGCAGCGGCCCTTGCGGGCAGCCCGCTCTTCCGTGGGCGCTTCCAGAAGGCCGCCGCCATCTCCGGCGGGCTGTCCCTCGCCGACCCGGACGCCGCCGCTCAGAAGCTGGCCGAAAATTTCGCGCCGCTGGCCGTGGAAGACGGGCGGTTCGCTGACACGGCTTCCGCCGCCGAATGGCTGCTGACGCCGGGGGCGGACGTCCGGGAATGGCTCTGCGGCCTCGAACCGGCCCGCATTGCCGCCCTCGGCAAACCAGCCATCCTTTACGCAGACGATGTAGTGCTTTCCCGGGGCGTCCGGAGTGCCGTCCCCCTCCTGCTGCTCAGCAGCGCCACCGAATTCAGCGGCTTTGTCCGGGATGACCTGCGGCCTGCTTCCAGCGCGGCCCGGGCCTATGCCGTAAAATACGGCTCAGCCCTCTGCCGCTGGAGCAGCACCGAAGCTGTCGCCGAAGCGCTGGGCGGCAGTGCTCCGGTCTGGCTTGGCCTCATCGACTACGGCGGGGCCGACAGTCAGACGGCTATCCCGGGCCTCGGCTCCTTCCACGGCCTGCCGCTGGCGCTCTTCTCGTCCGAAAGCAGCTATTCTGCCTGTGCTGATCTGTCTTCAGCAGGTGCGCAGGCCCTTTCGGCCCAGCTGAAGCAGGCGCTTGCCGGCTTCATGACCAGCGGTTCCCCGGGCTGGGACGCCTGGACACCGCGAGACCGCGACGCCCTCCACTTCGATGCTGACAGCGAAACAGCCTGCGTCACCCTCAGCTCCTACCCGGATACTCAGGAAAGCATCCGCGCCGCCATGGCCGCAGACACATCCCTCTCCGCCGCCGAAAGGGAAACGGTGGAGCACCTCTATTTTTCCAGTCTCTCCTTCTGACGAAGCAAGAACGCACCTCACCGATGGCTTTCATCGGTGAGGTGCGTTCTTGTTTTATTCAGCGGCTGATGCCGCCCACAGCCTTTTTGATCTCGGCTTTGTTCCGGTACATCGCAGCGTCAGCCTCCATGAACAGCTCGTCCGCCGTCATGGTGCGGCCTGCCTGCATGGCATAGCCCACTGCGATGGAGACGGGATACTCTTCCTTCGCATCCCACTCCGCGCACAGCCGCCGGAGCGTTTCGACTGCTGCCTTCACAGCCTCCTCATCCGTCGCAGCCGCAATGACCGCGAACTCGTCGCCGCCGATGCGGAAGCAGTCCTCGGCCCGGTAAAAGGCCTCCCGGATGCAGCGGGCCGCACAGCAGAGCAGCTCGTCACCGGCACGGTGGCCGTATTGGTCGTTGGTCTGCTTGAGCCAGTTGACGTCCATAACGATGTAGGTCCAGTCCGTGCGCTCGGGCCAGCGGGACTTCATATACTTGAAGGCCGTATAGTTGAAAAGCCCGGTCAGCGAGTCGGCGTAGGCCAGCTTCTTGTAGTTTTCCAGCTGGGCCTGTTCGTCGATGGCCTGCCTGACCCGGTGGATGACCGTGCGGCCCAGCTGCAACAAAAAGCAGAGCAGGCCCACGCAGTAAAACACCGCGTACTGCCACCCGGCATGGTCTCCATAAAAGAACACCAGTGCCGCTGCGGCACAGACTGCCAATGCACCAAAGCCGACCAGAATATCCCGCACGTCCTCGCTTCGGGTCTTTTTATACGCTGCAAAGAGGTCGCGGAGAGTCAGCGGGATGCTTGCAAGGATGGTCAGGTGCATGAGGGGCAGCAGCCAGAACATCGCCCAGCCCCGCAGCAGCCAGCCCAGAATATCTGCCGTCAGCAGGAGCATCTGTACTTGCTGCAAGAGCCGCAGCCCCCTGCACTCCTCTTTCAGGGTGCAGCGGATAAACTCCAACGTGAGGGGGACGATGAGGCCGAAGCTGAGCAGGGACAAGAAGGCGACGAAACTTGCCTTATCGGTAAAGAGGGTCAGCAGCTCGGAATCCGTCAGGATCCAGACGCCCGCATCCAGCACCAGCCCGAACATGATGCAGATCTGATACCGGACTTCCGGCCGGAAGATCCTGCGCATCGAGAGCAGCAGCAGGCCAAGCTCTGCCGCACAGAAGGCGCAGAAAAGGAAGAAGAGCAGCGCATACAGGTTGCTCTGCAGATAGTGGAGCGTTATCCTAGCCTGTGTACCCAGTACAGCCTCATTGCGAAGCATCCCGCTCAGCGTCGTGGGGGCTTCTGCTTCAAAACGCAGCGTCTTGCCGGCCGCGCCATCCGGCAGCGCGATGAACAGCCGCAGCTCGACCGGGCCTTTTTCCTGCTGATACTCATAGAACCAGTTTTCTACCCCATCCGGGCCGCAGAGCGCGAGGGCAAAGCTCTTTTTCACCGTCCGGATGCTCAGCATCAGGCCCTCGCCTGCATCAGCAGGGATCACATACTCTGCCCGGCATTCTGTGTCCATCTGCCAGCTCTCGTTCGTCCGGACGCAAAGCCCCCGTGTCATCGCCTGACGTGGGTCTTCTCTCACGCCGAACGCCTGCACTGCCCCCAGCAGAACAGCCAGCGCCAGAAGCGGCGACAAAAGGAGCCAGAGCCACCGGCTCTGTTGTTTTATCTTATCCATTGCCCCCGCTCACTCCTCAAAGTATTCCTGCGCGCGCTGGGCTGCGTGGTCGATGCACTCGCGCAGCTCATCCAGCGTGTCGAACTTTTTGCTGGGGCTGAGGTAGGCGTGGAACTCCACCACCGGGTCGGTGCCGTAAAGGTCGCCGGTAAAGCCCGGGATGAAGGTCTCGCAGGTCACCTTGCTCTCGTCGCTGTTGACGGTGGGCCGGGTGCCAAGGCCGGTGGCCGAGGGGTACCACCTGTCTCCTATCCTGGTACGGGTGATATAGATGCCGTACCGGGGCAGCTGGAAGCCCTGCGGGTAGAGCTGATTGATGGTCGGCACGCCCAGCGTCCGGCCAAGGCCCGCCCCGTGATGCACCGTAAAGCGGATGGCGTAGGGCATCCCCAGCATGGCATTGGCCGCCGGGATGTCACCGCCTTCCAGCGCGGTGCGGATGCGGGTGGAGGAAACAGGCTTCTCCTCAAACTGCGCCATCGGCAGGACGACGACCTCCACGCCCAGCGGTGCGCAGAGCTGACGCAGCAGCTCCGGTGTGCCTGCCGCCCTGGCACCGAAGGTGAAGTTCTCGCCGCAGAACAGCGCCCGGGCGTTGCAGTCCCGGATGATGCCCAGCACGAACTGCTCCGGCGTCATGGCCTTGATCTCCTCGAAATCGGGGCAGAGATAGTGCTCCACGCCGAGGCTGGCGATGAGGGCGTGCTTGTCCTCGGTGGAGAGCAGGCGCTTGCCCTTCATCTTGTTTTCGGTGGGCAGGCGGAAGGTGAACACCGCCGGTGCCGCGCCGTGGGCTCTGGCCCACTCCACTGCGCCATTGATGACCGCGCGGTGGCCGATGTGGATGCCGTCAAAAAAGCCCATTGCCACAGCAGAGCCGTGGGCACCGCCCAGCGCAAGCGGCGCAAGCTGTGAATAGATCTGCATGAATGTTCTTTAATTCCTCTCTACAAAGAGTTTTTCGACCTTGAGCACGCCGCCGGTGATGTTCGCAAGGCCCAGGAACTGGCCCTCGGCATTGCGGACACGGTAGCGGCCGTCTGCCGCCGGATAGCGGCTGGTGGGGCAGCCGTTGTACAGGTGCTGCTCCACCCTCGGCTCTGCCACCAGCAGAGGCAGGCTCTCGAACACGCTCTCCACCGGCAGCATCAAAGCCTGCAGCGCCTCGGGGCCTGCGTCCTTTGCCGCCTGTATCTCTTCCAGCGTGTGGGCGTCGGCCTCGGTGTAGACACCCGCCGTCGTGCGGCGCAAAGCGCTCATGGTGCCTTTCTGGCCCATAGCGGCGGCAATGTCCTCCAACAGGGTGCGGATATACGTCCCCTTGGAGCAGCGGACGGTGAGGACATATTCGTTCTCCGCCGGGCTGCCGCCGTACCGGATGTCCAGGATCTCGATGGGGCGGGCCTTCCGCTCCACCGTGACGCCCTCGCGGGCCAGCTTATAAAGGGGCTGGCCGTTGATCTTGACCGCCGAGTACATGGGCGGCGTCTGCATCCGGGGGCCGAGGAACCGGGGCAGAACGGCCAGCAGCTCCTTCTCCCCCGCCGTCACCGGGGCCGTTTCCAGCACGGTGCCGGTGATGTCGCCGGTGTCGGTCTGCATCCCCAGCCGCAGCCGGGCGCAGTAGGTCTTGGTGTGGTCGAGCTGAAGGTCCACAGCCTTGCTGGCCCCGCCGCAGAACACCGGCAGAACGCCGGTGGCCATGGGGTCCAGCGTACCGCTGTGGCCCAGCTTGCGGGTGCCGAGGATGCCGCGCAGCTTGGCGATGACGTCAAAGCTGGTCCACTCCATCGGCTTATCTACGATAAGGATGCCCTGCATCAGCTTTCCTCCTGCGTCTCGGGGCGGTCGAGTTCCGCCTCCACTTCGGCCAGAATGGCGCTCTTGGCGTTGTCGAGGTTGCCCAGCAGCTCACAGCCCGCTGCGCGGGTGTGGCCGCCGCCGCCCAGACGCCGTGCGATGGCGCAGGCGTCCACGCCCTTGGCGGCGCGCACGCTGATGCGGTAGCTGCCGCCGGGCTGCTGACGGAGCAGCAGGCCCACTTTGACCTCCTCGATGCTGATGGGCAGGCTGGTCAGCTCCTCCAGGTCAGCCGGGTCCACGCCGCTCTGCTCTATCTCGTCCCGGGTCAGATACATCAGGGCGCAGCGGCCCTCAAGATGATATTCCAGATGGTTGCGGGCGATACGCTCCGCCTCCATCCGCTCCCGAGGCTTGGTGTCGAAGAGCAGGGTGTTCAGCTCCTCCACCTGCGCACCGGCCAGAATGAGCTTTGCAGCCACGAGGTGGGTATTGGCAGTGGTGGAAGAGAACCGGAAGCATCCGGTGTCCGTAGCGAGGCCGGTGTAGAGGCAGTTGGCGATGAGGGGGGTGATCTCCACGCCCATCTCGCTGATGACCTCATACAGAAGCTCTGCCGCTGCGGCCGCATTGCCGTCCAGCAGGGTGAAATCCGCATAGCCGCTGTTGCCCGCGTGGTGGTCGATGCAGAGATCGATATGGCGGGTATACTGCGGCATGCCGTTGTTTTCGCCAAAGAGCTGCACGCTGGCAACATCCACGGCCACAACGGTCTTGGGCTCAAACTCGCCCCGGAACGGCACCGGTGCGGTAAAGCTGTAGCGGGAAGGCACTGCATCGGAGCAGAGGACGGCTGCCGTCTTGCCCAGCGCCTTGAGCGCGTGGCAGAGGGCGCTGCCGCAGCCGATGGTGTCGCCGTCCGGGTTTTTATGACACAGGATCAGAATGTTGTCCGCAGCACAGAGGCGCTCGGCCATCTGCTGCACATTGAGCTGTTCTGTCATTTGATGGTTCCATCCTTTCCGCAGCGCTGGATTTATTCCTCGGTCTCGGCGGGCTGGGAGTCCTCCGCGTCGCCGTTCACATTCAGCGTGCGGAGCAGCTCGTTGATGTGGGCTGCATAGGCGGCACCGTCGTCCTCCACAAAGATGAAGCGGGGTGCCTTGCGGATGTGCATTTTCTTGCTCACTTCGGTGCGCACATGGCCTGCGGCGCGGTTCAGGGCCTCGATGGCGGGCTTGGGGCCGTCCTCACGGCCCATCACGCTCACATAGACCTTCGCCACGTCCAGGTCGGGCGTCACATCCAGCCGGGTGACGGTCAGCAGACCGCCCTCCAGCCGCGGGTCTTTCAGCCGTCCGATGATGGCGATGAGCTCACGCTTCATGTCCTGCGCCAGACGGCCCATATTTTTCTGAGACATAGTTTCTCCTCTGAAATGAACCTCTCCGTCATTGCTTCGCAATGCCACTGCCCGGGTTGCGGCACCCAGCATACGCAGCGCTTCGCTTGCGTCTTGCTGGCCGCGGCCCCAACAGCGACTCCCTGTTTCCGCCACTGG
>ENA-OWPM01000609-OWPM01000609.1-human-gut-metagenome-genome-assembly--contig:-NODE-609-length-39109-cov-29.772879_pt1 | contig 39109 bp, 37 predicted proteins | sample MGYA00248267_ERZ651852 | MGnify/ENA primary metagenome ERZ651852 (study PRJEB26924, sample SAMEA4378228) | human gut metagenome | biome: human gut; feature: human-associated habitat; material: faeces...
ATAATCATCTAATGCTGGTAGATTTGCGCTCTAAAAATATCACAGGAAAAGAAGCACAATTCTTATTAGATGAAATAGGTATTACAGCAAATAGAAACACAATTCCATTTGAACCATTGAGCCCATTTGTAACAAGTGGTATTCGCTTAGGAACACCAGCACTTACAACTAGAGGATTAAAAGAAGAAGATATCCGTGAGGTAGCAGATATCATTGCTGATGTTATCGAAAATCGTGAAGATAGCGCTGTTATTGAAGCAGCAAAAGCAAAAGTTCAAGCTATTTGTAAGAAATTCCCATTATATGAAGCTTAAAATATCGGTTTATCAGTTGGACAATTAAGTATATAAAAACATCAAATTTTAGTGTCGGTAATAATTACAAGGAGGGAATGTATATGGATTTATTAAAAACACCATTATATGAAGAACATCTTAAATGTCATGGTAAAATGGTGGAATTTGCAGGGTACAGTTTGCCTGTCCAATATGCTACAGGAGTAATTAAAGAACATTTAGCAGTGCGTACAGCTTGTGGCTTGTTTGATGTATCACATATGGGCGAAATAATTTGTGAAGGTGAAGATGCTCTAGCAAATATAAATATGTTATTATCCAATGATTATACAGATTTAGATATTAATCATGCTCGCTATAGCCCAATGTGCAACGAACAAGGTGGCGTAGTTGATGATTTAATCGTATATAAGCAGCATGAACATAAGTATTTTATTGTAGTCAATGCTGCTAATAAAGATAAAGATTTTGCATGGATGAAAGCACATGCTTTTGGTGATGTAAAATTTAGTGATGTTTCAGCAGATTATGCTCAGTTAGCATTACAAGGTCCAAAAAGTGAACATATTTTAGCTCAAGTTACTGATGAAAAAAATATTCCACAAAAATATTACACTTGTATTTTTGACGCTAAGATTGATGATATTGATTGTATTATTTCTCGCACAGGATATACAGGCGAAGATGGTTTTGAAATCTATGTAGCTAGTAAATATGCTCCAGCTATTTGGAATTTATTATTAGAAAATGGCAAAGAAGATGGCTTAATCCCTTGTGGTTTAGGTGCAAGAGATACTTTGCGCTTGGAAGCTGCAATGCCGCTTTATGGTCATGAAATGAATGATGAAATTTCTCCAAAAGAAGCAGGTTTAGGCATTTTTGTGAAAATGGATAAACCAGACTTTATCGGTAAGACTGCATTAGAACAAAAAGGTGCACCAACTAGACGTCGTGTAGGCTTGAAAGTTACAGGAAAAGGAATTATTAGAGAAGCACAAGATGTTTATATTGATGGAGAAAAAATCGGTATTACTACATCAGGTACACATTGCCCATATTTAAAACAGGCAGTGGCTTTAGCTATTGTAGATGTAGCACATAAAGATGTAGGTACAAAAGTACAAGTTGATGTACGTGGTCGTATGGTTGAAGCGGAAATCGTTAAATTACCATTTTATAAAAGAAGTAAATAAAGAGAAAATAAATTTATAAATTTTTAGGAGGAATAAATTATGAACTTTCCAGAAGAATTATTATATGTAAAATCTCATGAATGGGTACAAAAACAAGAAGATGGAACTTATTTAATCGGTATTACAGATTATGCTCAAGATGCACTCGGTGATTTAGTTTTTGTTAATTTACCAGAAGAAGGCGATGAAGTAGTTAAAGGTGAAACTTTTGCTGATGTAGAGTCTGTAAAAGCTGTATCTGATGTATTTTCTCCTGTTAGTGCTACTATTGAAGCAGTTAATGAGGAATTAGCTGATGACCCAGCACTTATTAATAGTGATCCTTATGGTGCATGGTTTATTAAAGTTAGCAATTTAACTGACCATGAAGATTTATTAAGTGCCAAAGAATATGAAGAATATGTACAAACTCTCGATTAAATAATTATTGAGGTGATTTTATGGGAACATATGTAGTCAATAGTAAAAAAGAACAGCAGGAATTATTAACTAGATGTGGTCTTAATTCTTTCGTGGATTTATATAAAGATATTCCCGAAGAAGTATTATTGAAAGATGGCTTGAATTTACCAAAAGGCTTAGCTGAACTTGAAGTTAAAAGAAAATTTGAAGATTTAGCTGATAAAAATAAAGTTTATAAATATATATTCCGCGGAGCTGGTGCGTATAATCATTACATTCCATCAGTGGTAAAAGCTATTGCAAGTAAAGAAGAATTTGTAACAGCATATACACCATATCAGGCGGAAATAAGTCAGGGAATATTACAGGCTATATTTGAATTTCAGACTATGATTTGTGAATTAACTGGTATGCAAATAGCAAATGCTTCTGTTTATGATGGAGCAACGGCAGCAGCAGAAGCAACAGCTATGTGTTATGAACGCAAAAAAGCTAATACTGTTTATGTATCAGCAACTACTAATCCGCAAGTGATAGAAGTTATTAAAACGTATAGTTTTGGTCATGATATAAAAGTTGAATTAGTGCCAGAAAAAAATGGCGTTACTGATATCGAAGCATTAAAAACAATGATAGATAATGAAGCTAGTTGTTTTTATGTGCAACAACCAAATTATCTTGGTAATATTGAAGACCTTGTAGCACTTGGTGAAGTAGTGCATAAGGTAAAAGCAAAATATATTGTAGGAGCTAATCCAATAGCTTTGGCAGTATTGCAAACTCCAGCACAAGCAGGTGCTGATATTGTAGTAGGAGAAGCTCAACCACTTGGTTTACCACTTGGTTTTGGCGGCCCATATTTAGGATTTATGGCGACTACTGATAAAATGATGCGCAAATTGCCAGGCAGATTAGTTGGTCAAACTGTTGATGTTGATGGAAAAAGAGCTTTCGTACTTACATTGCAGGCAAGAGAACAACATATTCGCAGAGAAAAAGCTAGTTCTAATATCTGTTCTAATCAGCAGTGGTGTGCATTAGTAGCTTCAATTTATCTTGCAACTATGGGTGCTAAAGGTTTAGTTGAAGTTGCAGAACAATCAGTAGCTAAAGCTCATTATTTAGCAGAAGAATTATCAAAAGCAGGTTTGACTTTAAAATATCAGCAACCATATTTCCATGAATTTGTTACTGTTTCTGCTAAAAATACACAAGATATTATGGATAAATTAGCTCAAAATAATATTTTAGGTGGATTGCCACTAAATGAACGAGAAATATTATGGTGTGCTACAGAAATGAATACTAAAGAAGAAATTGATAAATTAGTTGAATTAGTAAAGGTGGTGTAGATATGAATTTAATTTTTGAACAAAGTACACAAAATCATCAATGTAGTATTTTACCGCCTTGTGATGTTCCCAAAGTAGAATTGCCTATAAAACGTCAAGAGAGTTTGAATTTACCAGAGCTATCTGAAAATGAAATCAGTCGTCATTATACGCAATTAGCAGAAAATGTGCATGGTGTAAATAATGGTTTTTATCCTTTAGGTTCTTGCACTATGAAATACAATCCTAAAATTGATGAAGAAGTAGCAAGTTCCAAAGGTTTTACTAATATTCACCCATTGCAAGATACAAAAACTGTACAAGGTGCATTAGAAGCAATTTCTTTGGCTAATGATTATTTATGTGAAATAACTGGTATGGATAAAATGACTTTCCAACCAGCAGCTGGCGCGCATGGTGAATTTTCCGGATTATTATTAATCAAAGCGTATCATAAGAGCAGAAATGATGAAAAACGTCATAAAATAATTGTTCCAGATTCTGCACATGGCACAAATCCAGCAAGTGCTTCTATGGTAAATTATGATGTTATTTCTGTTCCATCATCTAGTGATGGTTGTGTTGATATAGAAGCATTGAAAGCTGTATTGGCTAAAGAAGGCGAAAATATCGCAGGTTTGATGTTAACTAATCCAAATACAGTTGGTATTTTTGATAAAAATATCTTAGAAATTACCAAATTGATACATGATGTAGGCGGATTATGTTATTATGATGGGGCAAATTTAAATGCTGTAATGGGTTGGGCTCGTCCAGGTGATATGGGCTTTGATGTAGTACATCTTAATTTGCATAAAACATTTGCAACTCCACATGGTGGCGGTGGCCCAGGAAGTGGCCCTATTGGTTGTAAAGCATTTTTACAAGAATTTTTACCAGGATATCAAGTAGTGCAAAAAGATGACTATTTTGATTTAATACGCTATGAAAAATCATATGGTATGGTAAAAGAATTTTATGGTCATTTCCTCGTAGTATTGAAAGCATTAGCTTATATTATGACTTTAGGCAAAGAAGGCATCAGTGAAGCTTCGGCAAATGCTGTACTCAATGCTAATTATATGAAACAAGAACTTTCAGATACTTTTAATATGGCTTATGATGGCATTTGTATGCACGAATTTGTAATGAGCTTAGAACAATTGAAACATGATTATAATGTATCTGCTTTAGATGTAGCAAAAGCTATGTTAGATTATGGTATTCATCCACCAACAATGTATTTCCCATTAATTGTGCATGAAGCATTGATGGTAGAACCTACAGAAACAGAAGGCAAGGCACAGATGGATGAAGCTATTAAAATTTATAAAGAAATTTATAAAACTGCGATAGAAAATCCAGATATTATGCATGAAATGCCACTTAATACTGTAGTGCGTCGTTTAGATGAAGTTTTAGCTGCAAGAAAACCAATATTACGCTATCAGGCAGAGTGATTAATTATGATAAATAGTATAAAAATTGTAAGAGGTGATGGCTTTAATCCCTATTATAATTTAGCTCAAGAAGAATATTTGACTACTACTGTAAATAAAGGTGAATTGATAATTTATCTATGGCAAAATAAGCACACCATTGTGATTGGCAGAAATCAAAATGCTTGGCAAGAATGTCATGTAGAAAAGTTTATCCAAGATGGTGGAAAAATAGCTCGCCGTTTATCTGGTGGCGGTGCTGTCTATCATGATTTGGGAAATTTGAATTTCACTTTTTGTGTGAGAAAAGAAGATTATGATATAGATAGACAATTATCCGTAATTTTGACGGCTGTACAAGCTTTAGGAATTAAAGCAGAAAAAACAGGTCGCAATGATATAACTATTGAGCAAAAGAAGTTTTCTGGAAATGCTTTTTATAAACAAGGAGATTTTTGTTATCATCATGGGACTTTATTACTATCGGTAGATAGTGAACAAATGCTGAAATTCTTGAATGTAGATAAAGCTAAATTACAATCAAAAGGCGTGGATTCTGTAAAATCACGTGTAACAAATTTAAAAGAATATAATGCTGATATTACAGTAGAGTCAATGTGTAAGCAGATAAAAATATCCGCAGAGAAAATTTATAATTGCTTAGCTGTGGATTATGTGATTAATTCTGTTGATAAATTAAAGATAAATGAATTAATGCAAAAATTTAGTAACTGGGATTGGATTTTTGGACGGAAAATACAATTTACAAATCATTTGCAAAGACGTTTCTTATGGGGAAATGTGGAATTTTATATTTATGTAGATAAAGGTAGAGTCAAGGACATAGAGATATATTCTGACGCTATGGAGCAAAATTTTATTTTATCATTGAAAGAAGCATTAAAAGATTGTTTGTATATAAAAAGAAATATAATTGAGCGGATAGAAAATTTAACTGAAGATAAAATTATGAGTAAAGATTTAATAACTTTAATTCAAGATGATTTGTAAATTATAAAGGTGTGGTGATTTATGGAAAATTTTGATTTAGCAATAATTGGGGCAGGTCCAGCAGGATATGAAGCAGCAGTTTTTGCTGCTAAACAAGGATTGAAAACAGCTTTAATTGAAAAATCAGAGCTTGGTGGAACTTGTTTGAATAATGGTTGTATACCCACAAAAACATTATTGCATACAGCTGATTTATATCGTGAGATGACTAATCAAGCGGACATAATAGGATTAGATTATCAAGCATTATCCTTTGATATGAAAAAAATGCAATTGCATAAGCAAGATGTGATACAAAAACTTCGTGAAGGCATAGCTAAATTGATGAAAATGCATAAAGTAACGATAATCAAAGGTTGTGCTAAGATTGTTGGCGAACATGAGATAGCAATTCAAAGTGATGAAAAAGTAGAAAATATTGAAGTTAAAAATATTTTAATCGCCACAGGTTCAGTGCCAGCTATGCCCCCAATAAAAGGTGCTGAATTGACTATAAATAGCGATGAATTATTAAATGATGAAAATGTATATGAGCAAATAGCTATTATTGGCGGTGGCGTTATTGGTATTGAATTTGCTTTTTTATATGCTTCCTTAGGAAAAAGAGTCATTATTTTAGAAGCATTAGATAGAATTTTAGCTAATATGGATAAAGAATTTGCACAAAGCTTAAAAATGTTATTGAGTAAACGCAATGTGGAAATTCAAACAAAAGCATTAGTCCAAGAAATAAGCTATAACGAAGGAACAAAGAAATATAATTGTAAGTATCTACAAAAAGATGCAGAATATATCATATCAGCGGATAAAGTATTGATGGCTGTAGGTAGAAGAGCATATACTCAAAATCTTTTTGCTGATAATCTATCAATAGAAACTGATAGAGGTAAGATAAAAGTAAATGAAAATTACCAAACAAATATAGAAAATATCTATGCTAGTGGAGATGTTATTGGTGGTATACAATTAGCTCATGTTGCTACAGCAGAAGCAATAAATGCAGTTTGTCATATGTTAGGCAGAGCGCCAATTTATAATATGAAATTAATACCTAGTTGTATTTATACTAATCCAGAAATAGCCTCTGTAGGTATGACTCTTGATGAAGCGAAAGCTCAAGGAATTAATGTAAAAACCATAAAATATCCTATGGGTGCTAATGGTAAAACTGTATTATCCTTACAAGAGAGAGGTTTTATAAAAATAATAGTGGATAAAAAAACTGATTGTATTTTGGGAGCACAAATGATGTGTGCTCATGCTACAGATATGATTAGTCAATTTACACAAGCTATTCAACAAGAATTAACGCTAGTAGACCTACAGAAAATAATATTCCCACACCCAACATTTAATGAAGCTATTGGTAAAGCTGTAGAATAATAAAAAAGCTGATGTAATTTAATTTACATCAGCTTTTTTCTTTATAAATTATCTAAGAAATTTTTTATGCGAGCAAGAGCACCGCTTATATTATCTACAGAAGTAGCATAAGAAGCTCTAATAAATCCTTTACCACATTCACCAAAAGCAGTGCCAGGAACTACTGCTACATGTTGACGGAGAAGTAATTGTTCAGCGAATTCTTCAGAAGAAAGACCAGTGCTAGAAATATCAGGGAAAATATAAAATGCTCCTTTAGGTTCAAAGCATTTTAATCCCATGCTAGTAAAGCCTTCATAGATTAAACGACGACGGCGGTCATATTCAGCTACCATTTTTTTCATATGCTTTTGACCATTGCGAATTGCTTCAAGTCCAGCTATTTGAGCTGTTATTGGTGCGCAAATCATAGTGTATTGATGAATTTTATTCATAGCATCAATTACAGGTTTTGGTGCTAAGGCATAACCAAGGCGCCAGCCTGTCATAGCATATGCTTTAGAAAAACCGTTTAAAATGATACTGCGTTCTTTCATATCAGGTAAAGCAGAAAAACAAATATGTTTACGTTCGCCATAAGTCAAATCGCCATAAATTTCATCGGATATGACAATTAAATTATGCTTTTGGGCAAAATTAGCAATAGCGAGTAATTCATCATATTCTAAAATTGTTCCTGTTGGATTGTTAGGATAGCCGATTAATAATGCTTTTGTCTTTGGCGTAATATGTTTTTCTAAATCTTCAGGAGTTACTTTGAATTCATTTTCTGATTTAGTAGGTACAGCAATAGCTTTGGCACCAACTAAAGTAGCACAAGCTGCATAAGATACATAGCATGGCTCGGGAATTAAAATTTCATCATTAGGATTTAAGATAGCACGCATAGCAAGGTCAACAGCTTCACTAACGCCAACAGTGATGAGTACTTCATCATTAGGATTGTATTTTACTTGAAAATCTCTTTCGTACATATGTGTAATGGCATGACGTAATTCATAAAGACCTTTATTGCTAGTATATGCAGTATATCCACGTTCTAAGCCATAGATACAGCTTTCGCGGATAGTCCAAGGTGTTACAAAATCAGGTTCACCAATACCAAGACTGATGACATCTTCCATAGTGGAAGCAATATCAAAAAAACGGCGAATACCGGATTGTTTTGTATGTTGTACAGTAGTTGCTAAATTTTTATTCCAATCAATCATGGTGATACCACCAATCTATGGTCAGTTTCTTTATCATCAATGATAATACCATCTTTTTTATAAGGTTTGAGCATAAAATGACTGCGTGTAGAAGTAACGCCTTCGATTGTAGAAAGACGACGAGCGACAAAGTCAGCTACATTTTTTAAAGATTTACCTTCAATGATAACTAATAAATCAAAGCTACCAGACATTAGATAAACAGTTTTTACTTCATCAAAACGATAAATTCTTTCGGCGATAGCATCAAAACCAAATTCACGCTGTGGAGTAACATTGACTTCAATCATAGCAGAAACGCTATCATCTCCGTATTTTTCCCAGTCAATCATAGTGTTGTAGCCAAGAATGATTTTTTCTTTTTCTAGCTTTTTCATTTGTTCTTCTATTTCATATTCAGAACGACCAAGCATAGTAGCAAGTTCTTTGATTGAACGACGTCCATCATGTTCTAGTAATTCTAATAGTTCACGCATAAAATCACTTCCTTAGTAAGTTTAATGAGTAGTAATTTAGTAATCTTTATTTTAGCGAAAAAACAAAGACCCTCGTCCAATAAAGGACGAGGGTCTTCTCCCGTGGTACCACCTTAGTTAGCAAATAGCTCACTTAATGCCGATATCGCTGGCATAGCGCCTAGTTTTGCTAGGTGCTCACGGGTAGCTTTCTAATTTTATCGCTTGATAGCTCGCACCAACCGCTATTTCTCTGAAAGTCAACAAAATTATACTTTTCCGCTCATTGCATTTTATATATGTGTAATAATGTTAACATAAAATTAGAATAAAAATCAAGTATTAGATGAATAAATGTAAAATTAAATATACAATAGCAGATAAAATTGCAGTACATGGAATTGTCATAAGCCAAGCGACAAGCATTTGACGAGCAACGTCCCAATGTACAGCTTTAACACGTTGGGCAGCACCTACACCCATGATAGAACCAGAAACTACATGCGTAGTAGATACTGGTAAATGTAGAAGTGTAGCGCCAAAGATTACTACAGCTGAGTTTAAATCAGCAGAAAATCCATGAACAGGTTGCATGCGGAAGATTTTCCCGCCAACAGTTCTGATGATTTTCCAACCACCAAAGGAAGTACCGAGAGCCATAGCAAAAGCACATGATATTTTTACAAAAGTAGGTACTTCTAAAGCACCGATATAGCCACCGCTTAAAAGAGCAAGTGTGATAATCCCCATGGATTTTTGTGCGTCATTAGAACCATGAGCAAATGCCATTAAAGCAGCAGAAATTACTTGGAGACGATTGCAATTATCATTGACAGTAGCTGGTCTCATGGAATGGCAGATAGCAAAAATAATATGTAGTATAATCCAACCAATTGCCATAGCAGCAAGAGGAGAAAGTACTAAAGATAAAAATATTTTTAAAATACCATAGCCATTTAATCCCATAAAGCCAACGGAGATGATTACAGCGCCAATGATACCACCAACTAAAGCATGAGAAGAACTACTTGGCATACCAAACCACCATGTTATTAAATTCCAAATAATGGCACCAGCTAAAGCAGCGATAATGATGACTTCATTTACCATAGAAGCAGATTGAACTATATCGCCACCGATGGTTTTGGCAACGCCTGTACTAATCATGGCACCAGCAAAATTTAAAATAGCAGACATAATGATAGCTACTGCTGGAGATACTGCACGAGTTGATACGCATGTAGCGATTGCATTTGCTGTATCGTGGAAACCATTTACAAAGTCGAAAATAAGAGCTAAGGCAATAACAATAAAAATTAAGATAGAAGCTTGCTCAAGCATACTTCATAACAACTCCTTTTAATGTGTCAGAAATATGTTTTGTCTGATCAAGTGTATCTTCAAGGCATTGAAGAATATCTTTCCATTTTACAAGCGTAATAGGGTCTTTTTCAGTTTTGAATAATGAAGACATTTCACTGCGATAGAGTGTATCTCCTTGACTTTCATAAGTTAAAATGCGATTAGTGCATTCAAGAATTTCATTATGATTTTTACGAATATCTTTTAATAATGCTGTAGCTTTTACTAATTCTTCTGTAGCTTGAATTAAAAGTTTAGACAATTTTGCAGGGCCGTCTGTTTTTGGTTGACCTGCTTCATACATGATAACTCGTTCAAGACTACCATGAATATTATCAACACCATCATCTAAACCATAAGAAAGAGCGAAAATATCTTCACGGTCAATTGGAGTGATGAATACTTGATTTAACTTTTGTACAGTTTCTGCTGTAACTAAATCAGCTTGTTTTTCAACAGTTTTTATTTCTTCCATTTTGGTTTGAGCTGTATCGTAATTAATCATTACATCATACATTATTTTGGAACCTTGGTTAAAATATTTAGCATGTTGATTGAGCATATCAAAAAATTCATAGTGTTTGTTTCCGATATCAAACATAAAATAATCCTCCTGAAGTTTTTTATTGGAATTTTCATACTGAAAATAAGTATAAAAGCCTAATAAGAAGAATAAATATATTTTTGGTAAAATCTATGTAAAATAAGTGCGATAAATGATGAGTAAAAAATGTTTTTATTTGATATATTTTGAGTGAAAAATATGGATAAAATAGCTTTTCTTTCTTAGAAATAATGGACATCATAAGTTTTCTAAGGTACAATAGAGGTGAGTTTTTTTCTTAATGTACAGGAGGAATAAAATTGTCAGTTAGAAGATTGTATGTTGAAAAACGCCAAGGTTTTGATATTCCCGCTCAAAAACTCTTTGCAGATTTAAAAGAGTTATTTGCTATTGAGGGAATAGAACAAGTAAGAGTTATTCGTCGATATGATATCGAAGGATTAACTGATGAAGAATATACACAGACAAAACCAGTTGTATTTTATGAACCACCAGTAGATGTAATCTATGAAGAAGAATTACCAGAGTTTGCAAATGCACGTGTATTTGCTATTGAAGCACTTCCAGGACAGTTTGACCAAACAGCTGATTCAGCTGCACAATGTGTACAGCTTGTTACACAAAAAGAACGTCCTGTTATTCGCAGTGCAAGAGTAATTGTTTTAGTTGGTGAAATTGATGATGAAACTTTTGCCAAAATAAAAAATTACTGCATCAATGCTGTAGAAACAAGAGAAGCTTCTTTTGAAAAGCCAGAAACACTTGCTATGACTATGGAAGAACCTGCTGATGTAAAAATACTAACTGGTTTTATTTCTATGAATGATAGCCAGCTTATGGATTTACGCAGTGAAATGGGCTTGGCTATGAGTGATGAAGATTTGAAATTCTGCCAGGAATATTTTGCTAAAGAAGAAAATCGTGATCCTAGCATTACTGAAATTCGTGTTATTGATACTTACTGGTCTGACCATTGTCGTCATACTACATTCACAACAGCTATCGACAATGTTGATATTGAAGAAGGTAAATATAAAGAAACAATAAAAAATGCTTATCAGTTATATTTAAATGACCGTGAAGTATTAGGTAGAACTCATAAAGATGTTACTTTAATGGACATCGCTGTAATGGGTATGCGTAAACTTCGTGAAGAAGGCAAATTACAAGACCTAGACGTATCTGAAGAAATCAATGCTTGTAGTATTGTCGTAAAAGCCAATATTGATGGAAAGCAAGAAGATTGGCTTGTAATGTTTAAAAACGAAACTCACAATCATCCTACTGAAATTGAACCATTTGGTGGTGCGGCAACTTGCCTTGGTGGTGCTATCCGTGATCCACTTTCTGGTCGTTCTTATGTATATCAAGCTATGCGTGTAACAGGTAGTGCTGATCCTCGTCGTAGTCTTGAAGAAACAATTAAAGGTAAATTACCACAGCGTAAAATTACTCGTGGTGCAGCACATGGTTATAGTTCTTATGGTAACCAGATTGGTTTGGCAACAGGACAAGTTCATGAAATTTATCATGAAGGTTATGCAGCAAAACGTCTTGAAATCGGTGCTGTAGTAGCTGCTGCTCCAAAAGAAAATGTACTTCGTTTTGAACCACAACCAGGTGATGTAGTTATTTTAGTCGGCGGACGTACTGGTCGTGATGGTATCGGCGGTGCAACAGGTTCTTCTAAAGAACATACTTTAGAATCTTTGACTCAGTGCGGTGCAGAAGTACAAAAAGGTAATCCTCCAACTGAACGTAAATTACAAAGATTATTTAGAAATCCAGAAGTTAGTCGTTTAATCAAACGTTGTAATGACTTTGGTGCAGGCGGTGTAGCTGTAGCTATTGGTGAATTAACTGATGGTCTTGTAATTGAACTTGATAAAGTTAAGAAAAAATATGATGGTCTTGATGGAACAGAACTTGCTATTTCTGAATCTCAGGAACGTATGGCAGTTGTTGTAGATGCTAAAGATGCAGATAAATTCATAGCTGAATCTGCAAAAGAAAATCTTGAAGCAACACTTGTGGCAACTGTAACTAAAGAACCTCGTCTTGTTATGAATTGGCGTGGTAATGATATCGTTAGCATTAAACGTTCTTTCCTTCAGACAAACGGTGTAAAACAGCATACTGATGCTGTAGTAAAAATGCCAGAAGGCGAAACATATTTTGAACAAGCAAAACAAGTAGAAGGCTCAGTAAAAGATGCTTGGCTTAATACTTTAAAAGATTTAAATGTATGCAGTCAAAAAGGTTTAAGTGAACAATTCGACTCTACAATCGGTGCTAATACTGTGCTTATGCCATTTGGTGGTAAACGTCAAATGACACCAGCAGAAGGTATGGTAGCTACATTACCATTATTAGAAGGTTCTACAAATACAGCTACTGCTATGACATTTGGTTTTAATCCATATCTCATGAGCTGGAGCCCATTCCATGGTGCAGTATATTCTATCGTAGAAGCTATTACAAAAATCGTAGCTATCGGCGGTGATTATGCAAAAGTTCGCTTAACTCTCCAAGAATATTTTGAAAGCCTTGGTAAAGATAGCGAAAAATGGGGTAAACCATTTGCTGCACTTTTAGGTGCATTATGGGCACAGCATAAATTCGGTACAGCTGCTATTGGCGGTAAAGACTCCATGTCTGGTACATTCATGGATATGACAGTACCACCTTCTTTAATCGCTTTTGCTCTTGATATGGTAGAAGCAGATAAAGTTGTATCTCCTGAATTTAAACAAGCAGGACATAAAGTTATCGTAGTTAAAGCAATTCGTGATGAATTCGAAATGCCAGTTATTGATACATTGACTGCTAACTTCAATAAAGTTTATGAATTAATTCATGCAGGTAAAGTTGCAAGTGCAAAAACTGTAGGCGTTGGCGGTATTGCTAGTGCAATCAGCAAAATGACACTTGGTGAACAACTCGGTTTTGCTTTTGTTGATGGCTTTGATACAAAAGAATTATTCGCTTGCGATTATGGTACAATCATTCTTGAATTAAATGAAGATGTAGATTTAAATGAATTTGTAGGTGCATATGAACTTGGTAGTGTAATTGCAGACAAAGCAATTATCTGTGGCGATGTAAAAATTTCCCTTGATGAAATTGAAACAGCATATACTCAGCCACTTGAACAGATTTTCCCAACTCATGTACGTAAATCTACTGGTGAAACAAAACAAAGTGAACTTTATACAGCAACTAGCATTGCTAAAGCTCCAACTTCTTTTGCTAAACCAAGAATTTTCATTCCAGTATTCCCAGGTACAAACTGTGAATATGATACTGCTAAAGCATTTAATCGTGCAGGTGGTCAAGCTGAAACTCTCGTTATTAAAAACTTGACTCCTTCCATGGTTGAAGAATCCGTTGAAGCTATTGTAAAAGGCATTGAAAAATCTCAGATTATCATGCTTCCAGGCGGTTTCAGTGGTGGGGACGAACCAGATGGTTCTGGTAAATTCATTGCTGCTATGTTTAGAAATCCACGCATTACAGAAGCTGTTCGCGATTTACTCAAAAACCGTGATGGTTTAATGCTCGGTATCTGCAATGGTTTCCAAGCTCTTATAAAATTAGGTCTTGTACCATTTGGTGATATTCAAGAATTAACACCAGAAAATCCAACACTCACATACAATGAAATTGGTCGCCACGTATCTTGCATGGTAGAAACAAAAGTTGTATCTAATCTCTCTCCATGGTTTAACAACGTAAAAGTAGGAGATATTCATACTATTGCTGTTTCTCATGGTGAAGGTCGCTTCTGTGCAAGTCCAGAAGTTTTAGCTCAGTTAAAAGCTAATGGTCAGATTGCAACTCAATATGTAAATGCAAATGGCGATACTTCTATGGATATTGAAGTAAATCCAAATGGTTCTGTATGGGCTATCGAAGGTATCACAAGTCCAGATGGACGTATTTTAGGTAAAATGGGACACTCCGAACGTATTGGCAAATATGTAGCGAAAAATGTTCCAGGTGCAAAAGACCAAAAATTATTTGAAGCTGGCGTAGCTTACTTTAAATAATAGATAAAAAATAAAAATAGGCAAAGCAGATGCTTTGTCTATTTTTATTTTAAGATATTTTGTTATTATATAGATATAGTTTATTTGAGTAGGTGATAATATGAATAATAGTTTTTTTCTAAATGAAAGAAAAGAAAATAGAGATTTATATATAGATTTGTTAAAGGTTACAGGTTCTTTATCAAATTTGTTTACTAATAGTGAAAATCCATATTTATATTATCGTGCAATGGAAAATATATTTTGTAAAGCGTTTAAAGCTAATAATTTATCTAGAAGTGATATTTCAGTAGATGCAGGAAAAAATGGTATGGGTATTGGTTTAAAAACTTTTTTACAGGAAAATAGAAAAAGTTTTCAAAAAATAGCCGAGTTTAATAAATTTTCTTATATGTTAAAATGGTTAAAAACGGAGGATGTAATAAGAAAAGTTTCTGAGATGAGAAACGAACGAATTTTATCAACTCAGAGAATTGGTAATTTTAATAAAATGATGTATCATTTGATTGTTAGAAGTAAGCGATATATGGCTATATATGAAGAACCTATGGATTTAATAGATATTAATAAACTAAGGATAATAGATAAAAAAACAGATACAACAATTCATTTTACAGATACTAGGCATGAATATAATTTTAATATATCTAAAAGTACATTATTAAAAAGATTTTATACAACAGAAGATAAAGAAATATATGGATTTGAGGTTAATATTTTAGATGATCCCTATGAATTTTTGCTAACTAAGCATAACGATTTACAAGATATAAATAGGGAAACAGATAATATTGTAGATTATATAATTTTGCCTTTGTATAGTGATAGAACGGGAAATGTAGAGGAAAAATCAGGATTAAATCAATGGAATGCAGGTGGTAGGGAGCGAAATGCAAATGAAGTATATATTCCTATTCCTGCATGGATTCATAAAAAAAAGAGAAATTTTTTTAAATATGTTACTGTTGATCATAAAACAGACTCATTTGATGTAAAATTACCTAATGGATTAAATTTAAGTATGAGAGTAGCTCAACAAGGTGGAAAAAGTTTAATGAGTAATCCCAATTTAGCTTTAGGAAAATGGATTTTAAGAGATGTATTAAATTTGCCTGAGGGGAAATTAGTAATAAAAGAACAATTAGATATCATAGGTATAGATAGTGTAAAATTATCTAAGATAAATGATAGTTTATATATATTAGATTTTTTACAATCTGGTAGTTATGAAAGGTTTAAAGATAATTTTAATTAATGTTAAATTGGAGGATAGAATGAAGGTTGCAGGTTTTTTTGCAGGTGTAGGTGGTATAGAGTTAGGTTTTAAGCAAGCAGGATTTGATATTGTTTGGTCAAATGAGATAGACAAAAATGCAGCAATAACTTTTAAGGAAAATTATACACATACATTAATAGTAGATGATATTTCTAATATTAAAAGTTGTGATGTACCAGATGTAGATATAATTGTTGGAGGATTTCCTTGTCAAGCTTTTTCTGTAGCAGGATATAGAAAAGGTTTTGAAGATGAAAGAGGAGAAATATTTTTTCAATTAGCAAGAATAATAAATGATAAACAACCTAGAGTTATTTTTATTGAAAATGTTAAAAATTTATTGAGTCATGATAATGGAAATACTTTTAAAGTTATAAAAGAAACCTTGGAAAGTTATGGATATCATTTATTGTCAAAAGTATTAAATAGTGCTGATTATGGGAATATACCACAAAATCGAGAGAGAATATATATAATAGGTTTTAAAAACAAAAGAGATTACGATAATTTTGAAATGATAGAGCCAATAAATTTAGATAAAACAATATTGGATATGATAGATTTTACTAAAAAAGTAGATGAAAAATATTATTATACAAAGGATAAATGTATTTTTTATAATGAATTAGAAAAATCTATAGTAAAAAAAGATACATTGTATCAATGGAGAAGACGTTATGTTAGAGAAAATAAATCAAATTTATGTCCTACTTTGACAGCTAATATGGGAACAGGAGGTCATAATGTTCCTTTAGTGTTAACAGATTTTGGTATTAGAAAATTAACACCTAGAGAATGTTTTAGATTTCAAGGATATCCAGAAGATTTTAAATTACCAGCTAAGATGGCTAAAAGTCATTTGTATAAACAAGCTGGAAACTCAGTAGTAGTTCCAGTTATAAAGAGATTAGCATTAAATATATTAAGTGCATTAAATAAAACGGATGAGCAAAATATCTAATAAAAAAACCTCGAGTATAGTTAAAAACTTCTCGAGGTTTTTTATTTTAGTTTTAATTTTTAGAGAATACTAGTATTTGGAATTTCGCTATCATCTAATTTTCCTTTTAAATCATTATCTGTCATAGCACAAACAGCAGAGTCTGACCAAACATTTTCAGCTGTTTCAATCATATCGATGATGGTATAAATTGGTAAGATGATACCAAGTAAACCGATTGGAGCACCGATAGAGGACATAAGAGATAAAGTCAAGAAATAGCAACCCATAGGAACGCCTGCATTACCAACAGCGGCAATAACGGATATGAATAACCATGTAATCATAGTAGTCATGGATAATTCAAAACCAGCATTTTGCATTACGAATAAAGAGGTTACTAAGATAAATGCGGCACAACCATTCATATTGATAGTTGTACAAATTGGTAAGACGAAACGAGAAACTTTTGGATTGGCTTTTAAATTTTGTTCTGCACAAGCAAGTGTTACAGGCAAAGTTCCGGCAGAGCTTTTTGTAAATAATGCTACAGCAAGAGCAGGGGCCATTTTACGGAAAACTTTAACTGGATTTAATCCACGAAGAAGCATGATTAAAGGTAAGATGATAAAGAATTGAATAGCATTACCACCGATTACTACAGCAGTATATTTTCCTAAAGCGCCAACGATAACACCAGCTTCAATTTGAGCTGATAATTGACCTGCAAAAGCGATGATACCAAGTGGTAAAACATAAAGTAATGCACGAATAAGTGTGAAGGATAATTCTTGTAAACCATTGATTACTTTTAATAATTGTTCACGATTATCTGTTTTTGGCATGAAGGCTAAAGCTAGACCAACAGCCGCAGATATCAACATAACAGATAAAACATTACCAGTTAAAAATGGCTGTAGAACATTATTTGGAATTACAGATAAGAAGTGGTCATAATAAGAAAGTGCGCCTAATTTTTGCATAGGTACAGCTTCTTGACCGGCATTGATAATATCCATAGGAAGATTTCCTGGAGAAATCCATAAATAAATACAAAGACTCGTAGCTGCTGCACAGATTGTGGTGAATAAAGTATAAAATAGTGCATGAGAAAAGATACGACTTGTATCTTTATTATTACCGAGTGCAGCTAAAGTAGTGATAACTGCTAGAGCGATTGTAGGAACTGCAATGAATTGGAATAAACGTGTAAATACAGTAGCTACAAAATTGAAAAATTCATTTAAAGGTTGGATACCGAGCCAGCCTAAAATGCCACCTAGAATGAGTGCACCAAACCATAATAAGAACTGACGTCCTTGAGAAGATTTAGCTTTGCTTTCGCGGATAGCACTTTGAGCGGTTTCTTTAACATCGACTTGTTTTTTATTATCAGCCATATGTAATCCCTCTTCTCTCTTTAATATTGTATATACATATATAATTAATTCATACAATATATGTATGAAAAAGATTATACGATTTTGATGTAAACATGTCAATTATTTTAAAGCACATAAAAAATAAAAAAGTAATGTAATTTTATTTTTTACTATTTACATTATCAAAAATAAATAAGGACTTGTCAACTAAGCAATACGAGGCGACTCTCTGCATGGGCTCGTCCACACCCCATAACCTTATTTTTTAGGTGTCAGTTACTTTGCATTTTCTCCACCCACTTAACTTAAATTTAAGTCATATTTAATTGTAATTGAATAAAAAATAGAGAGTACAATTCAATGCACTCTCTAAGCAAAATTCTCTTAAATACTTTATAGTTTATTTCAATTCGTTTAAATTCTTTTAAGTTTTTTTAAGTTTTGTATTGACATTTCTACAAAATTTCGTTAAACTATATATATCGAAGGTAGTTGTTTTGAAGAATACCTTCAGAATATTTGCCTTTCGACCGCAATTCGAAAGGTTTATTTTTTTATCTCTTATTCAATTGAAATTATAATATATTAAATAAAAAGAAATGTCAACGATTTTTGGTGACATTTTTCTTTTTGTTTTACACAGATATTCTATTTCACTACAAAAAACTACATTTTAAGTTAAAATTTTTTTCTTTTCTTTTACTAGGACGAATATATTTTTCTGCAGTAATAAATACTCTACCGCATTGTAATGAGATTTATATTAAAATGTACTGCTATCGCTTATATGGTCTAACTTATAAGCAATTCCACTAGGGGACACCCCTCCTTCGCTCGTACCTCGCTCACCCCCGTTTTATTTGAGAAAGAAATAAAGTTATATACCTTAAATAAAAAAATGCCTTAAAATTGATTTTCGAATAAATAAAATTGTAATTTTTATATCTGCAGAACAAATTAAAAAAAAGAATAAAAAAATAAAATTTGACATATAATAAAAAATGTATTATAATACAATTACAGATTGAAACTATAACCAGTCAATCGACACCGAATATATGAGTAACGGCATATATTCTTTTTTTTTGCAAAAAAAACAGGAGAGCTAAAATAACGGACGCTCCCCTGAACTAAATTTAATTAGTTTTTAGTGTCTTGATCTTTGTACTTTTGCAGTTCTTTTTGTAATTCTTCAATTTTTTGTAATAGCAAAAATACTAAATTATAACCAGTCAAAATTTCGACACCTCCCTTCTATAAGGGATTTACCCTACAAAGTAGGGTTGGTGCTAGTATATATCAAATTCGACAATTTGTCTACTTACTGCCTTTATTATTTTTTTTTTCATAATCATTTATTGCAAATTGTAACGACTGATTTACAACCTCATTTATAGATAAATCTTCTTTTCCTGCAATTGATTTAATTTTATCAAGTATAGACTCTTCAATTCTTAAAGTATATTGCACATACTTTGTACTTGTTTTCTTATGATATGCTATTCCCATTATAAAATCACCCTTTATTAGTTTAACAACTTTATAATGTATAAGATACACATATATTGTACTTAACAAAGTTCCTCCAGAAAGAATCTTAAAAAATGTAAAACATTTTAGAAAAAATTATGATAAATATGTAGAAAACCCAGAATTAATACAAAGAGAATTAAAAATAATGGAATATATGGATATTGGTCTAAGTAAAATTGAAGAAAGTGAAAAAATAGATTTAAATAAAGAAAAATCAAGAGATGACTACGATTTAGAATTGTAAAATATAAGTAGGGTAAATAAAATACCCTACTTATAAATTGTAATTTATGATTTACTTATTACTTTTTTCTGTCAACTTTTTTGTTTACACTATTGCTAATAATATAGAAATTTGAAATATAGCTACTGATAAAATTCTTATTTTCCATTTTCAAATTTTAATTTTTTTTGGCGCTTAGCTTCAAATTTCCAATAACCATGATTACGATTTCGATGTTTTTTTTGAATCTTGTTTTGATTGTTTTTCATGTCTTGTTCAGCATTTAATATAATAGCTTTTTTTTCGTTGGAAACAAATTTAAGAAAAACATCATATAGGTACAGCCATCCATCGTATGAGATTTCAGTAAGCGTTGACTCTAATTTAATTTTTAAAAACTTGCAAATGCGTTTTTGTTGCTCATAAGTAAACAATTTTTTTGTTTTATCTTTGAAAGTATTTCCAGATGCTAAAAATATATATGACAGAAAATTTCTATAGTCTATCGCATCCTCAACATCAGCAGATGTTTTTCTTTGAAAGTGAGCAAAACATATTCGTGCATTTGGCACAGGATAAAAATCTGATGGTTTAAACTCATAAATCAATTCAGCGGAAAACCAAGGTTTGTATAAAAGAGACCTCAAACTTTCGTTATAAAAGGGCTGTCCAGAATACCTGAGAAAAGCCTCATACTGCATTATGAAATATATATCTTCAGGAGGATTATCGGCTTCAAATACCTTTTTCACAATATCAGCAGTTATGTTAAATGGAATATTTGCACATACTTTATATGGTTCTTTTACTGATATTTTATATTTTAAAAAATCCATCTCTATTATTTGAACTTTTTTAGATTCTTTATACTTTTCAGATAAAGTTTTCGCTAATTTCGCATCAAACTCTATTGCTATAACTTGCTTGCTTTTTTTTGCAAGTTCAATGGTAATAATTCCTTTTCCAGGACCTATCTCAATTATAATATCGTCGTTACAAATATTACTCTTTGATAACAAAGTCGCTACAAGTTGTTTACTATGTAAATAATTTTGCGAATGTTCTATTCCCATAAATACCTCCTTTACAAATTACTAGTTATCTCTTTCTTTATTTGTTTTATTCCAAAATTGCCACCAATGTCTTTTATTATCTTCTGCAGTTCCTAAAAGATAAGTTTGATATTGTGCATTCGCTCTAATTCTTTCACTTTTTTCTTCTTCATATAAATTTTTAAAATATTCAACTTGTTTTTTCTGCTCATTTAATTGATTTTCATAGCTTTGCTTTATTTCTTCTAATCTAGTTTCATAGAAGTTTATTAAAGTTTCATTTAAACTATTATTTTCTTCTTTTCCTTGTAAATTTGTACTTTTAATATCGTTTTCTTTTAAACTTATGTTATTTCGTTTAAACCTGTTTATTTGTTTTTCTTTTAAATAATTATAACCATCACTAGTTATTTCCCAGTCATTTGAAGAATTTTTTATCATATAACCTTTATTCTGTAATTCTTCTTTTTGCTTATATATTGCTTGTGGTGTTATTCCTAAATCACTTGATACTTGCTTAAGTGATGTACTCCCACCACTTTCGCTATCGCTTAGAAGAGGGGGCTTCTTGTTCGATACAACTTTTGTTGTAAGCATAAGCAAGCTATCCCCGTGCATCCCACGGTTCTTTATTTTTTATTTTATCCTAAGACTATTCTCATGCCTTCATTTCTTATATTTATCGCTGCATTTATGTCTCTATCATGCACTACTTTACAATTTGGGCATTTCCATTGTCTTATAGACAAATCTTTTACTTCTTTATTTTTATATCCACAATTACTACAAATTTGCGAACTTGCAAAATATTTCCCTACTTTTACTAATTTCTTTCCTACTTCTTTACTCTTATAATCTAAAAAATTTACAAACATTCCCCAACCATTATCCATTACTGATTTTCCAAAATTTAATACTTGACTTAATGCCTTCATATTTAAGTCTTCTATACAAACACAATCAAATTTTTCTATAAGTTTTTTGGATAATTTATGTAGAAAATCTTTTCTTTGGTTTGCTACTTTTTCATGAACTATCGCTAGTTTTATTCGTTGTTTTTCTCTATTCTTACTTCCTTTTTCCATTTTAGAAAATTTTCTTTGTTCTCTTGCTAGTTTTAGCTGTTCTTGTCTGTAGTATTTAGGATAATTTGCATATATTCCTTCTGAATCAACATATAATTCGTGCATGGAAAAATCTAATCCTACAAAAGTTTTTGACTTCTTTTCGATTACTTGGTTTTCATATTCGAAAAGAATACTTGCAAAATACTTTCCACTTGCGGATTGACTTATTGTTACAGATTTTAATTTGTAATTATCTGGAATATTACGATGTATTTTTATTTTAATTAGTGATTTTATCTTAGGTATTTTTAGATAATTATTCACTATTTTTATATTATTATTTACATTATTAGTGGTATATGCTTTTTTTGTTTTTCTTTTGGCTTTGAATTTTGGAAATCCTATTTTAGTATTTTTGAAAAAATTATCATACGCAGTCTCTAAATTTTTCTGTGCATTAGTTAATGCTAAACTATCTACTTCTTTAAGCCAAAGATATTTTTCTTTATATTGAGCAGGAGTATTATGGAGCATTCCTTTCGTTTTTTCATAATAAGATATTTTATCTGCAAGCATTTGATTATAAATAAAACGAGTACAACCAAATGTTTTAGCAAAGAAAATCTTTTGTTCTTTACTAGGATATATTCTAAATTTGTATGCTTTTTTAGATAAACTATCTGACTTAGCTTTTCTTATCATTTTTTATATCCTGACTTTCAATATATTTCTTAAGAATATTTATTGGCGCACCGCCTGTAGTGAGCAAACAAAAACTTTGACTCCAAAAATATTCTTTCCATAATTTTTTACGAATACTTGGAAACTCTTTTTTTATAAGTCTACTACTAGCACTTTTATAAGCATTTATAAATTTACTTATTTCACTTTTAGGATGAGCTCTAAATAATATATGAACATGATCTTCATCATGGTTCCATTCTTGCAAAGTTATATTATATTTAGGAGATATATACTCAAATATTTCTTTAGCTCGTGAAGAAATGTTGTCATCAAAAACTTTTCTTCTATATTTTATGACTAATACTAAATGATAATTTAGCAAAAATACTGAATGAGCATTGTTGTCTAAATTCATTATAATCACCACATTTTTTTACATTCGACCAATAAGATTATCTCATAAAACATATATCCAGTCAATCTCCTAAGGAGCAATTCATCTCACTACCTTAGAGGTAGGAGACTTCTTGCTCAGTATGGTTAAAAACATTTATATTCTCCTTTCAATCAGTTTAATTAAGTATAAAACAACTTTAATAAACTTTAATAATTTTTAGTTGTTTTCAGTTTACTACACTTTATTTTAATTGTCAAACATTCTTATATTCGCTAGAAATAATAACGCTTTAAACTAGTTTTAAACTAATTTTAACATTGCACAAAAGATAAATTTTTAGCAATAATAACTAAATTTTATACATTTTTCAATTAAACTGTATTTTAAACTAATTTAATAACAATACCAGAGAGAGTAAGGGAGTGAAAAAGGCAAAGTAATCCCATAAAACAAAAATTACTTTGCTTTAAACAATACCGTCGGTCGATCGGTCGTTCAATGTTAGTAAAGTTCAAACATTCCAGTTTGATACAACATAGTCTAATTTAGACAACACAAGTTAATCCATGTCATAAGTTGTAAATCCTCTTTAACTTTCCACCCCAAATTCTTTATATATTGCAGGTTTTCGATTTGTATGAGTTCCTGCTGACGCACAGCTTATATTACTAACATAATAAAAAGTAATTCATTTTGTTATCTAGTTTAGAAAAAATAGATTATTTTATAGTATTTATAAATATTTTAGTTAAAATAAAAAGTTTAATCAAAATGGATTATTGTCTAATCATAAAGAAGCGTTGTATATGCCATATTTAGCTATATGAGAAATATAATCTCTGTTCAAAATTATTTTGATTGCTGTAATTTTAATTTCAATAGAGTGTGTAATTATAAAAAATTGCACATCAAAAGTTAAATAAAAAAACAACTTTTGATGTGCAGCTTAATATTTTTCAAATATTTTTTTACTTTTTATAGAGTTATTATTATAGTAAAAGAAATGGCTTAATTTAGGTTTAATTTAAATAATTAGAAATACCAATAATTGTATGTCCTGTTGTTGACCAATTTACTGGTAATCCCATTATTTCACTGAGTGTACTTACTGGTATAAAAATTGTACCTTCTGAACTTAATGTTGGTGCAGAATTAGTGCAAGTAGATATACCATTCATTTCATACACATTAGAATTTATTTTAGTAGAGAATGTATTATCTTTAAATTTTAAAGTAGTTGTATCTTTATTTGTGATTAAAGAAGCTTTCAATGCGGAACTAACGCTATCAATAGGAACATATAATACATTATTTATAATTTTTATTGGACACTCAATATTATTTATTGTTAATTTAAAAGATAAGTTATCTTTAAAGTTAACTTTAGGAATAAGTCCATGAATACCTTTTGTTTTATCTACAACTTGAGAAACTTCATAATCTGTTGCAGCACTTAAATAAGCATATGCTGTTTTTCTATCTACACCAAGTTGTTTAGAGATAAAGCTGATAGATTCACGTACAGATTGACGCATAGCCTCATCTAAATCTTCATTTAAACCAATAGGAATCCAGTATTTTTCAGTTTCAGCAAATGGCTGTACAAGAGAATCACTGTTTGTTTGAGGAATTGCAGAGCTTCCTTTTTTTAATACTGTTAGGCGTACTGTAGCACGAAGCGGAGCTTCTAAAGCAGTTAATGAGACTTCTCCATCACCTTGCGCAAAGTGAGGATCGCCTGTATAAAAACCGGCTCCAGGAATATCCACTGGTAAGTAAAGTGTTGCACCTACACCAAGTTCATTTATATCAATGTTGCCACCAGTTTTTAATGGAGGTATAGAACTACCATTTTCATCGGTATTAGGTGTTACACCCATAGTACCAAGAAAAGGATTTAATGGAAATTGTATTATTTGTCCGTTATTTTGCATTATGCCAAACCATTCATTGTTATCTCCTTTTTTCTGAATTGATGTAAATACAGATACATTACCGTAGGATTCAGGATGTTCTGAAGATGGATTTTCTAGACGAGGTGTTTCAGGCATTTCATCAGGAATTGTTCCTTTAAAATGACGGTTAGTTACAACACCATAAGGAACACGCGGTTCTAATGCAATAACTTCTACTTTCAAGACATCACCCGGTTCAGCTCCATCTACATATATAGGACCAGTTATAACATGAGGACCATTAGTATCAAAATCATGACCTTTTTTGTTAGCAGCAATATTTATAGCATCTTGCATTACGTGGTCAGGCGTTATACCATATTGACCAAAATATTTAACAGGGTCTTTTCCTTGGTCTTCTAAAATACCTTCATGTGAAACAGTATCAATAGTTACTGTACTGCCACTCGGTATATGTATAATTGCTTTATCATTGCGACTTGGAATTTTACCCCAGAAAACATTGTCTAATGTTGAAGGCACATAATAATCACCAAGAACAGTTCCGTCATCTTTTGTTTGTAGATAATCAATAGATGGTGCTCTATAAGCTGCTTCAGCAGGGTTATATCCAGCAAGAAAACCAGTGGATAAAGAAGCTGATAATATAGCAGAAAGTATAAGACGTTTGTTAATTTTGATGTTACTCATGAAATCAATCCTTTTCTATTTTGGTAAAAAAAATAAGACAAAGATATCTATTACGACATCTTTGTCTTGTTTAGAGAATACCATATGATTTATAGAATGTCAACATGTAAACTTTGATTTATATGAAATAGTTTTATTTTAATGTAATATTATTGCTACCTTTTTGATAACCTATTAAATCTACAGTAATAAATTTAAAACCTAGTTTTTGAAATTCTTTATGAATTAAATCTCTAAGAGGATTGGTAAATAATTTAGGGACTTCATTTGTTTCTACTTCTATGCGTGCTAAATCACCATGATGGCGTACGCGAATTTGACCTTGTAAATATTTATGAAGTATGTCTTCTGCCTTAGCAACTTGATTTAATCTTTCAGGAGTAACTTCAAGACCATAAATTAAACGAGAGGCAAGACAAGCAGAGCTAGGTTTATTCCAAACAGGTAAATTCCAGTCTTTTGCCATTTGGCGGATTTCATCTTTAGTAATGTGCAATTCTAAAAATGGTGATTTTGTTAATTTAAATTCTTTTAAAGCGAGCATACCAGGGCGATAATCACCTTTGTCGTCTTCATTAGAGCCTTCTAAAAGATAGTTATAATTATTTTTCTGACAAAAATCTTCTAAAAGTTTAAAGCGATTGATATGGCAATGATAGCAACGCATTTTATCATTGCAGGTGAATTTTTTATCAGCTAAATCATCTACAGTGAATAATTCATGTTTTATGCCAATGAGTTTAGCAACTTTTTTAGCATCAGATATTTCATTAGTAGTTATTAATTCAGATACAGCAGTGATGGCGATAGCTTTATCGCCTAGAGCAATTTGTGTTGCCTTAGCAAGTACAGAGCTATCTACACCACCAGAAAAAGCTACAGCTACAGATTGGTAAGATTTTAGTAATTCGATTAATTGTTGTTGTTTATTCATGTTTTAGTTCCTCGTTTGCTAGAAATAATGCTGTTTGTTGAATTGTTTTTAATGGTACATTGTGTTTTTGGGCTAATTGTTTACAATCTTCATATTCAGCGGATATATTTAGGATTTTATCGCCTTTTTTAGCTATTTTACATTTTACTTGACCATATGGCGTGGTGATGGATTTAAATTCTCTATTTAGACTATAGCGAGTGATTATTTCTTCACGTATGCCAAGCGTTGTCGTTTCACTGAATATAATATCAAGGCAATTTTCTTTATCTTCAGGACGGATTAAAACAGATAAAGTATTAGCTGAGCGGGATTTTTTCATATAAATAGGAGTCAGCCAAACATCTAAAGCATTATGCTCAAAGAGTTTTTGCGAGATATATTCATAATTTTGAGGATTGAAATCATCTATATTACAAGATAGTATAAGTAATTTTTCTATAATATAATCGTTCATTTTTTCACCTGTCATTTGTTGTAAATTTAATTATATATTAAATTAGAATTTTTATTTAGGCAAGAAAGCAGATTTTAGCTTAAATAAAATGAACTGCACCCCAAAAGTTGTTTTGTATCCAACTTTTGGGGTGCAGTTCATCTAAACTTTTATGCTTCTTATTTTTAATATTAATGATTTAACGCATATGATTAATCATGCTAGCTAATCGACCAGCGCCAAAACCGTTGTCAATATTCATTACGGCAACGCCAGCAGCGCAACTATTTAACATAGAAAGCAATGCTGTTAACCCATGAAAGGAAGCACCATAACCTACGCTTGTAGGCACAGCAATTACTGGCTTATTGGCAAGACCACCAACAACACTAGCCAAAGCTCCTTCCATACCAGCAGCAACGATGATGATATTAGCCTTATCAATCAAATCTTTTTTACTGAGTAGACGATGAATACCTGCAACGCCTACATCAAAGCAATATTGTACTTTATTTCCCATCAGTTGAGCAGTAAGACCTGCTTCTTTAGCGACAGGTATGTCACTTGTACCAGCTGTCATGACGAGAATAAAACGTTTATCATCAATAGGCATAGTATCTCTATCAACATAGATAATACGTGCAAATTCGTCATATTTTGCATCTTTTACTTTTGCTAGTACAGCTTGATAATTTTCTAAAGTAGCACGAGAGGCAATTATATTTTGCTCACTTTTTTGATAGAGGTGAGCGAAAATATCAGCTATTTGCTCATTAGTTTTACCTGCACAATAAATTACTTCAGGAAATCCTTGTCTTTTTGCTCGGTCATGGTCAATCTTGGCAAAACCAATGTCTTCAAAACCTTGATTATCTTGAAGTGATTGAAGCATAGTTTCGTCAGAGATATTTCCTTGTTTATAATTGTGAAGTAAATCTAATAATTGAGTAGTGTCCATATTTATTGTTTAACGGCCTTTTTTTTATTGCGTTTCCAGCGAATATAGTAGAAAGCGCAAGTGAGAACAAGAATAGCACTTACAACTAAACTTGCTTCATGACCTACAGCAAGCATAGTTTTCCAATTTTCGCCAAGTATCATACCGATGTATAAGATGAACATAGTCCAAGGAAGGGAACCAATAAAAGTATAGATGATGAATTTCTTCATATTTACTTTGGCAAAACCTGCAGGTAAAGAGATAAATGTACGAACTACAGGGAGTAATCTGCTGAAGAATACAGCTTTAATACCATATTTATCAAACCATTCTTGAGCAGTGTCTACATGAGATTTTTTCATGAAGAAATATTTACCATATTTATCTACAAAAGGTCTGCCACCTTTAGCACCGATATAATAAGTGATGATAGAACCTACCATACCACCAATCATACCAGCAACAGTAGCGTGGAAAAATTCCATTTTGCCAGCAAAGATGAGATATCCAGCAAAACCTAAGATTAATTCACTAGGAATTGGAATACAAGCATTTTCAAGCCCCATTAGTACAGCTACAGCAACATAGCCCCAAGTATCAATAAAACTCAAAAAGATTGTTGAAAATTGTTCCATTAAAAATTAGTCCTTTCTATTGTTAAATTATAAGATAATCCTTATATATATTATAACCGATAAAAATATTTAAGTTAATATAAATTTATGATATTCATAGCATGTAAAATGCCAACAACACCAAAGAGAATAAAGATTAATGAAGCAAATTTTTTGATGACTCTATCAGGTACATATTTGTGAAGCGTAGCACCTAATAAAATGCCAAGTCCATCAGCAACGAGCATACCAAGAGTTGTACCTACTAAGATAGAAAGCATATCAGCACCGATTTGAGCAGATAATGCTACTGTAGCGAGTTGAGTTTTATCTCCCATTTCGGCAAGGAAAAAGGCGATAGCTACAGTCCAAAAGATGCTAAAATGATTTTTTTCAGCTTCATTACCAAGTTCATCATCTTTTAAAATCCAAAGACCAAAGACAATAAAAGCAATAGAAGCAACGAGTTCAACAATGTCTTTAGGAATAAAAGAATGCAAATAAATACCAGCAGCGATTGCTACAAAGTGATTTAAAATAGTAGCAACTAAAATACCAAACATGACTTTCTTCCATGGATATTTTGTGGCAAAAGCCATAGCTAATAATTGAGTTTTGTCACCCATTTCGGCAAGAACCACCATGATAAACGCTGTTGAAAATGCAAACATAAGATTAAATCTCTCCTTAAAATAAATTAAATTTATTTGATAAAAGGGAATAAAAAAAGAGACTTCTAGTATAGACTGATACACTTAGTGTAACTAATCTATACCAAAAGTCTCACTATTGATGTAAAACATCAACGAATAAGCCAGATGAATTTCGTCGTTCATCAGTATGTTGACTTATTCTAAAAAGCTACTCCCTTTTAGCCAATACATTTACCAATAATACCATATACACACAATGGATATAATACACAAAAATAAATATTTTGGCAAGGGTTTATTTATTTTTCATAGCAAAATATTCTCTGTCTAAAATTCCGAGAATGATTAAATTTTCATAAACACCATCAGTTAAAATTGTTTCACGAATAAGACCTTCACGGACAAGACCAGCTTTTTCATATACATGTAAAGCACGAGTATTGTGGTCTTTACAGTCAAGCCATGCTCTATGGAATTTTAAATCATCAAATGCCCAGGATTTTAACATTTCTAGTGTTTCTTGACCATAGCCTTTACCTTTTACATTTAAAATAATGCGAGTCCATTCGATTTCTTTAGATGGATTATCAAGACCTGCTATCATGAGAAAACCAACTTTTTCATGTGTGTCTAAAGTTTCGATAATTAGATGAGTAGCAGAAGGAGTATCTAAAGTTTGCATATGCACTTCGCGAGTATAAGGAATTACATATTTGGCATTTTCAGGAATGTATTCCACTTCCATGATATAGTCCATATCTTCAACTGTTGCTTGACGAAAACGTAATCTATTTCCTGTTTTTACGATTTTTTCCATATTAAAACCACCTTCATTATAATATTATAGATTTTATAATAAATTTTAGAAACTTATGGGAAAATTCCCTGACAGTTTAAGAAAAGTATAGTATACTTTTCTTAATATAACAAATAAGGAGGACAGCAGTATTGGCAACGATGTCTTTTGAACATTTATTAGATATTTTATTTGTACCAATTTGTATTCAAATAGGTGCCTTAATCGTAGGTTCATTTCTCAGTCGTTTAATTAATCGTTATTTACAAAGTAATGTAAATAGAGATTCATGGCAATATATTTTTGTCAATGCCTTAAAAGGATTACCGATTTCTTGGTGTTCCGGTGTTGGCTTATATTGGACGATAAATAGTTTATCTATACCAGAAACTATCAGCAGATTATTATCATATTTATTATTTGCAGTGATTATCTTTACTTTGACAAGAGTTATTGCAAGAACTTTATCTGGAATGATAGATTTTTATACTATGCGTTCCGACCAAAATATGCCAAAGACTTCATTATTAAATAATTTAATAAATATTTTAGTGTATTCTATGGGTGCACTCATTGTTTTACAATATTGTGGAATATCAGTAGCGCCAATTCTCACAGCTTTAGGGGTCGGCGGTATGGCAGTTGCCCTTGGTCTTCAAGATACGCTTGCTAATATTTTTGCTGGATTGCATTTAATTTTATCAAAGCAACTTCGTTTAAATGATTATATTAAATTAAGTACAGGTGAAGAAGGTCGAGTATCTGATATTACATGGCGTTTTACCACACTTCAATCCGTTAGCAACAATGTGGTAGTTGTACCTAATCAAAGTATATCTAAGGCGATTATCACAAATTACAGTATGCCACTTCAAGATATAACAGTAAGTGTAGCTATTGGTGTAAGCTATGATAGCGATTTAGATAAAGTGGAAGCTGTTTGCATAAGAACAGCAAAGGAAATTTTATCTAAATTAGACCCAGAAGTAAAAGCAGAGCCTGTAGTTAGATTTAATTTGTTTGCTGACTCTAGTATTAATTTCAATGTGATAATGCATGTTAGTGAATTTACAAATCAATATATTGTTAAGCATGAATTTATAAAAGCGATTACAAAAGAATTTAGAAAAGAAAACATAGAAATACCATTCCCAGTAAGAACTATTATCAATAATAAAGAGTAAAATGGATATCAAAATAAATGAAAATTATCATAAAAATATTTTATAGTAATAATGAATAAAATAATTAGAGAATATTTCAGGAAAAGCTTTTTATTTTGTTAGAGATTTGGTAAGATATACTTGATTGAATACAAAATGCATGATTTTGGGATAAACATGGAGAAATTAAATTTAATGAAAGAATTTTTATCTGTTCAAGGTAGAAAATTATTAATACAGATTTCTATTTGTACTATTATTATTATTGGTATGTTTATAAATTATGATAAACTTTACTTGATAACAGGTGTATTTACAGGCTATTTATTAGCAGTTATATGCGCTTGGGTAATGGTATATAGAACGTGGAAGGCTGCTCATTTAACAGTAGGTAAAGCTAAAGGTCAGATGTGGCTTAGTTTGATAACGAGGTTATTGATGATTTTTATTATACTAAGAGCTGCTATATTGCAATCAGTGGAATTATTTTATGCAGTAGTAGGAGGCTTTTTCTTAGCTTTTATACTGTATATGATACATTTAATTATTTTTGTTTATCATAAGAATATGGAATAATATTTGCTTAGTGCAAATATTATCTACATAGAAACTGAAAAATATAATCTGTATTTTTCGGTAAAATATGAAATATATAGTAAAGAGAGGTGAGGACACTGTTACTTATGGACTGTATAAGCGGCAGTGGGGAAAATGCATGAAATTGGTGTGCGTGAAGTGGTCACTTTCGCAGGTATGCAATTCAATATTCAGACCTTAGAAATGACCTGGCTAGCAATGGCCATTGTAATACTGATTGCATTTTTAGCAACACGAAGTCTAAAGCTTGTTCCTTCAGGTTGGCAAAATGTAATTGAAATGGTTATTGTTTGGCTCAATGAGCAAATTGGTGTTACACTGGGTTCTCGTGGTCAATTAGTAGCACCATTTTTAATCACGCTATTTCTGTTCTTATTGATTTCAAACTGGATAGGACTTATTCCAACGCTTGCATCACCAACAAATGACTTAAATACAACTTTAGGTCTAGCTTTATTGGTGATTGTAATGTTACATGTACTTGGCTTGTATTATAAAGGTTTTAATTATATAAAACATTTTTTCCAGCCAGTAGCGCCATTTGTAATTATCAATTTGATTGAAGAAATAGCAAAGCCTATTACACTTGCTTTCCGTCTATTTGGTAATATTCTAGCAGGGGAAATTTTAATTATTATCTTGCTTTTATTAGTGCCAATATGGATGCCAGTACCTAGTGTTGTTTGGCTTGCATTTAGTTTATTTATCGGTGCAGTTCAGGCATTTATATTTACTATGTTATCTATGTCTTATTTAGCAAATGCTATGAAAGACGATGATCACCATTAATATTTGTTGATATATTTTAGTCAGCAGATATTGATATAAGATTATCTATGGTTGTAGGTAATCTTGAAAAATTAATTTAATTTATGTTTATCTTTAAGGAGGATTTATTTTTATGGAAAACGCAATTATGGTTATGGCAGCATTAATTGGTGCAGGTATTACAATGGGTCTTGCTTCTATCGGTGCAGGTATTGGTGATGGTCTTGTTACTTCTAAATTCATCGAAGGTATTGCTCGTCAGCCAGAAGCAAAAAACACTTTATTCATGAACACTCTTATCTCTGTAGGTTTAATCGAAGCTATGCCAATCATTGCAACAGTTATTGCATTGATCATGCTTTATGCTAACCCACTTATTAAATAATTTGGGTAAACATTTAAATTTTAGATGTTTAGGAACGCATAAGGGGGCAATAAATTGATTGATATCAATATGACGATTGTGGCTCAAATCCTTAACTTCCTTATTTTGGTACTTATTTTAAAATTTGTAGCATATAAGCCTGTTATGAAAATGCTTAAAGAACGCGAAGAAAAAATCGCAAGAAGCATTGATGCCGCAGAAGCAGATGAACAAAAGGCTAAAGAACTGCTCGCTGAATATAATAAGCAATTAGCTGATGCCCGTATAAAAGCACAGGAAATTGTAGATAAAGCAATGAAACGTGCTCAAGAAGAACGTGATGCTAGCGTTGCTGAAACAAGACGTGAAATTGAGCAGATGAGAAAAGTCGCAAAAGAAGATATTGCTAGAGAACGTGAACGTGCAGCAATGCAGTTACGTGGTGAAATGGTAGCTTTATCCATGCAAGCAGCTGGCAAAATTATCGCTGCTAATATGGATAATAAAACAAATGAAAAATTGGTTAGTGATTTCATTGACCAGTTGGATAAAGATAAAATGGGTGGATTGCCATGCTGAATTTACAGTTAGCAAAAAAATACGCTGTGGCAATGTTTGAATTAGCTCAGGAAGAAAATAAGCTTGTAGAATATGGTGAACAATTAGCAGAAATTAGTACGCTTTTTAAAACTCAACCAGAATTAAAAGCTTTTATGAGTAATCCTCAAATTCAGCCATCAGCAAAAAAAGAACTGCTAAATAAAGTTTTTGGTAGCGATATTGAAAAATCAGTGCATAATTTTATGTTATTATTGATTGATAAACGTCGCATAGCATTAATTGAAGAGATAGTCGGTGAATATGAAGCTCTGTCTAATGAAGTTCGTAATATTGTAGTAGCACATGTTACTACAGCAGTTGCTATGGAAAAGCCACAAGAAAAAGCTTTAACTGCGAAATTAGAAGCTATTACCGGCAAGCATATTCAGCTAAAAACACATATTGATAAATCCATCATTGGTGGTGTCGTTGTAAAAATGGGCGACAAATTAATCGATGGTAGTGTAACTAGCAAAATTAAATCTTTAGGAAAGCAGTTAATGGCAAATTAAGTTATTTAAGTGGGGTGACAGAGTCGTTATGAAAATGAATCCAGAAGAAATAACAGCCATTATCAAGGATCAAATTAAAAATTATAATGTTGATTTAAATGTTGATGATGTAGGTACTGTTATTGAAATCGGTGATGGTATTGCACATATTCATGGCTTAGACAAAGCGATGTCAGGGGAACTGCTCGACTTTGGTAATGATATATATGGTATGGTCCTAAACCTTGAACAGGACAATGTCGGTGCCGTTTTATTAGGTGGCGACACAAAAATTAAAGAAGGAGATATCGTAAAACGTACTGGTAAAATCATGCAAGTACCTGTTGGGGAAAGTATGATTGGTCGTGTTGTTGACGCACTTGGTCGTCCAATTGATGGCAAAGGCCCTATTCATACAACACAGAGCCGTCCAATTGAATATCCAGCTCCTGGTATTGCTGATAGAAAATCAGTAAAAGAACCATTACAAACTGGTATTAAAGCAATTGATGCCTTAGTTCCAATTGGTCGTGGTCAGCGTGAACTTATTATCGGTGACCGTGGTACAGGTAAAACAGCTATTGCTGTAGATACAATCCTCAATCAGAAAGGTCAAAACTGTATTTGTATTTATGTAGCTATTGGTCAGAAAGCTTCTACAATCGCTCGTGTTGTAAAAACTTTTGAAGATCATGGTGCTATGGATTATACAATTGTAGTAGCAGCTACTGCTTCTGATAGTGCACCACTTCAATATATGGCTCCATATTCTGGTGTTACTATGGGTGAACATTTCATGTATCAAGGCAAACATGTACTTTGTGTATATGATGACCTTTCTAAACATGCTACTGCTTATCGTGCAATGAGCTTGTTACTTCGCAGACCACCAGGACGTGAAGCATATCCAGGGGACGTATTCTACTTACATTCTCGTCTTTTAGAACGTGCTGCTAAATTAAGTGATGAACTCGGTGGAGGTTCTATTACAGCTTTACCTATCATCGAAACTTTAGCAGGTGACGTATCTGGTTATATTCCAACAAACGTTATTTCTATTACAGATGGTCAGATTATGCTTCAGACAGAAGCTTTCTATTCTGGTATTCGTCCAGCTATTGACGTAGGTCTTTCCGTATCTCGTGTAGGTGGTAGTGCTCAGATAAAAGCTATGAAACAGATTGCTGGTCGTATGCGTCTTGACCTTGCTCAGTATCGTGAACTTGCAGCATTCGCTCAATTTGGTTCTGACCTTGATAAATCTACAAAAGAACAATTAGACCGTGGTGTACGTATGGTTGAAACATTAAAACAAGCACAGTATTCACCTTTAAAAGTAGATGAACAAATCCTTGTTATTTATACAGCTGTACGTGGTTTCTTAAGCGATATTCCTGTTAATCAGGTTGTTAACTTCCAACGTGATTTCTTGAAATTTATGAATTCAAATCACCCAGAAATTGGACAAACAATCGTTGAAAAACAAAAATTAGATGATGCTTTAGAAGCTTCTATCAATAGTGCTATTGAAGAATTTAAATCCACATATTCATATAATAAATAAGCAGTGAGGTGATTTAATTGGCTAGTTTACAGGACATACGCCGCAGAATAAAAAGCGTAAAAAGTACACAGCAAATCACTAAAGCAATGAAAATGGTTGCTGCTGCTCGTTTACGTCGTGCCCAAGAAGCGGCTGTATCCAACCAACCTTATGCTGAAAAAATGTATGAGGTTATTGCCGATGTAGCCTCTAATGCAGGAAGTTTTTCACATCCTCTGCTAGAAGTACGTGAAGAAGGTAAAACTTTATATGTTGTTTTAGCTTCCGATAAGGGTCTTGCAGGTGCTTATGCTAGTAATGTATTTAAAGAAACAATTTCTCATATCAAAGATGCAAAAAATACATCTATTATCACTGTAGGTCGTCGTGGTAAAGAATATTTCGTTCCACGTAAATATGATGTATTAAATACTTATATGGGATTTACAGAACGTCCAGAGTATCAAAATGCTCGTCAAATTGCTGTTGAAATTATGGAGCATTTTAGTAAAGGTGACTATAAAGAAGTATATCTTGTATATACAAAATTTGTGTCAGCTATTTCTGCTATACCTCAGACAATTAAATTATTACCATTTACAGCACCAGAGTCCTCCGATAATAAACCTACTGCTGAATATATTTATGAACCATCAGCACAATCAGTGCTTGGATATTTATTACCGCAATATATTATTACAACAATATATGCATCATTATTACAATCAGCAGCAAGTGAACTAAGTTCACGTATGAATGCGATGAGCAATGCAACAGATAATGCTGAAGAACTCATCTCTAAACTTGATTTGCATTATAATAAAGTACGTCAGGCTGGTATTACTCGCGAAATTACAGAAATCGTGGGCGGTGCAGAAGCTCTGAAGTAAGGAGGTTTCACCTAAGTGGCAAAAGGTAAAATTGTACAGGTTATTGGACCTGTTGTTGATATAGAGTTTCCGGCAGAATCTTTGCCAGAAATTTTAAATGCTGTAACTATTAAAGGTAAATCTGGTGACATTGATATCGATTTAGTTGTTGAAGTTATGCAACATTTGGGTGACAATGTTACTCGTTGTATCGCTATGAGTTCTACTGACGGTTTGACTCGTGGCATGGAAGCTGAAGATACTGGTGCTCCAATCAGAGTTCCAGTAGGGGAAGCAACTCTTGGTCGTGTATTTAACGTACTTGGAAAAACAGTTGACCATGATGATACTCCTGTAGGCAACAAAGAATTTTGGCCTATTCATCGTCCAGCTCCAAAATTTGATGAACAAGAAACATCTACACAGATTTTAGAAACTGGTATTAAAGTCGTTGACCTTATCGCACCATATTCCCGTGGTGGTAAAATCGGTTTGTTCGGCGGTGCTGGTGTAGGTAAAACAGTTCTTATCATGGAACTTATTCATAATATCGCAACTCAACATGGTGGATATTCTGTATTCTCTGGTGTTGGTGAACGTACTCGTGAAGGTAATGACCTTTGGTCTGAAATGAAAGAATCTGGCGTTATCGATAAAACTGCTTTAGTTTATGGTCAGATGAACGAACCACCTGGAGCACGTATGCGTGTTGCTTTAACTGGTCTTACAATGGCTGAATATTTCCGTGATGTTCAAAATCAGGACGTATTATTATTCATTGATAATATTTTCCGTTTCATTCAGGCTGGTTCTGAAGTATCCGCACTTTTAGGTCGTATGCCATCTGCCGTTGGTTATCAGCCAACACTTGGTACAGACGTAGGTGCTCTTCAGGAACGTATTACTTCTACTAAAAAAGGTTCTATCACATCTGTTCAGGCTGTATATGTTCCTGCCGATGACTTAACTGACCCTGCTCCAGCAGCAACATTTGCTCACTTGGATGCAACAACAGTATTGTCTCGTCAGATTGCAGAGCTTGGTATTTATCCAGCAGTAGACCCACTTGATTCTACTTCTCGTATTCTTGACCCACATGTAATCGGTGAAGACCATTATGAAGTAGCTCGTGGTGTACAGGCTATTTTACAGAAATATAATGAACTTCAAGATATTATCGCTATCTTAGGTATGGAAGAATTATCTGATGAAGATAAACTTACTGTAGCTAGAGCACGTAAAATTCAAAGATTCTTATCTCAGCCATTCTTCGTTGCTGAACAGTTTACAGGTACACCAGGTAAATATGTACCATTAAAAGAAACTATTCGTGGCTTTAAAGAAATTTTAGCAGGTAAATATGATGACTTACCTGAAAGTGCTTTCTATATGGTTGGTAGCATTGACGAAGTTGTTGAGGCAGCAAATAAAATGAAGAAGGAGGGATAATTTATGGCTAAAATAAAGCTAGAAATTATTTCTCCAAATAAAGTTGTTTATAGTGCTGATATTGATATGTTAATCGTGCGTTCTATTGCTGGAGATTTAGGTATTATGCCAAAACATGCTCCGCTTCTTGCAGGGCTTGTTCCTCATGCAATGAGAGCTATGATTGATGGCACTGAAAATCTTATTGCAGTTAGCGGTGGTTTTATTCAGGTTCAACCTGATAAAATTATTGTACTTGCAAGTGCAGCAGAACTTCCTATTGAAATTGATATCAATAGAGCAAAAAAAGCTTATGAACGTGCACAAAAACGTTTAGAAAGCTTTAAAGAAAATCCAGAAGTTAAGAGTGATGTTGATACACTTCGTGCTAGAGCTGCACTCGAACGTGCTAAAGCAAGACTTAAAGCAACTAAAACAGATATTGGTTAATATTTAATTAGTTTTATGTAAAAACGGTTGTAACTTAATTTAGCTACAACCGTTTTTATTTTAAAGGTGATAATATGATTTTTAGCAATATAAAAAATATAGATTTAACCACTATAGATGAACGAATTAAATTTTGTGTAGATTATTTTAATGAACATGATTTAATAAATTATAATGCAGGAACATATCAAACAGATAGAGAGGATATTTGTTTTCGCATTGATGAATATGAAACACAAATTGCTCAGGAAAGATATTGGCAAGCACATGAAAAACATATAGATGTATATATTTTATTAAAGGGACAAGAACGCATAGATGTTAATATCTATGAAGGTGTAATTTATCATCGTGATAAGATAGATGATATGTTGATGCTAGAAGAAATGCCGTACACAAATATTAATTTTTTGAGCAATTTTGGTGATATTTTAGTTTGTAATCCAAATGAAGCGCATAAGACAGGAATTCATATGGATTTGAAAAATAAATTTAAGGTAGCTTTATTTAAAATTAGAATTTAATTTGGGAAATAAAAAAAAAGAGCAATCATATTGAACTGCACCCCAAAAGTTGGACAAAAAACAACTTTTGGAGGTGCAGTTT
>ENA-OWPM01000615-OWPM01000615.1-human-gut-metagenome-genome-assembly--contig:-NODE-615-length-38788-cov-4.603491_pt1 | contig 38788 bp, 27 predicted proteins | sample MGYA00248267_ERZ651852 | MGnify/ENA primary metagenome ERZ651852 (study PRJEB26924, sample SAMEA4378228) | human gut metagenome | biome: human gut; feature: human-associated habitat; material: faeces...
TTGCCGACACCCTCTGTCTGGCTATTTTCATGTATGGAGGATAACTGCCTATGGCGAATAATAAGATGAATATTGAAGGAAAAAATTACTCGGATATTCCGGTGTGGCGTAGATATACGCTTACCATTGAGGAAGCAGCCAGATATTATCATATCGGCGAAGGAAAATTGAGAACGCTTATTGACACACATCCCAATGAGGATTTTTATGTGATGAACGGCAATCGTGCCCTCATTAAGCGTGAGAAATTTGAGAGGTATCTGGATCAGGCTACTGCTGTGTAAACAGAGCTGACAGATTTACCGATTTCACATGATATAACTATGCGGAGAGCTGGATTTGTGCTATGATAAGAGCGCAAGTCTGGCTCTCTTTTTTGAAAGGAGAGTTCACGATGAGTGAGAAAAGACGAGATAACCGTAATCGGATTTTGCGAGAGGGCGAGTACCAGCGTAAAGATGGGAGGTATCGGTTCCGCTATATTGATGAGGACGGAAAAGAGAAAAATGTATATAGTTGGCGTTTGGACAAGAATGACCCAATGCCAAAAGGGAAGAAGCGGGAGCCTTCCCTGCGTGAGAAAGAAAAACAGATTGAAGCGGATTTGTTTGACCGTATCGTAACCAACGGTGGCAACTATACTGTTTTGGAACTGGTAGAAAAGTATGTTTCATTGAAAACAGGAGTTCGTCACAATACGGTTGCCGGATATAAAACGGTCATCAATATGCTGAAAAAAGAGAGTTTTGGGAATCTGCGAATTGATAAGGTGCGTTTGTCAGACGCAAAGGCATGGTTGATTAAGCTCCAACAAATTGATGGACGAGGATACAGTTCCATTCATTCGATCCGGGGAGTTCTCAGACCAGCATTTCAGATGGCAGTAGATGATGACCTGCTTCGCAAAAATCCATTTGAATTTGAGCTGGCATCCGTCATTGTTAATGATTCTGTTACCAGAGAAGCGATTACCCGAAAGCAGCAGAGAGATTTGCTGAAGTTTATTCAGGAGGATAAGCATTTCAGCAGATACTATGATGCAATCTATATTCTTTTTCACACAGGGCTTCGTATTTCAGAGTTCTGTGGGCTGACGATTTCGGAGATTGAGTTTGGAGAAATGCGTATTAAGGTAGACCATCAGTTACAGCGTACTGCACAGATGCAGTATGTAATTGAAGAACCAAAAACTGACAAAGGTATTCGCTATGTGCCGATGACGGAAGCTGTCGCAGCGTGTTTTCGCAGAATTATTGCCAACCGAAAGACACCAAAAGTTGAACCGATGGTGGAAGGATACGCTGGATTTTTATTTTTGGATAAAAACGATATGCCGATGGTTGCCCTTCACTGGGAGAAGTACATGGAGCATATCATTCAGAAATACAACAGGATTTACCGTATCCAGATGCCGAAAGTTACCCCTCATGTATGCAGGCACACCTTTTGCTCTAATATGGCAAAATCCGGGATGAATCCGAAAACCTTGCAGTATATCATGGGTCACGCAGACATCAGTGTAACCTTGAACACTTACACCCATGTGAATTTTGATGATGCAAAGGAAGAAGTATATCGGATAGCGAATAGTTAAAAAAGCCCGTTGGTAAGGACGCTTGCTTTACCAACGGATTTACCAAGATTGCAGGGAAAAACACAAGAAAATACGAGAAGATTTGAGAAGATACCTTGAAAAGAAAGGAAAACTCAAAAGTCGGAAAACCCTGAAATATCAAGCGTTTGAGAAGAAATACAAGATTTAAATGGAGATATAAAAAGATGATTAAAGTATTATTTGTTTGCCACGGCAACATCTGCCGTTCCCCAATGTCAGAATTCGTATTAAAAGACATGGTGGAACAGCGTGGCTTGACAGAACAATTTGAAATCGCTTCGGCGGCGACCAGCACAGAGGAAATCTGGAACGGCAAAGGAAATCCAATCTATCCGCCGGCGCAGGCAGAACTAAAAAAGCATGGGATTGGAAAGACCGCATACACCAACTTTGCGGGCAAGCGCGCCAGACAGGTGACAAAAGAAGATTATCATCACTATGACTACCTGCTTTGTGCGGATACCAATAACATCCGTAACACAGAGCGTATCACAGGCGCGGATACCGAAGGAAAAATTCATCTGTTATTAGATTATGCAGACGAACTTCAAGAGGGTAGTCAGCTTCAGACTAAAAATAAAAGCAGCAATTCAATCAGCCAGACAATCAGCCGCCGCGGCAAATCAATCGCAGACCCGTGGTATTCCGGGGATTTTACACAGACATGGAATGATGTGGTGGCAGGGTGTACAGGTTTTTTAAATTATCTTAAAAACGTGCATAAGATATAAAAGCAGCATCAGTTTCTGCGCGCCTGCCGGAATTTGGACGGTGTCATATGATATTCGCGCAGGAATAAGCGGTTAAAATAAGATACATTTTCAAAACCGCATTCCAGGGAAATCGCAAGAATGTCATCATCTGATGCACACAGCAGGTGCGCAGCACGGATTAGGCGGTACTCATTTAAGTAAGCAATAAAGGGCTTTCCCATATACAGCTTGAAAAATTTCATGAAATGGGAGCTGCTGAAACCGCAGACTGCCGCAATCTGCTCAATACTGATTTTTTGTGGGTAGTAATTTGCAATATAATCGGTAATCAGGCACAGCTTTTCCTTCGTATTTTCTTTAAAATAACCGTTTTTCCGGGAGGAAACAGCACTGTTTTTTTGCTGCGGTAAATCACAAGTTGTAATTTTACGCATTTTATCCGGTGCAAGAACCTCTGATTCCAGAATAAAAAACAACTGATACAGCCAGCCTTTAATGCCGAGATAATACCCGGCAGGATAGGTGGTACGCAAATCGTCAATCCGGTCAAGGCAGATTTGAACAGCGCGGTGTGCTTTCGGAACCCGGTCTATTAAAACCGGAAAATCTTCCGGAAAATTTTGCAGGCGGTGAAAAAAGTTAAAAGACATCGTATCCCCTTCTTTTGGGATTAACATCTGCATATCAAAAATGATATTTTCGTATGAAAATGCTTCCGATTCATATTGCGCAATGGAATGAAGCCTGCCCGGCAGAATAAAGACAATGCTGTCTTTGACAACCGGGTAGGAAATACCATCGACATTGACCATTCCCCTGCCGCTCTTTACATAAATAATTTCCGTTTCACGGTGCCAGTGCAACGGCACACACGGAAAATCCAGCGGAATCGAGCAAGGATAAGTATTATAGGAAAAATCCGTATCATAGTGTTTTTTCGTTTCTTCGTAATTTTCATATTCTAATATGTGCATAGCCCCTCCAATCCGCAGATTTACTGCACAAACGCCAATTTCATATATTTTGTATATCATGATATGATGTTGGGGTCAAAAGCCTCAACTATGATATCTATGGATTGTTCCGTGCTAAACATGTGCCACTGGCACATAGCACCCGCCTATGAGCAAGCTCATGTGGGTTCAGATATTTTGACCCTGGTAGCATGATATAAAAGTATGATAGTATTGTATTATTTTAAGCGGTAATTATGCAAGATAAAAAATCTTAGAAATATATAATAATAATCAGAATTATCGAAAAATAATCAGAAATAAAAATAGGAGTGGAGAGAAGTATGAGCATAGCAGAAATTTGTAACAAAATGTATGGAAAGACCATCAGAGAGTGCAGTAACGAACAGGTCTATACGGCACTGCTGGCACTGGTAAAGAAAGTCACGGAAGAAAGAAAAGAAGCGCAGGAGCGGCAGGAAAAAGAAAACGGCAAGAAAGTGTATTACATTTCCGCAGAATTTCTGATTGGAAAGCTGCTGTCAAACAACCTGATTAATCTGGGGCTGTATGAGCAGATTTCGCAGGAATTAGAGGAAAATGGAAAGAATATTGCACAAATCGAAGAAGTGGAGCCGGAACCGTCACTTGGAAATGGCGGACTGGGACGGCTGGCAGCGTGCTTTTTGGATTCCATTGCCACATTAAACTTAAACGGGGACGGCATTGGCATCAACTATCATCTGGGGCTGTTCCGTCAGGTGTTTGCACAGAATAAGCAGACAGAACAGCCGGATTACTGGATTCAAAAGGAAAGCTGGCTGACAAAGACGGAGGTGCAGTACCCTGTTCAGTTTGGCAAATTGTCCGTCATGTCGAGAATGTATGACATTGATGTGACAGGTTACGAGGGCAGGGTCAACAAACTGCATTTATTTGATATCGACACGGTTGATGAAAAAATACCGATGCACGACGGCATTGATTTTGATAAAAATGCGATTGAGAAGAATCTCACGCTCTTTTTGTACCCGGACGACAGCGACAGAGCCGGACAGTTATTGCGCATTTACCAGCAGTATTTTATGGTAAGCAATGCCGCACAGCTGATTCTTTCAGAATGCCGCAGGAAATGTGAAAAAGCGGGAAAGACGTTAAAGAATCTGAATGAATTTGCGGTGATTCAGATTAATGATACGCACCCGACAATGGTTATTCCTGAATTAATCCGCATTTTAACAACGCAGAAAGACATTGACGGCAGTGTGATGACGATGCAGGAGGCGGCAGAGGTGGTGACAAAGACGTGTGCATATACAAATCACACGATTCTTGCAGAAGCACTCGAAACATGGCCGCTGGACTATCTTGAGGAGGTTGTGCCGCAGTTAGTTCCGATTATCCGTTATCTTGATGAAAATGTACGCGCCCGTTATACGGATTCTTCCGTTTACATTATTGACGAAAATGACCGCGTGCATATGGCACATATTGATATTCATTATGGTTTCAGTGTAAATGGGGTGGCAAAGCTACATACGGAGATTTTGATGCAGGAAGAACTGAAATCTTTTTACCGCATTTATCCTGAAAAATTTAACAATAAAACCAACGGCATTACGTTCAGAAGGTGGTTACTGCACTGCAATCAGGCACTGGCCGCCTATATTGAAGAACTGATTGGTGCAGATTTTAAAAAGGAAGCCGGGGAACTTTCACAGCTTATAAAATATGCAGATGATGAAAAAGTGATTGCGCGCATGCTTGAAATTAAGACGGATAATAAGAAACGTCTTGCTGCATATATGCAGGAAAAATGCGGTGTAAAAATCAATCCGCAGTCCGTCTTTGACATTCAGGTAAAGCGCCTGCATGAGTACAAGCGCCAGCAGATGAACGCACTGTATGTCATTTACAAATATTTTGAGATTAAGGCTGGAAATATCCCGGATACTCCGGTTACGGTTATTTTCGGTGCAAAGGCGGCAAAAGCATATACGATTGCAAAAGATATTATTCACTTAATTTTATGTCTGGGTGAACTGATTGCAAATGACCCGGATGTCAGTCCGTATTTAAAGGTTGTCATGGTGGAAAATTATAATGTGACGATGGCAGAAAAGCTGATTCCGGCGTGCGACATTTCAGAGCAGATTTCACTGGCTTCCAAGGAAGCTTCCGGAACGGGCAATATGAAATTTATGTTAAACGGTGCACTGACACTCGGAACATTTGACGGTGCAAATGTCGAGATTGCACAGCTTGTCGGCAAAGACAATATCTATACCTTTGGTGCATCCAGTGACGAAGTCATTGCGCATTACAAAAATGCCGATTACTGTGCAAAGGACCTTTATGAAAAGGATGAAATGATAAAAAAATGTGTTGATTTTATCGTTTCAGATGAGTTAAAGCAGTATGGTGATGAAGAAAACTTATCCCGTCTGCACCATGAAATCATCAGCAAAGACTGGTTCATGACACTGTTGGATTTCAAGGAATATATAAAGGTAAAAGAACAGGCGCTTGCAGACTACAAAGACAGAGCCGCATGGGGCAGAAAAATGCTGATAAACACCGCGATGGCAGGCTTCTTCTCCTCCGACCGCACCATCCGTCAGTACAACACCGATATCTGGAAACTGTAAGACGGAAAAAGCAAACGGGTCGCAAAAAACACAAACCCTTTCCGTACCCGCCAAGGCGAAATCACCCATAATCTTTCCGCCCGCCCCTGCCAAGGCAAAAAACAACCCGTATTTTCCGTCAAACAGCGTGTGGAAAATGCGGGTGTTTTTTGCCTACACAGCGTGTGGAAAATGCGGGTTGTTTTTTTGCCTCCCACAGCGTGTGGAAAATGCGGGTTGTTTTTTGCCTACTACAGCATCACTCCGGAATTTTCCTTACTCCGCTCCATATAATGATTAAGCTGTTCAAACGGCTTGCGAAGGACAAGACCGATGAGAATGGCAATGATAATATAGATAAAGAGTCTGCCAATACATTCCCAATAATAATTGCCGTACATGCCGCCAATCGTTTCGCGCAGGGCATCCATGGCATATGGGAACGGCAGGTAGCGGTAAATCATCCGGTAAACCTTTGGCAGGACGTCAATCGGGAACGTACCGCCGCTTCCGGCAACCTGGACTACCATGAAAATAATTGCAAGGGCTTCACCGATATTGCCAAAGGCAACCGTCAGTGCATACATAAAAATCGTAAAGACCAGGCTGGTGACAGAACATGCAAACCAGTATAAAACCGGGTGCGGACACTGAATCTGGATATAAAACAGATTTCCGAGTACAATCAGAAGTGTCTGCAACTGCCCGATACAGTAAAATGTCAGGTATCGTCCAAAAAATTTCTGATACGGCTTTACACCGGCCGGCAGGTGTTTGGATTTTTTCACCTGTGTATGAATGATAGCCACCATAATCAGACCGCCGACCCAGATGGAAAGGACCGTGTAAAACGGTGAAACGGCAGAACCGTAAGCTGAAATTTCATAAATCTTTTTGGTCGTAATTTCTACCGGTGAGGCAATAAAGTCTGCCAGTGTCTGCGGGTCACTGCCTAAAATCTCATTCACAAAATCATATTCCGGGTCGGAAGCGATTTTATTGAGTAATTCAATAGAATCGGAAAGCTTAGTCATCAGTGTATTTAAAGTCTGCTGTGTCCGTGTCAGATTTTCCTGTCCCTGTGTAATCGCATCCGTAAAGGTGTTCATGTTGCCGTCCATATCCTGATATAAAGAAGAAATGGAAGACATTACACTGCGGATAGAGGATACATTTTCCGAAAGTGAAGCGGAAACCTCTGACAGGGAAGAAACTGAATTGGCATCCAGAATCTTTTGCAGGGCGGCAAGTTCTCCTGCCTGTGTATCCAGTGTTTCCGGTAAATCCGATGAAGAACTGCGTGCAAGAGAGGAAACATCGGAAGAAATCTGTGTAATGGAAATCAGGGAATCTAACATCACATTGTATGTCTGCAATTCATTGTAGGCATCGGTCAGTTTACCGGATATGACATCAATGAGTGAATTTCCGGTGGTATCATCCAGTGTCAGACTGTCAAAATCCACAGTGATAGCAGCAGAGCTGGCGCTTACAAGACTTTTTGTTAAAGTATTGACAAATGTGGAATTGGTCTGTGACTGGACTGCTTTTTTGGCTTTATCTGTAATTTTCGGCGCAATGGCATTTTTCTTCTGATTACAGTAATACTGAATCTGCGGATGTTCTAAGGAATCCGAAAGAAAACTTACCATATCGCTTGTAAAGTCAGACGGCAGAACCAGTGCGGCATAGTAGTCGCCGCTGTACACGCCGTCAATGGCTTCCTGCGTGGAATCCGTAAAGACCCAGCCGATGGTTGTATTGGCTTTTAAATTAGAAATAATCTGGTCGCCGATGTTTACAGTCACACCGTCAATAGTCACACCAGGATCATCAGATGCTACAGCAACCTTGATGCGGGAAGTGGATTCCGGTCCGTACGGGTCCCAGTTTGACAGAGTGTTAAACCACGCATACAGGGATGGAATGACGGTAAGACCAATCAGTACAACAATGGCGACCACATTGGTACTGATACGTTTGAGGTCCTGTATAAAAACAAGAAAAATATTTTTCATAGTTTAATCTCCTTTGCAGCAGTGATAATAGACTGTAAGTTGTTATTGAGACGGGATGGTAAATCCTGTACAAGGTAGTCGTGTCCCTCTTTCAAATCCAGTCCGAGCTGTTTTAATTTTTTTTGTATCTGGTCATCAATGTAAGCGACCGTTACCAGATATGCAGAAATTAAAAAGAGTGAAATTACCCATAATAAAAGATACACAACCTTTGAACTCTCCATATGCAGCAACAAAATAAGGAAAATCATCGGGATAATGGCAATACACCAGAGTCCCGCCTTAATACGCTTCTGATTGCGTTCATGCAGTGTATGGCTGAATTCCTGAATCTGCATTAAAGTCGCGTTAAAATCTTCATCACGTCCGTTTTTAGACGAAGACATGTCCGTAAAATCCGTATCCGGTGAACCGGAATCGGACAGGCTTCTGGCAGAAGTCCGTGCTATGGGTGTTGCCAGAAGGTCATCTGACACAGGGCTGTTTTTTAAAGTCATAGTTCTACCTCACTAACAAATATGTATTGGTTACATCATTTTGGTTTCTTTCATCTTTTCCTCAAAGAAATGATTGAGCGGAATGAAAGGTTTGCGGATTACCAGTCCGAGTAAAAGGGAAGCTGCGGCAAAAATCAGCAGTTTTCCCATATAAATAAAGTAGTCCATTTCATACATGCCGCTGATGGCTTCGCGCATGGCGTTAATCGCATACGGGAACGGGAAGTACAGGTATACGTTCTGGAAAAACTGCGGCAGCAGTTCAATCGGGAATGTACCGCTCGAACCGGCAATCTGGATAACAACCATAACAACGGCAATGGTCTTTCCGACATCGCCAAAGGAAAGTGTCAGCGTGTAAATCAGCAGGACAAATACAAAGCTTGCGACAGAAGCCGTCAAAATGAGCAGTCCCGGATGTTCACAGGAAACCTTTAATAAATATAAATTGCCGAGTACAATAATCAGGCTCTGAATCTGTCCCATCACAAAGAATAAAAGGAATCTGCCCAGATACAGTTCGTGCGGTTTTGCCATCAGTTCCATCTTCGGATTATTGTCAACGTGTACTTTCATCAGTGCCACGAGTACGATACCGCCGACCCATAGCGCCAGTGCTGTGTAAAACGGTGTAACTGCCGTACCGTAGTTGACTGCCGGGTAGACATCAATCTGTTCAACTTCCACAGGTGTTGCAATAAATTCGGCATAGGAGGCCGCATCGGCATGTAATAACTGTGAAAGCGTCTGATAAGCCGAAGAATCCGTAATATTATTTAAGGAAGTCAAAATCAGCTGGATTTTATCGGACATGCCCGAAATAATCGTTCCGGTATCGCCAAGGGTCTGGTTTGCTGTCAGGGCGATTTTGCTGGTTCCGAGTAAAATCTGTTCTAAGCTGTTTAGCTGGCTGCCTGAATTTTCAAGTGATTTATAGGCAGAATCCGCAGCTGCGTTCACGGTGATTTTTAATGAACTTAAACCGGATGAAGCAATGGTGTGATACTTCTGCTGGGTCTGTGTCATTTTATTAAGGCAGGAGGATAACAGGGTATGCAGCACCTCTGCCTTTGCAGCGGCAATTTCAGGTGTTTCCTTTACAATCGAAGAAGTCTGGTCAATCAGATTCTTTGCAAGGTCCTGTAAAGTAGAAATTGCTTCAAGTTGTCCGCGGATCTGTGCAATAATGTTATGGTCAATATATTCCAGATCATCTAATTTGTTTAAAAGGTCATCCAGTTTATGATTCTGCTCAAGCAGGGAGTTTAAGCTGTCTAATGCGGCAGAAAGTGCATCAGATGCCCCTTGTGTATCGTTTGTGATTTTATTCTGTGCTGTGTCTAACTGTTTCTGCACCTGTTCGGAAATGGTTTCCATGGCGGCAAGTGTTGTGTCAAGCTGGTCGGTCATGTTATCGACAGAGCGGGACAGTGCAGACTGTGTCAGCTTTGTTGTATCTTTTGAATTTTGTAAAATATCCTGTAATTCAGGAATCAATGCACTCATGGATTCCAGATTTTCTGATAAAGAAGCATTGCCGTTCTGGAAGGTGGCAATGGTATCGGCGTAACCGGACAGATTATCCTGAATGGTCTTCATATCGTCAATCAGCTTATCGGAAATGGAAGAATCATTTTGGGTAATACTTTCAAGACCGCTTAATGCTGTCTGTGCGGCAACGTTAATAAATTCTGTGTTAATCGTCTGCTGCAGTGTAGAACTTGCCGTATCGGTAATCTTTGTGGCAACGGCATTTTTCTTTGAATTTTCGTAATATGTCACGCTTGGGTGATTCATGCCGTTGTCTAAAAAGTCAAACAGGCTGCGGCTGAAATCATCACCGATAATAATGGCGGCATAATAACTGCCGCCATATACCCCTTTTAAAGCAGCATCTGTATCCTGTGGAAAAACCCAGCCTACACCGGTATTGTCATGCAGCTGTTCCACAACCTGATTTCCCATATTGACAGGGTCGCTTCCCTTTGAAGAAAATCCACTGTCTTCAGATACGACAGCAACCTTTAAGGAAGATGTGTTGGCATACGGGTCCCAGTTGGAATAAATGTTAAACCACGCATACAGGGACGGAATAATACACAATCCGCCCGCAATCACCAAAGCGAATAAATTGCGGCTAAGACCGGTAACGTCTTTGCGGAATATATGTAAGATATGTTTCATAAAGACCTCATTTCTGTGCCTGATATACAGCACACTGTTATCATCAGAAAGCGAGCAAAGGCACTTTCATAGCGACATTATAGTATATTGGCAGTTCAAAAGCCAGTTATTTTTTACATTAAATGGAAGGTGTGGTATACTGGCTATATAGTAAATGGACAGAATGGGGAATGGTATGTATACAATTTTAATAGTGGATGATGAAAAGATTGAACGCAACGGAATTAAATTTCTGTTAAAGAAGCAGGCAGAGCCGTTTGAAATCTATGAAGCACCAAACGGCAAAGCAGCACTCGAGCAGCTTTGTTCAATGCGCAATCAGGGAAAAAAGATAGATATATTGCTGACTGATGTAAAAATGCCGTTTATGGACGGCATAGAACTTATTGGAGCAGCCAAAGAAGAGGGGTTTACATTAAAAACAATTATATTCAGCGGGTATAATGAATTTGAGTATGCCAAGCTGGCAGTGCGTCTTGGCGTATCGGACTACATTTTAAAGCCGGTCAATCCACAGGAATTTGCACAGACCATAGAGAAGGTTACAGGGGAACTGCAAAAGCAGTATGTTGAAAATGAACAACGTCTGCAGCAGAGCAGCTATATGCGGGAATATCTTTTATATACCTTATTTAATGGGGGCAGTGCAGAACAGGTGCATACATTGGCAGGAAATCTTGCGGGAGAAAATTTCTGGAATCACTTCCACCGGATTGTATTTCTTGAGTTTGACCGAGAATTTTTTGGGAAAAAAGCGCTTGATTTTCAGGCGGAGATACTTGAAGAAAATATGAGTGAAGAATATCAGTATTTAAACTTAAACCCGCAGCAGGCAGTGCTTTTATTAAATGCCAGTCCGCATTACATGACCCTGCAGCAGACAGCACAAAAGCTGCATGATGCCGTTTTCAAAAAATATGGCGAACACTGTCATTTTGCAATTTCAGGCGAAATTGACGATTATGAAAAAATACCGCAGACAATGGATATGCTCGAAGCTCTGATGGAAAATAGGTTTTACCGTCCCGATGTGTATGTGTATTCTGAGGATATCAGTGAGGAAACGCCGGTACTGGTGCAGATTGATGACGACACGCTCATGAAACAGATGAAACAGGATATTAAGATGAAAGATATCCGGGCACTCCGGGAGCATTTTGACAGAATGTGTGCCAAGTACCGCAAAAAATCATATTTTTCACAGATTTATATTAAATTTATTTTTTCCAATCTGTTAAAAGATTTCTATCAGAATCTGCCTGAGACGCGGGAAGAGGAATTTAATAAGGAAATTGATACATTGTATAAGTCCGGGGATTTTAACTGTATTGTGTCGATTGTCAACAGCCATATTGATAAGCTGGAAGCGGCATTTGCAAAAAATCCGCAGACACAGCATAAAGAAATTGAAACAGTCAAAAAGTATATTTATACGCATTTCGGGGATGAACTGGGCGTAGAACAGCTTGCAGATATGGTGTATCTGGCACCGAGTTATTTAAGTACGGTTTTTAAAAAAGAAACCGGACAGAATTTAAGTAAATTTATCAAGCAGTACCGCATGGAAAAGGCAAAGGATATGCTTGAAAATACAAATATGAAAATTGTAAATATCAGCGAAGCGTGCGGTTATCAGAATGTTTCGTACTTCTGCCAGAGTTTTCGCGAGTGCTACGGGGTGAGTCCTCAGAAATTCAGAAATGGAATTTAAGATGAATATAAAAAATATGAAGTTGAAATACAGGCTGGCAGGGATTTACCTGCTCACGGCAGTACTGCCGGTTATTGTGCTGTTTACATTTTCCTACGGGCAGATGAAGCATATTTTAATTGAGCGCGATACGAAAAGTATCCAGAATTTTGTCAATCAGGCGGGAGCGGGCATTGATACCAAGTTAGAGGTGTATAACAACCTGTCCAATTACATCACCTTTAATGAAACGATTTCGCGGGTTGTCAGCTACGACTATAAAAGCGATTATGAAATGTACGACCAGCTTGTGCTGTTGTTTGACCCGATGCTATCGTCGCTTAAATATTTCCACGAAGACGTGAAACAGGTGACGATTTACGCAGAAGGCACGGTAAAGCACGATACCACGCTTGCCCCACTGTCTGAAATTGAAGCTGCACCGTGGTTTGATACGTCAAAGGAACATACAACGATTCAGTGGTTTGCGGACAGCTCGGCGCACACGCTGTCATCGGCACGAAAAATGTCACTGCTCTATCAGAAGAATAAACTCGGCATTTTATACATTTCAGTGGATTATGATAAGGTGTTTGAAGCACTTGAAGAAAATACGCAGAAAAACTACGGGATTTATATTGTCGATTCTGCGGGCAGAGAGGTGTATGAATTCCATAGCTTTACCGGTGAAAATGTGGATAAGGCATTAAATTTTGCAGACTTTTGTGGAATACGGGACGGCAGCGGCGATTACACGGTTATCAGTACACCGCTTGCGACAACGGACTGGACGATTTATATGTATGAACCGACAGAATTGATTATCCAGTCGGCAAAGCCGATGATGCGCATGATTTTTGTGGCAGTGACGGTGATTATAGCCGGTGCAGTGCTTGCACTGATATCGACCTCGCGCTTTTTAATAGAGAGAATTGAGCTGTTACAGTACAATATGCAGAAGGTGGAGCAGGGCGATTTCACAGTACGTGTCCATAGTGACAGCAACGATGAAATCGGTGCATTAATTAACGGCTTTGATCATATGGTCAGCCGCATCAGCACCTTAATTACTGAGGTTTATGAGGGCAGAATCCATCAGAAGGAATATGAAATGCGGGCACTCCGGGCGCAGATAAATCCACATTTTTTATACAATTCGCTGTCCCTGATTAACTGGAAAGCCATTGAGAGCGGGCAGGAGGACATCAGCCGGATTACACTTGAACTTTCCAATTATTACAGAACTTCATTAAATAAAGGAAGAAACACATTGACATTAGAGCAGGAATTAAGCAATGTACGCTCCTATCTGCAAATCCAGCAGCTTATGCATGACGGGGATTTTGATGTGGAAATAGATGTGGCAGCGGAAATTTTACAGTACGAATCCCTGAATCTGATTTTACAGCCGCTGGTTGAAAATGCGATTGATCACGGAATTGACTTAAAAACAGAGGGCAGAGGGCGGATTACAATCCGCGGCTGGCAGGAGCCTGCACAAAAGCCGCTCACACACCGGACAGATATGGAATCTGACACACAATCCGAAACGAAATCCGGTACAGAATCCCGTCGAGAACCAGATGTGGAATCCGGCACAGATTATCTGGTAGTATTGACGGTATCGGATAACGGTGTCGGCATGGATAAGCAGACGGCGGCAGATTTTTTAACGGTGCAGTCCGGCGGATATGGTGCAAGAAATGTCAACGAGCGGTTAAAGCTGTATTACGGGGATCAGTATCCGTTAAAGGTGGACAGTAAACAGGGCGAAGGTACAACGATTACAATTACATTTCCGGCACGTGTCTATACCACACAGAAACAGGCTTAAAACGGCGGTAGACGGGCATTTTATAAAATGATTTTACAACTGTCTTGTCACCTGTAAAGAAACGTGATATAATTACCAACAAAAATTTAGCACTTATACAGGAAAATGAGGTAAATGATGAACGCGGTAACAGAGGAAATTAAGCAACTGAAAAAAGAGAAAAATGCAGTCATTCTTGCACATTACTATGTGGAAGATGCCGTGCAGGAAATTGCAGATTACATCGGGGACTCGTACTACTTAAGCCGTCTTGCAACGGAAACAACAGCAGATGTCGTTGTTTTCTGCGGTGTGGGATTTATGGGTGAGAGCGCAAAGGTATTAAATCCGGGGAAAAAGGTTTTAATGCCGGATATGAGTGCGGACTGTCCGATGGCACATATGGCAGATATCGCAGGAATTGAAAAGCTTCGTGCAGAGTATGAAGATTTAGCGGTTGTCTGTTATATCAACTCCACGGCAGAGTTAAAAGCACACGCGGATGTATGTGTGACTTCCTCAAATGCGTTAAAGATTGTAAAGGCACTCCCGAATAAACACATCTTATTTATTCCGGATGACAATCTCGGACATTTTATTGCAGAGCAGGTGCCTGAGAAAGAATTTTTATACCAGAACGGACACTGTCCGGTTCATAAGGCAATTGCACCGGAAGCTGTCAAAAAGGCAAAACAGGAGCATCCGCAGGCACTTGTGCTTGCACACCCGGAATGTCTTCCGGAAGTGTCGGCACTGGCAGATTATGTAGGCAGTACCTCGGGTATTATTGATTATGCAACAAAAAGCGATGCAGAGGAATTTGTGATTTGTACGGAAACAGGTGTATTTTACGAGTTAAAAAAGAAAAATCTGGGGAAAAAGTTTTATCCGGCATCGGCTCATCAGATATGCCCGGATATGAAAAAGATTACATTAGAGAAAGTACGGGATGTCTTAAAAGATGAGAGCAATGCCGTAACGGTGGAAAAAGAGTTAAGTGAAAAGTCAGGCCGTCCGCTTGAGAGAATGTTAGAGCTTGCAAAATAGCCGGAAAGAATGTGTCAAGATGAATGAGAATAAGGTAAAGTTACATATTAATACTGACATTGTGATTGTAGGAACGGGAGTCGGCGGCTTGTTTACCGCACTGAATCTGCCACGTGATAAACAGATTGTGATGATTACAAAGGCGGATTTGGAAAGCAGTGATTCGTTTCTTGCACAGGGTGGAATTTGTGTATTAAAAAATGAAGATGATTACGACAGTTATTTTGAAGATACTATGCGTGCAGGACATTATGAAAACAGAAAAGAGTCTGTGGATATCATGATTCGTTCTTCACGTGAGATTATTGATGATTTAATCGGATACGGTGTGGATTTTGAGCGGGATCATAACGGACACTTGCGTTTTACAAGAGAAGGTGCCCATTCCACACCGAGAATCCTCTTCCATGAAGATATTACTGGAAAAGAGATTACAAGCAAGCTGCTTGCACAGGTGAAAAAGCTGTCCAATGTTACAATCCTTGAAAATACGGAAATGGTAGATATTGTGGAACAGGACAATGTATGCTACGGTATTGTATGCCGTGTATCAAAGGAAGCGATGCCGCATCTGATTACAATTTCGGCAAAGGATACCGTATGGGCATGCGGCGGTATCGGCGGTTTATACACACATTCCACGAATTTTCCGCATCTGACGGGCGATGCACTGGCACTGTCCCTGCGCCATCATATCGAACTGGAAAATATTGATTATATCCAGATTCATCCGACAACACTGTATTCCGAAAAGCCGGGAAGAAGGTTTTTAATATCCGAATCAGTACGTGGGGAAGGCGCTGTTTTGTTAAATAGGAAAGGTGAGCGGTTTGTTGATGAACTGCTTCCAAGAGATGTGGTTGCACGGGCAATTTATGAGCAGATGGAAAAAGACGATATGCCGTATGTGCATCTGTCACTTGAAAATATAGATAAAAAGACGATTATGGAACATTTTCCGAATATTTATCAGCATTGTCTGGAAGAAGGCTATGACATTACAAAGGAAAGTATTCCGGTTGTACCGGCACAGCACTATTTTATGGGCGGTGTCCACGTAGACTGCAACAGCAAAACGTCTATGGAACAGTTATATGCAGTCGGTGAAGCAAGCTGTAACGGCGTTCATGGCGCAAACCGTCTGGCAAGCAATTCCCTGCTTGAAAGTCTGGTCTTTGCGAAACGTGCGGCAAAGCATATTACAGACGGCTTTGATATGGCAGAGAGTTGTCCGGAGCTCGTGGAAGTGGCAGCACTCCAAAAGTACAGCGGCTATGATGCATTGAAAAAACAGTACAAGACAGAAATTTTTGAAGAAATTGAAAGGGAGAAAAAGTTACATGAACAGTATATCAATGAAGTTAAATGCAGATAAATTAATTATGCAGGCACTGGAAGAAGATATCACAAGCGAGGATGTTACGACCAATGCCGTAATGCGCCATCCGCAGCAGGGAGAGGTACAGCTTTTGTGCAAGCAGGACGGTGTAATTGCAGGCTTGGATGTATTTAAAAGAGTGTTTGAGCTTTTAGATGAAACAACACAAGTCGTATTTTATGTAAAGGACGGCGATGCCGTAAAAAAAGGCGATCTGCTTGCAGTTGTAAAGGGGGATATCCGTGTCCTGCTTTCAGGAGAACGCACCGCCTTAAATTACTTACAGAGAATGAGCGGCATTGCAACGTATACACGCTCGATAGCCGATTTGTTAAAGGGCAGCAAAACAAAGCTTCTTGATACGAGAAAGACGACACCGAACAACCGCATTTTTGAAAAATATGCCGTAAAGGTCGGCGGTGGTTATAACCACCGTTACAACTTATCCGATGGTGTCTTATTAAAGGATAACCACATCGGAGCTGCAGGCGGTGTTAAAGAGGCTGTAACGACGGCAAAGGAATATGCATCGTTTGTCAGAAAGATTGAAGTGGAAGTCGAAAATCTGGATATGGTACGCGAAGCGGTAGAAGCGGGCGCAGATATTATCATGCTGGATAATATGACACCGGAAATGATGAAAGAAGCAGTCCGTATTATTGACGGCAGGGCAGAAACAGAGTGTTCCGGCAACGTTACGTTAGAAAACGTGGCACGTCTGACAGATATTGGCGTGGATTATATTTCAAGCGGTGCGCTGACTCATTCCGCTCCGATTTTGGACGTTTCTTTAAAAAATTTACACGCAGTATAAAAAAACTTTCCAAAATAAAGAAAATCAGTAAAAAAATAGCTTTATTGCTTTAATTGGATAAATAATCTGCTTTTCTTTTTTATAATAGTGTGTTAACATAATAACACACTAAATTTTTGGAGGTTTCTAATGAAGAAAGACGAATTTAAGCCGTATATTCCGGCTGACAAAATTACGCCTGAGTTTACAGTGACATCTGTGATCATGGGTGTCCTTCTGGCAATTATTTTCGGCGCAGCCAACGCGTACCTTGGTCTGCGTGTCGGAATGACTGTATCTGCTTCTATTCCGGCAGCAGTTATTTCCATGGGCGTTATCCGCGTCATTATGAAAAAGGATTCAATCCTTGAAAGTAACATGGTACAGACAATCGGTTCTGCCGGTGAATCCCTGGCAGCGGGAGCAATCTTTACACTTCCTGTATTGTTTTTATGGTCAAAGGAAGGGATTACAGAGGCTCCAAGCCTGATTACCATTTCATTAATCGCATTATTCGGCGGTATCTTAGGTGTGTTATTTATGGTGCCGTTAAGAAATGCACTGATTGTAAAAGAACACGGTGTGCTTCCGTATCCGGAAGGTACAGCCTGTGCGGAAGTTCTTTTAGCCGGTGAAGAAGGCGGCGCAAGTGCGAAGTCTGTATTTGCAGGTATGGGACTTGCTGCTTTATTTAAGTTTGTAGTGGATGGACTCAAAGTGATTCCAAGCGTTATTACAGCACCACTCAAGGCATTTAAGACAGAGCTTTCAGCAGAAGTATATCCGGCACTGCTTGGTGTAGGTTATATCTGTGGACCAAAGATCGCTTCTTATATGTTTGCCGGCGGTTTAATCGGATGGTTTGTACTCATTCCGGCAATCATTACATTTGGTGGTTCCACAATCCTTTATCCGGGAACAAAGACGATTGCTGATATGTATGCTGCAGGCGGTGCTTCCGCAATCTGGAGCAGTTATATCCGATACATCGGTGCAGGTGCCGTAGCTGCAGGTGGTATCATCAGTTTAATTAAATCCCTTCCGTTAATTGTAAGAACATTTGCAGATGCAATCAAGGGCATGAAGGGGGCAGGAAACAGCAACAGCACTGTTCGTACAGAAGCAGACCTTGATATGCGTGTAATCGGTATCGGTGTATTAATCATGATTATTGCAATCTGGCTGTTACCGGAAATTCCGGTATCTCCGCTCGGAGCAGTTCTTATTGCATTATTCGGTTTCTTCTTTGCAACGGTTTCATCCAGAATGGTTGGTATCGTCGGAAGCAGTAACAATCCGGTATCCGGCATGGCAATTGCAACGCTGTTATTTTCTACACTCTGCTTAAAGGTGACAGGAGATACAGGTGTACACGGCATGAAGGGTGCTATTGCAATCGGTTCTGTTATCTGTATCATCGCAGCAATGGCCGGTGATACTTCACAGGATTTAAAGACAGGTTATATCCTTGGTGCTACACCAAAGAAACAGCAGATTGGTGAATTAATCGGTGCAGTTGTTTCAGCAGTTACTATCGGGGGCGTTCTTGTATTATTGGATTCTGCATGGGGATTTGGTACAACAGAGCTTGCAGCACCACAGGCAACTTTAATGAAGATGATTATTGAAGGTGTTATGCAAGGAAATCTTCCTTGGGCGCTGGTATTCATCGGTGTATTTATTGCAATCGTTGTTGAAATTCTTGGAATTTCCGTACTTCCTGTAGCAATCGGTTTATATCTGCCACTGGAATTAAGCGCAACAATTATGATTGGTGGTGTTATCCGCTGGTTCGTTGACAAGAAGAAGGCTGATAAGGAAGAAAATAAAGATGCAAACAGTGGAATCTTATTCTGCTCCGGTATGATTGCTGGTGAGGGGCTTGTAGGTATCCTTCTTGCAATCCTCGCAGTTGTCAACGTAGCCGGTAAGATTGATTTATCAGGCAGCTTTACAACAGGAGTTGTTGGCGGCGTTGTATTAATGGTTGTTATGATTCTGTGCATCCTGAAGTTCTCACTTTGGAGTAAGAATGGCAAAGAAAACAAGTAAAAAAGATTTAAGAAATTATCTGGATTTTATACCGGTGCATCATGAGCAGTATTCCTATACGGTGTCAGATAATGGTGCAGTTACGGTTTACGTGGAAAATAAAGGCGTATTTAACAAAATTGCCCAGGTGGTTTTTAAAAAGCCGCGGATTTCCCAGATTCATCTGGATGAAATGGGGAATTTTATCTGGCCGTTAATGGACGGAAAGAATACGGTATACGATATTGCAGAACAGGTGAAAGCGCATTTTGGCGAAAAAGCAGAACCGCTTTACAACCGGCTGGTGCAGTATATGAGAAATCTGGAAAGCTACGGATTTATCCGTTTTAAAGAGTAATAGAAAGCGGCAGGCACATGGAATAGGGTGCCTGTCTTTTTTTATAAACGTCAATAAAAATCAACATGAATCTAAAATATCTGATATTTTAAAAAATTCCAACACCTAATATAATAAAACTATCAAAAATGTTTCTGCTGTTTTAAAGGAAAACAGCAGGGGAATGGAGGGTTTTATGAAAAAAAGAAGAATGACAGCCGCATTTTTAGCAGCGGCACTTGGGGTAACAGCATTGACAGGCTGTGGAGGCACAGGCGGCAGTACCGATACGGGGAAAAGCACAGAGGCTGAAAAAATCAGTACAACGATTACCGTATGGGGCTGCGCAGAAGATCAGGCAGACGAGAATGGCAAATGGCTTCAGACGATGTGTGAAAAATTTAACACAGCACATCCAGAATGGGATCTTACATTTGAATACGGTGTCTGCTCCGAACAGGATGCCGGAAAGACCGTTCCGCAGGATCCGAGTAATTCAGCCGACGTATATTTCTTTGCAAATGACCAGTTACAGACATTAATCGATGCTAAGGCGATAGCAAAGCTTGGCGGTGAAACGGCAGATTACGTAAAGAGTACAAACTCACAGGCAATTGTAGATTCCGTTACGGTAGACGGAGCAGTTTACGGTGTACCATTTACAACCAACACCTGGTTTATGTATTACGATAAGAGCAAATTTACAGACAGCGACGTGAAGAGTCTGGATACAATGCTTGCAAAGGACAAGGTTGCATTTAATATCACAGAAGGCTGGTATATGTCATCATTCTTCCTTGCAAATGACTGTGTATATTTTGGTAAAGACGGAAAAGATAATGCAGCAGGAATTGATATTTCAGGTGATAAGGGTACAAATGCAACGAAAGCAATGGTATCTATGGTCAACAATCCGAATTTTGTAAACGATGCAGGCGGTGTCGGAATCGCAGGTCTGCGTGACGGCAGTGTTGCAGCTTATTTTTCAGGTTCATGGGATTATAAGAATGTAAAAGAAATTTTGGGTGATAATTTTGGTGCCGTACAGCTTCCGAAAGTCAAGATTGGCGGTACGGATAAGCAGTTAAAGGCATTTGCAGGTTCTAAAGCAGTTGCCGTGAATCCAAACTGTAAATACCAGCAGATTGCCGTTGCACTTGCAAAGTATTTAGGTGGTAAGGAAGCACAGCAGTCCCATTATGATTTACGTAGTGTAATTCCTTGCAACACAGAACTGCTGGCAGTAGAGCCGGTTAAATCCGATGTGCTTGTAACTGCACAGAATAATACCTTTAACAATACTGCTGTTATCCAGCCGACGGTAACCGGTATGAATGATTACTGGACACCGGCACAGAATTTCAGTAAATCCATTGTTAACGGAGAAATTACACTGGATAATGCTGCAGAAAAGACAGAAGAGTTTTACAAACTGATTAATACATCAATTGTAAAATAGAAATAAAACGCACACAGCGTTTGGAGGTTGCGTATGGAATTGGTTAATGCGTTCAAAAAGGGAGATTGGCTCACAAGAAGTTCAGCAATTGTGATGGGACTTGGCAATATCCTCAGAAAACAATTTATCAAAGGAATCTTATTCCTTTTCACAGAAGCAGCTTTCCTATTCTTTATGGCAGCCTATGGCTGGCAGTGCCTTCTGGCACTGCCGGGCCTTGGTGAAAAAGAACAGGGAGAAGTGTGGAATGAAACACTGGGCGTCTATGAATATGTTCAGGGAGATAACTCCCTGTTAATTTTACTTTATGGCATTGCAGTTTTATTTATTTGTGCCGCATTTATCTGTGTGTGGGCAGGTGCGGTAAAAAGTGCGTATCAGGCACAGGTCTGTATTGAAAAAAATAAGCCGGTGACAACATTTGCAGAGGACATTAAGTCCCTGTTTGATAAAAATCTGCACAAACTGCTTCTGACATTGCCGGTTGGCGGCATTTTGATTTTTACGATTCTGCCGCTGATATTTATGATAGCCATGGCGTTTACAAATTACAGCAAAGTAAACAGCCATCTTGTTCTGTTTGACTGGGTGGGGCTGGAAAATTTCCGGCAGATGTTTGATGTGAGCGGAACGTTCGGAAAAACATTCTGGTCTGTGCTTGGCTGGACAATTGTCTGGGCGGTATTTGCAACAGGTTTAAATTACATCTTAGGCATGCTGCTGGCATTGCTTATTAATAGGAAAGGAACAAAAATCAAAGGCTTCTGGCGGCTGATTTTCATTTTGTCGATTGCCATTCCGCAGTTCGTGTCACTGCTTGTTATGCGCAGTATGCTTAGTCAGGACGGCATTATCAATGTAATGTTAAAAAATGCTGGCTGGATTCAGAAGTCCCTGCCGTTTTTCTCTAACGTCGCATGGGCGAGAATAACGGTAATTGTTGTTAATCTGTGGATTGGTATTCCGTATACGATGATGCAGGTTACGGGAATTTTACAGAATATCCCATTGGAGCTTTACGAAGCGGCAGAAGTAGACGGCGCCGGTCCGGTAATCCGTTTCTTTAAAATTACATTGCCGTATATGCTGTTTGTGACAACACCATATTTGATTACGACATTTACGGCAAATATCAACAATTTTAACATTGTTTATCTTTTAACAAAAGGCGACCCGGTGCTGGCAGGCAATACCGCGGGCAAAACAGACCTTTTGGTTACATGGCTGTATAAGATGACGGTGGATTACCAGTATTACAATCTAGGTGCCGTTATCGGAATTATGACCTTTATATTTTTGGCAATCGGTTCGCTGCTTGTATACAGACGGACGAAATCCTATAAAGACGAGGAGGGATTTCAATGAAACGAAAAAAGAAAATCAACAATATACTGGTGCATCTGTTTTTAAGCGTGCTTGCAATTATCTGGGTCAGTCCGCTGTTCTGGATTATCCTTACAAGCTTCCGCGCACAGAAAGGCGCTTATACCTCGTCCTTTTTTCCGAAAAAATATACATTTAACAATTATATCAAATTATTTACGGATACCGGAATTTTAAATTTTCCGAGAATGTTTGGCAATACGCTGTTTATTGCAATCTGTTCCTGCATTATTTCAACATTTTTTGTATTGTCCGTGGCATATTGTATGTCGCGCCTGCGCTTTCGTTTAAGAAAGCCGATGATGAATATTGCAATGATACTCGGACTGTTTCCGGGATTTATGGCGATGATTGCGGTTTACTATATTTTAAAAGCAGTTGGACTTTCAGAAGGCTCCATGATTCGTGTGGCACTGATACTGGTTTACTCCGGTTCGTCCGGCATCCAGTTTTATATTGCAAAAGGATTTTTTGACACAATTCCAAAAACGATTGATGAAGCGGCTATGTTGGATGGTGCTACCAAATGGCAGGTGTTTACAAAAATCACTATACCGCTTAGTAAGCCAATTATAGTATACACGGTGCTCACGACCTTTATCGCACCATGGGTGGATTTCATCTTTGCAAGAGTAATATGCCGTGCCAATGCCGATTATTATACGGTGGCAATTGGTCTGTGGCAGATGCTTGAAAAGGAATATGTAGACAGCTGGTACACCTGTTTTGCCGCAGGAGCAGTCTGCATCTCAATTCCGATTGCAGTGCTGTTCATTTTCATGCAGAAGTGTTATAATGAGAGCATGTCGGGAGCGGTCAAAGGGTGACGACTTTTTGCAGAAGATGACTCGGTTTTGGAGTGTGTGGAATGATAAAAGGATTTAAAAAATTTTGTTTGTGTCTGCTGGCGGCGGGAGCTGCGGGCGGGATTTTAGCCGGGTGTAACAGCCCGGCTAATCGTGTTTTGTCCTCGCGGCAGGAATATGCAGAGCAGATGCAGGCTGCGGTATCGTCGCCGTTTGGCGCGTATCCCGAAACGGTTGTGTATACACTGGGAAAGATGATAAGCACAAATAATTCCAATATGCCGGCGGGGGATACGTATGAAGACAATGCGTATACGCGGTATATTAAGGAAGTGATTAATGTCCAGAACAGGGATGTTTTTGAAGAAGCCGATAAGCAGTATGATACCAACGTGAGCATGGCGATTGCAATGAATGAACTGCCGGATATTATGCTTGTGAGCAATTATGAGGACTTGGAAACGCTTATCGAAAATGATATGATAGAAGACCTGACGGTATCGTATCAGAACTGTATCAGTGACAGAATACGTGAAATGTATGCCAGCTACGGCGAAGACCTGATAGACAGCGTGACATTTGACGGTAAAATTATGGCATTGCCCGAAACGAATATTACGGACGGACCGAACCTTGTGTGGCTGCGGAAAGACTGGATGGATACGCTGGGACTTTTGGCACCGCAGACCATAGAAGATGTGGTTGAAATTGTACGTCAGTTTATAGATAATCAAATGGGTGGGGAAGAAACCGTGGGACTGGTCTGTGATACACAGATTGCAGGCGAGTGCGGCTACAGCAGTGAATATCTGCTTGATTTGATTTTTGCTTCTTATGGAGCATACCCAAAGCAGTGGATTACAGGTGATGACGGCGAGGTGGTATACGGTTCGGTGACAGACGAAGCCAAAGCGGCGCTTTCATATGTGCATACACTTTATAATGAAGGAATCCTTGAAAAAAATTTTTTGATACATACAACATCGAATCTGATTGAAATGATAGAACAGGGAAAATGCGGCTCGTTTTTCGGACCGTGGTGGGCGGCAAATAATCCGCTGGCATCTGCGGTCAGTGCTGTAGCGCAGTCTGAAAAGCCGGACTGGCAGCCGTATCTGATAGCGACGGATGCGCAGGGCAATACCTCGTATCACAGCCAGAATCCGGCATATAAATATGTGGTTGTAAGGAAGGGTTACGAACACCCTGAAATTGCCGCGAAGATGATCAGTGTAATGTTTGACAAAATCCGCTATGAGTGTGATTCGTCCGAAGAATTTGAAAAATATTATCAGTTAAATGTAGAACCCACGGCAAGACCGCTGGCAATCAATGTGGATTATAACAATGCGCTGGAGCTGTGCTATGAGGATATTGCGGCAGTTTTTTCCGGCGAAAAGCAGGAAGACGATTTAAAGCTGCTTGAAAAGTCTTATTATACTGCATGTAAAAATTATATGGAAAATAAAGAGTCCGCGGGAACCGATGCGTGGGCGGCGTATATGACACGGATTAAGGCATGTGAGGCAATCCGGGAAGGCTCGGTGATTACAGTACCGTCCTTGTATTTTAAAACCACTAAAACCATGAAGTCGGAGTGGTGGAAATTAAAGGAAAATGAAAAAGAAGCCTATTTAAAAATCATCTGCGGCGAAGAACCGCCGGAATATTTTGATATCTTTGTGCGGTCATGGCAGGAAAATGGCGGCGCACAGATTACAGACGAAGTAAAAGCCGCCCTTGCGGCAGAATGAGGAAGATTTTGGAAAAACTAGAAGTATTAAAGAAGGTATTTGGTTATGACAGTTTCAGGGAAGGCCAGGAAAAAATTATTGATGCGATTCTGCGGGGGCAGGACGTACTGGGCATTATGCCGACCGGCGCGGGAAAATCGATCTGCTATCAGGTTCCGGCACTGATGTTTCCGGGAATTACGGTAGTGGTATCGCCGCTTATTTCCCTGATGATTGACCAGGTGAAAGCATTAAACGATGCCGGAATCCATGCGGCATATATAAACAGCGCCCTGACGGAAACACAGATTACAAAGGCACTCTACAATGCAATGTGCGGGCGGTATAAAATTGTATATGTTGCACCGGAACGCCTTGAAACCGACCGCTTTCTGGAATTTGTCATGAATGCCGACATTTCCATGATTACAGTCGATGAAGCGCACTGTATTTCCCAGTGGGGACAGGATTTCAGACCGAGCTATCTAAAAATTGTCAATCTGATAAAGCGATTTCCGAAACGTCCCGTTGTCAGTGCATTTACGGCAACGGCAACGCAGACGGTTAAAGAAGATATCCAGTGTATTTTAGGACTGCAGAATCCGGAAGTATTAATCACCGGATTTGACAGGAAAAATCTGTATTTTGAAGTGCGCAAAACAAAGCAGAAGGATGCCGAAATTCTGGATTATCTGGAAAAACACAAGGGCGAGAGCGGTATTATCTATTGTTCTACAAGAAAAAATGTGGACAATGTATATCTGATGCTGCGTAAAAACCGCATTGCTGCGGCGCGTTATCATGCGGGTCTGGACAATGACACCCGCAAAGAAAGCCAGGAGGATTTTATCTACGACAGGGCGCAGGTGATTGTGGCGACCAACGCATTTGGCATGGGCATTGACAAATCCAACGTGCGTTTTGTCCTGCATTACAATATGCCCGCGTGTATTGAAAATTATTATCAGGAGGCGGGGCGTGCCGGACGTGACGGAGAGCCTGCTGAGTGTATTTTGTTTTATTCGCCGCAGGATGTGGTCATTCATGAATTTCTGATTGAACAGAAAGGGCAGAATACTGAATTTACGCAGGACGATTTAGATGTTATCAGAGAAAATGATATCCGTCGTTTAAATAAAATGCGTTTTTACTGTGCAACAAAAGAATGTCTGCGGGAATATATGCTCAATTACTTCGGGGAGTATACAAACCGCAGGGAATGTGGCAACTGCGGCAACTGCAATGCTTCCTTTGAAGAAAAAGACGTTACGGTGCTTTGCAGGGATATGATTGCCTGTATCCGGGAGAGCGGACAGCGGTATGGAATGGGAGTGATTATTGGCATTTTAAGAGGTTCAAATACCGCAAAGTTAAAAAGCTACGGTGTCAGCCGCTATGAAACCTTCGGAATCCAGAGCAAAACAAGCGAAGCGCAGCTAAAGGCGGTTGCAGAAGAACTGCTTTTAAAAGGGTACTTGACAGAAACGCCGGACATCTATAGAATAATCAAGCTGGATAAAACATGCGAAGAACTTTTAGATGAGGGCGCTTCTTTTTCAATCCGCTGGTCAGAACGGACGGAAAAAATGGCAGAGGCAAAGGTCAAAACGGCAAAAAGCCGTGCAACCGATACGCTTTCGCCAAAGCAGCTTGCGCTTTTTGGTGCGTTAAAGCAGCTGCGTCTGACACTTGCAAGAGAAGAAAATTTACCGCCGTACATTATCTTTTCGGATAAGACACTGATTGACATGTGTCATAAAATGCCGCATACACAGCAGGAAATGCTTGATGTCAACGGTGTCGGTGAAAATAAATTTGCACGGTATGGAGAAGCATTTATCCGGTGCATTGAACAAAACAGCTGATGATTCTGTACAGAATGTGTTTATCAAGTAATTACGGAGGTTTCTCATGACGAAGAATATGACAGAGGGTTCACCGATGAAGCTGATTCTGGGATTTTCCATACCGATGCTGTTTGGTATGCTGTTCCAGCAGTTTTATAATCTGGTGGATACGATGATTGTAGGAAAAACACTGGGGGTTGATGCGCTGGCAGGTGTCGGTGCAACAAGCAGTATTAACTTTATGATTATTGGTTTCTGCATGGGCGTGTGTGGTGGATTTGCCATTCCCGTGGCACAGCAGTTTGGTGCGCAGAAATATGAACAGCTCAGGCGCTATGTATACAACGGCTATTTATTAAGCGTTGTGTTTTCGATTGTGCTGACGGCGCTTTCCGTCTTTTTCTGCCGGAATATTCTGACGGTAATGCGCACGCCGGAGAGCATTTATGAATATGCGTATGCGTACATTGTCATTATTTTTGCCGGGATTCCAACCGTATTCTTATATAATATTGTATCGAGCATTATCCGTGCACTGGGGGACAGCAAGACACCAGTCATCTTTCTGGTGTTTTCGGCAGTGTTAAATATTATTCTGGATTTTGTATTGATTCAGGGACTTAAAATCGGTGTCGCGGGAGCAGCTGTGGCAACCGATATTTCACAGCTTGTATCGGGTGTTGCCTGTCTGATTTATATGAATAAACGCTACGAGGTTTTAAAGCTTTCGGCAAAAGACCGCAGGGCGGGAAAACGGTATATGATTAATCTCTGCATGAACGGGATTCCAATGGGGCTTCAGTATTCGATTACGGCAATCGGCAGTGTTATTTTGCAGACCGCCGTCAATACGCTCGGTGCAACGTATGTAGCGGCGATGACCGCCGGCAGTAAGATTTTTACATTTACGTGCTGTCCGTTTGATGCGCTCGGTTCCACCATGGCAACCTACGGCGGGCAGAATGTCGGTGCGGGCAAATTAAAGCGCCTTGGAAAAGGAATCCGTGCAGCAGGCATTATCGGTGCGGTTTACAGCGTGGGTGCGCTGATATTGCTGTATTTCTTTGCCGATTACATCGCCCTGCTGTTTGTTGATGCAAATGAAGTGGAAATCATTCATCTGACATATCAGTTTATTTTATATAGTGCGCTGTTTTATATTCCACTGACCTTTGTCAATGTTGTGCGTTTCTGCATACAGGGTATGGGCTTTTCAGTATTTGCGATTCTTGCAGGCGTATTTGAAATGGCGGCAAGAACCTTTGCTGCAGTCCTGCTTGTGCCGAAAACGGGCTACACCGGTGCATGTCTTGCCAATCCGTGTGCATGGATAGCCGCCGACATCTTTCTGATACCGGCATTTATTTACTGCTGTAAGCGGCTGGAAAAAAGCGCGCGCAAAGGCAGAACGGCGATGAGCGTGTAAAAAGTATCTTCCTTACCGGGTAAAACCAGCAGGGAAGATATTTTTTTCGCCTTTTTACATACATTTTAAAAAAATTTACGGATATTTTATTGTAATAAGGTAGTAAATTTTACAAAATTTGAGATAAACTAAATAATATAAAGAGCGAAAACAAACAACACTGTTGGCAGATGAGAAATCGCCTGCGCGAGTTTCTCATTGCCACCTCGCAACAAGGTCGCTCGGAAAAGAGGAAAGTATGAACAAGCCATAAACGTAAGCTTGTTCATACAGCACTTTGTGTTGCAGGCAGCACAAAGTGCTTTTATCGCAGAACTGAATAAATTCAGTCCGCGGTTCCTTCGGCATTGAAATGCCTGCGGAATGGAGGAAATATGCCATCAACATATGCGCATTACAGAATGGGGCAGGAGGTTTATCGTAATCTCACAGGAAAGCCCAAACAAATTATAGAAAAGTACAAGGAATTATATGATATCGGACTGCATGGACCGGATATTTTGTTTTATTACAAACCGCTCTTTGCAAATCCGGTCAATCAGGTCGGATATGCGATGCACGACCGTCCGGGCATTGAATTTTTCAGGCAGGCATCCTTGGTGATGCAGAAAGCGGAAAATAAGGAAGCGTGTGAAGCGTATATTTACGGCTTCTGCTGTCATTTTGCACTGGACGTCAGCTGTCACGGCTACATTGATGAAAAAATTGCGGAAAGCGGGGTCAGCCATACGGAAATCGAAGTGGAATTCGACCGTAAATTAATGCTGACGGACGGGTTTAATCCGCTGACACACAATCTGACGGGGCATATTCATCCTACTTTGAAAAATGCCGAGGTTATCAGTCCGTTTTATAAAAATGTAACGCCACAGCAGGCAGAGCAGGCATTACAGGGCATGATTACCAATAATAAACTTTTAATAGCTCCATCCTATTTTAAGCGTTTTTTGATTTACGGTCTGTTAAAGGCAACGGGAAATTATAAGGAAATGCACGGTCTGTTAGTCAATTACAGCGAAAATCCGCAATGCACGGACAGCACCCAGATGCTGATGCAGCTCTACCGCGATGCCGAAAAGCTGGCGGAGCGGCTAATTGATGAGTATGAGGACAGCGCATCGGGAAAAATTCCGTTTGATAAGCGGTATGGTCTGACATTTGGCGGTAAAGAAAAAGATGAACCGCTGGAAATGTGCGGGTAAACAAACGGCAGAACGTATATCACTTAGAAATGGAGCAGAAAATGGGAAAGAAATTAACAAAAAAGGAAAGAAACTGGATTTTGTATGACGTGGGAAACTCAGCATTTACATTGCTGATTGCGACAATTTTACCGATTTATTTTAATTATCTGGCAGGCAATGCCGGGATTTCATCGGTGGACTATCTGGCATATTGGGGATATGCGGCATCGGTTGGCACGATTCTTGTAGCACTTGCAGGTCCGGTGCTCGGAACCATGGCGGATACCAAAGGGTTTAAAAAGCCGATTTTTACGGGGGCGATTTTAACCGGTGTGATTGGCTGCGCATTGCTTGGTCTGGCAAAGGGCTGGATGTTGTTTCTGGTTATTTACATTATTGCAAAAGTCGGATTTTCAAGCAGCCTGATTTTTTATGATTCCATGCTGGGTGATGTGACAGACGAAGACCGCATGGACTATGTTTCTTCGGCAGGGTACGCGTGGGGATATATCGGAAGCTGTGTGCCGTTTATTGTCTGTCTGGTGCTTGTGCTTGGCAGCGGAAAAATCGGAATCAGCATGGAAATGGCAATGGGAGCCGCTTTTTTAATCATTGCCGTCTGGTGGCTTGTGATGTCGCTTCCACTGTTAAAAGGCTATGAACAGAAATTTTATGTAAAAAAGCAAAAGCACGCAGTAAAAGAAAGCTTCTGCCGTCTGGGACAGACTTTTGTCAATATCCGCAAAGAAAAACATATTTTTATGTTTCTGCTGGCATTTTTCTTTTACATAGACGGTGTATACACGATTATCGACATGGCAACGGCATATGGCTCTGCACTGGGACTGGACAGCACAGGACTTTTGCTGGCACTGCTTGTAACGCAGCTGGTTGCATTTCCGTGTGCGATACTTTTCGGAAAATTATCCGGTAAAATGGAAACCAGCCGCCTGATTACCGTGTGTATCTTTGCTTATCTTGGAATTGCAATCTTTGCCGTATTTTTAAAGAGCCAGATTCAGTTCTGGATACTTGCGGTATTGGTTGGAATGTTTCAGGGTGGAATTCAGGCATTGTCCCGTTCATATTTTACAAAAATCATTCCAGCCGAAAAGTCCGGAGAGTATTTCGGACTGATGGACATCTGTGGCAAAGGCGCATCATTTATGGGAACAACGATTGTAAGCCTTGTATCGCAGATAACCGGAAACATCAACGCTGGTGTAGGCATGATTGCAGTTTTATTTGTAGCAGGCATTATTTTGTTCCGTAAATCAGTGTCACTTTGCAATACAGAAAAAGGTGAAGAGGTGTATCCTGCACCGGAAATGCCACAGCGCTCGTCCATTTAACTTCGGCTTATTCCTGTACATGGGACGGAGAGAGTGTGGCAGCTCCGGGGAGTGAACAGAAAGTGGTATAGAAATTAAAAGATGAAACTTTGCAAGAAATGTAGTGCAGAGTTTCATCTTTTTGTATTTTAAGAGGTAAAGCGATGCACAATATATAGAATGAAATTTATAAAAAAGTTGGAAAAGTTGCATTTTTTATTCAAAAAAGGTTGGAAAAGTTGCAAAAACAGGGCTATTTTGGGTTGGAAAAGTTGCAAAAATCCTCTTGACATTTCAAAAACTTGAATCTACAATTATTGCACATACAACAGTTGGAGGTGCAATAAATGTTAAAGAGAATCTTTTCTTATATGAAACAGTATAAGAAATATGCCTTTCTGGCATTGTTTTGCATCGCGGTGGAAGCGGTGCTGGAGTTAATGGTTCCGATGATTATGGCGGATTTGATTGACACCGGTGTTGCGACAGGCGATGAAAGATACATCTATCAAAAAGGATTTCAAATGGTACTCTGTGCGGCGGCGGCACTGGTGCTTGGAATCGGAAGCGCCCGTTTTGCGGCGCTTGCCGGTCAGGGACTGGGCGCAAACCTGCGTGAAGCCGAATACGAAAAATTGCAGTCGTATTCATTTGCCAATATCGACCATTTCAGGGTATCGTCGATTGTGACACGTTTAACAAGCGATGTCACGAATATTCAGAATGCCGTTTCAACCGGTATGCGCCCGTTTGGCAGAAGTCCGGTCATGCTGATTTTTGCAACGGGCGTGGCATTTTCCATTAATTCAACACTGGCGCTCGTATTTTTCGTGGCCCTGCCGGTACTTGCCGTGTTACTCATTTGCATTATTGTAAATGTACGTCCGCTCTATTCCAAAATGCAGTTTGCGATAGACCGCATGAACCGCACGATTCAGGAAAATCTGACAGCAGTCCGTGTAGTCAAAGCCTATGTGCGGGGCGATTATGAAATCGCAAAATTTGAAGAAGCAAATCTTAATCTGAAAAAAGAATCCGAAAAAGCATTTGGCATTGCCGTGTTAAATATGCCTGCCATGCAGTTTGTTATGTACGCAACAATACTGTCCCTGCTGTTATTCGGCGGTTATCTGATTCATGAGGGCAGGCTTGGTATCGGTGAACTGACCGGATTTTTAAGCTACGTCCTGCTCATTTTAAATTCGCTGATGATGATGTCCAATGTATTTTTAATGATGACACGTTCTCTGGCATCCGGCGCGCGTATCCTTGAGGTCATCGATGAAAAAATAGATTTGACCGATGAAAATGCAAAGGACATCAGCGTAGAGAGTGGCGAAATCGAATTTGACCATGTGTGGTTTAAATATAAGGAAGAAGCAAAAGAATATGTGCTTTCCGATGTATCATTTCATATTAAAGCTGGTCAGACAGTAGGAATTATCGGTCAGACCGGTGCGGCAAAAACCACACTTGTCCAGCTGATTCCGCGTCTTTATGATACCGTGCGGGGAACGGTAAAGGTGGACGGCGTTGATGTGAAAAATTATCCGATGCAGCATTTAAGAGATGCGATTGCCATGGTGCTTCAGAAAAATACACTGTTTTCTGGAACAATGCTTGATAACTTAAAATGGGGTGATGAAAACGCTTCCATGACGGAACTTGAAGAAGCCTGCCGGATTGCCTGTGTCGATGAATTTATTGACCGCCTGCAGGACGGCTATCAGACCGATATGGGACAGGGTGGTGTCAATGTGTCCGGCGGTCAGAAACAGCGTCTCTGCATTGCAAGAGCCATTTTAAAGAAGCCGAAGGTACTGATTTTAGACGATTCAACCAGTGCGGTTGATACGGCGACAGAAAGCAGAATCCGCGAAGGACTTGCAGAGAAACTGCCTGATATGACAAAAATTATTATTGCACAGCGCATATCTTCCGTGCGCCATGCGGATCAGATTATTATTTTGGACGGCGGAAGGGTAAGCGGTATCGGTACGCATGAGAGCCTGATTGCTTCCAACCGCATTTATCAGGAAATTTACGAATCCCAGAAGGAAGGAGCGGATTTATAATGGCAAAATATGTAGGATATAAAAGACCGAAAGACACGAAAAAGACAATCCGGCATCTGCTGGTATATTTAGGCATGCACAAATGGTCCTTCCTTTTGGTTGCTCTGCTGGTACTTATCAGTGCCGGAGCCAATATTACGGGAACGTATCTTTTAAAGCCGGTCATTAACCGTTTTATCGTTCCGGGAGATTTAAACGGACTGGTACGTGCCGTTGCGGCAATGGGCGTGATGTATCTGTGCGGCGCACTGGCAACGCTCGGATATAACCGCTTAATGGTGAAGACCTCGCAGAAAGTCATCCGTGAAATCCGAAGCGATTTATTTGCACACGTACAAAAACTGCCCCTGCGGTATTTTGATGCGCATACACACGGCGAATTAATGAGCCGCTTCACCAATGATGTCGATGCCGTACAGGAAGCGATGAACAACAGCTTTGCAATGATTATTCAGAGTTTCATGATGCTTTTCGGTACGGTGATAATGATGATGGTACTCAGTATCCGGCTGTCGCTGATTGTTGTGGTGTTTTTAATTGTTATGTTTGTGGTTATCCGCTTAAATGGAAAGCACAGCAAAAAATATTTTAACCGGCAGCAGGAGGAACTCGGCAAAATTAACGGATTTGTACAGGAAATGGCAGAGGGACAGAAGGTCGAAAAGGTCTTCAATCACGAAGCAAAAGACTATGCGCGTTTTTGTGAACTCAGTGAAAATTTCAGAAAGCAGTCCACCAATGCTCTGTCCTTTGCCGGTATGATGATACCAACCATTGTCAGTCTTTCCTATCTGAATTATGCGGTGTCTGCCTGCGCGGGCGGCCTGCTTGCAATCCGGGGACTGATGGATTTGGGAAGTCTTTCGGCATATCTGGTATATGTGCGCCAGAGTGCAATGCCGTTAAACCAGTTTACCCAGCAGGTCAATTTTCTGTTGTCTGCGCTTTCCGGTGCGGAACGAATTTTTGACATGATGGACGAACAGCCGGAAGTGGACGAAGGTAACGTGCATTTATGTCACGTTGTAAAAAATGCGGACGGCACACTGACAGAATGTGAACAAAGCACACCGGATTACGCATGGAAAGTGCCGGAAAACGGCGGCTTCCGCTATGTTGAATTAAAAGGTGATGTGCGTTTTCAAAATGTAGTCTTTGGGTACACCGATAAAAAGCGCGTATTAAACGGCATTTCTCTTTTTGCAAAACCGGGACAGAAAATCGCATTTGTCGGTTCAACCGGTGCGGGAAAAACAACGATTGTCAACCTGATTAACCGTTTTTATGAAATCCAGTCGGGAACGATTACCTATGACGGTATCGACATTCAGCAGATTGCAAAAGACGATTTGCGCCGCTCACTGGCAATGGTTATTCAGGATACGCATTTATTTACGGGAACGATTGCGGACAATATCCGATACGGCAAGTTAGATGCGACTGACGAGGAGGTTTATGAGGCAGCACGCATTGCCAATGCGGACTCCTTTATCCGCAGACTGCCGGACGGCTATGATACAATGCTGTATGCAGACGGCAGTAATCTTTCGCAGGGACAGCGCCAGTTACTTGCGATTGCGAGAGCGGCAGTTGCCAAACCGCCGGTGCTTATTTTAGACGAAGCGACCAGTTCTGTAGATACCCGCACCGAGCGGCTGATTGAAAAGGGCATGGATGCGATTATGGAAGGCAGAACGGTATTTGTCATTGCACACCGCCTGTCAACCGTGCGAAACTCCAAAGCAATCATGGTATTGGAAAAGGGCGAAATCATAGAGCGCGGCAGTCATGAGGAATTGTTAGAACAGCAGGGCAGATACTATAGGCTGTATACGGGACAGTTTGAACTGGAATAAAGTATGAGCAATCCATATGCGAGAGATTGCTCATACGGCAATTTGCTTTCAGGTAAAGCAAATTGCCATTATCGTAGATTGACAGTAAACTCGTCCATACAGATATTTGCGCCGCAGGGGTCGCAAATATCTATAGAAAAGAGGAAAGTATGAAAAAAGAACAGATTCGGAATGAATTATTTAAGATAGAAGTGCTGCGGCAGAGATTAATGCGGCCGCAGTTTATCGCATTGGGGCTTACAGTGGGGCAGGGACAGCCGCGCATTTTAAAAGAACTGCTTTTTGAAGGCAGTATGACACAGAAAAAACTTGCGGATGCCTGCCTTTTAGATGTAACCACGATGTCAAGGACACTTGACCGAATGGAGCAGGCAGGACTGCTTGTGCGGGAAAGTAATCCCGACTGCCGCCGTTCATGGCTGATTGCCCTGACGGAAAAGGGAATGGATATTGCCAAAAAGGTACAGCAGATATTTGAAGAAACGGATAAAATTTATTGCAGTAATCTTTCAGAGAAAGAAGCGGAGCAGCTTTTCGTATTGCTTCAAAAAGTAGAGGACAATATTTCCCAAAATTGCAAATAAAAACGTCTTTTATGGCTGTCCTCATTTTTGTGGCTGGCAGGCTTTAAGAATAAGTCATATATTCCCCGTTGTCCGAATAGGATATACAAACAAACTTTAGGATATTGCATGAAAGGATATATCGAAGAACGGGCAGTAAAGACGGCGGAATATATTATCGAAACCAAAGCAACCGTGCGCCAGACCGCGCGTAAATTCGGTGTCAGCAAAAGCACCGTACATAAAGATGTGACGGCGCGTCTGACACGAATCAATCCGGCGCTTGCAAATGAAGCGCGCAAGGTGCTTGATGTCAACAAAAAAGAGCGCCATATCCGCGGCGGACTGGCAACGCGCGAAAAATACCTGCACGAACAGTAACAGCATATAAAATGAGCCGGTACCGTCTGATGCATCAGACGGTACCGGCCTGTTTTGTTTAGGGAGAAAAGTTACTGTAATACTGCAACAATCTCTAAATTGCGTTCTTTTGATAAATCTACAAATTCATTGCCGTCACACTTTACAATCGGGCGTGACAGGGCATGTCCGTTAATTAAAACGACTTCGCCGGTGCGGCCATCAGAAAGTTTGACATTATTTCCGATATAAGAAGTGGCGACATTCTTTAAGAACGGAAGGCTGAACTTCGGGTCAAATTTTGTAAAAGCATCTTGTTCCATATCCCGTACAACGTGGAATGGACAGAGGGCTTTTCTGTATATGCGGGAAGAGGTCATTGCATCGTAGATATCTGCAATTGTAATAATCTTTGCAAAATCAGGAATGTCTTCTGACTTTAAACCCATTGGATATCCGGAGCCGTCGCATTTTTCATGGTGTAGTAAAATTGCAGATTTAACACGCTCATCAATATCGGCATCCTTTACAATCTGATAGCCTAAGTTGACATGCTCTTTAATAATGGCATATTCGTTAGCGGTCAGCCGGTCCGGTTTGCTTAAAATTTCATTTGGAACTAAAAGCTTTCCGATATCGTGTAAAATACCGCATAAAGTCAGCACCTTTACATCTTCCTCAGAATAGCCGAGCCATTTTCCAAGAATGGAGGCAATAATGGCAACATTAATGCAGTGGACATATGTTAAATCGTCCATATCACGCATACAGTGGAGCATATCGAAAATCTGGAGAGTATTCGTATATCCTGCAAGAATTTTTTCGGTATTCTTTAACAGCGCAGTCGTATCAATTGTTTCGTGGTTAATGACAATGTCATTTAATTCTGTCTTCAAATCATTAATGCCATCAATAAAAGTTTCGTTAAAATGTTCGAAATTCTGGCTCTGCTTAACTTTTTCATAGTAAGTCATCTGTTCCAGAACTTCCGGCTGCTCAGGCTGTGCGGCAGCTTCCTCATATACATTAATTTTTAAGACATTGTACTCAGAGATTTTTGCAATCATATCTAAAGTCAAAACGGTATCTTTTGCAGCAATAAGATGACCGGTGGAAGTCATGATATCCTGTGATAAAACCATGCCTTCAGCGGCATCAAAAATAAAAATATTTTTCTCCTGTGTATTGTCGCTCATCCTTGAAATCTCCTTTACAAAAGTATAAATGTTCCGGTAGCTTCATTATATGGTTGAGGGGATAAAAAGTCAATAAAAAGTACTTGACCAATGCCCATAGATTGTGTAATATACATACGTATGAATGATTAACTGAATAATTTAAGATGTCCCTTATTTAGAGCGGTGGAGATACATAGGATCGATGAAGCCCGGCAACCCCATATGGTAAGATATGGAAGGTGCCAACCTGAGCGACTATCCTGCTTTTGCGGCAGGTCGAACAATAAGAGGATTACGGATCTTACATAGATTACGAGTCCTGTCTGAGGGGCTCGTTTTTCAGTTTCAGGAGAAGTACCAGAAGCAGCGTTTAACAGTTTACAGGGACATAAAAAGCCCGAGGAAAGAAAGGAAGAAAGAATTCATGGAGAAAAGATTATTTACTTCAGAATCAGTAACAGAAGGACATCCGGACAAAATCTGCGATCAGGTTTCTGATGCAGTACTGGATGCATTATATGCACAGGACCCATATTCAAGAGTTGCCTGTGAAACATTAACCAATACAGGATTTGTGATGGTTATGGGTGAAATTACAACAAAGGCCAATGTAGATATTGCACAGATTGTAAGAGATACCGTAGTAGAAATCGGCTATGACAGCTCTGAAAAAGGCTTCGATGGTAATACCTGTGCCGTTATGGTGGCACTTGACAAGCAGTCACCGGATATTGCAATGGGTGTTGACAAGGCACTTGAAGCAAAAGAAGGCATTGATCCGGATGCAGATGACATTGGTGCAGGCGATCAGGGTATGATGTTTGGCTATGCAACCAATGAAACAGAAGAATATATGCCATATTCCGCAGCACTTGCACAGAAGCTTGCAAGACAGCTGACAAAGGTCAGAAAAGACGGTACACTGTCTTATTTAAGACCGGACGGAAAGACACAGGTTACAGTGGAATATGATGAAAACAACAAGCCTGTAAGACTGGATGCCATCGTTGTATCTTCACAGCATGCACCGGAAGTTTCACAGGAACAGATTCATACAGATATCAAGAAGTATGTTATTGATGCCATTGTAGACAACAGTATGGTAGATGATGACACGAAAATTTATATCAATCCGACAGGACGTTTCGTAATCGGCGGACCAAACGGTGACAGCGGTCTGACAGGTCGTAAGATTATCGTTGATACTTACGGTGGTGTTGCAAGACACGGCGGCGGTGCATTTTCAGGTAAGGACTGCACAAAGGTAGACCGTTCCGCAGCATATGCCGCAAGATATGTAGCAAAGAACCTCGTTGCCGCAGGTATTGCAGACAGATGTGAAATCCAGTTATCTTATGCGATCGGTGTTGCACTGCCGACATCTATCCGCGTGGAAACATTCGGAACAGGGAAGTTAAGCGAAGATAAGATTGTAGAAATCATCCGTGAAAACTTCGATTTAAGACCGTCAGGTATTATCAAGATGCTTGATTTAAGAAGACCGATCTACAAGCAGACAGCAAGCTATGGACATTTCGGCCGTAACGACCTGAATCTGCCATGGGAAAAACTTGACCGTGTAGATGCATTAAAAATGTATTTGTAAAATATCCTGAAATCCAGGAATAAACAACGGGAAATTCTGGAAGAATAAAGAAAGCCAGAGGGAAGATATAAGCCGGCTATGGACAAACCATCCATTGTCGGCTTATACTGTTTTTAAATAAAGTCTGTTTTTTAAGAAAAAGTAAGCTGCCGCAGGGCAGATGTGAAACTGTATTTACGGAGTACGCCTCGCCGTATCCTGTATAAATTTGATAGAAATGCATTTAAAAATGAAGAAATGAGGAATTGTATGATTGAAAATTATAGTATTACAGAGTGGATTGCG